>ENA-OWPI01004757-OWPI01004757.1-marine-metagenome-genome-assembly--contig:-NODE-4757-length-10678-cov-5.344213_pt1 | contig 10678 bp, 8 predicted proteins | sample MGYA00238138_ERZ651775 | MGnify/ENA primary metagenome ERZ651775 (study PRJEB26906, sample SAMN06265043) | marine metagenome | isolation source: Helgoland LTER site | place: Germany:Helgoland, sampling...
AGTGTGGCGCGATAAAGCCAATTAGGCTTTATCATTAAGGCCAGAATGAACACCCTCTTCCCTGCCCGCGCATGACCCGAAGCGCCAGACCCAGCAGCCTCATGTGGCAGCGTTTATTCAAACGCTTCGAAGGTATTTCTCACACACGCCAAGGGCAGCTGCGTGACATGGTGGTGCAAAGCGTTATGGACGGTTTTTTGCAGCCGGGCGCGCCACTGCCATCTAGCCGCGTGTTGGCCAGCTCATTGGGCTTATCACGCACCACCGTGAGTTTGGCGCTGCAAGCCTTGGCCGACCAAGGCTTTTTAACAGCCAAGCCTCGCAGTGGCTACTTCGTCACTGAGGCCGCGCACACCAGCGTGAGCCACCAAAACACCACCGCTCCAGACGCGGCACAACTTGGAGAGAACGATTTTTGGCAGCCACGGTTGCAACTGCAACCGTCCACGCAAAGCAATATTTACAAGCCGTCAGACTGGCAACAAATGCCCTACCCGTTTGTATACGGCCAATTTGACGCCACACAGTTTCCTTTTCGAAATTGGCGGCGATGTGTGCTCGAAACCATAGAAGCACGCTCAGTACGCACGTGGGCACCTGACCACATCGACCAAGACGACGACGCACTGCTGCAGCAAATTCACAGCCGCCTGCTGCCTGCGCGCGGCATATGGGTTGAGAGAGATCAAATACTCGTGACCAGTGGCGCGCAGCAAGGACTGTTTTTGTTAGCCCAATTGCTGGTGGGGGCGAACACCCGCGTAGGTATTGAATCGCCGGGCTATCCGGATGCGCGCAACAACTTTGCGCTGCGCACGCAACACCTGCACGACTTAGACGTGGACGAGCACGGGCTGGTGATGAACCAGCACATGGACGGTTGTGACTATGTGTTTGTAACCCCCAGTCACCAGTGCCCCACCACGGTGACACTGTCGTTGGCGCGCCGAAGCGAATTGCTAGCGCGTGCCAGTCGCGAGGATTTTGTGGTGATTGAAGATGACCACGAAAGCGAACTCAATTTTGCTAGACGCCCCACACCCGCCCTAAAAAGCCTCGACACAGAGCAACGTGTGATTTATCTGGGCAGCCTGTCCAAAACATTAGCGCATGGACTGCGCTTGGGATTTATTGTGGCTAGCGCCCCACTCATCAAGGAGGTGCGCGCGCTGCGCCGCTTGATGATGCGCCACGTCTCATCTAACAACCAGCGTGCCGCGGCCAGCTTTGTGGCCCATGGCTTTCATGAAAGCCACGTTCGCAACCTCATTGCGCGCTACCGAGAGCGCGCCGCCGCTCTCAGGCAAGCATTGAAGACACACGCGCCACACCTGCAGCACAGCGCCGCCCAAGGTGGCTCTGCGTTATGGGTCACAGCGCCTGACACCCTTGATACGCTGAAACTCGCACAAAACCTGTACCGAGTTGGCGTGGTGGTGGAACCCGGCGCGTTCTTTTACCCCACATCGCCCAACCACTGCGCCAGCATGCGCCTGGGCTACTCGTCTATTGCCACCGAGCGCATTGAACCCGGCGTGCAAGCAATGGCAACGGTACTGAAGCAGCACATGCGCCGCAGATAAGCCGTGCGTCGGTGTTAACCGCATGTATCTTTATTAATTTTTTTATCCTATAGTGGGTTTTGTTTATTGATATTGGGAGTCCTCATGACACTGTGTCCTATTGCCCTGGTTGCCACTTGCTCAAAGTGTCCCGTCGTTGGGGTGTGCCCACTTAAAGAGGTTGTTGGTGATTTTGTTCCAGAAGCTAAACCCGAGCACGATGCCTCAAAAACACAAAGCAGCGATTCCAAATAAAACGCTGGCTTGGCTCCGCACCGAGCTCGCATCAAGCTCGCATCACGCGCCCTAAAGAAAGCGCGGGACACCAACGGACTGGTGCCGTACTACCGAGACGGCATATCGGCTAAAGAAAAGACCAACCCTATACGCGCATCATCTGGCACTGCGGGTATCTGGGCGTTCCAAGCCTCATAGGCATCGCGCATGCTACTCAAGCGCTCCGGCTGGCGCTTGGCTTGGTTGGCACGCTCTCTAGCATCCGTATGTATATCGAACAGATATTCGTACTCATCAATTTTGAGGTATTTCCAAACGCCCAATCGGTAGGCGCATTGAGCACGGTGCTTCATACGCCAAAACATAGGCCGCTCAAAGGTGTTTGAGGGTGTTTGCAAGTTGCTCAACAACGACTGGCCATCGAGTTGGTGGTTTGGCGGTACTTGCACGCCGGCCACGTCCAAAATCGTGGCACTCCAGTCCATGGTCAAGCAATGTTGTACGCTGGTTTGACCTGCAGATTTGTTCAAGCCTGCTGGCCAATGCGCGATGTAAGGCACACGAATGCCTCCCTCGGTCAAGTCCATTTTCCCGCCTACTAATGGCCAATTGTCTGAAAAGCGCTCGCCGCCGTTATCGCTGGTGAAGATGATGAGTGTGTTGTCAAGCTGATTGGTTTCTTTCAGTGCTTGGACAACCCAACCAATGCCTTCGTCCATTTCGCGAATCATGGTTTGGTAGGTTTCTATATTGCCACCGTCTAGGTGGGAAATATCTTTGGCAATCTCCGGGTCAATGCCCCCTTGTGCGCGGGTCTCCCACGGCCAATGGGGTGCTGTGTAGTGCAAGCTTAAGAAGAACGGCTGGTCTTCCTTGGCGCGTTGGTGCACGTAGTCAACGGCGCGGTTGGAAAATAAATCGGTGAGGTAGCCGGGCTCATCGTAGGGCTCCCCGTCTAGCTCTAAGTCAGATGACTCGCCGCGCGCATTGTGGCTGTAATAGCTCACGCCGCCTGACATGGGGCCAAAGTGGTGCATGTAGCCGCTTTTCTCCGGCCCGAAATGTGGTCTGAAACCCAAGTGCCATTTGCCAATAAGCGCCGTGTGGTAACCCGCGTCTTTGAGCATGCCCGGTAAGGTCAGTAGGTGTGGAAACAAACCCAGTTCTTTGCTGCCGTGTGCATTACCGGCCATGGGCTCTTCGCTGGCGCCACGCACCCAATATTGGTAACGCGCGGTCATCAGTGCAAACCGGGTAGGCGAGCACACCGGCGAGTTGGCATAACCATTGGTGTAGCGCACACCAGCACTGGCTAGTTGATCCAAACAAGGCGAGGTGTTGGCCCTCGAGCCATAGCAGCCCAAGTCAGCGTAGCCAAGGTCGTCTGCCACAATAAATATGAAGTTTGTTTTGGTGCTCTGTGTCATATGCGTTATGCCGGTTATTCTTTCGGTTTGTTCGACTGCGCCATTAGGCGGTGAGCCAGAAGCAGCAGCGCGCTTAGTGCAAAGCCACCGTAGTCATGCAGCGCAATCGGCGATAGCAGCAAAACGGCGGCGGTGAGGCGTAGTGCAATCGATGCGTACGTAAGAGAACGTAACTCCCAGCGAGACAAGGCTGTAGCGACCAAGTACATCGCTAACAAGAGTTTGATTAACAAGTAAATGTAGGACAGCCATGTGAACTGCCCGCCCGCTTGCTCCACTGTTAGTAGCAGTGGGTTATAGGCAAAGGCAAACGGAATAATGAAAATCATCACACCGATGCGTGAGGCACTTACCGCCGTCTCGATGGGACGTGAATGAGAAATAGAAGCGGCTGCGTAGGCGGCGATGGCCACAGGTGGCGTGATGGTCGAGGCGACTGCAATCATGAATACAAACATGTGCGCAGTCAGGGGAGCTAGCCCTAGCTGCTCCATCGACGGTAAGGCAATGGCTGCCACAGTGACGTAGGCGGGTAATGTCGGCATCCCCATGCCCAACAAAATACAGCCGCCCGCGACAACAAGCAACCCAATAAACAGCGACTGGTCTAGCAAGGTGGACATCAACACGCCAAACTTGACAGGCATGCCAGTTGCCGAGAGCACCGAGATGACGATAGAAATCGCCGCAATAGCCGTGAGCAACTGTGCAAAGGTCTTACCGCCGTTACTCAGTGCCTGTAACAGTAAACTCGGCTGCTGCCGAATAACGGGGTTAATCATTGACAGCGCAAATAACAATGCGATCGCGGCCAACGATGCACCAGCAGGTGACCAGCCGGCAACCAGCATGAACACAATCAGTGCCAACGGGCCAAAGACAAGAATCAAATTGAGAAAGTCTTGTCGACTTGGGTCGGCAAGCTCCGCACCTGCCGCTTTAGGCCTTATACCTTCGCGTCTGGCCTCAAAAACAATCATCAGAAAAAGGCTGGCGTAAAAAGCGATGGCTGGCACCAATACAGCGACAACAACCGTCAGGTACGACACGCCCACATAGTCAGCCATCACGAGTGCGGCGGCTCCCATGATCGGTGGCATGATTTGTCCGCCCGTTGAGGCAGCGGCTTCTACAGCGCCTGCGAATTTATTTGAAAACCCCCTGCGTTTAATCATGGGAATGGTGACTACACCTGTGCCGACTACATTGGCCACCGCACTGCCTGACACCGATCCAAATAGTCCTGACGCGAGCACAGCCGCATGGGCTGGTCCGCCTGCCGTTTTACGCATCATTGAAAACGCAATGCGAATCATAGACTCGCCCGCGCCTACGCCTTCTAGTAAGGCGCCTAAAATAATGAATGGGAGAACGGTTGAAATAACAATCGAAAACGTGGCTCCCAAGATTCCCGTATCCAAGCTGTACCAGAGGTTTTGTGCCAACAGCTCATGTAGATCGCCTGTCACTAGGCGTGTCGCTCCAGGCCAGTACTCCCCGGTAAGCAGATAGGCAATGCCGACGATGCCTAGCAAGGCAACAGGGCCACCCCATAAACGCCAGCAGAAAAATAAGGACGCTGCGGCAACGGACAGGGCAATCGCGGCCTCGCGCGGACCGAACAAAAACATGTCCTGATCAAGCTTGATACTGACTTGGTAAAAACTCCAGCAGCCGTAGAGGATGGTTGCGACCCCCACCACCGACACTAACTTGACCCAGGGCTTGTTCCTACCCGTAGCGTCAGCCAACAAGGCACAACCCACCAGCACCGTGCACAAGGCAAAGAAGCTCGCCCTGAACATTTCCATAGGGAACGGGCCCAAGCGGAAGTCGCCAATCGCAGGCATGACATTCGCCATACCGTAAAGAGCCGCTAGCAAGCCCAAGACCGCGATGGCTCGGCGTGCGGCGACTGCGACGAGTGACTCACTGGGTGCGCTGTTCATAAAGCGGGTGCCGTTGTGTGTTGCCTAGCCAAGAGGCGACTTGTCTAGATCGTTTCAGATCCAAACAAGCAAGCGGCGTTAGCTGAACGCGCTGTCGTGCGCACTGACTACTTGGCTATCAAGCGAGCAGGAATATCAACACCAGCCTCTTTGTAGTACTGCACAGCACCAGGGTGTAGCGGTGCGACGAGACTAGCGAAGCGGTCTTCAGCCCTCAAAATGGCCAACATGCTGTTGCCTTTTTTGACCGTATCAAGTGACTCAAAGTAAGTTTTTGTGAGCTTGTAGGCGACATCGGTACTGAGGTCTTTGTTCACCATCAAGGTCATGATGCTGACCCATGTCGTAATGTCTTGGTCTTTATTGACTTGGTCAGGGTAGGTGTTTGCCGGAATCACTGTACGCGTAAAACCTAAACTTGGCTTGGCTTCTGCAGGCACGCTCAACAGCCGGAATGGCCGCGCCATACCCAACTCAACCAATGCCTGCGAGCCGACGGGTAGTGTGCTGACAAACATATCGAACTGGCCATCTTTGAAATTCTGCATGGCTGTGTTCCATGGCGCTTTGATGCCGCTGTAGTCCTTTCCATCCTCAAAGCCAGACCCGGCTTTGACGATAGAGCGGATCATGTTGTTGGCAGCGCCCGCTGGCGGCCCAATAAAAACACGCTTACCTTTAATTTGACTCCAGTCGGCTGAACCTGAATCAGCCCAGACCACCATGTGGTAAGTGCTTGAGCCGAAGCTAAAGAGTGAGCGTACGTTGCCAGCCAGTGCGGCGCCTTTGTCGCCCAGCGATGAGTAGGGCCCCACCCCTCGTTTCAAGGCCCCAAACGCTGTTGGCGGCACGACTGCAGTGTCTAACGAGCCTTTCGTCATCTTTAACAAAGACTTCGTCAAGGTCTGCCCAGTAGCCAGTTGTAGCGATATGCCCGCCTTTGACCAAGCCGGAGCCATGCCTTGTGGCATCAGCCCTAGCACGCTGCTCGCGCCCGCAGTCTCCATGGCAATGGTTTGAGCGGCCGCCGGGCCGGTGAAGGCCGCACAAAGGACTAGTGCGGCTAGTTGTCCTGCTTTTTGTTTATTCATCGCTGTTGTCTCCTGTCGGTTTGGTTCGTTTTATGACGCTACAAGATCGGCTCCAAATTACCAATGTAAACGTAATGAGCACCCATGTAAAATGCTCATTTGGAACGTCAACTAAGCATAAATCGATGGACCCAAGGCACTTGTTACAACTAGCCGCTGTGTTGGATACGGGCTCGCTCACGGCCGCCGCACGCCATTTAGGGTTAACCCAGTCCACGCTGACCCGCAACATGGCAACCCTAGAGATGCAAGCCGCTGGGGCTTTGTTTGCACGCAGCCGCTTCGGCGTTAGGAGCACACCGCTGGGTGAGGCATTGGCCAGAGAGGGGCGACTGGTTCAACAAGGTCTGCTGCGTAGCGAAGAGCGCATTGCCGCCACCAAGCTGGGGCTGAATCGCCAGCTGCGCATTGGCATTGGTCCGATTATTGGCTATGCGGTAGCCCCCACCCTCATTCGCCACATGCTAACTAAGCTGCCTGACCTATCAATCTCATTGACTGTTGGACGCCCGAGTTTGCTGGTAGAGCGGTTGGCCGCCGCTGAATTTGATTTGTTGATAGCACCGTCCATCTACGAACACACGCCCAAGGGCATTCGTCGTGACTTGTACCTGAAAGATCGTTTGGCTGTTTTTTGTGGCCCCGGGCATTCGCTTGCAACGCAAGCGAATGGAGGTCCGATTTCGGGCGCCCTGTTGAGCGCAAGTCCATGGTTAAACATTGGGTTTGCGTCGCCGTTTGAGGATATTGAAACAGACTTCCTCAGCCATAACGGCGTCACTGAGCGGCGTATTGAGCTGGCGACCGTGGGCGACGCAAGCATATTGCTCAGTGTGCTGATGGACGGTCAGCACCTGTGTGTATTACCAAGACACACCGTGTCCTTGCTAACGCATGTGTTTGCGTTGGTCGAGTTGCCTGTGAAGGTGGCTGCTGGACGGCGCGATCTATATCTGTGGTCTCACGCCAGCGATGCTGGCGATGAGACGATTCAAACCCTCTTGCAAACCGCGCATCAATTGTTGCCAAAGGCATACCGAGCGCTGAAGGCATGATGCTTTCTTAACGCCTTAGGCATCGAAAGCATCGCAGGCAAACACAGGGTAATCGGATTCGCCGCCTCACTCAGGCCAGCGTGACGCGCGCTTCAAACAGATAACCAGCCAGTGCCTGTTTAACGGCTGGCATCGCGGCTTCTGCGGCAAGGGGTAAAGTCACGTTCACGATCAACCCCCTTGTCCCCCCGGCGCTGACCTGCACGTGTGCATCCGGTTCAGCCACTTGCTCGCGCAACACCCCAGTGACCAGTCTGGTTGCGGCATCGCAGCGCAGTTCTGGTTTGAATATTTTTCCAACCGAGGTGGTGGGAATGGCATCAATGATATAAAAATGTTTGGGCCACGCGGGTCGTTCACCGATGGTCTCTTCGGCGTATTGGTGCAGTTCGGCTTCTGTCACGCTGGCCCCTTCGCGCAACATGACGTAGCACACAGGTAACTCGCCCGCGTAGGCGTCTGGCATGCCAACCGCGGCTGCCAACGCAACGGCGGGGTGCGCAGCGAGGGCATTCTCTATCATCACCGGATCAATGTTGTGGCCACTTCGAATGATCAAGTCTTTGGATCGCCCAGCCATGTACAGGCGACCCTCTTCGTCTGTGTAGCCCAAGTCACCGGTGTTCAGCACGTCCTTGTCTAAGATGCCAACACCGTGTTCGGCGTTGCGATAGCCGGGTGACACATGCGGGCCGATCACGCTCACCACGCCCACCTCCCCTGCTTGGCATAGGACCCCCAGCTGCCCATCGGCACCGAGTTGACGAACCTCTACGCGTGTATAGGGCAGCGCCCACCCGACTGAGCCGGCTTTGCCCGCACCCGCAACCGGGTCATACGCGATCAGACCTGAGGCCTCGGTCATGCCGTAGACCTCGTAAAGGTAACCGCCCGTGACTTGCCGAAAGCGTTCGCCCACTGCGGGCGGCAACAAGGCCGCACCGGTTATCCCAGCGCGCACGGCACTGATGTCGGCACCATCGACTGGCACCTCAAGGACTGCGCCCATCGCAGTCGGCACACCCGCCACTCGGGTCGCTTTGTACTGTCCCACCAAGCGCCAAAAGCCCTGCACCATCGCAGGCGTACGTAGACCACCGGGTGACATCACCAGCAACTCCGTACCTGCCAAGAATACAGCCAGCCCTGCAGCAATAGTGCCAGCCACATGAAACAGCGGAAAGGTGGCGGTGAAAATATCGTCAGGCCGGTAATTACCCATAGCGGCCCCGCCCAGCGCGGCGATCAGTTGCCCACGATGGGTATGGGCCACCAACTTAGGCGCGCCCGTGGTGCCGCCAGTATGAAAGTAAGCGGCAATGTCATCGTCCTTACCAGGCTCGCCAAAAATCAAATGATCGTCTGGTTGGGCAGCCAGAGCGGTATGAAAATCGATCACGCCCGCCTCCTCTGGTGAGCCGGGTGGTGCGACGCGAATCAAGACCAGGCCAGGCAGGCGCTCGCGCAGAGCCAGCGCTTTTTCCCATATATCAAGCACGGGGTGCGGCCCAAGAGCCACGAGTATGCGTGAGCCAGACTCTTCAAGTAATGCGGCAATGTGATCGACTTGCAGCAGAAAGTTAATGGGGACTGCGTAACCCGCCGTCTCCGCTCCCCACAGGGTGGCGTGCGTCTCGATCAGGCTGGGTAGCATGTAGGCCACACCGGGACGCGGGCCGCTAAGGCTATGAAACAGGTTCGCGGAGCGCCGCACCATGCCTAACAACTGCCCGTAGTTGACGCAACGAGGCACTTCGTCGGGCGCACCGGTCATGAGCATGGTGATGGCCGTGCGATTGGGCTGCTGCTCGGCCGCCCGAATAAACACATCAAGTACGCTGCGCTCGGGCAAGCGCTCTTCCAGCGTCATAGCCGCTTCAAAGGCTCTTAGGTCATCGCGTGTTTGGATGATTACGTCGTTGAAGGTCGCCACGTTGTTCTCCTGTTAAATAGCCAATTGCGCCTAACGAAGTTACCGCAACGTCAATCTAAATTACCAACGAACTTACAGCGCGCCGCTTCTTCAGACACTATAAACAAGATTGTTGCCTCCTTCATCGCATTCATATTACGATAACTTACTCTCTCTATAACATCGAAGGCGTTAAACGTATGGTCTGCCGCCTGGCTGCTGGGTTTTCAAGCCGGCGCGTTAACAGTCGCACTGCGCGTGCACCAAGCTCTTCAACAGGTTGAGCCATCACCGTTAGACGGGGTGAAAGTACATCAGCCCATTCAATGTCATCAAACCCCACAAGCGACATGTCCTCAGGAACGCGAACCTGCGCTTCACGCAGTGCGCGTAATGCGCCAATAGTCATCTGGTTATTGCCCGTCATGATCGCAGTTGGGCGCTGGTCTAGGACCAACAATTCATGTGTGGCCTGACGTGCTGTCTCACAGGCCGATTGGCCGTTGCGCACCAGCTCCGCGTCGAAAGCAATGCCTGCTGACTCAAGTGCGGCGCGATAACCTTGCAACCTATCCTCGGTGGTCGACAAACCCGGTACGCCAGACACAAAACCGATTCTGCGGTGACCCAAGCCGATGACGTGTGACAGCAGTTCCTTGGTGGCATCGAGGCTTTCAACGGCAACTTGATCGAACCCAGAACCAACCAATCGATCTACCAACACCGTTGGCACTTGATGATCGCGCAAGTAGTTCAGTGTGCGCTGCTCGGGATCCGCCGTCGGCGCGATGAGGATGCCGTCCACACGACGCTCTCTTAGCGCTTGAATTGCTTTCAATTCGTACTGCGGGTCTTCATGCGTGTCGACCAACATCATCATCAAACCATTTTTCGCGCATGCCGCCTCAATGGCATAGGCTACAGAGGCGAAATAGCAATTAGACAAAGCAGATATCGCCACTCCCACTGTGCTCGTAGGCGCACCGGCCAGCGCTCGCGCTAAACGGTTGGGCGAGTAACCCACTTTCTTGATCGCTTGCTCCACCGCGTGTTGCGTGTCGGGGTGCACTTTGCGCGTCTTGTTAATGACGTGCGACACCGTCGACATAGAAACACCGGCGACCGTTGCAACGGCTTGCATCGTGATCATCTTCTCATCCTGCCAGTCTGGTCATGGGGTCAATGCTGCCGTGCACGACGAGCGTCACTCCCCCGGTGCGCTAATGCAACGAGACAGAGCAATCACGCTCACACACCACAGGCCTTTCAAGCCAGATACTTTACCGGAATTTCCTCCGCTGGCATGGCACCGGTCATGACCGCTACCGTGTCGCTCATGCTGATCTCCTTTGGATTCAAAACCGCCGCGCGTTTGCCCAGCCTCGCGACATGGATGCGATCGGCAATTTCAAAAACATGCGGCATGTTGTGTGAAATAAGGACGA
>ENA-OWPI01004758-OWPI01004758.1-marine-metagenome-genome-assembly--contig:-NODE-4758-length-10677-cov-5.840000_pt1 | contig 10677 bp, 6 predicted proteins | sample MGYA00238138_ERZ651775 | MGnify/ENA primary metagenome ERZ651775 (study PRJEB26906, sample SAMN06265043) | marine metagenome | isolation source: Helgoland LTER site | place: Germany:Helgoland, sampling...
GGTGGACTTTTTGAGGTTTGCTCCGTTTCAAATACATGGTTAGTTGGGAAAAGGGAACAAAGAAATGTGCGAATGCATAGATCTGTTACAGAAAATGGAGAACTTGAGCCCTGGTTCTTTGCGTTTAGAAAAATATAAGTTGATTCTCCCTCATTTCCATATGTTTTCCGTTGGTCGCATCCGGTTTGCCGCACTTCTTCAGGACAACATCTCTCGTCCGTCCCGCGATTGCCACGCGCGACGAGACCGATCGCTCGAAAGAAGAGGAGGTCCCACATTTATTTGTATCTCGCATGCGAGATTCGCTCTCTCTCTCTCTCTCTCTCTCTCTCTCTCTCTCTCTCTCTCGTTTTTTTTCACAAAAATGTCGACTCGTGCAGCAGAGAGCTTGAAAAAAAAAGGAGAGCTTGGGAAAACGAGAAAGAGTAGCAGAGCAATAGATATCTTCTTCTTCTTCTTCTTCTTCTTCGGGGAATTTTAACCATGCGACTGTGATATGCTCACATGGTCGCGTGTTCTCGAATAATAATAATAACAAGATGAGCAGTCGTTTCGTAATCGAAGGCCAACGCGCGGGGGATCCAAACGATGATTTTGATGTCGAAAAGTCTAACGAAATGTCCGTTGCCTTAGATGCGAGGAAGGGGAAACGCGTTGAGTACTATCAGGACGGCACAGGGAACAACAACAACAAAAACAGCGCGAAGAACGCGCACTACAGAAATGTATTTGGGTGGAGGAGTTGGTGCGCTGCTCATTATACCGCGATACTTTTGTTGACGCTCGGTGTACTTTTAGGTGTTTTGATGCATTTCACTTACAACGTTTACGCGCGTGATAACGATATGGTCCAGAAACACGTCCAAGCGCATAAGGACGCTTGGCAAGCGTACAAGAAAACGTACAGAGAGTATGGGTATAGTAATAGCAACGATATGATTGGAGCAGTTGAGGAGGAAATGTTGAAAACACAGGAGACGAAAGTGGAGGAGGCTCTGCGACGCGGAGAGGAAGGTATCGCTGTCGTTGATGAAGAAGCAACCGTGATCATGCACAATGAAACCATTACCCCGACATCTCCTCCCCCACCACAGTTTGATTATGAATCAGAGTGCAAACTTGCTGAAAGCTTTGGTAATCGTTTCCAAGAGTATGATTTGAGAGAGTTTTTACCTTCCGAGGAGGAAGGATATCCGCAGATGGCGGGAACAGGTTGGGAACCTTATAGATGGCGCGATGACGAGACCTACATCTCAACTTGGACGAGTTTAAACGCTCGAGGAATTGTGAATAAAGTACTCTCTAATGTTACTTTAGACGAGAAAAGAGCGTGTGTTCCTGCAGAGCCAGAGCGATTGGCAATTGACGTCGCGATCATTCACTTCAGGTGCGCGGATGTCCCTTTTAATGACGAGCTGTCCTATCCGCTCGCGCCGCCCGAATATTCAGTCTTTGTCGGTAAGAAATTAAAGGAGCTTGATGTGAAAAGAATAATACCTGTCATGTGCAGCATTCACAAAGTAGAAGAAAGTATTGTAGAAGAGCGCAAGCGTTTGTGCACGGAACTCTTTGACGCTCAATTGGATATAATAAAGCGAGAATTCACGGAGTTGGTATCTATCAATGCCATTTCGTGTCTATCCGACATCGAAACTTTATTCTTGGTGAGAGATGCCGCTGCTGTAGCGCAGCTCATTCCATCTTCATTCTCTTTTATCGCTGGACTCGCGCGCTCAGACGCTAAATCATTCATCACTCCACATTATGGATTGAAAGAGGCGAAAGCAATACAAATACTAAGTCCACTCGAAGAAGAAAAGCATCGCGTGCGACTAAAAAATATGGCTGATAACTTACCGTGGACGATGTTTTGCCCGGGATGTGGCGAGAGTCAAAACGTATTTTATCCAGACGGTGATGATTTCATCGGTTGGAATTATTCATACGCTCGTGATCGATTGATGCAGTTTCACAAAGAAATGATTACAGAAAAAAACAATCACGAGTAGTTCGGAACTCTGATCATCCATAGATTATTAGAATTTATCGATTAAAAAAATATCCCGAAGATACCGTTTTACCAAGCGGACGATGAAATAAATCATCATTAGTATACTTTACATTTACGGACATACAATATTAATTTGCATCTAATGCACTGCTAATTTCTCTTATTCATGACTTCTACGTCGATTCGCGATGACCCTGGCTTCGATCGTTATGTTTCTCAAAAATCAATAACGCGGCAATATTTTTCATATTCGTCCGGAAAAATTTCAGACAGCACCGGTCCGATCACGCCGTTGACATAATCTGATTTCGCCGGAAGTCTACAACACGAGTACGTTTCGTTCTGGCTCGAATCAAATGTTTGAGCGCTACACCCGTATTGAGGTTCACAATTAAGTTTAGAAGATATTTTTTCTTTATACACAGCCACCGTTGACCAAAAGCCTCCGCGAACATTTTGCTGATGAACGAAGAAAAAGCCACTACTGATGGCATGATGATAGTAGTCCATCGGAATTAGCGAGGATACTGCGCGAGCTTCGAGATGCACGGGATTCATATGCATCGCAAGTCTGCCAAAATTACTGCTAAATATAAAGCAAAATGTTTTCGCCCTTGATAATAGATGCAAATCAAGCAATGCTCCAAATTCTCCTTCTGAACTTGAAAGCTTTTGTGCTGCTACAATACTTTGCCATGAACCGATCACTTTGAATTTGCGACCTGATTCCAGCTCCAAAACCGGAGAATCTTCAAGCCTTTTCTGTAGGTCTCCATCATCCGTAGCAACAAATATACACTTGAATTCTTGATTTTGTTCAGCATTCTCTAACCATAGCGCAAGTTCTTTCAGATACGCAGATAATGGTACTAGAGACGTTTCGCTTCCTTTATCCCCGTGTCGCACGTGCATAGAAATCACAGCACCGCGGCACTTCTGAATATCGTACCAACCTATTTCATTTTGAACTTCTTGAATTATATTGGCAAAACTCTCGGTCGCGCGCATAAGAAATGACAAGGCGACACTTTGCCATAGCATGATGCTATCTTTGAACCCAAGATCGTCAAATTGCGGTACGTATCGCATATATCTAGCCTTCAGACCATTTTCGTCCATATCACTCGCACCCAAATCGATGTATTTGATGTCTTTGGCATCCTCATCTTTGCAATTCGTCAGCTCTTTTAAGGAAGATCCCCCAAACAGCTGTAAAGATGAATCTGGTGATGCAATCAAGACACATCCATCCTCAATAGCAAAGGTCAAAGCGGCTACAATAAATTGCAGCCTACTTCCTAGACCTGAATTTGGAGAAAATTTAGTAGAGTAAAAGCACGCCGCGGTGCACGAATCTCTGTATTGATTTTTCATGAGTTTGTTTGAGAGTAAGCGGAACGCCTCAGGAAGCGTTTCTGTGGTGTTTTCTTTCGCTTTCTGACTGTTAACTGTGACGTCAACCCCATTCTCTTCCAAGTTTCCTGTTAATTCTGTCGTGACTTCTGTTAATGATTGTAATGCAGAGCGTAATTCAGCAAGATCAGGCTTGACCGGGTGATCCTCTGGATCCGCTGCTTCACATATGACACAATCAAAGTTGACTCTTCTATATTTCAGACCCAACTGATATGCTAAGGGTTCATACACACTCATATCAGTTATATCTCGCCAAATAATCTCTATCAATGCTGAATTTGGTTTTGCACATGGTAGGTTTGCCAGGAAGGAACCATGTGCAGCAATTATAATATCATAGCTTGCAATAAGTCGACAATTCCACTCAAAAGATTTTGCTCCGCCTCGCTTCAAATCAGCCTGAAAGTACGTGACATTGCATTGTTTGCATTCATTTTGAATCGCACTGACTACTAAATTCGAATACTCATACGACTTGGCATATCCTTCGGCTCTATCAAAGATGAGAATTCTGGTAGCGTTGATAACTTCACTCATTGCTTCAACTGCAATTTCTTTCAAGTTCAACGATTTTTCCAAAAAGTCTCTGAAGTGATCAACGTTACTTTGCTTATCAAACCAGGCGCCGCAATGCCCCTTGTATTGTCTGCTAGAAGAGCAACTTCGATGGTAAACTTCGATCTCTTTTGCACGAACCGTTTCATTATCATCATAACACGAGATTCGATTGGCATTGATATGCAAATTGGTGTACCAATCGTTGACATCCAACGTAGAGAGGTGAATGTCAAAATTCATTTCAGCGTAACTAGCGATGCTTTCAAGAAAAGGTTTGTAGTACAAATCGGCAACGTTTTGAAGTTCTGTGTCGGTATTGACTATTGTGCTGACGTATAGCTGTATCCTCCCAGTTTGTCGAGTAATATTGTCTGCATCTTCTACCTGATTCATCAACCAGCAGAAAAATGATACCACACTCATTTGAAAGTGACCCAAACTCGGAAAATCTTCAAGTGCAAATATTTTGAGTATCGGCAGAGTAGACTTTGAATCTGATACAACGTTGCATTGCAAACGCTTCACCAACTCTGGAAGTTTGCTCCAACTACCATCAGCATTCTCTACTATGGTAACAGGTTGCTTTTCGACTTTCTCAGAAGCATAAACCTCGGATTGCTTTAAGGACCCCGGTGCGTCTTCATTATTTACAATAGTGGCGAAATCATCGAAACACTTTGGTTCCCACAGAGGATCTTTCCTCCCAAATATCACGTGCGCCAAGTGCTCGAAAGTACCTGCTGTTTCATGTTTACCTTCATCTATATCTAATTGACCCTCAACACACTGTCCTTTCACAATTGAGCGCTCGTAAAACGAATTCCATACTTCGAATGGAGTAGACAACAGTAACTCTCTCTTCACAGCGAAGCAAGCGCAACAAACCATGTTTATTTGGAAATCAGAGCCTAGCGCAAACCCTTCGAAGAGATTGAGTTCGAAATGCTTCGAAACTTCACGCCAGCACGCTTCCACACGTTCTCCCCTTTCTCCACCCCACATCGAAATTGATCGACCCATAACTTTCAAGCAATTCAGCGGAAGGAAACCTCCAGCTTGATCAAGAATTTCCAACGTGACGCGAGGTAACACTGCGTTCATATCTACTTCGCAGCCGTCTGCTTGGACAAAAATGACAGCCTCCGGAAGGTTGTGATAATTATCGACAATGTATCTCATGTACACACCACTTTCGAACCCTTTGTTCACCACGAACGCAGGTTTACTGGCTTCAATTCTCTGATAGAACGGTTGGACCACGAAGTAGTTATCCCGCGACGCATTCGCATTTGCCCACTCCGGGACCTTCTCGTTATTCTCTCCCCACTCTTTATAAACCGAAACTACCAATGCAAACTTATCGTCGTTCATAACCGTCCCGCGTTCGTCCATTTCTTCTCTTGCGTTTTCGTCCGCACCCTCGATATTCAAATCGTCGCGATATGCCGCGCGATAATGGCGCACGTACTCTTGGATCGCTTTCCTGTGCGCTTTAGTCGCAAATCCAATTCTCTCCCGAACCAACCTGAAGCCATTTTCCTCTACTTGTGAACGCGTCACAGAACGGCTCGCAATCACCGAATGCGCGACGACGATACCCACGAGAAGTCCGAGTACGAAAAACAATGCATCTTTTTGCGCCTTCTCTCGTCGCCACCGCGAAGAACACGACCATCTAGACAACCATCCTGACATCATCGAGTATTTGCCTCAAAGTCGAAAGTTTTGTGGATTTTGTGGTGTACTGGAGAAAAGTGCGACTGGAAAAAATCGCACACATTAAGTTAAGTTAATAATAGACGAGGAGGGGTATCTGATAAAAAAATCATTCTTCACACGCAACTTGCATTATCCTTATTCATCAGCTTCCACACATTCTCCTCTCGCTGGTCATCTAAATTAATATACAACTAATGGGAACTTAGTTATGCTTCCGTGAAGTTGTGGCCTTGAACGGTGAGTTCCCCGATGCGATGTACGAGCGTTGCGACGTATAAATTTATGTTATCCAAACTCAACTGATCGCGAACGAACGCGTGCGCATTCTCGGCGATGTCACGAGCCTTTTCGTCGTTATCTTTTAACCATTGTATCTTCTCGCATAAATCGCTCAAATCCGTTTTAATCGGCACGTAGTGTACCCAGGGAATGAGCATGTCGTAAAAAAATTCTCTAAATGCGTGCATTTCTTGCAAAACGACAACTTTCAGCGCTAATATTCTCCACATTCGATCGGCAAATCCATTATTCTGAATATTGACTACGTATTTATACCTAGCTTGTTCTTCTTCACCAAGACCTGCGGCCTGTAAATTTTCCAGATCCTCCGAGGTCAAAAATTTGCGAAGCGTGCCTTCGTGTTCATTGAGTTTTGTAATGTGTGCATCCAATCCACACTCTTCGCCGCGGTGAAAAGACATATTAGCGAGTTGTATCCTTTGATGGCGCAGCGAAGCTTCACTTTGGTCGCAGCCCCAAGTCCTTCCTGCTTTATTTGCATCCCAACCGCCATCCGTGTGATCGTCCGAACATTGTTCAATGTGATTACTGGGGAAGTACAAATGGCCCCTATCGGCGCACCCAACAGAGCACCCAACACTTCCTCTCCATACTGCTGTATTTTTCTTTTGGGACCATTCTGGAGATTTTGTGCCTCTTTCTAGAAGCTCTCTATGGTCGTTCTCATACCTTTCGCCAAACGCATCTCTTCCTCCATAGGACCACGGGAAAAGGATTTCCAGAAATGCTTCATAGCTACTTCCAATCGCAAGCAAGGGCAAACCATCTAAAGTGTTCGTGTAACGATCCATTGAGGCTTCCGGCCAATCCCCGAACCCTTCGTGGATACATATTTCCGCTTTCGGCCATAATTCCGGATACGCTTTCAGCGCTCTTCCTACGTACGGCAAAAATGACGGGGGGTCCATGCTCCCGTCCGTGCGTATAACCCCACACCCTACACTTCGTGTGCTCTCCACGTCTTTTGGTGTGATACCTCCTTTACTAATCCACGGGTGCAGCTGCGCTTCCACGTGCTCTTCAATCGTCAAACCTTGGTTCCAACAGAATTTCTCGTCTGGTTTTTCCCAGCAAAGTTTTGTTTTCTCACCAGAAGACGAATCCAACACCGACTCCAAATACGCCTCTCGATAGGCTTTTAAATAATCCTGTTTGGCTTTCTTATGCGCTCGATACGCACTCTTAACGTTTCTGTGAAACGTCTGAAGAGCAAGCGGTGGTTCTTTCGGACGTAAACTCAATGTGAGAAGAATTCCTAAGAAGACGCCCACACAGAATAAACTCCATTTTCGTCCAAAATTATTGTTCTCGTCGTGATTGAAAGACGAAGATTTAATCGCTGCTTCTTCCACGTCGTCGTCGTCGTTTCGCGTTATCACTTTTGCTTTGACCGCTGTTGCTGATGCAACCCTCGAGCGCATTGGTTTATTGCGCGGCGAATAAAGCAAAATCTTTTGGTGAGATTTTATTGTGTCGTTTGGTGTGCACATGTGCAAATGCACTCGCGCCACATATTTTTTGTTGACCTTTTCTCTGCACAAGTTATATGTGTGAGACTCCCCTATGTGGAGCATTACTGTAACGATAATGTAGGCTTCTATTTACAAGGTAAACGGACTATTTCCATTGCTAAATTCACACTCACACGCGTTTAGTATGTGTTTCTATGTATATCTATGAAATTTCTATTCTGCTCCGTTCTGCGAGAGGAGTTCCGACTTCCCAAGCCAACCCGTAGATAATGTATTCCATCCTCCATTATCTAAACCATGTTCGATATTTTCATCGTCCATTGCGATGGCTTTGAGCATCGTTCCCTTGGCAAAACCTATGTCCGCGACTATCCGAGCAGGCTGAGACATGATTAATCCAGCGAAATAGGCGGAATGCATCATAAAGTGTAAATCCACGAGAAAAAGAAGCGCTTCCGCGTATTTTCTATCGCTCGCGAGACCATTTCCGGAAGCCGAGACCTGAGTGCCTTCTAATTCAGTGATGGTGGTCTCTTGGATGATAACTTTGAAGTTTAAGTCGTTCATTCCTCCGCGGCGGGCTTCCCAATCTCGAGCGGTCGTCATGGCTTCTTTGTCATCCGAGGCGATATAGACTAAAATCTGTGAAGATTTCGAAGCGGCTGCTTCAATCACGAGTTTTTCCGCAACCTCATAATACATCTCTAGAGTAATTAGAGTAATAGGAACACTTTGCCTGCTCGCATCGTCTTGCATCTTATCACCTCGGCGAATGTGTAAAGCCACGTCTGGGAAGTCGGTGAAATGAAATTGCTCTCGAACCGCCTCCGCCGCTGCGAGTATGTTCAGCTTTGGTGAGAAAAGATACGCGCTCGTTATCCTCCACCAGAACGCGTTTCCCTGAAGTGGAAGAAAATTTCCTTTGCCATATCTCTCTTCGCACGATAATTGAGGAGAATTATTGTTATCAATATTATCGCTATTATTCATATTCGCACTCCCCAAATCGACGTGTCCCTCGCTCGTTGGATCCAAAAAAAAGCAAGCATAACCAGGGGTCTGCTTGCATTCATCATTTGCCGTGTACCACTTCAATTCACCGGCGAACGTCACAGCTGCATGCTTTCCTGTTGGGTTCACTTTCGACCCTAAGAATTCTCTCCATGAAAATTGTAACATCGATCCGAGACCGCCGCCGGTTCCGAGGTTCACCACTTTACGCTCCGCTTCCTTGTCTGTCTGGGTGCACTGAAAATACCGCATGGCTGCTAAATACTCCTCGTTTTCTTTTTCTTTATGTTTCGCCCACGGTTCGTCTCCACTTCTTTCGGCAACTGAAGCGAATTTGAAATCGTCGTTCGTCTCCTTCGCTTTTGCATCGACAACAAAGAAGAACACGTTTGAAACAGTAACCCCTAAAAAGACACCTAGAAGTAAACACAGAAGCATCCTTCTCGCGTTGCTTTGCGAGAGAAACCACAGCGAAGATGGAGAACGCGATGAATACCAAGAATACGAATACGCCGAGATTTCACCACCCTCTTTTTTCATCCGTCCTCCCGCGTCGTCGTCGTCCGGTTTTGGTGAGCTCGCGTAGCGTTCCATTTTCAAGAGCGCTCCGACGTTCTCCTCCACATCTTCAAAGTCGTCGACGTTCTCTTTTTCCGTTCGCATCATCATCATATGTGTGTACGCGTGATGATGATACTTTTAATAACGAGACGAGCTTCCAAGGCTCCAGATATGCGCTCGCGTTCGCAGCGAGTGGCTAAATCTTTTTTTTTCTCTCTCTCTCTCTCTCGGCAGTCTACGGAAGTCAGCATATATGGTGACTACTTCAATTAAGTTCTCAAAAAAAAGAAAACCATGAGCAGTCGTTTCACGGTCGACGGCCAAAGGGCGGAAGACCGAGAGGAAGAAATGGCGACCGATATATCGAGAGGAACGCTGGCAAAAAAAGCGGAAGCGAGACGAGACGGTCTGTGAACAACGCGAGCACGAATAGTTCGGGTATTTTGGTATTCGTCTTAGGCGTGTTGTTGGGATGCTTTGTGGTGTACGTTGGATCGTCGTCTTCGTCAAAGAAGCGCGTCGTGATCGTTCCGAAACATTTGAAAGATGTGCATAACAGATTTCGCGCCTCGAGAGATGCCTGGAGGAACTGGGGAGAAGATATGGACGCGTTACAAGTTGTACCGCGAGGGGAGGAGGAAGAAACTTTACAGAGAGACGAAAAGATCAACTACAATAATATGGATGGAGTAGAGTTCCCGAAGATTGTTTGGCAAGGGTGGAAAAATGCAGACACGTCAAAGTTTGACAACTTCCGCGTAAAGATGGTTGAGGATAACCCGGAATGGAAGTTTAATCTGGTCACGAACGAGGAACAGGAAAAATTTCTAAGAGAAACCGACGATGAGATTGTGCAGTTGGCGTACAAGTCGTTCCAATTGCTGAATCCGAAGAACGGCGCGGGACGAGCGGACGTTTGGCGGTACGCGGTGTTGTATTATCACGGCGGCATGTATTTAGATATGGACTCGAGCTGTCCGGATTTTAACAAAGTTTTGAGCGTGGCAAATGAGAATCACGCGAACGTTTTATTAACGAGAGAGGGTAACCCGAGCAGGTACATTGCTAACAGAAAAGCGACCGTCATGTGGGGGTTTATTTCCAAGCCGAGACATCCTTTGTTTAAGAACGTGATTAGAATGGTATGGGACAACATGAATTTCGATCAACCGAGGGAGGAGATTGTAGCTCAAGGAAACGAAATGAAGGAGTTGACGTTACAGTTTACAGGGACTATTGCGTTTTCACGAGCAGTAGATATGACGAGAATCATGGGACAAGGAGATGACATATATATGTGGGGGATAGATTTTGAAGGCGCGTGCAATTTTAAAGCGCCCGGATTGCAGAATTATTACGAACCAGGAGAAAGTTACGAATCTTTGAACAATGAGTTTTATAGATCTAAACTGCCCGAAGATGCGTGATTTTGTAACGCGTGAGGCGGGGTAATAACGATGATGCCATAAATATGCATACAAAGACTCTTCCAGAAACAAGTCTGTGGTGTAATGATGCCATGAATACGCACAGAGACTTTATGAAATACAAGAACATATACTGTTTATTGCGACTACCTTTGGTACATAAAAAAATTATTCCACGTCGACGGCGCTAAATATTCCTCCT
>ENA-OWPI01004761-OWPI01004761.1-marine-metagenome-genome-assembly--contig:-NODE-4761-length-10671-cov-10.922598_pt1 | contig 10671 bp, 6 predicted proteins | sample MGYA00238138_ERZ651775 | MGnify/ENA primary metagenome ERZ651775 (study PRJEB26906, sample SAMN06265043) | marine metagenome | isolation source: Helgoland LTER site | place: Germany:Helgoland, sampling...
TCGCTTCAAGCTTTCGGTCTTGGCGACCGACGCTTTCGCGCTCATGTGGATGGACTGGACGATAGAAGCCATTATTATTAGTATTTATTTTTGCGTGCTGTTATGAGGACGATGATGATGTTTTGCGCTCTTGTGTTGGTGAGAGAAAAGATTTTCCTCTGATTTTTGGATCGATCTTCTTTTCCTCCTCTTTTTTCACTCCGCACTGAGACAAAAACATCTGCACTTTTTGAAAAGAAGTGAAAGACGAGGGAAAAGAGAGGCAGAAAAGAGAGAGAGTCAGAGCTTCAAAAGAAGGAGGAGGATTAAAAGATGATGACGATGATGATGACGACCACCGCGCGAAGAACACACAGAGCGCTCTTCTTCTCCACCCAAAACTCGTGTTCTACGTTTTTGTCGTCGTCGTCGAGGAGTCATCATCGTCGCGGTTTTGCTTTGGACGTTCCGGAAGGAAAACACAAAATGTCGTCTCTCGAGTGCAGAGTTCCGTTACGTAAAGTTCCATCATCATCGAATCAAAGAACGATATTCTCGGCCGCGAAAGATGCTTTGTTCGGTGGTGATAAGAAGAACAACGGAAAGTCCTCTTCCTCCTCTGTATCCTCGGACGAGAAGAAGGATAAAAAAGACGACGAAGATTCCTCCTCGCTGTTAAAACGTAAATTCTCGTCTCGGAAAATAGTTCGAGACGTGGCGCCTGCTGAACTCTTCGCCATTGTCGCGGACGTGAATAAATATCACGAGTTCTTACCGTTCTGCAGACGATCGAAAGTGACGCATGAAATAGATAAAGACCGATTCGAGGCGGAACTTGAGATTGGATTTAAAGTGTTCAACGAAAGGTACACGTCAAGAGTGACATTGGACCGGCCGAGGAAAGTCGTGGCGGAAGATAAGTCGAACGAGGAAGACGGCGGCGGAGCCTTGTTCGAGAAGATGAAAACGGTGTGGAGGTTTCGAGAGTTGGAAGAGGAAGAGGAGGAAGACGTGAACGACGTGGAGAACAGAAAAAAGAAAAACGTCTCCACGGTCGTGGACTTTGAGATTGCGTTCAAAGTGAAGAGTTCGGCGCACGCGGCGGCGCTGAGCGTATTCTTCGAGGACGTGGCGAACACGCAAATTCAAGCGTTCGAGAAGAGGTGCAGAAGTTTGATGAGTTTGCCGAGTGCCGAGTAGTAGTAGCAGTAGGAGTAGTAGCAGTAGTAGTAGCGATAGTAGTAGAGAAAATTAGCCGCGCGATGTAGAAGAAGCGCTCCGCTGGATGCGCTCGTATGTTTGTATATGTATTTCTTCTCTATTTACTAGCAGTAGCAGCAGCAGCGGCGCTATTATTATTATTACTCTCATTCTCGTTGATAACCCTGGTCTTCGTTTCGCCTGCTTTCTCTTGCACGAATTTCAACGAAAACCCTCCCGTATTCTCATCCTTTTCCGCTTTAAAGTTATCGCAGCTCAAACCAAAGTTCCCGAGAACCATATCGCCTAACGATCTGAGTTGCTTAAACATCTCCTTCTTCGTCTCCTCTCTTTTCTCCTCTACTTTCGGTTTCAACGCGTTTACCTTCTCTCTGTGCGCGGACTTTTTCATCCTCCGTCTCGCATCCTCGCTCTCTCCGTTCTCTTTCTCCTCGATCGCCACCGCTTTCTCGTAATCCTCCAACGCTCGCTCGACGTCGTCCAACTTTTCGTACGCCTGCGCTCGCCTCGCGTGCGCTTTCCCGTACCGAGGATGTAAAGCTATCGCCTTCGAACACCTACGAACACACTCCTCGAAACTTTCGAGTTTCATCAAGCACGCCCCGGCGTTGGCGTGTAACGTCGCCAGGAGTACCTCTCTTTTCGTCGGTTCCCGTTTTTCCGGATCAACATCTGCTTTGTTTTTCTTCGCTTCGTCTTCTTCTTCTTTTTCAGTTCCTTTCGTTTTTGTTGTTGTTGTTGTCGTCGTCGTTTCATCGACATCACCATCGTCTTCATCGCTTTCGTCCGAATCATCGATATCATCGCATTCTCCTTCTTTGCTCAAAACCTCGACCCCGTCGTCGTACAGTTTCAGCGCCTCCCCGAACGCACTCGTCGCAAACTTCTCGTTCCCGTTGGATTTCAGACGCGTCGCCAAAGCGATGATTTCTTTTTCTTCGTCGTCGTCCTCGGCAGATGATGCACTCGTCGTTCCCGTCTTTCTTCCCGCTGCTCGAAAACCATCATCACGAACACCATCACCACCGCGATGATCGTTCAAAGCCTTCTTTTCCTCGGAGTTTTGCACTTCTTCGATTTCCACCATTCTTAAAAGTAGTCGCAGTAGAGAGTTGTGTGTCGCATTTTTCTTCAAAAATCTCCATTGTAAGCAGCTTCTCTCAAAATTTAGGGTGTTAACTGAAACACTAAATGACACAGCACCTGAGTGAAGAAAGCTCGAAGCACTTACACTACTCTCTCGCATTTATAGAGAGAGAGAGATGAAATAAATGATGGCGAGAAGACGAGGACGACGGAAGCGAAAGGAGGAGTCGTCTTCGAGCACAAAAAATGTCGAAGAACATTTGCTGCGCGTTTTAGAGGTACGCGCGTTTGTTGTTGTCGTTGTTGTTGTTGTTTACGCGTCGCGTCGTCGTGGACATTTTCCAAAATGCAATTTTTCTTTTCGGAGGTCCCTCTCGCTTCTTCTTTCTCTCGTCGTCCAAAAACGCTGACCACCTCTCGTCTCTCTTACCCTTTACATCTCTCTCTGTCTGTCTCCCTCGTGTTGATTATTATTTTAATTTTAAAAAACAGAAATCTGTGCTTCCGAAAATCGAACGCGCGAGAGATGCGATTCGTTCTCACAACGATTTTTTGTTCGATGGGTCTGGTGGTGAGAAAAATGTCACATCATCGCTCGAACAACTCTCGATCGATTTTCGAGTGAAATCGTCTCTGTGCGCGACAACTTCGAACGCTTTGGACGCGTGCGCGAAAGAGTTGGTGAAATGCGCGAACGCGAATGCGTCTCGCGGGGTTCGTCTCATTCCGTCGTCGTCGCGGTCGAATGAAGTGATGCAACTGCGGTGCGTGTTTCTCGGACGAAGCGGCGTGGGGAAGTCGCACGTGGTGAATTCACTGTTACGGCGAGCGTGCGTTCCAAAGGGAGAGGAAGTGGAAGGAGGTGAGAACGATGACGACGAGGACGAGGACGAGTTGAAGAAGGTGAGCGGGTACGAAACCGCGCGAGAGGGTGAGGATGAAGACGAGCCGCCGCCAATGCTCCAGTCTCCGGGAAAGAAGAAAGGCGTCGAAGATGATATCGACGCTATGGTTTTAGACGTAGCGCAAGGGTATGTGATTGGAGCGAACTCAATTCCATTGGACGATTCCGACGAGGAAGTACCAGTTTTCATGGTGGATCGGCAGGATGATTTAGAAAACTATATCAAATACGAGAGATTTAAGTTGGACAAGATTGAATACGAAGCCTCGAGGAACGTGGAGACGTTGGAAGAGTCGGTGAGAAAAGCTAAAGAGCAAGCGAAGATAGAGCTTCAGTGCGGTAACGAAGATAATGTAGAAGAATTAAACACGATAGAAATACAACGAAAGAGACAAATAGAAATAGAAAAGGAAGAGAGGAGGAAGAAATCGGAGGAGACGAAAAAATACGCGGCGAAGATTCCAGTGTGCGAAGACGAAGAGGAAATCGAAAAGAAGATGGCGCCTAAGGAAGTCGGCGAGGTCCACGAGAAGAACGACTTTTTGCTCTGCGAGGGCGACATTGGTGACACGACTTCGGTGTCGTGCGCGGCAACTTTAGGCGATTACTTCAAGCTGGAAATTCGGTACCACTCGAGTCAGTTCGTGTACGAGAGAGTTCGGCGTTTGCGAGAGATTTTAGAATTGAAAAAGAAGATCAAAAAGAAAGACGAATGGGAGAAGAGGTACGACGTGCATTTCCACGACAGGAAACTGAGCGAAGAGGAAGAGGAAAGCAAGATATACGAAGTGGCGTATTACGACGCGTGCATAGATTACGCGACTGGTTCGTTAAACGCGGAAGCGGCGTCGGCGTGCGCGATGACGGGACACGAGCCGTACGCGGCGAATTTGAACGACGTTGAACTCGAAAACGTGACCATCCCTAAAATATTAATCGATAGACTCGGCGCGAGCGTTACGTTTATTCCGCACAGAGCTCTAGAGAATTCAAAACAGACGATGGCGTATTTCGAGGCTAGCGTGAAGATGCTTCGAACGACTTTGCGCGAGGAAACCACGCACGGGTGCTGGGGATGCGTTCGCGATTGCACGATTACGTTACCGTGCGTTAATCCTATTTATCGCGGACTCACTTTTGTCGACGCGCCTGGCGCAGGCGAGGCTGATCCAGCGCGAATGCAGCAACTGAGGAAAGAGTTGTCTAACGCGGATGTGGTGTTTATCGTCGCTGATGCGAGGAGATTACCGGAAGATGTCACAAAAGCTCTGAAGAAGAGCCAGTTTTTGAGAAAGTTCACGGAGGATCCCGATCGATTTAAAATCATCTCGGTCATGCAAGGGGATAGATGTTTTGACGGTTTAGACACGGTTTGGCGTAAAGCTGTGCATAAAATTAAGGGTCTGAATGAGATTGTACTTGCAAATGACGGTGGCTCGAGCGAACCATCGTCCGACATTGGTGAAGGATCGAACTCGCGGATGGATTGCGAAAGCCAAGAAGGCGAGAATACTAACGAGGACGACGAAAGTGCAACGACGATCGACGACGATAAAAGTAAATCGAATTTACAGACCATAATCAAAGATTTGCTGAAACGATCGTTACCTACCATACTCGAAGCGCCTGAGCAAAGCGAATTCGACGAAGACACTGAGGAAAAAAAACGCCTACAGGCGAGGCCGCCAACTGGTCTCGCGGCTAAGGCGGCGATTTCCGAAGTACACAGAGACAACGCGGCAATCGTCGCAAACGAACGTTTTTATGAACTCTTGGATGAAATCACGCAAACTCGAGGCTCACCACCGGAGTTGAGCGAGTTTGCCAAGGCCTTGAAGGCTACTTTTGATCGAAGTAAGCAACGCGATGGAGGCGACGACGATTTACAAACCGCGATGGAATTGGGCGCTCGCTTTCGTCAGCCAGAAGGAAGAGCGGCTTTGCACCAATCGTGGACGTTTGTGCCTTTGAGCATATCTTGGGTGAACACGCTGCGCGAAGAGTTGATTGATGAAAAATTTGAAGATGATGGTGGCGACAACGAGAAGAGCGGCAACGACAAAATCGACGCCATCGTCGACGAAATTTGTGGATTTGCTCGAATCGATCGCGCTTTGCTGGAGTTTCTGCCCAAAAATGCGGTGAAACGCGCCGCGTTTACCCTCGATTTGGCATCGAAAGTACTCGACTACTTTGTTGCAAAAGCGTCGCCGATTGCATACATTCACGATTGCCCGGATACCGAAGCTAGAGCTTTACAGGATGCCGTGTATGAGTGCTTTGGCGAGGATGCGGAAGACGTCGCCGCTCGTTGCGGCACGGAAGCGTCTCGCGTAGCGAGTCTCGTAGCGATTAAAGCGTGCGATGAAATCATCGGCAAGTTTCAACGATACATACACGCGGAACCTTCTTTCGATTGTGAGTGCGCTTTCGATTTCATCGTCGAAAAATTGCAAGATTTGCCGTTGAGAAAGACGAAAGATTTTGGTGATTTATACGAAACGGATAAGAAAGTGCTCTCGAAAACTTGTAAAGATGCCGCGCGTGCTATTCTTTGTCAATCGCAAAAGATAAACGAGTGGTCGAGAATAGCGGCGAAATCTGCCGTGGAAATATGGATTCGAAGGTGGAACAACTCCAGCGATGAAGAATTTGGAGAAGGAGAAACGCGGTCTGAACCCGTGGCTTCTTTCCGAGACCAGGCGTCCTCGGCGGCGCTGCGAGAATTATTCCTCGTCGCTCGCACGGCAGATTACGGGGGGGGTGAAAACGACAACGATTTAACCGGTTGGGTTCAAACCGAACGCATGGTAAACATGACCCCAGAGGAGATCTTGGAGGAGAAAGAGCGACAAAGAGAAACTGGGATGAACACGCCGTTGGAAACTATCGTGCGTTCGAAAGTTCGTGAAGCTATCGTAAAGGTTTCGGTGGTATCGACGAACGAGAATGGACGTAATACCGAAAACCGTTCTCGGTCATCTTTGGACGCTCAAAAATTCTTTCAACTTCCGAAAAACTTCTTCCCGATCTTAGTTCCGAACGGATCGGTAAGTTTGGATCTCGAGGAGCGACTTCGCGAGTCTTACATGTATGCTGCCAATCACCTTCTCAACGTCTACGACGAACTTTTCATGTCGTACGTGGATGAAACTTTCAACGCGATGAGCGAAGAAGACGATTACGCGGACACACTTCGCATGTCTCTCTCAGAGAAATATGCCGAAATCATCTTGATGATTGCTTCAGAAGCTATGATCACCGTGCGTTCGCACGCCGAGCGATTTTTTATGAGAACGTTTATATCGCCGGTGCGTAAACACGTCGAGGTGAAAGTCGCGAATCTCATGAAACCTTTAACTGCTAACCTCGAAGTGGCGTATTTTCGCGAGCGGTGCGTAAAGAAACAGTGGATCAAGCGCGCAGAAAAGGATGCAAATTTAGCGCAAGAAGCGAGGCGCGCGTGCATTGATTTCACCAAAGCGGCTTTAAAATCGTCCAACGGGGATGATCGCTTCGGTTTTGAGGCTAGCGCTTCCGGTGGTGAAGGGAAATTGAAAGACAAGAAACTGCGCCAGATTGAGCATCAACTCATGTGTTCGAAAATACCACCGTTTTACGAGGATCCTCGTGCGTTTGTGAGCATCGCAGATTGCATCACGCGTCGACGACAAGCGAATGGCGATCTTGACGTTATCGATTACGGTCTCGAAACGCGAGCCGCCTTGGATGCTATCGCGACCAGGAAGGAGAAGAAGAAAGAGGCAGAGAGCGCATCGATCGTTTCACTCGCTACAATTGAAGAAGAAAATGAAGATGCCGGTGTTGTTAACATCGAAACGTTAACAATTGAAAATCGTTTGGAGAAACTGGATCTACGACAACAAAAAGGAAGAGTAGAGCGTAAAGGTTCGGAATCTCAAGAGACGATTTTACGACATCGGCGCGCGGATGCCGAGGCGGACGACGGCGGACGACAACAGTCGGACGACGTGACGCCAGACCAATCTGAACCACCTCTCAACAAAACCATCATCACAACTCGAAGTTCCGAGGACGACACGTCTATCCACGGCACCACCATCCTCGACGGTACCAGCGAATTAGAACAAGAAAAAGAAGAAGAAGAAGAAGAAGAAGAAGAAGGGAGTAAAAAGAAACCGAAACTCATTAAAGACGAAACGCTCGCGGACGCGTACAAGCGCTGTTTCAATGAATGTCTTCCACCAAAAAGCGGCACGACGTGATGATGGAATTTATCCAATAATAATAGAGTAGTAGTTTGTAGTAGTAGTTTATATAGTGTAAAAGTATAAATAGTACTAAGGTATTCAGTATCTTAACAGCTAATCCTAAAATATATGTATAATAGTACAAAGAAGCGGGACGGAGACGACCGTCCGTCGCGAGCGAGAGACCGAACGTCGTTCTAGAAATCTCATCGACTCACGTATGCCTGCCTCCCCGCCCACTGCAAACTCGCGTCTCTCACCTCTTCCAACTCGTTTTGCGCTCTCCCAACTCTCCCAGCGGCCATTTGCACCTCTCTTCTCTTCTCCTCTAAAATCCGTACGTGTTCCTCCTCGACGACGCGTTCCTTCTCGCACTCCTCCTCCAATAAAATCAACTCCCTTCTCTTCGCATCCGCCCTCGCCGCCCTCGCCGCTTCCTCCGGAGCGACCACTTTCGACACCATATCCTCCGCGATCGCTTCGATCGAATTTACTCTCGCATTCATGTCGATCCCTCGAGCGACGCACGCGTCGTCGATCGCTTTCAGCTTGATTTCCAACGACTCTTCCTTTAAAATTTGCTCGAATTCCTCCCTCGATTTTTCTTTGATGGATGCGTAGAGTTGCGAGTATAAATCGTACAGCGGGACGTGGTACTCTTTCGGCAAGGTCGGGAAGTGCGCCGCGAATTCCTGGTTGGTTGTTCGTGTTCGCGAGAGAGAGAGAGAGAGAGAGAGAGAGAGCACACAACAAAAGTCAGCATCACATCACACACAATCACATTACGGGGGAAAAAGAAGACGCGAAGAAATTCAAAATTCATTCACAAGAATATACATAAAATAGAATTAGAATAAACGCACCCCAATCGTCTTCACTTCGAAGCACGTGGTCAAAGAGTCCTCGAACATCGAGTGCAGCTCATTCACGCGCGAGAAAGATGTATTCTTCGTCGCTTCTTCTTCTTCCGTTGTTTCCATTTTCGTCGTCGTCGTCATTTCTCTATACGCTCGGTTAATGTGATGATGATCCGCTAATACTGAGGAGAACAACCGCTCTTTTTGCTCTTTTGTTTTGCTCTCTTTTTTTTTTCGAAGAGAGTAAGAGTTACGTACTAATAGTTTAGGGTGTAGGTCTGTATTTCTTACTCAAATTGAGCTTGATAAGTGCTTCTTTCTTACTCGTAAGTGCTTCGTTCTTACTCTTGAAAAAAAAAGCAGACCAAGACCGAGAGGCAAAAAGAGGCACAATTTTTTCACTCTCAGCACACCTCTGTAAAAAAGATGGCCCAAAATGAGACTATTACTACTACTAATGAGAGTAAGAATACGAAGAAGAAGAAGAATCACAAAATCGCACTGAAAGCGACGTTGGTTGGCCACAAAGACGCGGTGTGGTGCGTGGCGTTCGAACCGAACCGAAACGATATTTTGGCCACGTGCTCGAGCGACAAAACGGTGAAGATTTGGAAACGAAATGTTGTAAAGCGCGATGATGATGATGATGATGTGAAGAGTTCGCATCATCAAACGTGCGAATTCCGATGCGTGTGCACTCTGGACGGCGTCCACGAGCGAACGATTCGATCGGTGTCGTGGTCACCGTGCGGGAGGTATTTGGCGAGCGCGAGCTTTGACGCGACCGTGGCGATATATCAGAGAGCGGAGGATGAAGAGAACGAGGAGGAGGATGAGGTAAAATTTGAGTGCGTCGCCGCCTTGGAAGGCCACGAAAACGAGGTGAAAAGCTGCGCGTGGTCGCCGTCGGGTTCACTTTTAGCCACGTGCGGGAGAGATAAGTCGGTTTGGATATGGGAATCCGCGCCTGGAAATCACTTCGAGTGCGTGGCGGTTTTACACGGGCACACTCAGGACGTGAAGAAAGTGAAATGGCACGAAACCGAGGACGTGTTGTATAGCGCGAGTTACGACGATACGGTGAAAACGTGGAAGGAAGATTTAGATGGGGACGATTGGAGTTGCAGCGGGACGACGAAAGCGCACGAAAGCACGGTTTGGGATTTAACTCAGGAGAAAGTGAAAGAGGGGGGGAGATTTGCGACCGTGAGTGACGACGGGTGGGTGAAGATTTGGAAAGCGGGCGGCGCGCAAAGGACGGAGATTAGTGGTAGTAGCAGTAGTAGCGGTAAAAAAGATGACGCGGCACCTTTGGAGTGCAGTTTTAGGAGTGGACACGACCGACCGATATTATGCGTGGACTGGTTAGGCGATGCCAACAGGAAGAATAGCGAGAGTGGTAATAAGAAACAACCGGCAACGTTAGCCGCCGGGGGAGGCGACAACTCGGTGAGAGTCTATCGCGAAAAGGAAACGGGCGTTTGGGAAGAAGCCGCTGCGGTCGTGAACGCGCACGAAGACGACGTGAACGACATCGCGTGGTTTTCAATGGCGAGTGAGAAAGAAGAAACCGAGCAATCGACGAATTATTTCGCCAGCGCCTCGGACGACGGCACCGTGAAAATTTGGACGTTTTGTTCTTCAAACGTCGACGAGTAAAATAGTTTGATAAAATGAACAAAAAGCAGCACGCTTTAAAAGCACGAACCTTCCGCGTACCTCACTTTCGCGCACGTCGCGATGCATTCATTCGCAAAAGTTTCCCCAGTCTCTCCACACACCGGCTGAAACTCCATTAAATCCTTCGCTCCTAAACACGCTTCGTACACGCACGCTCGCTTCCTCGGATCGAAGAAAAAAGCGCACGCACCTTCCTCCAAAACAGACAAAGATTGCACATCACCAGAACTTTCCTCCAAATCGTGTGTGCACCGAAACCAGCACTCGTTCGCGTACGTCGCGTTGTTTTTCGTATCGCACATAGGCCCCCAAGACGATACATTCAGTCCTTTACACCGCTCTCGGCACTTTCCGACGAACGAAGGAGTACGAGTTTGTTTTTGTCCCTCCGAGAACCAAGAAGAAAAAATGCCCCCAAAAATCCTCCTTTTCTCTCCATCATCTTTCGTAGTAGTAGTAGTAGTATCATTACTACTCTTGCTCCCCACCTCCTCCTCGGCGTTCGCAAAGACGCAGAGACGCCATTGTGGCGACACCACCATCACCAACACCACCAACACCAACGCCTTAAGTACTCGTATTTTTTTAATGTGGGCACCCATTTACCATTTTTTGAAGCAAAAAAAAGGGGGAACTGCTTCATTAAAAAAAAAGAACAACACTTACGCGCGTTTAATACACACACACACACACACACGCAAGGAAAAGAACA
>ENA-OWPI01004763-OWPI01004763.1-marine-metagenome-genome-assembly--contig:-NODE-4763-length-10669-cov-7.844128_pt1 | contig 10669 bp, 8 predicted proteins | sample MGYA00238138_ERZ651775 | MGnify/ENA primary metagenome ERZ651775 (study PRJEB26906, sample SAMN06265043) | marine metagenome | isolation source: Helgoland LTER site | place: Germany:Helgoland, sampling...
GGAGATATTTCAATATCCAGCAGAGAAGATTTAGATTATTACAGAGAAATAAATGTACAAAATATTACTGGTAATTTCGAACTAAATCTTGATTGGACTTATGTAGATAATAGTACTTCAGACCCATCTGTTTTTACTAAAAACATCGAAACTGTAACTGGTGACGTAACAATTAACGTAAGCGTAAATGAAGAAGTTTCACTTGAAAACCTTGTTCGTGTTGATGGTGTTTACACCGTAACTGGAAATGATGTTTCTGATGAAAGTTTATTGTATGCAAAAACAATTGAACTTGATTATCCTGGAGATTATGAAATAAAAGCAGTCTATACTGATGAAGTTAGACTTAATCTAGGAGATGATCAAACATCCAAATCAGCTTCTAGTTCCAAAATTGGTTTAAGAAATGTTGATGTACATGCTTATCACACATCCTTATTAGCAGATACAGTTTTCACACCAGCAAATCTTCCTTCAATTAGAACTATTGCACCCCCGATGCCAGCAACAGCAATCTATCCTAGTTTTGTACAGACAGACCATACTGATTCTAAACAAATTGTAAGTAACAATATATCCAATATAACTTTTTCTGGACACATTGTCGCTGAAAAAATAGTTTCAACGTCATTAACTAGTTTATCAATAAACAATTCTCATCATTCGTCACTTGAAGTAAATTGTTCATCTCTTACGACTTTAGAGATGCCTAATGTGACCGAGTTGAATTCTCTTTCGATAACTGCACCAAGCTTACAATCATTTGTTGCTACATCACTTATAAAAGTGATAACCAAGATAACCCTTTCAGGTGTTTTGAGTGTAGAATTTTCATCACTAACTACTGTTGATTCTTTTGAAGTGATATCAGGATCCAATATCAAATTACCTAAATTGGCAGCATTGCCAACTGGAACAATTTTTCCTACTAATCTAACAGTTGTATCAAGCGTAGCTGGTATTGCACAATCGGGAGCTTCAGCTGGATCTGGATCATCAGGATCTTCTAGTACTAGTGATTCTACTACTCATAATTCTGGTGGGTCTACTACTCATAATTCTGGTGGGTCTACTACTCATGATTCAGGTGGTTCTTCTACTCATGATTCAGGTGGTTCTCATAATTCTGGAGGTTCTGGAGGGTGATAACCTATAGATTTTTATCATATGATTTAAAATCTATATCACTATCATGATAAAATATTTAAGGGGCTTTACAGCCCCTTTTTTGATGCAGTAATAAGTCCTTTTCTAAGCATTCCTGGAAAATAATTTGTCATTTGTGATATAATATTATCTCCCTCATAATATAGTTCTGCAACTTGAGAATCGCTACGGTAGTTGTAGGGCATATAAAAATCGTCATATAATTTTACGCGAACAGGTCTTTTTCTGTTATACTTTTTTATTGGAATGGGTAAGCTGAAATCAAAACCCACCATTGTTCCAAATGTAGTTTTCTTGTAAAATAGCCCAATAAATCGTCGTTTGGAGAATCGTCTTACCTGAATACTATAGCCTAAATCTCCAAATATAAAAGACCCATACCTAAAAGTAGTATCCATATTGTATTTATGAATACGGTAGGTCAAATCACCAAAGTAGTCAATAACTAAATTTATGGAAGGCTCATAAAAAAGGATTAAATCCTTATTTAACCTCCCGAATCGTGTTATGCCTGTGTGTAGTTTAAATCTCAATTGATCTTTATATAAGAATTTTAAATAATTCATTGAGAGACCAAAACGATTGATTGTATAAAATCCATAATTAAGATTTAAAAACCCTGATTTATTTAGTTTAAAATCGTTTGACAACCTCAACATCCCTACCTGTGGTTCTAAATTCCCTAATTCATCAAATTTAGGCACATTGTAATAGCCCTCAAGATTTACTCCCTTTGATAGATCAGAACTCAAGAACGGCTGAAAATTCACACGTTGTCTGATTGGATTATCGAAGTTTCCTAGGGTATAATCAATTTTGAAGCGTAAACTTAAATCTGTCTTAAAGTAACTACTGTTGGTTACTGGATTTGAATCAACTTTAGCGTCTGTAAAATCGATTATGGATTTTGACAATAAACTTTCAAAATCAATTTCATTTTGTTTGTATCTTTTAAGGTCCTCTGTTTTAAAAACCATTTCTACTATCTCTATCCCTTTATTTAATATAACTACTTTAATATCACCGGCCTTATTGTTTGGTTCAATTAAGTCGATTACTTTGTATAGACCGTCAGCAGGAAACCGGTAAAGATTGTCTTCATAAAATAAAGTATAGGTATCTTTTTGGTATCTTTCTTGTAAATTTTCAAACCCAAAAGTTGCAAGTTTTTCGATGTTTTGAGCCAGCATTAGATTTGGAAACATTAAAAGTAGAATGATTTTACGTATCATTTGTTTTTTATTTAAAGTTGATAAATTTCAATTCTTTTCAGTGTATTTAATCTATTAATTGTAATATACATATAGTTAATACATTATATTAACCAACTATTAATCTTTAATAAGTATCAAGATTATTTCGCAATATACTGTAATACAGATAATTAACTATAAAAACAATAATAATTGCAATATTATTACTTATTAACTATATTAATAAAATTATAAAATAGATTTACATATGTCTTGGTATTTAGTTAAAACAAGTTTTAGAAAAGCACTTACAGCGAAACATTTTTTTGATGTTTTGGATGTTAAAAGTTATGTTCCTTGTACACAAATAAAAAACAAAGATAATACCTTTAAAAAGACACCTGTACTAACGGGATATGTATTTGTCTACTTTTTAAACAAAATTGATTTTGATATCATTAATCAAAATCCTTTTACTAAAGATGTAATAAGAAGAAATTCAGTTCCACTGGTAATTCCTGATGCACAGATGGAGTTAATGATTACTCACGTTGAATCATTATATAATAAGAATGATTTTAATGCGTATTCAAGGGGTGATATAATAACGATCAATCATGGATCATTGAAAGGAGTAAATGGTAAAGTGATTGAACTACGTAACAATAAAATTTATTTGCAAATTGATTCTCTTTCAGCCCAGGTTGAAATTCAATATAGCTAATAAATCATTTTTTTTAATTATTTTTATTTGACATAACGTCAACAGGCGAAGCCATGAACAAAATCTCATTTTTACTTTTCTTTTTTTCTTCTTTTATTCTTTTGAGTCAGCAGAACAATCAGCTCATGGAGTATTACAATCAGTTGAAATCTAAGGGCTTTTCAGATCAGCAAATTAAACAGTTAGCCACTGAAAACGGGTATGATGTTACTTCATTTTTCGGCTCTTCACCATCAGAAATTCAACCCAACCAAAAGCAGCAAATAAAATCGAATCAGCAAGCACTACAATCCAATTATTCAAATTTTTCAGAATCTATTAAAGACACACTTTCAACTTCCTTAGAATTTCCTGTGTATGGGAGTCAATATTTTAATAACCTTAATTATAATTTTTCACCACAAATAAACATAGCAACTCCTTCTAATTACCAGTTAGGTCCTGGTGATGGGATTATAATTTCTCTTTGGGGAGCTTCGGAAACAAGTTATCAAATTGAGCTTGATACTGCAGGAAAAATTGTTATTGATGGGGTAGGTCCAATTTTCCTTAATGGCTATACAATCACATCAGCTAAATTAAAAATCAAAAAAGCACTTTCAAAAATATACAGTGGACTACTGAGTAATCAAGAACAAGAGAAAGTCAATATCGACTTATCTTTAAGTTCTTCTAGAAGTGTTTTTGTAAATATTGTTGGCCAGGTTAATACTCCTGGGCTCTATACTTTAAATGGTATGTCTTCGCCCATACATGCCCTTTATGCTGCAGGCGGAATAGCCGACAATGGAAGTTACCGTGATATTGAAATCATCAGAAACAATAAAGTAGTTTCTAAAGTAGACCTATATACTTATTTTTCAAGTGGAGTAGTACCCACTTTATTTTTGAGGGATCAAGATGTAATTCGTGTTCCATTCTACAAAAACAGGGTTACTTTACAAGGGGAGGTTAAATTTGAAGGATTTTTTGAATTAACCGATTCCGAATCGCTGTTAGATTTAATTAACTATAGCGGAGGAAAATCTCCAACGGCTCAAAAGGATAATTATTTGGTTTCTAGAATTGAAAATTCGCGCTATAAATCCCAAAGTGTGAGTGATGAAAAATTTTCTTTAATCTCCGGTGATAAAGTGTTTGTTTATACAATCTCAGACCAACAAGACCAAAGGGTGAGCATCCAAGGAGAAGTCATAATCCCTGGGTTTTACAGTCTTCAGGGGGTAAGCACCATTCAGGATCTAATTGATTTATCCAATGGGTACACAAAGGATGCTTATTTAGACTATGCTAGTTTGTTTAGACGGCCAAATGATAAGGTAACCCAGATGCTGAGCGTAGGTTTAAATTCTAATGATTTTGATCTGAATCTATCAGAGCAGCTTGTGGAAAGAGATTCTTTGGTGGTATATAAAAAGGAGCAGTTTTTACCGTTTGATAAAGTAACTATCGAGGGTCAGGTTACCCAATCAGGGCAATTCGACTATTACTCTGGTATGAGTATCCAAGATCTTATTGGATTAGCCAGTGGAATCAAATCTCCTAGTGAGAATTTAAAGGTCATTGTTAAAACAGTTGACCCAAAATCAAATGATTATATTCTGTCAGAGGTTTTTGAAAGCTTCGATTTAAGAGATTTATCCACCACAATTTTAAACCCTTCAGACATTGTTTCGGTAATTGAAAAAGACAAAGTGCAACCTGTGAGAGTATCTGTTTTAGGAGAGGTGAAAAATCCCGGTTTATATGTTCAATCCAAAAAGAGTAGTACTATAAAAAATCTAATTGAAGAAGCTGGAGGCCTAACACAATATGCCAATAAGAGTTCAATTTACATTCGAAGAGAATCTGAATCTCAGGCGCAAGAAATCTTAAAGGATTCCCTAACACAAATTAGCCTAGATTCAGATCAGAATTTAGACTATACATTTATTCCGATTGACAGTATAGACGATTCTTATTATTTCGAAGATGGAGATCAGCTTATTTTGGATCAATATTCTAATGATGTTGTTGTATCTGGGGAAGTTTTAAAACCTTCAGTTGTTAAATTTAAAACAAGTAGTTTAAAATATTACCTAAACAAAGCAGGCTTAGGATCAAAAGGAAGTAAAAAAGACATACTGGTTATTTACCCCAACAAAGATGTAAGTGCAACAAAACGCTTTTTATTTTTTAAAAACTATCCTGAGGTAGTGCCTGGGAGTGAAATTGTAGTAGCACCAAAACCTGAAAGGGAAAAGCTTTCCACCCAAGAAGTTTTAGGAATCACATCAGGGCTCTCCACACTGATCATCGTTTTATCCACGCTTTTACCTGTAAATTAATATGAACACGCCACACTCAAATCAAGAAGACGAAATTGATTTAATCGCCCTACTGGCTTCCCTTTATCAAAACAAGCGTTTTATCCTTAAAACGGTGGTTGGGTTTATGATTATTGGGCTGTTTGTTGCTCTAGTATCACCAACAATTTATAAAGCTCAAGCAATCTTTGTGGTGCAAAATTCAGACAAGCAAGTCAGCTCCTCTATAAGCGGTTTAGCTGCTCTGGCTGGGGTTAATCTTCAGTCTGAAGCAATGGGCGACATACCCCCTTCATTGTATCCAAATATTGTTTCTGGAATTCCCTTTAAGGTGGATCTTTTAAATACGGAATTGGAGCCAAACCAATTAAACTACAAAGACTACCTTTTAAATAAGCCAAACTCTTTTGGGGCTACAATAAAAAAATACACTATCGGTTTACCTTCTCTTATTCTCTCCACATTTAAAGGGGATCAACAAGTAGAAGTTCTAAAGAATAAAGAAATTTTTCAACTCAGTGAGATTGATTTTAAGCTTACAAAGTCCTTAGAGGAGCTTATAAGTGTAGAGGTTAACGAAAAAGAAGGGTTTATTACTTTAAGCACTCTAGATCAAAACCCAAAGTATGCTGCTGTTGTGACTTCAAAAGCTTTAGCCTTATTACAAAATTTCATCACAAACTACAAGACTGAAAACGCCAATAGGATATTAACTTTTGTTACCCAGCAGTTTGAGTTGAAGCAAAAACAGTACAATGCGGTTCAAAAAGAGCTCGCAGAGTTCAAAGATCAGAACAAAAACATTTCTACGGCTGTATTTCAGAGTAACCTTCAAAAAATTCAGACGCGTTATGATTTGGTATATTCCGTTTATCTGGAACTCTCAAAACAGTTGGAGCAAGCAAAGTTGCAGGTAAGTAAAGAAATTCCAAACATCACCATAATAGAGCCAGTTTATATTCCTAACCAGAAAGAACAGCCCAAAAGGGCTATGATACTAGTAGTTTTTACATTTCTAGGGCTAGTGGTTTCCTGTGGTTGGGTGCTTGTCTCAAAACCAATATTAGAAATTTCAAAGCAAATTAAAGCTTGAAAACATACGAAATCCAGCCCTTATAGGGAATGATTTCCCCTTTAAGTGAGATTTCCAGAATCCTCTTATCGACTTTGTTTTTGTTTTTCTCAAGGCTTAATTTAAATTTTTTAGGAGCTTGTAAGTTAAATTTTTCATTTAGCTCCTTTATTAGTTTGGGGATATAAATTTTCTTGTAGGAATCAGAATATTCATTAAAACAAGGGAGTTCAAAAATAGCAGAAAGAGTTACTTTTTTCTTTAGAATTAAAAAGTCTATAACTTCAGATTCCTCATAGTCAAGGGGTAGTATAAAATTTTTGTAGGTAATATAATTGGCTTGTTTTAATATACTTTTTAATTTGAATTTTCTAAGGTTGTATGCTCTACTAAAAATATAAAAGCTTGAAATAAAGCCTAGTAGTAGAATCAAATAAACCATTTTACTAAAACTAAAATAATTGTCTTTTAACAGGGATTTAGGATTTTTAAATTTACTTAAGAGATTTTCCAGTTCAATTGAATTAATTTGAAATTTAGAGTCATCAATTTTTAAGTAATAAATTTTATCCTCTAATTTCTGAGAATAAGTAAAATCAATTGCGTTTTTAGAATAATCAATAGCGTCATAGGTAAGGTTTTTAAAGTCGATTAAAATAAGTTTATCTCTTTTTAAAACAACAGACCTGTATTTATCGATTTCAATTATTTGATTAAGGGTATTGAAATTAAACAGATCGGTTAAATCCCCTATTTTAGTGACTTTATTAGTTAGGAGGTTAAATAAATATAAATCTCTTACATATACAGTTTGATTTGAATTGTTTTGATAATTACCACCTAAGATATAGAGTTGATCATCAATTTTTTTAACAATCGCGTTTGTTCTTGCCTTGGGGATATCAGAATCTAAAGAGGGATTTACTTTTGACCACTCTCTAGCTTTTAAATCATAGCGGAGTATTAAATTATTTTCTTTAAAATAACCATTACCAAACAAACTGTAGAGTGCATTATTATAAAAAAGCTTGCTTGAACCAGCATTTGAATTTAAAAATCCTGATAAATCAATCTGCTTGAATGCATTGTTTTGAAAAGTAAAAACTTCACCCAACTGTTTTCTCACAAAAAACTGAGAACCGGTTGAATCTTTTACAACATCAAAATTTGAATTATTTAACTCATAAAAAAATGATTTTTCAATTTTAGCTATCGGTTCTATGCTATATTTTGAATCGGATATCAAAACAACACTCGAATTAAAAATTAATTGAAGGTTAGATTTAGTGGAAGAAAAAAAGCGAAGTGAATCAAGGTTAAATTCCCTCTGCTCAATTGAATTTTGACTTATCAAAAAGGATGAATAAAGAAAAATTGCGACACAAAAACTTATGTTTTTCATGGCTCTAAGATACATAATAATGGGATTTTTCCTCAATTTATATATTTTAAATGGGCAAAGTGCTAGTGATGAATTTTTAGGAAAAACCTTTAATCAAGGGGAGTATCAGCTTTGTAAAAACCAAGAGAATCAGGTCTTTTTAATCGGTAAAAATGATTTTTTCTCACTTAATTCGAATAAAGTACATCAATATTCCCAGCCGGTAGACTCTTTGTTTAAACAAATGAATCTTTCGTCTTTACAATGGGTAGCAGCCAACAATAAAATCTATTTAACGAGTTCCAGTGGGGGTTATCTATTTGAATTTAATGAAAAAGGAATTAAACGAATAGATAATTCATCTATAGAAAGGGCCTATTATTCCAGTGCATTTTTTACTAATGATAATAAGTTATATAAGCTGGGGGGGTATGGTTTTTGGGAGTTCAAATCTCAACTTTTAAAATTTGATTTTACTCTGAAAGACTGGGTTTTACAAGATACTCTTTTAGATGATAACCTAGGATTTATTGATCCCATAGTATCTACAACTGATAATTTTATTTATATAGTATCCCCAACCATTCAAAATAATTTTTTAGGAACAATTAAAGCCAATGATTATATTTTAAAATATGATTTAAATACTAAAAAAATAAAGAAAATCCGGTTTGACTTCTTCAAATATGAAAATTACTTTGTGAACAAACAATATCAAAAGAGTCAACTTTCAAATACTGAAAAAGTAGGGGTTTTAAATGCTTTCAATCCCATAAATTTTGCGCTTTTTGATTTTGAAAAAAATACGGTTCAAAATGCTTATTTAGACTCACCTCTATATCCTGAATTTTCACCAGTATTTAGTGGTGATCAAATTTATAGTCTTTCTAGTGTTAAATCAAACCCTCAAAATTTATTTCTAGTTCAAGCTTCCATTATAAAATACCAAGACCCAAGCTCGCTGACCTCATACCTTGATTATATTCCTTTATCATTAGTATTTATATTTCTTTTATTAGTATTGGTTTTTGTGATTTTCAAATTAAAATCACAGCTGGTTTTAGGAAATCGTTTTATTAAAAAGGGTTATAAGAAAATAAAGATTGATTATGATGAGTTTTATTTTCTAGACAAGCTAGTAAAAGATAAAAAAGTAGAAAACCAAGATTTGATTTCCTATTTTGATCGAGACGGGAAAAGTTATGATTTGAATGTGAAACGAAAAAACGCAATGATCTCAAGGCTTGCCTTTAAAATACAAACTCATTTTAGAATAGAAATATTTGAAAAAGTTGCCTCTCCCGTTGACAAACGCCAGGGCATCTATCTATTAACAAAGAAATTAACCCTTCTAGAAAAATAATTTTAACCATAAACATGTATTCTTTAATTAAAAGGGCTTCCGATATTATCTTTTCCATCTTAGGAATTTTACTAACAGCTCCGCTAGTGATTGTATCCATTATCTTACTGTTACTCTCTGGGGAAACGGCTCCTGTATATCGTAGTTATCGCGTAGGCAGAAACGGGGAACTCTTTAGAATGTATAAGCTCAGAACCATGAAGCGCTCAAAACCCACTTCGAGTCCACTTACAGCATACAACGACAATAGAATTAGTTTTTTTGGTCGTTTTCTACGTTTTTCTAAAATTGATGAGCTTCCTCAATTTTTTAATATTTTAAATGGGGATTTGTCCTTTGTGGGACCTAGGCCTATGCTTCCTGAGGTGTTTCTGTATTATCCTAAAGAGGTACGAAATAAACTCAGCAAAATACGTCCGGGTGTTACAGGGATTGGTTCGATTGTTTTTCGAGATGAGACTTCTTTATTTAAGGGGGTCAAGGGATCTTATGAAGTGTTTTATAGGGATCAGATAGCCCCTGTAAAGGGAGAATTAGAGCTGTGGTATATTAAAAATAAGGGATTTAGGGTAGATTTTAAGATTTTAAGATTTACTGTTGTAGCCGTTTTATATGGCCAGGTAAAGTCAATAGAAAAGCGTTTTGAAAATTTACCTTCTACAGAAATAGAATCGATTTGACTAGCAGTAGGGGTCAAAAGTTAAGTATATGAAAAAGTTAATTTTAATTGTTTTGTTATTGATTGGTGGGGTGGTTTCGGGGCAGTCTGTTACGGGAACCTCAGGGCTAATTCATATCCCATCGGCTAGGATGCTTGAGGATGGGCAGTTAGTGATTGGAGCAGCTTTTATTCCTAAACCTTATTTTCAACGGTATGAAAGAAGATTAAATCCTGGGTTAAATACCTATGTAACTTATGCTCTTTTCCCTTTTATGGAGGTGATGTTTAGATATACTCATGAGCTCAATGTTCCAGTAACGATGGAAACTAAATACTTTCCTGATCGTATGTTTGGCTTTAGAGCCAGGTTATTAAAAGAAAAGAAATATTTACCTGCTTTAGTTTTAGGTCTTCAAGATGCCTCAGCCATTTTTGGAGAGACGTGCTTAGGTTGCTCAAATTATTCAGCAACTTATTTTGTAGGCTCAAAGAACATCAAAACAGGGTTTGGAAATTTTGATTTATCTATTGGATATGCTTTTGATTTTAAGGAATTAAAAGCTAAAGACTATAAGGGAGTATTTGGGGGTGTTTCGTTTACTTCTTCTTTTTATGATGATTTATCAATTTTATTTGAACATAATTCAAAAGGAATAAACACCGGTTTTAAGCTAAACCTTATTTCAAAATTTAATTTGATGTTTGGTGTTTGGAATCTTGACAAACCCACTTTTTCGTTTAACTATTTGTTCTAATTATTTAGTTTTTTTGGGAAAAGAGATAGGTTAATTGAAATGTTTAA
>ENA-OWPI01004764-OWPI01004764.1-marine-metagenome-genome-assembly--contig:-NODE-4764-length-10667-cov-3.425685_pt1 | contig 10667 bp, 7 predicted proteins | sample MGYA00238138_ERZ651775 | MGnify/ENA primary metagenome ERZ651775 (study PRJEB26906, sample SAMN06265043) | marine metagenome | isolation source: Helgoland LTER site | place: Germany:Helgoland, sampling...
TTTCTTTTCATTTTCTTTTCTTTTTTCTCTTCTCTCAACTTTTCCCTCCTTCAACTTCAACTTCCAACTTCCAACTTCAACCCTTGGCAACCCTCCTGGCAACCCTGGCAACCCTGGCAACCCTGGCAACCCTGGTTTTTGGAGTACTTCCCCTAACCCTAATCCATCATGAACTTCCCCTACTCATTTTTGAAAAATGGATCGTTCTGGACAGCAATTAAATCTCCGCGATTCTCTGGGTTGGGGTCGGTGAGTCTCTTGATGAGGGCTCCGGCCCCTTGAAATGCTTCTCGGGACATGATTGCCCCCAAGATCCCCCCCCCCCCGAGCATCCGGGGGGTGATCCTTGGCGGGTCCGTCGCCCTCACGATCCGTTCGACGATAATCCGTGAGAGGGTGGAAAAGCTAATCCCTCCCATGACGAATTCCGGGCTGAATGGGTGGGCCCCGGACGTCAGGACAAAGTGGAACATACAGCCGAGAGAGAACACGTCGTGAGCGATGGATCTCGCGGGCGTCTGAGCGGCGACGTCGGTTAGAATCTCCCGAGGCATGTACGCTGCGGTTTCGGCATTGACTCCCCGGAGATTTTCTGAGACTCCTACATCAGCAAATTCAACACCACCACCACCTTCTTTACTGTAATTCCCATTCATGTAGATTCCCATGTCGGCGACCTTTATCACGATGGAGTTGGCGCTTCTTCTCTTATACAAGATATTACTTGGCTTTATGTTGCAATGCCACACATTCAGCTCATGCAGCTTCGTAATTCCAGCCATGATCTGTCGGCAGAGGTCAACTTTCGTATCATTGTCAAAAGAAGAAGCCGCCTCGAGGAAGTCACGCTGGGCGAGCGAGCCGTCGCAGATCTCCTGGCATAGGACCACCTCGCGCCCCTTGTGCGTTTCAATCAGCTGCAAGATGTTCCGGTGGACGCACTCGCCGGACGATGTATTTAAAACTTTCTTCATGTGCGTGATATCGCTGATGAGGAGAACAAGAAAGGTTAGGCCGCACTCTTATCTCGTATCTCGTATCTCGTATCTCGTATCTCGTATCTCGTATCTCGTATCTCGTATCCAGACAGGCCGAACTATCACAACTTAAACAAAAAACTTACCTCCACTTGACAATTGATAGCGGTATCTTCTTCACGACACAGAGCTGCAACCGTTCGCTGCTCTCGGCACGGTTCACGATCTTAATTAGTCCTTTGAACACTTCCTGCTCAAGCGAACCGATCCGCTGGTTCACGAAGTACTTCAGGTCCAGTTTTCGTAAATTTCTTCCGATCCTCTCGCTCGCAAGTAGGTGCCTTTTGGCTCTCTCGAGCCTGAGCTTGAAAGCCGCAAAGGCCAAGAAGCGATTGCGTACATCCAAGCTACTTTTATCATCTTGCTTTGGTTTTGATTGTGGTCTCTCCGGTCGAGCCTTGTTCTCTTGAGCCTTGTTCTCTTTCTTTTTCTCCTTGGCCTTCTTCTTCTTGTTCTTTACCCTCTCTTTCTCCCTCTCTTTCTCCTCCTCTGCTTTCTCCATTTCCTCCATAACCCTCTGAATCTTTCTCTCATCCTCCCTCTTCCTCTCTTCTTCCCTCTCCCTCTCTTCTTCCCTCTGCTTCACCCTCTCCCTTTCCCTCTGCATCTCCTTCTCTTTCTCCTTCTGCCTTTCCTCCCTAACCCTCTGCTTCTCCTTCTCTTTCTCCCTCTCTTTCTCCCACTCTTTTTCCCTCTCTTTTTCCCTCTTCCTCTTCCGCTCCTTCTCCTTCGCTCTCTGATCAATATCATCATCGCTGACTCCACTCAAAGCAAAAACTGGATCAAAATACCGAAAACACGACCGCCTAACATCCGAAATTTGGCTCTCTTCAAATTTTACTTTCTCCTCTCGGATCGAGAAATATCTCACGATCTGTTTCTCATAGCCTTTATGAAACTCTGACTCGAGCATCCGGTTCCGAGTCCGGGTCAGGTCAGTGCTTCCTTCTTCATAAACCCAACCGGGCACTTCGAGCCCGTTTATCCCCTTGCGCAGGAGCTTTTCAAAACTTCTTATTTTCGAGTCTTCTGTGAAGCGAATATCGCAGTACAGCTTCAATTGCTTCAGCCACTCCAAAGTTCCATCGGTCGGTTGCGGTACGATCTGTTCACCAAGATAAGGTTTTGCGAATTTAAGTTCCAAGTCGAATGTCGTTCTCAGGGCCTCAGTAAATATCTCACAGGCTTCTACCTCCAGCTGACTCGGGGGTTCAGCAGATGGGTGAGAAAGGCCGGGTAATTCTGGTGGTGTGTTTTTAATCGCTCCATACCAAGACAGCGGGAGCTGGGAACCGGGGTCGCGTTCGCAGGGGTCGCCCTTCTCGTAGGATTTCGGCTTCTCGTCGCTCGTGCCTTCCCCCTTCCACCCACCACCCAATTGGCGCGCAGTGTAGGACAACTTCTTACCCCTCCCTTTCCATCTCCTCTCCCTCCTCCCGTCCCCTCCGTTACTAGCCCACCGTTCCATCGAAAACCTCCCCTTGGTGTCTTCCCCATCCACCAAAAACGTCATTTCAGTCGTCCTCTCCGTCGAAGGCAGACAGAATACTGGAGGAAGGAGAAGATCCCCCCGGACGGTTTGGAGAGGAAGATTACTCTCACCATCGTCACCGTCAACGTCGTCGTAACCTTCGTCCGAGGAGTCGGACATGCACTCCCATGTGCAACTTTCAGGGGAGGGGTTCAGAGGCTCGGGGAGAAAGTCAGAGGAGGTCTTCAAGGCATTAAAACTCTCGGAGACAGCGTTGGCAATCTCGATTGCGCCGCTTGGGGCAGATTTGGAGACATTTACGACCTCATTATTCGGCTGGAGGGGTGCGGGTGCTTGACCGTGGATCAGCTTGAAAACCTGATCAGCGTAGTAGGGATAGAAGGATGCGAGAGGCGTCGGCTCCTCCTTTGCATTGCCGAGAGCCTCCCGCCGACTTTCACACTCCTTCATGCTCTGCTTCGCAATATACTTTATTGTCCGGAAAGGCTGAGGATAGGGGACAGTCATTTGATTTTCAATCATGCGGACCATTCTTTCTTCACCAATAGACAAGAAGACGGCGCGGGCATGGCCAAGCAATTGAATACTTTCAGCATGTTGTTTAGAGGTACTCAACCCCACCCTATCAGAGTTAGCGCTTTCTGAGATTAACCAGTAGCCCAGAATCTGACGATCCAAACGCGTACCCCAGCGGTTGCAACGACTGCCCTCAATTAACCCTTCAATTCCGCTGCTCATGCCAATGCCACACAGATATTCGGGTCTTTCCAGGCGTTCAAAAAGTTCAATTACTGATCCAAAGAACTTTTGACACTTTAAATCCTCTTGGTCGCCATGTTCCAGAAAAACCGTGCGACATGGTCCTAATCTTAGGAGGCGATGTACGATCGACATCCACTCCGAAGGGCTTTGGGCTGATGAAAACAGATTTACAACTACGATCTGCCCACTCGTAAACATGCCGGATGTGCCTTCGCCGGATAACACTCTAGAAAGGTCGACAGTTTTGAACGAATTTTCCTCGTCTTCCTCTTTGCGACACTTTTCCAGAAGACTATGGAGGACTTTACAATTTTCATCTTCACCACAAAAAATGAAGACAAAATCTTTCATCACACGTATGTTGGCAACGTACCTCACGTGGTCGTCGGTGTCTGTGGGTACGCAGTAGAAGGAGGGCCGCGTCGCCACGCGTGCGAACCCGTGAGGTGGGACAAGCGGGACAGTATCTAGATATGCCGTCGTCATCGCCAATTCTCCGATAGGGGTGGTGCTATGGCCGGGGTTACCGGGATGTCCACCTTTTTGAGATGAGAGATATACACACACGTCAGTGCCGCCGCGTTAATCAACCAATATTTGACCACAGGGGGGGAACATGCAGTTTTGTTGGATCGTACCCCTTTTTGTCCAGCATTTTCGTGTATTGTTTAAACCTTTTTTGGGGTAAGCCCTAAACCACACTCAGTTAGCAGCAATAATAATCTGGATAACATCTTACTTGAACAGAAATATTAGAAAACCCCGGTCCCTCACAGAAGAAGGTTCCTCAATACAAATACGGAGGGAGTCCGTGAAGGACTCCATGACGGACCCTAACCCATCCTGGGCAAAGACAAGCAGCAGCGATCGTTTGACCCACCATCTCCAGAAGCACCAGGCGGCCAATCCGAAGAAAAGCAGCATTGGAACAAGGACCAACCAAAATAAGGATAAAAATGACGATCCCTCCACTGCCACCATTAACAACGCAAGTATCAACAGCAATGACAACAACAACGACGGCACAGGGGTGAAATTTGACGATGCGAAACGAGATCGTAGGGAAGAGAGGGCGAGAAAGAGCCACATCCCCGACTGGGCAAGCGAAGGCAGCGACGAAACGGGCAGCTCAATCAACGAAAACACCAAGCTTCGGGGAGGTAAAGGGGGGCACAGAGAGGGGCGGAGAGGGGGGAACGGCAGGCGCTATCACAAGCCTTACCAGGCGACTCAGGACTTTGGGGAGGGCGACTTCGGGTTCGAGGGGGAGGAACAGGGCATGCTCAGCGATGGGCAGGATCAGCACGAATACTTTTCTGAGGATCCTCCCATAGAACGAACTCCTCTGCACCGCTTTTTCATTTTCTACCAAGTCTTGGTGGTACTGAATCTTTGTTGCATGTGCGCGTGTCAGGTACTGATGATAATATACAAGAGCAAGATGGGGGCTGTGCAGCTCACGACTCGGGTCTACGGAGCCATATTCGCGATCTTGGCTATTGTCGTGGAGAGCGAGAAGGGGAATAGCGTGCGCAGCAGCGTGTTGATGAACTGGTGCGCGCGGGGGTTCGTATACTCTTACCTCGGAGTTATGGGGTTGGAAGAGAGCATCGTTGTCAATATATCGAAGTCGCACGTCGCGGACGCTCAATTTGTCGCTGTCTTTGTCCAATTTAGCAGCTTGGGGTTGATTGTGCTGGGTGGGGGATATTTTGTCATGGGGGCCCTTTGTCTAAGGAACGTGCGGGATCGGCGGATAGCAGCATATAAGACGCAAGTCAAGCAGCGAGATCTGAGGATTGCTATGTTGGAGGAGCACAGTCTAAAAGTGTGATAGTTGGTGAAGGTCATGGTGAGGAGGTGACTGACGGTGAAAAAAAAAATTGCAAAGAATGGTTGAAATTTTGTTTCCCACAAAAAGACGGCCTTTGTTTGTCCCAATTTACCCAATTACTTTAACAAGAAGTCAAAACGACCTCCTCACCCCTAGTCATCGTCACCGAACGTGATCTTTGTTGCCTTCTTCATAGGCCCCCCGCCCCGCGGTCCGAATGCTCCATAGAGTTTGTGTTCCTTTTTCTTGATGGTAGATCCGAATGCCATCAGCTCCTCAGGGACGTCCTGACCAGCTTGCTTCATCACCTGCTGAAGCTCACCGGCATGGCTTTTGTCGCCGGGTTGGAAGAACGTATAGGACATTCCTGTCTTACCGGCACGGCCTGTGCGGCCTATCCTGTGAACGTAGTCCTCGATGGTGAGGGGGAATGTGTAATTAATGACAAGTTCGACGTCCGGGATGTCCAATCCGCGCGCGGCGACGTCGGTGGCAATCAACAGGGGGCAAGAGCAGTCCTTGAAGCCGTTAAGTGCATTTGTGCGAGCTTCTTGAGTCTTATCGCCGTGGATAGAGTTCACATTCCATCCCTGGCGCTTCAGATTTCCCTCAATGCGGGCAGCTTCCTTCTTGTACAGAGCAAAGACAAGCACGCGAGTTTTTTGGCCCTTGTGATGCTGATTTAGCAAGGCCTTCAGCCGAAATTCTCGCTCGCGGTCCTCAATCACTTCAACAGTTTGGGTGACGCGCTTATTGGCGGACAAGGAGTCGTCCACCTCCATCTGACCGTCAGCGGCAATCGATTCGAACCCAACGTACACGCGCACCGGCTCACGCATGTAGCTCTTTGCGATCTCTTGCACATCTTTCGGCCACGTTGCACTGAACATGGCAGTCTGGCGCCCGGCCGAGATTGGCTTTGTCTGCCCAATGATGTAGCGCACTTCTTCCTCAAAGCCAAGGTCAAGCATGCGGTCAGCCTCGTCCAGCACCATAAAGCCAACGTTGCTTAGGTCGCACACCTTCTCTTCAATTAGGTCCTTCAGTCGGCCGGGGGTTCCAACAATAATGTCGACGCCCGCTGACAGCTTCTTCTTCTGCTCGAACTTCGGGATCCCTCCGTAGATTACCATGCTCCTCAAGCCGCAAGCGAAGCCGAATTCCTCTAGAACCTCGTAAGATTGATTTGCCAGCTCGCGGGTAGGCGCAAGTACAAGCATGCTGGCATTTTTGCTTTTTGAAGATTTTTTCGACTCGCTGATGAAGTGAATGCCCGGAACACCAAATGCAAGAGTCTTTCCACTTCCAGTTTCGGCAATTCCCACAATGTCTTTCCCCGAGTCCATAAGAATCGGCCATGTCTGGGCTTGAATCGGAGTGGGATTTGTAAACTTCTTCTCTTTGAAGAGTTCGAGGAGAGCGGCGGGCAAGGTAGCAACAATCTGGGGGGTATCAAATGTGCGATAAGGGGCGTAGTCCGGCTGGGGTGTTTCATTGGACATGACAACTATTTTTTTGGAGGTCCTCCACTCAGCTAAATTGGCCATTGAGTCGGATGACGACGACATTAACGAAGAGGTTGTTGGGGCGGTAGAGGGCGCATCGTTCTCAGGACCAGAATTCTTTGCCTTTTTGGCCTTTTTGGCAGCTTTTTTGTCTTTCTTCGAGAGCTTTGGTGACTTTGGGGTCTCTGAAGCGTCCTTTCCTGCGTTCGCTGAGCCCGCAGCGACTTCATGCTTTCGCTTCTTCACCCCATTGCTCAGAGAGGGCTCCACATCATCCTTCTTCGGGGATGGGACAGGCGAAGCATTGGGGGTGAGGTCAGGGTCTGACAAATTCAGTGTCACATTCTCACCGTCACAGACGAACTTCTTCTTCTTCTTTTGCACAAGCTTTGAAACTTCATCTACCGAGGAGCTGGTCGACGCTGCAAGTTCAGCGATCGTTAAACTCTTCCCAGAGCTCTTACGGATCGCCTTCTTAATTGCTTTCTGAAGGTCACCCATATTAGGAGAGGATATATTTTCTCGGGAAAAACAAACAAACAAATGTGACAATGAATGTGTTAAGAAGAGACCAGTCAATGATTTGAGAAAAAAATCTGCAAGAATAGCCCGGAATGTTGCTTTTTTCTTTTTTTCCAGAAATGGTTGGGGATTTGACGGAGACCTCAATTATCAACCTTTTCCGTTTTTAATGCGCACTCGCTGCCAGAAACCTGGCATATTGACACAAAAACGCTAAATTAAAATCATAATACTGTCCATCTCACTCAACTGTGCCCCTCCTCTAAGGTGGGCCGCGTAAAGCGTTTACCGCTCCGACTTTCATTGACTGAGGCAGTAACGGACGGGTAGGCCCACAGTTTGATCTCACCTACAGATAGAATATACACAAAATTCTTGTCGAATAGTCCGTTATTTGAAACCAGGGACTTTGGCTGCTGAAAAAAATGTTTCGAACAGGACGAATTTTGTTCTGGCCAATGTCACAGAACATTGCTCTGGCCACAACTGACGTTTTATCCCGTCCTAGATTGAGCCACCTTCTCACAGCGGCATCAGCATCCCGAACAATGTCAACAACACCTACCTCTGCAACCACTACAGTGACAACGTCTGCATCACCGCCAACATCAGAAAAACAACCAGCAACAACAGTGTCATCTAAGATGGATGAAAGAACAACTTTAAAAACGATGACGACGACAGTCCCCTCCATTTCGCAGGAATACTTCATCAAATCTCTCAGAAGCCTCCTTAAGAAGCCCGCACGCACTCGTAATCCTGTCGAATTCGAGACACGGAAGAAGAAGGAGCTGCAGCTCAGTGTCCGGGAAATTGAGAGAAAGATTCTGCTTATCGCTCGTGAAACACCAGGGTACCTAACGCCCGCCCTGACGCACGCGCTTCTTCGAGCGCACTCTAAAACGGGGGATATTGAGCGTGCCGAGCGGGTCTACGAGACGCACTTGGGCTTGTTGCGGTCCAGGCAAGGCGGAGAAGGCTACAGCGATTTTTACAAGAGCGGAAAAACACTCAAGCACAATCTCCCTCACAACCTACTCTTCAAGGCCTACGCCCAGGCACACGCAACGTCACCTCTCGCGTGGCGAATGCTAACGAAAGGACACGAGTCACACTGCCGTAAAATTATCGCTCGGGATTTGGCTCCCCTCAGTGAGTGCACGAGGGAGGGTAGTAGTGGTGAGAGCAGTGCCACTTTCGACACCTTTACGTTAAATTTGATTATCGACGGGTTTGCGCGGTCAGCTTCGGCTCCAGCGCTGCACAACTTAAAAAATACTGAAAGCGCCATCGGAAATGAGGAGATGGGGCAAGCGTTGATGGAAAGGAGGCGGCAGGGTCATTTCCATACGACAGTTTCCTTTTTGCGAGAGTTTACAGCTAAAAACTCGAAATTTGAGGTTCCAATCGACACAACGACAATAAACACGTTGGTCAAAGTTGATTGTCGAGCTCATTGCGTCGACAAGGCCTTCCATTTGGTCGAGAATAGCGAGGCAGAATGGGGGGTAGGCGTTGACAGAGTGGGATACAACACCTTGATTGATTTCATCGGCTCTCTTCAGGACGGGAATGGCATGGATAGTTTCAGCTTTGACCAGATAGAGGGTCTGATAGGAGCTATGATGGCGAAGGAAATCGGCGTCGACGAATTCACCGTCAATGCAGCGATCAGTGGCCATGCTTTCTCATCATCAAGCCGGGCTGTTTCTAGGAGCATCGACACTGTGGAGAGCTTCTGGAATCAGCACAAAGTGCTGCCGAAAAAAGAAATTTTCGTCGGATTATTTCGAAAGCTGAGGAAGGAAGGAGACTCTCACGAGGCCAAGAGACTTTCATTTCTACTTGAACAGATCCGAGAGTTTGATAAGAAAAACGATCACCATGGCAACGCAGAGGGAAGTTTTCGTCTCTCAAGGGATACAAAGCGATGTTTAAGTGCAATGAAAGGCAACAGTATACTGTCCGCGACAAGCGTCGAAAATCTTATCAGATCTATTTCATAGAAAAACAAAAAAAGACAAGAAAGATGCCGTGTATCCACGTGTGCACACAAAAAAGAGACTGGATTTCGTCATTTGGGAGATTAACCGTAAAATACTTGGAAACTTTCGAAAAGTACGACACACGCACTCCCTGTGTTGTTCTGCGGCAAACTCGGTTATTAACAGTCTTGTTCGCGGTTCAATTTCTCCCTTTTCGTCGTCGACGAACCAGATAAAACAATATGATTCGTTTAGGTTGTCATACCTCGTCACGCCAATGTTTCCCCTTACTCCAGCGCTTTCAACCACGAGCTAGGCCTCATTCTAAAATCGAATTGGTGCAGCGGGTCTGCCCCTTCTCAACAACGGGAACGCAGGCGAAAGGAGATTTGATTTACGAAGGTCCGTTCTCCTCAGTTGTTCTGAGACTGAAACGTGTATCAATAATTTCGGCTACTTTTGGCTCCATCGGCTTGCCTCTCCTCATTACATACACGGAAAAAACAGCGCTCGCAGCTGGAGCTGTTGGTGGAACTGCCATGATCGCGGCTGTCGGAAGCACGTTACTACTCAACTACTGCACCAATCCTTATGTTCACCGAATTGAGCAAAACAAAGAAACAAACACTCTCAATGTAACCAGCGCAAATATGCTTGGTATCCGATTCGAAACATTGGTGAAAATTCCTGATGACCTAGTCCCCGCCGCGAAAGCAGGCGGAGGTTTTATGCGTCCGTTCTGCAATTTTATAGGTGCAGGCGTGCCTTTCTATGTTCATGGTGAGCTCCTCAACGACAAAAAATTGGCCCGAAAGATTCTGGGTCGAGCCCTTACCGACGCCGAAATGCGTGGAAGAGCCGGCGAAAAGTAGACAAAAAAGTATATAAAGTTTGACAGGTTTGATTTAACGGGCTGATCCTCCTTTTTATGTGCTTTATCATCTTCCTCCTTTTCTGTGATTTGGTGATGTTTAATTAAGTCCATCCAAAGCAAGATACCATGTCAGTTTGACCTAGAGATCTCCTGCTTGTTGACTAAAAGGACATTGCAGGCGATAACGAGAGCTCTATTGTTGTTAATGATGCACATATGGCTATGTGAGATTTTTGGGTTCCCTCTGCAAGAAGCGGTGTCGCACAGACAGACCCGCAATCTTCTAGCCCAACCTCAACATTGTATAGTAATACAAGACGGGATCATTAGGTGCGCCAGCGCGGCGACTTCACGCACTCCTTCAACATTCTCGTACCCCACCCCCATCCCCATCCCCATGAATCTTTTGCCGCTTCCCCCCACATTCTTCTTGTCCTTGTGGGGGAAGTGAAATCATGACCCCCAGACCATTTCCAACTGATATAAATTCATAGTTTCTCTCTAGCGCCCCTATTGTATGTAGAATGTGAACAGGGGGGTAAGAGGCGTGGAGATCCCGTTTGTTGGTGGTGAGCCGGGGGGCTGAAACGGAGCAAATCCCAGTTTTGGAGGAGGAGTTATAGACGGGCTCGCGTGAATTGAGAGTTCATTGGGAG
>ENA-OWPI01004766-OWPI01004766.1-marine-metagenome-genome-assembly--contig:-NODE-4766-length-10666-cov-3.098687_pt1 | contig 10666 bp, 15 predicted proteins | sample MGYA00238138_ERZ651775 | MGnify/ENA primary metagenome ERZ651775 (study PRJEB26906, sample SAMN06265043) | marine metagenome | isolation source: Helgoland LTER site | place: Germany:Helgoland, sampling...
ACAATACATCAATCAATTGACCATATGCTGCTAGTACTTTTGTTTTAGTAACTTTTACAAAGACTCTAGATTTCTCATGGTCTCTAAAAGCTACATTCTTAAAATATCTTCCTCTATAATTATGGAAAGCTTGTAACCATCTATCTTCATCATCTTCTCTAGTAGTTTCACATTGTTGAAACCTAGAATTAATTTTAGCAACAAGATTAGAAATTACTTCTTCTTCTTTTGCTTCATCCATAGATGGATTTGAATCTTCTCTAATCTGGTCGTAGGTAGCCATATATAATTCCTTAAATTATTTGTGCAGTAATATAATAATACAGTTATTATTACCCTTTGTCAACTATTTTTTTAATTTCCACGATAACACTATTAGGTATAATCGTGCTGTTTCCAATCTCTTCAATCTTCCCTGTCTCCTCATCAGCCAAAGAATAATCTCCAAATATTCTAGTCACTCCTTTAGTTTGAGTTAATAAGTGACCTTTAGTAACACAAATAGGAAGCTTTGCTTTCTTACATCCTTCAAGAGATTGCCACGAGCTGTCGGAGCAAATATCAAGCCAGTACACAGAAACCAGAGGATACTTATCTATTTCCCTAGTAGCTTTAGTATTTATTTTAATTTTCTTTTTAACCATTACCTTTTTTCTCCTCCTGCTGTTGTTTCATTTTACTAAATCCTTTTTTACCTTTACCATAAGGTTTAAAATCTCCTTTGCCTTTTACCTTGTCATCCTTGCACCAGTCAGTAAATTGGTCTTTAATTCCACCAGCATCTGAATATCTACATATATTCATCTTAAATACTTGATGTATTTCTTTTTGTTTTAAATATTCTTGTAGTTCTTCATATGACATTACCTCATCATATTCTTCATTTGTTTTTTTATTCTTAAAAGTATATAAAGGCATATTAGTATCCAAAGGTTGGGTCTGATGGTGTCCATCGTTTTTTGTTTGACATTTCTTCCCATACTGAAGTTGCTCTAGGTCTAGACATTATTAAATATCTTAGAGCATCGTAAGCATGGTCTGATGCTTTTGTATCTACATCCTCTGGTCTGTTAGGGTCAATAGGTATAGATTGTATTTCTCTTATTAAGTTGGGGCAAGATTTAAATATCTGAAGCTTGGGTCGACCTTTGTCGTTTAATTTTAATCTTTCATGTATTTGTATCTTGCCTTGAATTCTGTTCTTGTCAGCTCTTCTAAGCTTGTGTCCTGCTCTGGATAGTACTTCCCCTACAGTTGGACCAGTAGCACCTGTCCTTGCCCACGCAGCTCCATCTAACACACCACTTACAGACAACCTATCCTCTTTCTCAAACTCAAAGATTCTAGTAGCTAAGTCTTCACCAGTTAATCCTTTTTGATATAGTTCTCTATAAATAATTAATGTTTCATCTTGTGGGTCTATTGCTCCCCATACAACTGCTGACTCTGCTGCATAACCATAGTCAATTCCTTTTACTCTATCCCAATGTTTAGGTAACGTATATGGGTCAATACAATGTGTATCATAATCAAATTCAACAAACGCTGCTCCTTCGGCAACATCCCAATTACCTTCTAGTAATTGTTTTCTTTGTACTGCTGGTAATGACATAAGCATTTGCTCATACTTACCATCAGCAGATAAGAAAGGGTTATCTTCTAATCTAGCTGGTATAAACTTTCTTGTTATCTTATCTTGTCCTGTAAAAGATTCATTTGGTGGTGATGGGTCTAAATATCTTTTCTTTACCCAATGACCTCCAACTCCTCCAGGGTTAGCAGTACATCTAATATAACATTGTATTGCTGGATTAGTTGTTCTTAATCTTGATTGTAGATATTGTAATGGAAACTCTGTAGGATATTGAGTTAATTCATCTATACCTATCCAAGTATATGATTGTCCTTGGTATCTATATACATCAGCATCTCTATCAAGATAACCAAACTCTAATGATGCACCTGATGGAAACCTCCATATCTTTTCTACTTCTCTAAACTTTGCTCCTGCAAAAGCCTTTGGATATAACTCCCTAGACTTATCAATTAATTCTCTTAATTCAGGCATAGACTTTCTTAATAATAAAGCTCTATGTTCTTTGATATGCATAAACCTTAGTGGGTCAACTAACATAGCATATGACTTACCACCTCCAGCAGAACCACCATATAATACATCTTGTTCAGGTGCTGCTAAAAATTCTGTTTGAGGACCTTCATTAGGTTTAAATACTATCCTGTCTTTTTCTTTTTCGAGTAGTTCTTTAACTTTTTTAGGAAGTGATTCCAACTTCTTTTCTTCCACAACACTACCTGTTTTACTTTTTGCATTTGGATTTAAAGCTTGGTCAACTGCACCGATTGCTTCCTTCTTGTTATTTAATCTATGTTTAGTATTAGCTAGTTTCTTAGCTAATCTTTTAATTTCTTTTTCTTTTTCTTTAACAGCCTGTCGAGCTGCTATTTTAGCTTTCTGTTCTTGCGAAAAGAAATATTGTCTTTTAGGCTTCTCTGTCATATTAAGGTCTTAGTGTCCAAAGTATTATTATACCAATAGCTATTAATGATATAGCTGTATTGATTGGAAAGAAAAATTCCATTACTCTGATACTCCCATAACCCATAATACTATTAACACACAATAAATTATTTCCATTAACTATCCTTCTGTAATAAACTTGGTTTAGGTTGTTCTTTTGATTTATCTTTGTCTATAATCTTCTTTAATCCCATTGCAGATAACTTGCGACCTGTTTGAGATTCTAAAATTTCTACAGCTCCTCTAAGGGAGAATGCCCCAGCTTTAACACTATCCTTCATTTCTTTCAAGGCGTTTATTTCTTTTTCAATTGGTTCTAATGTTTTATTATCTTCTTTAAGCTTATAACCAAAAGGTATTGTTGAACTACTTCTGTTCGTCATCTATTTGAGCCTCCTCAGCTTCAGCATCTATTATTTTCTCTTTGTTAGGTAATATAAATATACCACTTGCAGCAGTATGTGTAACATCTAACTTATCTCTTTTGGCAACACCAACTCTATCTAATAATGTCTGAGCTGCCTGTAGCTTAGCACCTACTTGTGGTATAGGGTCATCACTCATAAGTATCTCTACAAGCTTCTGTGAAGCCATGGGAGCTGACTTAGCGAGTATCTTTGTAGCTACTTCTACTATTTCATCTTTTAAGGAACTTACTATATTTGATTGAGAGGTCTCTGCATATCCTGCAATAGCTAGGGCTTGTTTGATATTTCCCTTTGCTTCATGTGCAAGAGCATCCAGGAACTTTTGTTGTTGCTCATTGAGTTCTCTCTTTTTCTCAGGAGGTAATAAACTATTATTCATACTTGTATTATACCATGTATAAATCTAGTTGACAACAAGTTTATTTTTTTTAAATGTTGACAGATGTCTGAAGTGGGTGTATAATAACTAATGTACCCTCCAGGGGGTGAAACATATACATAGATTCTAAATAATCTTTACTGGGACAGTCCAGCAATATAACAACCCCCATTCATATCTATTAAAGCAGGGCGAACCTATCTAGTTTACACTAGATTCTGCCTAATTTTGTATGGGCAGTATATACTATACCCCCACACCCCCCCATGGCACATACATACCCCTTGCAACTGAGACTCATTATCAACTAGGAATATACAACTCAGGCTTGATATACCTTTTAATAATCTTAGGAGGTATTTAAAGCTATCTAGTTTACAACCTTTAATTGATTATTTTAAAATAGATGCAAATAATGTTTTTGTTTTTCATGATGATATGGATATTGATTTTGGAAAAATAAAAGCTAAATTTGGTGGAAGCAGTGCTGGACACAATGGAATTGAGTCTATTGATAAATTTATAGGCAAAGATTACTCGAGAGTTAGGATTGGAATAGGTCACCCAAAACAGAAAAAAAAGGTTAACAATCATGTTTTGGAGGATTTTAAAGAAGATGAAGAGGAAAAAATTAATGAAATAACAGATAATATTGTTAAACAGCTTCCTACATTAATTGAAAAGAAAATTGACCTCTTTTCAAGTAAAGTAAATCAAGACCTTAATGGGATTTAAATGTGGAATTGTTGGGCTTCCAAATGTTGGAAAGTCCACTTTATTCAACGCGTTGACTGCATCAAAAAATGCAGAAGCAGCAAATTTCCCTTTTTGCACTATTGATCCAAACATTGGTATTGTAGATGTTATTGATAAAAGACTTGATAAATTAACTAAATTGTCAAATTCTAAAAAAAAAATATATACTAATATCACTTTTGTAGACATCGCTGGTTTAGTTAAAGGAGCTTCAAAAGGTGAAGGGTTAGGTAATAAATTTCTATCTCATATAAGAGAAGTTGACGCTATTATCCATTTAGTAAGATGCTTTGAGTCGGACAAGATTACTCACGTAAATTCAAAAATAAATCCCGTTGATGACCTGGAAACAATTAAAACAGAAATAATACTATCAGATTTAGATATAATTCAAAAAAAACTAGAAAAAGGTAAAAAAAAATTACTTCAAGATAAAGAGGTTAAAATACTTGAAGAAAATTTAAGTCAATTAAATGAAGGCAAAAAAGTAATTGTAAAAGATACATTTACTAATTGTTTTGGTGAGAAGATTGAGAGGCAAAAATGAGTATCACAACCATAACAATGAAAGGAAAAAATAAAAATGTGGAAGAGAAAAATAAAAGAGGAGTTAAAAGCAAATGACATTCTTAAATTACATACGATCGCGTTTCAAAAAAGTCCTATCAGTCGATACGGAATTCCTTATGGATTCGACCGGAACAACCCCAAAGAAAGTAATCTGTTTTGTGTACACGGATATTTTTACGGGGGAGATAACTCCAAAGTGGGAAAACGATACTAGACATAGCGATAGACACTTTAACTATGATGAAGTTTTATTAGTTTGCTATAATGCAGTTGCCGAAGTTGGCTGCTATCTAAAACAGCTCCACGGTAAACCAAATAATATTTGGGATTGTTATGTTGAGAATTCTAGACTCTATAAGTCAATGCGATCTGGTAAAGGTGCATTGAAATTATTAAAGACTGCTGAACACTATGGCATTGAGGATAGAATGGACGAAGCAGATAAAGAAGATTGTTTAGATACAATTTTAAGAAGAGGAAAATATGAATCCTTTGTCCCCGGTTCTTATACAGATGATGAGCGTAAAAAGATTCTTGATTATTGCACCGCGGATACGGAAGTCACTAGACAAGTTTTTATTAAACAAGTTGAAGATATAGAAAAAAAAAATAATCTTAAAACAGAAAAAGACTTTGAAAGAGAACTTTGGCAAATACAAAATAGAGGTTATGCAATGGCTTGTGTTTCACAAGTAGAACGAAACGGTATTCCAATAGATAACAAACTTGTTAATGAGTTTAATAAATACTGGCCGAGAGTTAAGGACAATTTAATTAGAGAAGTGAATAAAGAAATAGGAGTTTTTACTGATGATCTAAAGTTTAACAACGTGAAGTTTGAAGCAATGATCAAGAAGAATAGATTATTTAATTGGCCAAGATTAAAATCAGGAACCTTATCAACTGCTAAAAGTGTTCTTAAAAAATACCTAAAAGTACCTGATATTGCAAAACTAGATGAGATAAGAACTTTACAAAATATGACAAAGCTTTCTGCTTATAGTCCTAGTGAAGATGGGAGAGTTAGAACAAGTTTATTTATGTTTGGAACTGTGACCGGGAGAGCGTCACCGTCTACTGCAAAGTATCCTTTCAACGCTTCAAAGTGGGCTAGAAATTTTATTAAACCGTCTATGGGTAATGTTTTATATTACATAGATTATAAATCCCAAGAACCCGCTATCGGTGGCTATCTATCAGGTGATAAAAATAAAATAGAAGCTTATCAATCTGGTGATGTTTATGTTCACACCGCTAAAATGTTTGGAGTGATACCTCCCAACGGTACAGATAAAACTCACCCTAAAGAACGTAATATGTTCAAGACTGTTGATCTTGCAACTGGTTATGGTCAAGGTCCTATGGCTGTTGCAGAAAAATTAAATATCTCAATCGCTAAAGCTAAAATCTTATTAATAAAATACAAAGATTATTATAAGACTTATTTTAGGTGGATTGAGGGTGTTATCGAAGAGGGATTACATTCTAAAAGACTCCACACTAGAAGAGGTTGGCAACGATGGATTAAAGATTTGTTTATAGTCCGTGAGGGAAAATCAAAGAACATAAGAAATAGTTTAATGAATTGGCCTATTCAATCACACGGAGCAGAAGTATTGAGAGAGGCATTAATGGATCTAACTGATAATCATTTTGAAGTTGTTGCCTTGGTCCACGACGCAGTATTAATTCAGATCCCGATCCCCGAAGCCAAAGCCCGTTTAAAAGAAGCAAAGAAAATAATGGTAGACGCTTCAATTAAAATTGTTGACGGTCCAATAACAGTTGAACACGATGAGATAAAAGGAAACTTTGTGCAAGATGAAAAAGATCAAAAAAGATTTGATCAAATAATGGAAGCAATTAAAAATTATAAACTTACTACCGAATTGACTTCTTCTAACTACCAGAACGATAGTACCGCCCTATATGATTAATAATATAATTAATAACTTTATATATATATGATACCCAAGATTACCAAAAATCATAACAATCCGCCGGAACTTTATGACGGCGTACAATTCACGAGAGGACCTATGTACATAAATCACTTTTACGAAATATCTAAACACGGCGTTAATGCATTAAGACTTTATCAATTTATTAGAACGATCCAAGGATTGAGATATCCAGGTAAAGAAGAGAACAGTCACAAATGGGTTAAAGTTGATAACAGAAAACTCTATGAGTGGTTTGGAGTATCACAACCAAAGAAGTGGACCCTACTAGATAGATTATCTAATCCAGAAAATCCTAAATTCACAAAGCAGATTTTAGAGGTTAAAAAAAATGGAGTTGGAAGATTACCCCAAGTTAGAATTGTTTTACCAAAGAAGAGTTTAAATTAACCTAAAAAGAAAAGAGAAGAATGGGAAGAAGTACAAAAACAAAAACAAACATAAGAACGCATATGGTACCAACAACACCTGAACAAGTATTGAAACGTATAATGCACGATATGAGTACACACTTAAGAAGATCAAAAGAAACTTACACACTCACAAAAGAATTGCCAAAGTTTCCTATGGTTGACTACGAGGAATTAAGAAAGATTGTTCAATTAAATTTCCAATATCTTGGTGTACAAATTCGTAAGTGGAAACGCGATAACACCTAAATTTGAAAAAGTATTGAGCGTCATCAAGAGGCGGTATAATTACGGTAAATAACTTTTGAAAAATTGGAAAAGTTACCTTTACACACCTTGAAAATGATACCTTATGATACCCACCCCGGGCCGTGTTTCTTGTTTATCTATGCGAATAATAATTGAAAATGCTACGAGGTAACATAAAAATAATTCAAGGGAATGTTGTCGTTCTAAATGCCCTTGTTTTCACCGTACAAAATTCTAGATTTGTGTACTGATGTGTACCGCCTATATGGGTTCTAAAGTTAACTAATGTATACTTCTGTATACTTAATAATGTTAGCAGATGTTAGCTTGAAAACTTACGTTTATTTACGCAAAAGTAATTCCATCTAATAGATATCTAAATGCTAACAAGAGGTTAACCACCTAGTACACTTGTTGAAGATTCTTACTACTCGATCGATAGTATCCCCGAAGAAAATATATGGAGATTGAAGAACAAGAAGTATTAAGATATACTGATATTAATTATTCAATAAATTCCTTGTCGAATAACTGATTTAAAAAAACTCTCTATTGCCCAATAGGGGGTTTTTTATTTCCAAGATTAGGGAGTTTCTTTTTACAAACCCCCGTTGCCTGTTGCTTTGTGGGGGTAATATTGTTATTTAATCTTTATTTTATAATCCAAAAAATGATATTTATTATATAAACCAAAATACCATAAAACATAAACATGAGGATTTTGTCTTTTGCTGTTTTTTCTTCCCAGTTCAATTTAAATAATACTGATGGAGAAGCTACTAGTAAAATAATTCCAACTACAATTACCAGTACTGATAAAATTATAAATACATTCATATTATTTCTGTTTCCTTATTCACACAGCAAATTGTGATTTTTTTCAATACTATATGTCGAAATGAATATTAAATCTTGCAAAATTTAATTTAAATAAATCCATAGATTAGATTTATTATACTACACTTTAGTTTTTGATTTTAGACTGACATTTTTACTGTGTATTTTTTTTTATTTTCCATGTTTTTAGAAAGGCTGCTAATTGTAGTAAGGTAACAACTACAATAGTTGCTGCAAATGGAATCTGAGCCCAATTAGGATCAGGAACTTGCTTGTGGAAATCTTGAAAGTGCAGATATAGAAAATATGCAGTGTGAACAATAATCAACATCCATAAAACATAGGAACTCTGTTGCAAAAACTTCCAGACGGAGCCTCCTAATACTTTCTGAACCCAATCGCTTGATGAAAGCGCTAGGACAATTCCATAAACGAGAGCAATAATCCCAATTATGTTAGATAGGCCGAAACCATGTAACAACATTACATAAAGCTTAGTTTGGGGGTGAATTACATAACCGAACAGTCGGATCAAATCCCACTCAACCCAACCAACAAGAATAATGATAGTATGAGTGACAGCAAGCAACACTCCGTGAATACCTAGTTCTCTCCTCCAAGGAATAGCTGACCGGGCTATTTTTGATAAACGGGACAGTGGACCAATCATCATGGATAAGGCAATTAATACAAAACTCATATCACCCACCGCTCTGTTCCAGCGATGCATTTCAGACCATTGGGAGCGTGATTCTATAAATGCGTAGGTCCCTATAATGACGATCAGTAACACTATAATGTGGCGCGTCTTCCATCCAAAATTTAGTCGATAGTGTGTTTTTTCTATTTTCATATTTTTCTAAGGTAATTTAAATAAATTAATTTATAGATTTTTTTCAATTATCTTTTTTAAATTTTTATAGTTTAGGCTTTTGTCAAATTTTTTCTCATTAATGATTAAAGTTGGTGTTGCATTAACTTTATATTTTTTGGTACCTTCTATACGATCTTCTAATATATGGTTTTCTATTTCTTTATTATTAATACACTCATCAAAATTTAAGGAATAACCATTGTTTGATAAAAGTTTTTTTAAATTAGAATTTGCTTTTTCAACAGTATTTTCTTTGGCCCATAAAGTTTGATTTTTATATAAAAAATGTATTATTTTTGAGTCACCGTCATTTTTACAATGAACAATTTTTGCAGCATTTAAAGCCATAATATCTAATGGAAAATTTCTAAATTCTATTTTAATTAGCCCTGTATCAATAAAATCTTTTTTTAATTCAGGGTATATATTTTTATGGAAGTTTGCACATGCTGGACAGGTTAAAGATTCAAAGGCTAAAATTTTAATTGGCGCATCAACATAACCTTCAAATATTTTTTTTATGTGATTTTCTGCTTTTACTGAAATTGTGATTAAAAAAATGAATAAAACAATAAAAATATTTCTTTTTACACTCATGGTCTTATTTCCTTTTAGTTATTAATATTTAAACTTTAATTATATCGCTATCCAATTTTAATTATATTATTACCAACAAATTCATACTTTGGTATTTCTAAGTTTGTAGGAGCTGGACCTTTTCTTATTCTTCCTGATGTATCATAATGTGAACCATGGCATGGACAAAACCATCCTCCATATTCACCTTTATCACCTAGAGGGACGCAACCAAGGTGAGTACAAATTCCAATCATTACGAGCCATTCATCTTTTTTTACTCTGTCTTCGTCTTTTTCTGGATCTTTAAGTTCTTCTAAATTAACTTTTCTTGCACTCTCAATATCTAGTTTAGTTCTTTTTCTTATAAATACAGGTTTTCCTCTCCAAAGAACTGTTATGGTTTTGCCTAGCTCGATATTACCAATATCTACTTCAGTAGTTGATACGGCTTTAACAGATGCATCTGGATTCATTTGATCAATTAAAGGCCAAACAACCGCTCCTACTCCAACAGCCCCTAGAGTATATGAAGCTGTAAATAAAAATTCTCTTCTTACAGGTTTTTTATCTTCTGAAATATTTTTCATTTTGATATTTAGTGACAAGCTTGATTAAATTTTTTAAGCCTCCAATAATTATAAGGCCATGGTGTTAGAAACCCTACCATTAACATAATGGGTACTACCCACCACGTAAGTTGAGCTCCACCTGTTAAATAATAATCTGTTGCATTCATCGTGGTTTCCATAGCCACCATTGAAATGAAACTCATGCCACAAGCTGTTTTTAATGCTTTAACAAATTTAAAATCTTGTCTCATTAAAATAAAGGTTTCAAGCATAATGCTGGTTAATAAACCATTAATGATTGCTAAGATCATTATACCGAGAACAGGAAAAGGGGTTTGAGTTAGTTGAAAATATAGTATGGTTCCAAAATCACCAATTACACAACCGATAACACACCACATAGTATTCTTGGCACTTTTTCTCCACGTGTGTTTACATGACCAATTAAAATCTTCAGATGTAATGTTTTTTTCTATCATTTATTAGTTGATTTAAACTTCAACAATCATGTTTAC
>ENA-OWPI01004767-OWPI01004767.1-marine-metagenome-genome-assembly--contig:-NODE-4767-length-10666-cov-2.108037_pt1 | contig 10666 bp, 7 predicted proteins | sample MGYA00238138_ERZ651775 | MGnify/ENA primary metagenome ERZ651775 (study PRJEB26906, sample SAMN06265043) | marine metagenome | isolation source: Helgoland LTER site | place: Germany:Helgoland, sampling...
CTTTAATGTGTAGTGACCGAAAGACCAATTTTTACAAACTATTCTACATTGAGGTTCCTCGAATAACTTCAGCAAATTTTTAAAAGGTAAAAACAATGGCAAATTCAAAATTGTTAAAAGAAGCAATTGCTGATGCCAAAGCTGTAAGAGAAACTGCTATCGCTAACGCTAAAATCGCATTAGAAGAAGCTTTTACTCCAAGACTACAATCTATCCTATCAAAGAAGCTACAAGCTGAAATGGAAGGTGAAGAGGAAGAAATGGAAGAAGAGTTAGATTCTAGTGATATTGGTAAAGGTGATGAAGAATCTCCAGTTGAACCATCTGATGTTGCATCTGACGCACACACAGAACTTGGACCTGAATCTGAAGAAGAAACTGCAGAGGTAGGTGATGAGTTGGAAGAGGACGCTGTATCTGAATCTGAAGAAGAAGAAATTGAAGAAATTTCTGAAACTGAAGAAGAAGAAATGGAAGAATCTGAAGAAGAAGAAGTTGAAGAAACTATGGAATCTGAAGAAGAAGAAGTTGAGGAAGGCTACAAAGAAGAAGAGGAAATCGAAGAGATGGAATCTGAAGAAGAAGTAGAAGAATCAGAAGAATCTGAAGAAGATGAATTAGATTTAGAAGCTATCATCAAAGAACTTGAAATGGGTATGGAAGATGAAGAAGAAGTTTCCGAAGAGGAAATGGATTCTGAAGAAGAAGTATCTGAAGAAGAAGTTGAAGATGAAATCAAAGAAGAAGAATCTGAAGAAGAATCTGAAATCAAAGAAGAAGAATCAGAAGAGGAAGTTGAAGAAACTATCTCAGAAGAGGAAGAAGAAATTGAAGAAGAAGAAGATGAAGATGAAATCGACTTGGATGAAATCTTGAGAGAAATGGGATACGGAGAAGAAGAAGAAATGGAAGAAGAAGTAGTAGCTGAAGAAGAAGCTAACGAAGAGGTAGTTAAACTACAAACTGAGTTAGAAGAAGCTTACACTACTGTGAAATCTTTACAATCTACTATCAACGAAGTAAACCTTCTTAATGCAAAATTATTGTACGCTAATAGATTATTCAGAGGTTATAACCTAACCAACGAACAAAAATCTAAAGTTGTAGAAAACTTAGACAGAACAACATCTGTTAGAGAGGTAAAATTAGTTTACGCTACGTTAGCAGAATCTATGAATTTTACAGGAACTGAAAAAAGAACTAAGAAAGTAGTATCGGAAGGTGCTTCTAAACCAGTTGCTTCAACTGCTCCAGTAAAAAACATTATTTCTGAGAACACAAATACTTTAGCCGAAAGATTTAAACAATTGGCTAATATTAAATAATTAACTTAACATTAAAAAAGAAAAATAAAATGGCAAATTTTGATTTATCTAAACTAATGGAAGGAAAGAACCCACAAGCTGTAATGTTGAATGAAACAAGACAACTAAAAGGTAAATGGGAACAAACTGGACTTCTAGAAGGTTTAAACGAAAAAGAGCAAGGCGCAATGTCTGTTCTTTTAGAAAACCAAGCAAAACAATTGCTTGATGAGGCAAGTTCTACTGGAGCTGCCGCAAATAGTGAAGAGTGGAGTGGTGTAGCCCTTCCTCTTGTAAGAAGAATCTTTGGCGAGATTGCTTCTAAAGAATTCGTTAGTGTACAACCAATGAACTTACCTTCAGGACTTGTATTCTATCTAGACTTCAAATACGGAACTGCAACTGGTGGAAAATCTACTGGTGCTGATGGTTCTTTATTCGGTGGTGCAGGTGGTGCTAACGTTGGTGCTGGATTTGGTCAAACTAAATCAGCTGAGAATGGATTATACGGTGCTGGTGCATTCGGATACTCTGTAAACGAAGCTACATCTGCTGCAATTGCAACAGGTGCTCAAACTTGGGATTCAGCATCACATGCTGATGTAGGATTTGATGCTGCATTATCTGCTTCAGTTGAAGTTGGTGATATTCAAATATTAACTGTAGCTGTTTCTTCTATTGGAGCAACTGCTGATGTTGATGCACTTTCATCTTTCGTTGTTGCTGGAACTGATATCAATGGACTTAACTACGGACAATTCAACAGAGTAAACGCTGCTGATTCGTCTAAAGTAGATTTGTTCGTTGGAACATCTGCTGCTGTTGATGCAAACACTGTAACTGTAAAGCATTCAGTAGTACCTGCTGATTACGCAAGAGGTGATTTTGAAGATACTGATGGTTCTGCAAGTAATTTGGATATTCCTGAAGTTGACTTAGAATTAAAGTCTGAAGCAATTGTTGCTAAGACTAGAAAACTAAAGGCTGTATGGACTCCTGAATTAGCTCAAGATTTAAATGCATACCACAGTATTGATGCTGAAGCTGAATTAACTTCAATGTTATCTGAGTACATCTCATTAGAGATTGACCTAGAAATCCTTGATATGTTAAAATCAAATGCTTTAACAACTGAATACTGGTCAGTATCTTTAGGTGAAGAGTATGATGCAAACACAAGTGGTTGGGTTGCTGGAAGTAATTCTGCAGCTTATACTAAAAACTCTTGGTTCCAGACTTTAGGAGCTAAGTTGAATAAAGTGTCTAACAAGATACACCAATTAACTTTAAGAGGTGGAGCTAACTTCGTTGTTGCTTCTCCTGACGTATGTACAATTTTAGAATCTATTCCAGGATTTGCAGTTTCAGCTGATAAAGATGCTTCATCTTTCGCTGCAGGTGTAACTACTGTTGGTTCTTTATCAAACAGATATACAGTTTACAAAAACCCTTATATGACTTCTAACGAAATCTTATTAGGATTTAAAGGAAGTAATTTCCTTGAAACTGGAGCTGTTTATGCACCATATGTACCGTTAATTATGACTCCTCTTGTATATGACCCAACTAACTTTACACCAAGAAGAGGTGTAATGACTAGATACGCTAAGAAAATGGTAAGACCAGAATTCTATGGTAAAATCTATGTTAAAGACTTAAACTTAGTATAATCTAAATTTAAATCTTAGTATTTAGGTCATCACAAGTTGATGATAAAATTAAGAGGGATTCCGAAAGGTTTCCCTCTTTTTTTTATTTTATACTCTCCTTTTGATTTATTTTATATTTATAGTAGTATAATTGATTAATTAAGGAGAAAATATATGTCTCAAGCAAGGATTTGGACAGGTTCAGCTGATTTTTCATCAGGTTCCTCTACACCATTTGGTACTTATGATTCGGATATAGTATTTCAATCAGATGCACCTAAGATAGCATCATGGTGTGCTAAAAGATTAGGATATCCAATCATTGATATTGAATTAGAAGGTGAAAACTTTTTCGCAGTATTTGAAGAAGCAGTAAGTGAATATTCATCACAAGTAAACCAGTTTAATATAAGAAATAACCTCGGTTCTTTAGAAGGTCAACCAACTGGTGCTAATTATCAAGGTAGTTCGGTACAAGGTTCAGAACTAAACAACGTAGTAACTATTGCAGAATCATATGGTAACTTTGCAAACGTTGGTGGTAGAACTGATATTAAAAAAGGTTCAATAGATGTAACTACTGCCTCTCAAGAATATGATTTACAGGCTCTTTATGGTGATGTATCTGAAAGTGGTGAAAGAATTGATGTAACTAAAGTATTTTACGAAACAACTCCAGCAATTAACAGATTCTTTGACCCTTATTCTGTAAGTGGACAAGGAACACTTAACTTAGTTGATGAATTTGGATTTGGTTCATTCTCTCCAGCGGCACAATTTGTTATGATGCCAATTTATGAAGATATGTTAAGAATTCAACAAATTGAATTCAATGACCAAATTAGAAAATCTGCACATACTTTTAATATAGTAAATAATAAAATACAAATATTTCCAAAACCAACTTCGGAATATAGACTTTATTTTGAATATCAAGTTGTAAAAGATAGAAGAGAAAATTCTACTATTATAACTCCAAATGTAGTATCTGATTACTCAAATGTAGGATATAACTTTGCAGAGTATTCTAAAATCAATGATGTTGGTAAACAATGGATTAGAAAATATACACTTGCACTTGCAAAAGAGATGTTGGGTGCAGTTAGAGAAAAATATAGTACAATTCCAATACCAGGTTCAGAAGTTTCTTTAGATGGTTCTGCATTAAGAGCAGAAGCACAGAGTGAAAAGGATTTTCTTATAGAACAACTAAGAGAAAATTTAAATGAAGTAAGTAAAAAACAAAGAATGGAAAATGAAGCAGCAATGGTTGACCAACAACAAACTGTTATGAATAAAGTTCCATTAGCAATTTATATAGGATAACGTTATGCCGAAGTTTTTCAACGCAAAGGATTTGGATTTCATAAAAACTATTTCTGAGGAAGTAGTAGATTATGTAGTTGAACAAGCAGTAACCTTGTTTAAGGTATCTGTGGGTGAAACTAAAACTAATCTATATGGTGAATCTCTTGGTAAAGTATGGAGAGCACCTTCTACTATTATGGCAATTGTAGATAGAGAACCAATGAATGTAGTTTATGAAGGATTTGGTGCAGATAAACAACAAGCAGTTGAATTTAGGTTCAATAGAGAACGATTAAGAGAAACAACACACTCAGTTCCTAAAATTAGAGATGTAAATGGTACATTAATACCAACAGAAGCAATACAAAACTTAACAGTTGGTTATCCTGAGATTGGTGATGTAATATTATTTGATGGTGTCTATTATGAAATGGATAACATACGAGAAAACCAAAGAATTGGTGGACAACCTCAAATTTACGATAAAGAAACAAATACATTCCAAAATTCTAATAATACACTCATAGGTGTAGGATTTATGGTAAGAAGAAGTCAAATTCAAATAGATGAAAGGATATATCACTAATGGCAATCGACCCATTAAAAAATATAAAACAGAATAAAGCTCTTCAATACAAAAAAGAAAGTATTGAACAAGGAAAGGGTGTAAAATTATATGATGTGGATATGGCAATTGCCGAACACATGATTGATACTGTTTTACCTACTGTTGAAATATTCCAAGAAAAACAAAAGATACCAGTTGTGTATGGAAACCCTGAAAGATGGAAATCTGTACAAAAAGATGGGTATTTAAGAGATAAAAAAGGAGTATTACAAATTCCATTGGTAATGTTTAAAAGAAACTCTATTAATAGAGATGATTCATTATCAAATACAATGAATAGACACGTTTCATACCCATCAGTATCAAGATATTCCAAAAAACACAGATATGATAAGTTTTCGGCAATGACTGGAACTCAAAAACCAGTTGAATTGTATGATATTGTAATACCTGATTATGTTAATATAACATATGAAGTGATAGTGTGGACAGATTTTACAGAACACATGAATAAAATTGTTGAAGCCTTTCAATATGCAACTGATGAGTATTGGGGAGATAAGGGTGGATTTAAATTTAGAGTAAAAATAGATTCATTTGATAATACAACCGAAGTAAGTGAAGGTTCTCAGAGAATAGTTAGAACTAATTTTACAATGGCAGTTTATGCATATCTTTTACCAGAACAATTTGATAATGAATCAACTCATAAAAAATCAATTACACCTAAAAAAGTAGTTTGGGGATTGGAAACTGATTTAACAGGATTAGATGGTGGAAATGTAACAAACTCAAGTGTAAAAAAGAAATTAGTAAATGAATATTCTGATGTAATTGATTTTATTGTAGTTAGAGGTTCTATACAAGGTTCTTTTGTAGATGCTGATACGATGAAAATTAGTGGAGTAGAGCTTCCAAAATTACCACCAGAATTAATTGGTACATTTAATGAAGATGAATGGTTTAGAGTTTATGTAAATGGTGTAATCATACCAAACGCAAAATATAATTATGTATATCAAGATAGTACTGATGAAGTTTATTTTAACTTCGCAACAGGTTCACTTTCAGTAGGTGGAGTATATCCTGCTGATTTACAATCAACTCAAACTGAGTTAGGATATATTTTAGAAAATACAGATGAATTTGGTATAACTGGTAAATTTATAGAATTATAATGGCAATAAAAGATTTAAAAAAAATATTAAAACAAGTTCATGAGCCTGATGAGTATCAATTAACTCCTGAGAACATGAATCATCCATTATATTGGATATGGAAACTTGCTAATGGTAGAATGAAAGATTTAGATACTCTTTTAAGAGGTTTTAGACCCGAACATGCACGTTTTGATATATTTATTAATGGTCAATATGTTTTAGAAGATGATTATTTATTTGAACATAGCGGAAAAGATTTTTTAATTAAATTTAAAAAAGAAAATTTTGGATATAATTTAGAAATAGATGATGATATTAAGATAGAGGGAGATATACAAGTAGATGAGTAGTAGAATTAAACCAAATATAGTAACTCCTGTTGATGATAGACAGAGGTTTAAGGATTTAGTATTAGAAACATTTCAAGATATGGAAATATTTAGTCATGTACCTGATTCTATTTCTTTAGATGGGGTTTTATTTACATTAACACTTTCTAATAAAAAATTTATATTTCAAGATGTTTCAGTTGACTCAATTAGTGATTATGTAGATATTTATTTACAAGGAATAAAGAAAACGGCTGATACATATTCGGTTATAGATAATGGAACAGATATAGTAATTAATTTTACTGAAAATATTACACTAAGACCAGAGGATATAGTGAATACAGATTTTTCAGTAAAAGGAAAGATAGTGAGTAGATAAGAATGGCAACATTAATTCAAAGTAAACAGGTACAAGGGGTAGTAACCGCATCGGTAATCGAGGGGGATTTCGCTGTAAACGCAGGTTCGGTTAACTTAGCAGCTGCAAGTGGTGTAACTGGTTCATTTAGTGGTTCATTCGTTGGTGATGGTAGTGGAATACAAGGAATAGATTATTCTCAAATTGATAATACACCAGTATTTCTACCAGGTAATAATATAACAATCACATCTGGTAGTAATATCATTACTATAACTTCAACTGCAAGTGGTGGTGGTGGTTCAAACGAATCTTTAAATTCATTTACTGCATCATACTATACAGATTCTTCATCATTTGATTCAAGAATTGTTGGTATTTCTGCAAGTGGTAGTGGTGCTGATTGGAACACTAATTTACAAAATATTCCAAGTAATTTAATATCTGGTTCTATTCAAATTCTTGGTGGAACTGATATTATTAGTAGTTCTGCTCAAATATCATCTTTAGGATTTTTAACATCATCTCATACAGATATATCATCTTTAAATGATTATACTGCATCAAATGATTTAAGATTAACTAATTTAGAATCAACAACTTCTTCATTAGATACACGAATAACTCAATTATCAGATAGTACTGGTTCGTATGAAACTATTGGTAGAGGAATAATAAGTTCATCAGAACAATTCCCAAGTGGATTAGTAAGTGGTTCAGAACAAATATTAGGTGGGACAGGAATACTTAGTGGTTCTCATAGTGATTTATCATCATTAAATACATACACATCATCTACTGATGAAAGATTATCAAATATAGAAGCTGCAACAGGTTCTTATTTAACATCTGAAACAGATTCTCAAACACTTTCTATAAGTGGAGACCAATTAACAATATCAAGTGGTAATACAATAACAATACCAAGTGGTAGTAGTGGTACAACAGATTATACCCAACTTACAAATGTTCCAAGTGGATTAGTAAGTGGTTCATCTCAAGTAGATTATGATGTTCTAACTGGTGGTAAAGGATTACTTAGTGGTTCTCATACAGATATAAGTTCATTAAATGATTATACATCATCAACCGATACACGATTAAGTGGTATAGATTCAATAACTTCTTCTTTAGAACAAAGAGTTAGTGAAATTGAATCAAATACAGGTTCATATGATGATTTAACAAATATAACACACTTAAATACATTTACATCTTCTTATTATACTGATTCTGCATCATTTGATACTCAGATATCAACTGAAAAGGGTAGAATAGATAATATACTAAGTGGTGCTAATGCAGATTATGACCAATTCGTAGAAATTGTTAATTTAGTTAACTCAACTGATACAGAAAACGATACGGCATTTGCAAACCATTATACTTCAAGTAGACAAAGGTTAACTGCTCTTGAAACATTCACATCATCAATAGATACAAGTATAAAATCTAAATTAGATTCTGATGGTGTATTTAGTGGTTCATTAGTTGCAGGTGAAAATATAACAATAAATGTAGATGGTAGTAACTATATTATATCATCTTCTGCAAGTGGTGGTAGTTCAAATGTAACTGTTTCAGATTCAGCACCAGGTTCACCATCTGAAGGTGATTTATGGTGGAAATCAGATGATGGTAATCTTTATGTTTACTATGATGGGTATTGGGTAATTTCACTTGATACTACATCTACTTTACCAAGTGGTGTAATTAGTGGTTCATCTCAATTAACTTCTTCTTATGATACACGATATTCTTTAAGTGGTTCAAGTGGTGTATCTGATTATACTGATTTAACAAATATACCTGCTAATATTATTAGTGGTTCACAACAAATAACCGATTTAGGATTTATATCCTCATCACATACTGTAATTGATTCACTAAATACTTTTACAAGCTCAATACAAACTGAAGTAGATGGATTAAGTGCTACAACTTCTTCATACCTAACATCATTAGATGGTGGTATTATTAGTGGAAGTTCACAAATTACTGCTTTAGGATTTGTAAGTAGTAGTGGTGATAATACACCAGCAGGAACAATTAGTGGTTCACAGCAGATTACTGATTTAGGATTTATTTCCTCATCAGATTCAACAACATCATTAAATACATTTACTTCTTCTATACAAACAGAGGTTGATGGATTATCAGCAGCAACGTCATCTTACCTAACATCAAGTGGTTCGGTAGATTTTACAGATATTACTTCAGTACCAAGTGGAATTATAAGTGGAAGTTCTCAATTAACATCTTCTTATGATACAAGGTATGCGTTAAGTGGTTCTGGTGGTGGAGATACTGATTTTGATGGAAATAGAATTGTATCACAAGAAAAATTACCAACGATGTTTACTTCATCGTTTAATCCAGGCACAAGTGGTTCAGTAGTAGATTTCTTAAACGCAGTATTTTATCCAAACTCAGACCCTGCTATAACAAGTGGTAATCACACTATATCTGAATATAGTTCAAGTGGTTCACCAATATTTACTTTAGAAGCAACAGACCCTGAAGGACAAGCACTAACATTTGGTACAGGTTCAACATATACTGATGATTTAGTTAGAGTTGCATCCAATGGTGTTGTAACTTTAAATGCAGTACCAACATCTGCATCATTTAATACTGATTTAGTAGGTGGTTCACATGGACATACATTTATTGCAAAAACAACTGATACATTTAACTCATCAATTGAAAAAGATATTACAATATTTGTAACTCCAAATTCAACACCAGTATTTAGAGAAACTTCTATAAGTGGAAATATAATTACTTCAGTAACTTCTAACTTAAATGAAAGTTCAACTGATAATACTTTATTAAGAAGAGTATTCTTTACAGATGCAAATGGAGATACAATAACAATACATTCATCATCAATTGATGGTAATCATTTTGAAGTAATAAAATCATCAACCTATGTTGATATCTTACAAAATACTGGTTCTTTAAATTATGAAGAACAGACAACATATAATTTCAGTATATCTGCATCGGATGAACACTATGAGTTAGGACAAGATTCTGATTCAATAGTTGTTTTACCAATTACTGTAAATGTAACTGATAACTTAGTACCAACTATTTCAAATCAATCACTATCATCTATAAATGAGAATTCATCTGATGGTACAACTGTTGGAACAATATCTGCAGCAGATAATGAAGGAGATACCATAACATTTGCTAATTTTACTCTATATAAATTAGAATTAGATAATGTAAATGTATCAAGTGGTTCATATGGTGGTACTTCTCAATTAACAGACCCACATGAGAATCCATTCCAAATGAGTTCAAGTGGTGTAGTAACGAGAAAAGTAGGAGTTTACTTAAATTCCGATTTAATAAACGAATATCAATATACAGTTGAAGTTAAAGATTCATATAACGAATCATCTAACCCTGCAATCATCACAATACAAATTGATGATGATACACCAGCAATTATTTCTGATAACTGGTCAGCAGGACCGTATATTAAAGAATCTGAAGAAAATGGTACAACTATAAAAACAACAAACTATGGTTCTACTACTGCAGATTATAATTCAAATCAAAGTGGAGCATTTACATCATCAAATCCAGCAATTGTAATAAATGGTAGTGGTAATTTATCATTAGGAGTTGATTTGAGTGGTTCTGTAACACAAAGTGATGATTCATTGGATTCTGTAATTACATTTACTAATACTTTCGGTACAATAACGACTGATAACTTAAATGTAGATATAGTACACAATCATCATCCGAGTGCATCATTCACATTACAAAATTCTAATCTAAATACAAATTTAGCAACAACAAATACAAACTTGGTTCTTGTTTCGATAACTGACACTGAAGGTGATACTCCTTATTCTGCTTCTTTATCTGGTACTGATGCGGGGAAACTCAATCTCAATTATACAAACTCAAATTCATCTTCTTTATACATTAGAGCAAATGAGAATTTATCAGCAGGGACCATAACTT
>ENA-OWPI01004771-OWPI01004771.1-marine-metagenome-genome-assembly--contig:-NODE-4771-length-10661-cov-1.749528_pt1 | contig 10661 bp, 12 predicted proteins | sample MGYA00238138_ERZ651775 | MGnify/ENA primary metagenome ERZ651775 (study PRJEB26906, sample SAMN06265043) | marine metagenome | isolation source: Helgoland LTER site | place: Germany:Helgoland, sampling...
CAATCACAGCTGTGCGCGTCGGCCATGGCGGGCGACGGGGGATGGAGGAAGGCGAAGCGGAAGGACCCCGAGCCGGGTTCCGTCGAACCCTCCCCGAATGGAGCATCGCGCGTGAGGTGCGAACCGCGCCCCTCACATCCGTCGCCCTTCGTTCCCACCCGCCCCGCCCCGCCCCGCACAAAGGGTGCCCTCTCATCACAAAAGCTAAGATCCCCTTCCCCTCCAGGCCCACCAAACCCAGGACAGGCAACGCCAAGGCCCCCGCGCTCGACCCCGACGACTACCGCGATGAGGTCCTGTCCGAGATAGACCCGCGGTCGCTGGCGCAGGCCCGCGATGCGCTCATCGTCCAGACGGACCGGCTCCATCGACTGCGGTCGGAGAAGGACGAGGCTGTCGCGGAGACGACCCGCATCGACGCCGAGCTCCAGCAGACCCGCGCGCAGTGGAAAAAAGCGGTGGACGCGCATGACGAGGCGACCGCCGCCGTGCGTGACGTCCAACGCGAGCTGGACGATGCCAAGGAGGCGCTCCGGCGCGCGCTCACCCGGCGCGACGCGGACGCCGCGGAGATGGAAGAGGTAAGTTTATTTTAACGCGTGTATGGACAATTAGTGTGAAGTCGTGTTTTGTTTACAGGCGAGATCTGCGGTCCGAGTCGCTCGAGACAAACAGGAACAAGCCCAGCGCGACGCCGCCGCCGCGCGCGACGACGCCAAGGACGCGCGCGACGCCGCGGCGCGAAACGAGAGAGCGTTGACGCAGCGCGACGAGTCACTGGCGCGGACGAGCAAGGACTTCGAAGCCGCGGCCACCTCCGAAATCGAAGCGCTCAAGTGAGTGTATTTTACTTTTATTTCCCGTACGGGCAATCAGACTGACGTCGTGTTTTTAAACTCTCATTACAGGGAACGGATCAAATCGATGACGGAAGATGCGCGGATGACACAGGAACGCGTCGCACATCTCGCCTCGGAGCTCGAGACGTCCCGGACCGAGTGCACGAGCCTTCGGGGCGAGCGCGACGCGACGCGATTCACGTTGGAGAGCGTCCGGTCCGCGGCGAAGGACGAGGTCGACGCGCTCAGAGATTCTTTACGCTCAGAGCGGGGCCGCGTGGAGGAAGCGCGGACTCGGCTGGCGTCCGTCGACGCGCTCAAGGCTCGTAACTCGAAGCTGGAGGAGCGCGAGCGGGTCTTATCGGATCAGTTAAGGGACGCGTTAGGGGACGTGCTGCGGTTCAAGGAACGCGCGAGGGATGCGGCGTCCTTCGCGGCGTCGATGAACGGTGCGTTTATTTATATTTTCGTACGGGCAATTGGTGTGCTGATGTCATGTTTTGTTTTACTCGAACAGCGCAAACTTCGACGATGGATGCTGAGTGGCGGGCGATGCGCGAGGCTGTCGCGACGAGGTGCGCGCGCATCGAGGACGAGGCCGCGTCGGACAGGGCGAAGAACAACGCGAGCAACGCGGCGAGGGGGTATCAGACGAACGATTCGATGGAGATTCTGGCGACGTACGAGTACGAAGTAGACGGCGGCTCCGCGCACGTCGATCGACACGTCGCACAGCTGTGCGGGTCGGATGAGGCGGAGCCGAGTCCGCCGGTGAGGCGCGCGGCGACGCGGGGGGGTGGGGCCCGCGGGGGGGGAGGACGGGGTGCGAAGTCGACGCGCGCGAGCAGAGCTGCGGCGTGAACGACGACACGTTGATGACTCACAGCGCCGACGAACTTACTTTCATAGACGACTAACGAGAGCCACGAGAAATTGGGCACCCCAGCCACTTGAAAGAAAGCCACGTCGATCGTTCGCCTCGTCTACTTCCAGCGCGCGCGACATGGCCTCCGCCGCGATGTCTTCCTCCGCGCTCAGCGCTCGCGTGTCTTCATCTAAGGATGCGCGATGCCTCTCGTCGTCGCGCGGTGCGCCCGCCGGGATGCCCGCGTCGTATCGCGCCGCTCGTCACCGCCGTTCGCCCGTCGAGACGTCCGCGATCTTCGGCGGCCTCTTCGGCGGTGGCGCCGCGAAGCGCGACGCCGCCAAGACCGCGCTCCTCGACGCCATCGAGGGCACGAACCGCGGCGTCTCCGCGTCCGACGAGGACGTCGACGCGGTCGAGGCGGCGGCGTCCGCGCTCGAGCGCCTCAACCCCACGCGCGCGGGCGCGCTGCGATCGCCGCTCGTGAATGGGGAATGGGAGCTGCTGTACACGACATCGGCGTCCATCTTGGGCGCGAATAAACCGCCGTTCGCCAGGCCCATCGGTCCCATCTACCAGACCATCGACGTCGCACGTGGACGCGCGCGGAACCGCGAGACGTTTCCCTTCTACAACGCCGTCGACGCCGACCTCACGCCCACGTCTAAGAGCGCGGTGAATGTCCAGTTTGTCAAATTCTTCATCCTCGGGTTCCTGCCCATCACCGCGCCGGAATCCGCGAAAGGCGCGCTGGACATCACGTACCTGGACGATGAGCTACGCGTGAGCCGAGGCGACAAGGGGAACCTGTTCGTGCTGAGGATGCACGACCCATCCGTCGAACTCCCGAGGCCGGAGGACGACTGACGATGCGATTGATTCATCGATGTCATTCGGGGGACTCGGGGTAACTAGTGCTGACCCTTATAGAGATTAGCAGCACACGCACGCACGATACTCGTATAAGACGACATTCACCATCATCGCATTCATGTATTTATGATACACAAAGTCACTCCATGCCCTCGTACAGCAACCGCGTGCCGTTCTCTTTGTACCCGAGCGCTCCATCCGACGCGATTCGATTGCCATTCGAGTCGAAAAATCGACCCCCGCCCACGATCTGCGGCACGCCGGTGGCCACCCTCCTCACCGCGTCCGGCAACGTGAGAAACTCGATGGAGCTGTTCGTGCCACGTACCGCGCGTATCTTCGGGCACAGGTCCGCCGCGACCACCTCGGGTTCCTCGGCGAGGACGTTGAAGAACCGCCTAGCCACCGGGCTCGCACCCTGTAAGAGTTAAAGAAAAAACGACGTCAGTGTGATTGCCCATACAAGTACGAGAAAATCAAAAAAATAAACTCTCACCTCGAGTAACAAATCTGTGAGCACCATGCCGGGCGAGAGCTGGTGAACGCCGACGCATTCGACGCCCGCTTCCGTGAGCTCCTCACTGAGCGCGGATGTGAGCTGGGAGAGCCCGCGCTTGGTGGCTTTGTGCGTGCACGTGGATTTACTGAAGGAAGCGCCCCAGCGGCTGAAGCCGAAGTTATACACGTGATACCTCTGCGACGAAGACTTATTATTCGACGAACTTGCCGAACCTTCTCCTGATCCGCCGGTACCACTGGCACCCTGGCGACGCATGAGCTTGACCGCCTTCTGGCAGCACAGGATCGCGCCCGTCAGGTTGGTGTTGCACACGCGCACGACTTCACTCGGGTCGATGTCGAAGAGCGGCTGTCGCGAAGAGACCATTCCCGCGTTGTTGAGCCAGTGGTGGATGACGCCGACGGTTGCCGCGGCGTAGTCCCCGAATGCGTCGACGTCGCGCGGGTCGGTGACGTCGCATCGTGTCCCCGCGACGCACGCGCCGGGGAACTCCGCGCGTAGGGCGGCGACGGCGGCGTCGACGCGCGTGGCGGACCTGCCGCAGATGCACACTCGGTCACCGCGCATGAGGAATTCTCGCGCGAGCGCGTACCCGACACCCTTCGTGGCGCCGGTGATGACGACGCCGAAGCCCTCGGGCGGCGCGGGGCGCTCGGCATCGCCCGTGCGGTACGTCCTGTTCGATGATGACGATGACGAAGCGCGCGTTGTGACGATGCGAGAGGAGACGTCGCGCCATGTCGTCACGCGCGTTGTTCGGCGTCGAGAGATCTCGATCTCGGGACGCGCACGACAGGACGGTGATGACGAGAGACGCGCGCGGCCGCCGGCCAGGGTTGAAGGCGCGGCGATGGAGGCGATCGCGGTGGACATCGCGACGGGTGGTTCGACGGACCTGCGATCCGAACGCGTGCGCCGTGCGCGACGTCGGGTGTGCGTTCTGACGGTGAGTATCTGGAAAATAATATCTTCCGAGTCATGTCTGTCGAGCGAGCGAGTGAGGTTGAAGGGTTAGTGGGCCTCGGGCCTTCGCCAGAGGAGCGCGCGCGACTCGGGTGTCGGGGCTTCGGTGTTCACGACGGCGGCCTCGCGTGTGACTCCGAGCGACTCCGGTGTCGTCCACGTCCACGCGCGGACGTTCAAACCCCGTCGCGTGAAGGCCCTCGGGACGCGCCCCAGGGTGGTAGGCGCATTGGTACGTTGTAGGAGCCGGAGGTAACAAAAGGGCGCCTTCGCGGCGATGGTGCTCCGCGAGGATGGCGACCAGCGCGCGGTGATGTCGGGTCTCTTCCGCAAGATCCTCAAGACCGTCTGGGTCTTCATCAACATCGTGGTGCTCATCGCGCTCGCGTTGAGCGCGTGGGACATGCACCGCAACCGAAGGGCCGCGCACTTCATCGCGTGGTTCGTCGCCGGCGTCTTCGTCCTCCTCGCCGTCCCAATCACATTCTACGAAGTCGCGCAACACCTCGAGAACTACAGGATGCCACGACTGCAACGGCACGTCATACGCATCCTCTTCATGGTACCCATCTACGCCGTGGACTGCTGGCTCGCGCTGCGGTTCAAAGACGGGACCATATACTTCGACACGATTCGCGAGTGCTACGAAGCGTACGTGATTTACAACTTTTACACCTACTGCACGGTGTACCTCCAAGAGTTTTGCAACCCCGGGCTGGAACAGATCATCGCACGGAAACCACCGGCGAAACACATATGGCCGATGAGCATATTCCTGGAGTTTCCACGCATGGGCGAGCCGTTCCTTAGGCTGTGCAGGCACGGCGTCATCAATTACGTCGTGATGAGGCCGCTCACGACTTCGGTACGTTTCTTTTTATTTCCTCCGTACGGGCAATTAGAGTGCTGACGTCGTGTATTTGTCTTTAACAGCTTGCGTTTATTTCGGAAGCCAACGGGGTGTACGGAGACGGGCAGATTTTGAACCCACTGGTGGCCTACCCGTACCTCGCGCTTTTAAACAACGTATCCCAGGCGTGGGCGATGTACTGCCTGATCATCTTCTACAGGGCGACGTACCAAGAGCTCGCGCCCATTCGACCGTTTTATAAATTCTGCACGGTGAAAGCGGTGGTTTTCCTGTCCTTTTGGCAAGGCCAAACCTTGCTGTTCATGGTTAAGATGCAGTGGATCAAGGTTTCGCAACGGGAGACGAAGACGGACTACGACGCCGCGGAGGTGGCCACCGCGATGCAGGAGTTTCTCATCTGCGTCGAGATGTTCTTCGCGGCGATCGCGCACTCCTACGCGTTTCCACCCAGCGAATACTTTGGTACGTTTATATTTGGGATTTCTATTTGTGCTCTGACTGTTTGCTTATATGGACTTTGTGTTCACAGGTGCTCAGATTCCGACGGAACGGCGTATGATGGACAACATAAGGGACATGTTCGACCTGCGTGACGTGTACCACGACGTGGTGAACTACGGCGAAAGTAACCAAGAGCGGTTCACGCACAGGTGGCTCTCGTTCATCGGGTTCTTCACCGGGAAACCGCCCCCGCCGCTGGCCTCACCGAGTTTGAAGAGCGGGAGTCGAAAAGATGAGTTTGCGAGGTTGGTCGACGGCGGGAAGGGCGGCGACGTGGAGATGAGCCACGTGCCGGGGATCCACGCCGCGGGGATGGACGGGCGGCACATGTACGGTGATAGGAGCGGCGGCGGTTCACGGTTCGCGGACGCCGGGCGACGACGCGAGCGACGAAACTCGGACGGCGAGGGCGGCGACGGGTCCAGTCCGAAGTTGGGTATGAGTAACGGGAGTCAAGTGACGAGTCCGAGGGCGGGGACTCCGGGCGGTGGTGTCCCGCGGGGTGAGCGGCTGTTCACGCTGGGCGGGAGCTCGGACGAGGACGAGGGCGTGGCGATGGCGCCCGTCGGCCGGGAGAGCGCGCGATTCTCAAAGTATCGAAGCTAGCGTCTAGCGTCTTAAGGACACTCACGACTTCATCAGAACATGGCTCGTCGAATTACGTACTTGTCCCCGAACTTCTCCCTGTACCACCGCTTGTACGCGACCGCCCGTGGGAATAAGTTGGCGAAGGTCCAGAACGCGAACGCCCATCCGGCGGCGGTGCCGGTCATCGCCGCGAACCCGCTCCATTCCACGCACTCGCCGAGGTAATGCGGCGCCGTCACGACGTCGAAGAGACCACCAGTGGGCACCTTGTGTGTACTCTTAGATGCCCCGCCCCCTTTCCTCCCCTTGCCGCCGCCACCCCGCGCGGCGGATCGCAGCCTGAGGAGAGCCGCGTCGGCGCTGACGTTGACCACCGCGCCGAGGAGCATGACGCACAGCCCCGGGACGTTCGCGGCCGTGAACGGCTCGCACGTACGTCGCGCCAGCTCGCGTCCCATGAGAGTGCCGTTCACCAGGTTGAACGCCACGGCTGATGCGACGACGGGCATCGTCGTGTGGGACATGTGCCGCGTGAGCGGGTACCACACCGCGCGGTTGGCGTAGTGCGCGCACCACAGCGCCACCGCCACGAGCACCATCGATGGCGCGCCGTCTTTCCATGTCGACATCCACGCGCCGCACGAGTCCACGGAGGAGGAGGCGGAGGTGTAGATGCCGTACAGCAGCGCCAGCGGAGACGGGAGCTCCTGGAGGCACCACCCGAGGCGGCCGTCGATGCGCGGACCCCACCCGTCGCGACCGAGCTTGCCGTACGGCGCGCTCACGAAGAAGAGGAACGGGAACGTGACGATCCCGGCAGTCGCCCACGCGGACGCCGCCATCGAGCCGTCCATGGTCGCCTCGCGACTATGAGTGCTCTGAAGCCAGTAAATCCCTAACTTAACTTTTAACGACCTTCGTTTCGTCCGAGAAGGAAGTCGGCGCGCCGACGCAGACTGCAGAGCGCCACTGTCGTCATGGCCGCCGCTCCCGTGGTGCGCACCGACGGGCGCAAGCCCGCGATGATGCGGCAGCTCAAGACCGAACGCGACCCGCTGGAGCGCGCGCACGGATCCGCGCGTTGGGAGCAAGGTACGCACAGCCACCGTCGTCGCGCCCCCTTCATTCATCCCCGAGGTTTTGCCTTTGATCGACGCCACCGCACAGCTGTGTCGGCACCCTCGGCACCCTCGTGTGGAGTACTCACCGACCCACCCCTCCCACGTCTCTGCACAGATCGCTCGGTGGTCATGGCCGCGGTGTACGGCCCGCAGCAAGTGCTCGCGCGCAAGGAAGACGTCGACAAGCTCGCCATCGAGGTCTGCTGGCGCCCACCGTTCGGCCTCCAGACACCCGCCGACGTCGAACGCGAGACCACCCTGCGACGCACGCTCGAGCAGATCGTCCTCACGTCCCAGATGCCACGCCTCGGCATCCGCGTCGTCGTGCAGGTCATCGCACAGGACGGATCACTGGAGGCGTGCGCCATGAACGCCACGTGCCACGCGCTAATGGACGCGGGCATCCCAATGTTCGGAACTCTAGTCGCAGCCGCCGTCGCCGTCGTACCCGGCATCGGGCCGTGCGCGGACCCGACGGAGGATGAGGAACTCGGGAGCACCGCGCGAGGAACGTTCGCGTACTGCTTCCGCGGAGGTAAACCAGGGGAGGTCCCGAAGAACGCACTGGCTCAACACGAGTGCGACGTGGTTTACACCAAGAGCGGGGGCTCCATGAGCGAGGAGGAATTTCTAGGGATGGCGGTGCTGGCTCGGGACGCGTGCGTGGAAGTGTACATGTTCATGCGCGCCGCGGTGGTCGAGTGGGAGGAGGATGTGGAGAATGAGAAGACGCGGCTGGAGGAGCGGTGCAAGGCGGTGGCGGCGGCCATCGAAGAACACGGAGTGGACGGCGCGACTGAGATCTTTCGGTTTCCGTACGGGCCCAAGGGTACCGGATACGAGGCGAAGCGTAAGGCGGAGGGTGAACCCGCGCCCATGGAGACGTAGACGTTCACTCGTAATCGTGGTATTAAACTCTTAATCAAAAGCAAATAGATGTCGAGCGAGCGGGTGTGGTGCGTGGCGTCTAAGTTTCCAAGTCGGCGACCGGTTCATCATCAATCATCAATCATAACTTTTAATCCTTGGACTTGAAAACCGCTTGGTCGCCGAGCTCCTGCCCCGCGAGCCCCTCCACGCTCACCTTCTTGAAGAACGCCTCGAGGGTATCCGTCCCGTAGCTCGGCGTCGTGCCGGCGTCGTACTCCCCACTGGCTTCGTCCATGACGAGCATGGACTCCGCGGCGTAGTACCGACCAATCTTGCCAAACTCCGCCGCGTCCCTGTACACAAACAAAACACACTCACCCGGCAGTCGAACTGCCCATACACGGAAATAATTAAAAGAAACTCTCACCTCCCAGCGGTGGACGTTTGCCCACTGGTTGATGAGTAAGGGTAGGTCTCGGTACGACTGGATCCACTGCGTGAACATGTGGTTGACGATCGTCTCCGACGTCGGGCGGACCACGAGTGGTTCCTCCAGTGTCTTACCGCCGCCTTGGGTCACCACGGCGAGTTCCGGGGCGAACCCTGTGATTAAGTAAAAAGACACAACGTCAGCAAACTAATTGCGCATGCAAACATGCAAAGGGGATTAAAAATAAGCTCTCACCTTCCACGTGCGACGCTTCTTTGGTGATGAACGAGTACGGGATCAGTTGCGGGAAATACGCGTTTTGCACGCCGCTCTTTTTGAAATCGGCATCCATCCATCGTTGGATCGCTTCCCATATGGCGTAGCCGTACGGCCTGATGACCATGGTGCCTCGTGCCGGTCCGTAATCTGCGAGTTCGCATTCTCGTATGACGTCTAGGTACCATCGGGAGAAATCTTCAGATTTGGGCGTGACGCCAACCTCTTTACCGGCATCCTTGCCTGCCGCTCCCTTGGCGTCCTTGGCCTTGGCGCCGGCGTCCTCCGCGGCGGCGGCCGCCTCCGGGTTCTCCAGTTGCTCGACGATGGCCTTGAGCTCGAGGAGTTTCTTGACCGCGGCGTCGACGTCGTCCTTGGTGACGTCGTCGCCGTTCTTCTTCGACTCTTTCAGGGTTCGGACGAGCGTGCCCTGCGCCGCGGCGGCAGCCTTGGCGGCGTCGACGTCTGATGCGGTGCCGGCGGTGGCGGTCTCGGACGCGGAGAGCGCGAAGGAGGATGCCGGGCGGGCGACGTTGGGTGCGAAGAGCGCGACCGCGCGGCCGCGTGCGCGATGGGACGCGACTCCGAACCGCGTCGTCGTCGCGGTCGAGGTCATCTTCGTGCTCGAGGATGAAGACGCGGTGAAGACGCGCGCGCCGCCGTTAACGCGGGGCGCGCGTCGGAGCGCGCTCGTCAGCGCCTGCCTCAGACCCATCGTGTCACCTCCGACGGCGACGACGGTCATTGAACGCACGAGCGGGGATGTCGTGAAACGGGCGTGCCGGGAGACGACCGCGCCGTGTGGAATGAACTTTTCGCTTTACGGGATAAGATCCCGCGTTTTCTGACCGATGCGCGTACGCGCGCAGCCTCGTAATTATGAATTAGTTTTTACGATGAACCCAACACGTATTTCAGCATGACAACGCGAGTATTTACGGAGCGATGACGTCAACGTGCAAATGCGGCGGCGTTCGAACTTTTCGCCTCGCACAGTTTGAACCTGTCGCGCACCATTGGCGTCTGCCGCCCGGAGAGTGGGGCACGCCTGAGGTTTAAAGAAAGCTTTAACCGCATTCACGCGTGAGAGGTTGGATAGACCGGGAAGTCACACGTCGACTCGCGTTCACACCCGAGTCTCGGTCGGAAGCAAGCGCTTCTCCTGTTGTTTGCCGCCGGAAAGGTTAATCGAGCAAATCGAGACGCATGGTGCCGTCGACCGCGCGTTCCGTGGGTTTCGACGCGGCCGCGCTATCCAGGGCCGCTTCGACGCGTTCGCGCGCATCCCGCGCCCGCATCCTCGATGCTCACGCGCCGTCTCGTGCGCGTGAGAGCTCCATCGCGCGCTCGTCCGCGTGACTCGCAGCCGCCGCCGCCGACGGTCATGGAATGTGTGGGATCACGTCGTCGCGAACGCGCGGTCGACACGATCTCCGCCGCCGATCCCGCGTCCAGACCGCGGCGTCCTCGACGCCATCCTCCTCCGGCGGCTCGGATGCCGTCGCCGTCGCCGACGAGTCCGGGCCCAAGGGCATCAAGGGCTTCTTCAAGCAACTCGACGGCCTGTGGGGCCAGCTCATCCCCATGGCTTTCATGTTTTACTGGATGGCGCTCGCGAACGGCATCCTCGACGCGCTCAAAGACACCTTGGTGGTCACCGCGTTCGGAGGCGCCGAGCAGATCCCGTACCTCACCGTCTACGCCGTCCTCCCGGCGTCACTCGCCGTCGTCGGGCTCTTCGCGCGCGTCAACGCCATGTGGGGCCGCGAAAAACTCTTTTACGTTTTTCTCGGCATCTTCATGAGCTTCTTCGCGCTGTTCACCGTCGTGCTCTACCCCAACGCGGCCGCGCTGCACCCTACCGCGTGGGCCGCGACAGTCTCCGCGTCGCTCCCACTCGTCGTCCAGGGCGGCATCGCGGTGTTGACCAACTGGACGTATTCG
>ENA-OWPI01004772-OWPI01004772.1-marine-metagenome-genome-assembly--contig:-NODE-4772-length-10659-cov-9.857399_pt1 | contig 10659 bp, 6 predicted proteins | sample MGYA00238138_ERZ651775 | MGnify/ENA primary metagenome ERZ651775 (study PRJEB26906, sample SAMN06265043) | marine metagenome | isolation source: Helgoland LTER site | place: Germany:Helgoland, sampling...
CTAGTATATCAGTGTTGAATGTTTAATGCGCCTTTTTGCGTCTTTTTTCCTCGTCTTTAAAATCGGTGTTGTTGTTGATGTTTACTTCTTTCGAAGCTTTGCCGAGTCGTCGGCGAGGCGAACATGCTTTCTAAAGACTTGTTGACGGCGGGCGTGCTGACGACTTTACTACTCGCGGTGTTGTTTGCGCTGCCGCGAGAGAACGGGTTGTTCCGCGGGTCGTCGAGGCCGACGACGATGGATGGTTGTTGTTGTTGTGGTGGTGGTGGTAATCGCGTGGTTCCTCCGCGTAAAGCGCTCATCGAATTCCCGAATTTTCTCGAAGAAGAAGAGAGTAAGGCGGAGCTTTGCGTGCGTCGCTGGGTGCCGGTGAAGAGTAAGCCTCCTCCTCCTGTGCCTCCTTGTCGCTCGTTCGCGCCGGTGTTGTTGGGGGTATTGTTGTTCTTGCCATTCGACGTTGGAACGTCAAAAGACGTTTGACCGCCGCCGCGTTGGGTTTGCATGCTAGAATACGACGGCGACGGTAAATGTTGATGTTGTTGTTGTTGTTGTTGTTGTTGTTGATGATGAGCGGAAGTGTTCAACGTGTTACCGAGTAAAGACGTTCCTTTGGAAGACGACGGCGGCGGCGGCGGGAGTCCTCCCATGGCAGTCGAAGGCGCTCCTCCTCCTCCTCCTCCTCGAAAAGGCGTCGATCTATCGTATGTCGACAACTTTTTCCTGTATTCATCGATCTGCTTTTGCTTGTCTCGACTGTCGCGTTGGTACATCGCTCTCGCGTGTCTTTCATTTTCGAGCTGCTTGACGAGTTCACGTTCTCGAGCCGATGAAGATTGCTGTTGGTCGCCCCCAGAGAGCGTCGAAAGCACGTTGCCGCCGTTGCTTGGTTCCAAGATGTTCCCGCTCTTTTTGTTGTTGCCCTTCTTGGCCGACGAATTTTTCGGTGAAGGAATCGAAGAAGACTGTTTTGGCGACGCCATCGCGTTCTCTTCCAACTCTTTCACGCGAAGTTCCAACGTTGCCGCGTTCGCTTTCGACAGCTTCAGTTTTCTTTCGGCGTCTTCGCAGCGCTTTTGCAACGCTTTTGTTGCAACTGGATCGGATGAAGACGGCGACAAAGGTGGAGGTAACGGGGCAGCCTTCTTTGCCTTGCTCTCCGCTTTCTCCACGTCTTTTTGCAACTTTTGCGTTTTTGCCTCCAACGAGATGATCTTCGATTGTAACCGAGCGTTTTCTTTTTGCAACTCTTTCGCGTTCTTGGACGCCTCTTCCGCGATCGTTTTCGACGCTTCGAGCGATTTAACGCGCGCGGTCGTCTCCACGTTCTTCTCCGAATGCGAATTGATTTCTTTCGTTAAACTTTCCACTTGCATCATCAACTGTTTCTTTTCACTTTCCATCGCTTTCTTCTCCGCGGCGAATTTCTTGGATTCAATCTCAAACTTCTTCGTCTCTTCCTTGGCGAATTTAATCGATTCTGCTTTCGTGCCTTCCAACAGTTTGAGTTGCTTCTTTAACCCGTCGATGTCTTTGACTTCCGCTTTCAACGCTTCGCACTCTTTTTGCGACTGCATCAACATCTCATCCACGTGTTTATCCGCGTTGATGTGTTCCTTCTTTGCGGCGGACAATTGAGTTTGAAACGTCTCCGCGTCTGCGAGCGCTTGCGAAAGCTTCGATCGCAACGATTCGATTTCAACGTTCACATCGGATTGCGTTTTAGTCATCTCCGCACGCACACCGTTCGCGTCCGCTAACGCCGACGAAACTTCTTCCTTCAATTTTTCGTTTCGTTCCATCAACTGCGAGTTTTTGTCTTCCAATTCTTTCACGCGAAGTTCCTCCGCCGCGTCCTTCTCGTCGGTAGATGCAAGGCGACGCTGCTCCATCAACTGTTTGATTTCCTTCTCCGCCGCGGTCAGTTTGCTCTGCTTTTCCATAGCATTGACCAGCATATCTTTCAACTCTTTCTTCATCGACGCCACAGTGTCTTTCGCTTCTTCTGTCTCCTTTCGTTCGTTTTCCAACTCTTCGTTCAATCCTTCGATTTGCTTCTTGTTCGTCTCCATTAAAATCCTTCGCTCGTCGTCCATATTCTTCAACACCTGAATCGTCTCCACGTGTTTCGCCGCTTTCTCTTTCTCTGTTTCGATTGTTTTCAACATTTCCTCTCGTTCAGCACGAAACGTCTCGCTCTCGTCCTTTCGCCTCTTAAACTCGTTGATTTCCTCCTCGGCTTTTTTCAACTTCAAGCACGCCTCCAACGCTTCGTCTTGCGACTTCTTCACCGTCGTCTTGGCGTCTCGCAACTCGTGGAGTTCTTCGTTCAAATTCTTGATATCTTCTTTGTATTTGTCTAGAGAGGCATTTAAGAACGTTTTCGTCTCTTCCTGTTCCGCGGCTCGAGTTAACGTCTCCGTCGCTTTCTTATCGTTCAACTCTTTCACGTCTTTTCTCAATTTTGCGATGACTTTGTCTTTTTCCTCGGAAACATCCGCTATTTTTTTCGAGAGCTCTTCGCTCGCTTTTCGAGCTTCGTCGCGCTCTTGTCGAGCTTCGATCAAGGCTAAAGATTCCGATTCGTTTTTAGGGGCGGCATTAGTTGTAGTTGTAGTTGTAGTCCCCGACGGTGATTTCCTCAACAAATTCGTGAAAAATTCTTGCTGACTTTTACTCGCCGAGAGTTCGTTGTCGTTGACGGAGGAGTCGAACGAAGACGATTTCGACGGCGTTCCAACTGGCGTTTTAAAGCCTTCCGATTGCCTTTCCGCGAACGCTTGCGGGTCCTTTTTCGCATCTTCTAATCGGTCTTTCAATCGGCTGGCTTCTTTTTGCGAAATACGCGCTTCGCTTTTGGCTTGTTTCAACGCCAAGCGGTTCTTCTCGAGCTCGTCGCGCATGGCTTTGAGTTCTTCTTCGTCGACGACTGATGATGGAGTAGGAGCGGCGACAAGAACAGATGGTGATGTTGGTAACGTCGCCTCTTGTTTCTTTATCTCGGCAGTAGCAGCAACAGCGGCGGCGTCTGCGATGACTTTCTTCGCATCGCTTTCCGCTTTCTCCACCGCTATTCTCGCGTCTTCGCGCGCTTTCGCTACCGACGCTTCCGCCTCCGCCTTTGCTTTCTTCTCCGCCTCGGCCACCCGTTCGTCCGCGCTCTTCTTTGCCACCGCTAAAGCCTTCTCTATCTCGTCTTTCGTCTTCGATTCCGTTTCAGTCGTTCTTTTTTCGATCAACTCTTTCTCTTTCTGCAATTTCGTCTTTTCTTTTTCTATCGATTCCTTCTCCGCTTTCACGGCCTCCTTCTCTTTCTTCAATCTTTGCGCGGCGGTTTCATCCGCGCGTCCCAAGGCGACAGCTAAACGACCACTCGTCGCTGCCGCCGCTTTAAGCTGTTGATTTTCGGTTCGTAAACGTTCGATTTCTTGGTTCAGTTCGTTTTTGCTGTTGTTGTTGTTGTTGTTGTCGTTGTTAGAGTCGTTCGATTTTGAAGGCGTTTTGATGGTTTCCTTCGCGTTGTTGATTTTCGCCGCCGCGTTCGGCATCAAACCGCTCGGCGGATTTTTTAATTTCGTCGGCGTCGGCGAATTCTCTTGCTTCATCGGCGAGTGCGCTTTTGGAGCTTGCACCGTTTGCGACACGGTTCGATCGATTTTTGTTTTCGATTTAGCGCCGCCGTTGCTGCTGCTTTCGGGCGTACCGCCGTTGTTCTTCTTTTGCGGCTGAGATTGCGAAGAAGGCGAAGAAACCGGCGTCCCATCTTTGCGTTGGAGTCTACTAAACACGTCGCTTTTTTCCGGAGTCGTCGTGGTAATCGCTTTCTTACTCTTCGTATCGTCTCCCGACGGCGTTAATCGATCGAACACGCTCGGTTTACTGCTGTTGTTGTTGTTGTTGTTGTTGTCTTTAGTATTACTATCATTTTTATTATTATTATTCGCAGCAGCGGCGGCCCCGCCTTTGGCGTTTGGCGACGGCGTTGGCGTGCTCTTCTTACTCTCTTTCGTCGGCGTCGTTTTCGATCCTCCTCCTCCTTTTGTTGGCGTCGTAAAAGTCGCTTTGTTGTTGTTGTTGTTGTTGTTAATGTCATTTTTCTTCTTCGCGCCGCTAAAAGACCCGGTTTCCGAGGTGTTCGATTTCCCAGATTTCGTCGACGCGTCGTCGTCGTCGTTGCTCTTCTTCTTCTTCTTCTTCTCGCTCAATTTCTCTTCCGCTTTTTTTATTGCAGTATTGTCAGCATCGGTGGCATCAGAGAGCAACTCTTCTTGCGAGCCGCCTTCTTTATTACTCTTCTTCCCTTGCGGCGAGGTGAACAAATACGTCGCCGTCGATCCGATGACGCTTCCAACCATGCCGAATAATCCTTTACTCTCTCGATTGTTCGTTTTACCGTCGTCGTCGTTCGCCTCTTCTGCTTTCAAATCCTTCTCCCTTGGTAACGGTCGCGGTGGTGGTTGTTTCACCGGCGTCGGCGACTCTTCCGGCGCGACGACCTTGACACTCGCAGAAGAAGAGGAAGAAGAAGAAGAAGCGTTGTTGTTGTTGTTGTTGTTGTTGTCCTTCGTCTTCGTCGCCTCGCTCGCTCGCTTCGCCTCGAGACTCTCGCTCGTCGTCTTCGTCGGGACGCGACCGCCTTTCTGAAACACCGAACCAATTTTGATGCTATTATTATTATTAGTACTCCCACCACCACTGCTCGATAAAGGAGGAGGCAGAGGAAACTGTGTGTTGTTGCTCTGACTCGTCGTTTCCTTTTCGACGTCCTCCTTTTCCGTCGTATTCGCTTTTGTCTTCTCTTTGCTTCCCAAAACTGAAGGCTTTTTAATCGCGATCGCTTTCGAAAACTTCTTCTGCGTCTGAACGATTGGCGTTATTACGCCTGTTTGATGCGCGTCGTGTGGTGCAAAATCGGTTTTAAACGCATCGTCGTTCTGTGGTGTTACATCGAACGTTTGGAGTTGTTTCAAGTCTTCGTCGTTCGTCGTCGTCTCGTTAAACGCGTTCGTTCCGTTCGAATTCGAATTCTTCTTTTCGTCGTCCTCTTTCGTTGTCGCATTCGTTGCTTTTGTTGTCGTTGCAGTGGTGGAAGGAACAACACCTTTTGGAGGCACGAATTCTTGGGCAGAGGGCGTTAACGGCATGTGTGCGACGAGTAATACTGCTTTTGAATGCGTTCCGCCTTCTGACGAAGCGCGCGCGTTACAAATGTAATTTTCGTGGTGCAGTATTATTTAGGGTATTAAACCCTAGTTGGATGCAGCGTGTTTCTCTCTCTCTCTCTCTCTCTCTCTCTCTCTCACAAGCAGAACGCGCTGAGAGTACAGCAGAAAATAAGGTTTTTGAAAACCGAAAATACGTTTTGCATACTTTCTTCTAAGAAGAATATACATCATACCGTTCTTTCTTGTTGCTCTCTAGCGTTTTACGACCAACCCGTGAACGTTCCAAAAATGAATGCGAGCACCTTTTGTGTGCACGTTTTTAATACGCGCGTTTTTCTTCCGTTCTCGCGAAGGCGAGTTTTTTCTATAATGAACGTCTTCTTTTAAAAGATAATACCGGCGGCTCGGAGAGATTCCGCGGTAGGGTTTGAGGAGACGAAGTTTTCGTTGTTTTCGTCGTCGTCTCGAAAAGAAGAAAGTAGGACGAGATCCTCCGCCGGTACGGACCAATCTTCCGTTTTTTTTGTTCGCGGTGTTTGCGTCGTCGCAGTAACGCCGGCGATTTCGGCGTTGGTGGGAAGGAGGAGGTGGTTTTGAAGGACCAGCAGTTGGCGTCGTCGCGTTCGATCTTCTTCTTTCGATTCTTCTTTAACTTCTTCCTCGTAAAAATCCTCTTCGCTGTCGTCTCTTCGTTGTTTTTCGAAAAACTCGCCGCTCTCGCGACCAAGAAGAGTTGTTTCGCTAAAACTCGTAGCTTTTTCGCTGCGGTAATAATGATTCGTTTTCAACCGCTCCAATAAGTCCCGAACGTTTCGCACGTCTTCGTCCAACTGAACGTTCGTCTCGCGTATCTTTTCTCTTCGAACGAGGAGGAGCTTTTTCTTCTTTTTATTCTCGTTTTCCTCGTTTTCCTCGTCGTCAGACGACGATACTTTACCGTCACTTCTTAATAACGCCACCGATGATGATACAGGAGACGGCGCGAAAAGTGCCTTCGCGTCCAGCTCAAAAAACCCCTCCTCCTCTTCTTCTTCTTCTTCTTCCTCCTCGAAAGCTTTTGTCGTTCCCTCTTCTTCTCGCCCCGCGAAACCGCCGCTCAACCTTCTCCTCTCATCATTTTCATCGCTTCTCAAAAACAACAATTCGCTCCTTTTCTTCCTGCACCCGCTGCGCAGCGCCTTCGAGTACTTCTCTTCCAACTTGTTTAAGAGTAACGCTTCTTTTGATTCATCTTTTGATTCTTCTTCTTCTCTTTTAAACGATGGCGATGATAGAACTCTCGTCGTCATCGTGCAAATCTCATCACTCCGGGATGTGTGATTTTTAAAAATCTCTTCCCCGTTCACGGGGCTTTTTCTCGCCTTCCATTGTGTTTCTCTCTTTCTCTCTTTTAAAACTCTCTCTTCTTGGTCTCTCTCTTTCTGTCGAGTTTTTGTTCCTTATAGTAGTCGCGAACCAAAGTTCTCTCTCCTCTCTCTCGCACACACACAAAGAAGAAGAAAAGTGTATTTAGTATAAGTGCAGTTTTAGTCTCGCATACAAGGAGAGACAAAGAACAACGAAGAGAGAGAGAGAGAAAAAGAGTACGACTTTAAGCACGTAAAAAAGCACACGCTGAGTGCTTATTCCTTACTCGTATTTAGGGTTTAAGTGCTTAAGTCGTACTCTTTTTCACCTTCTCAGTGCGTATTCCTTACTCTGTCAAAAAGCAGTCCGTGTGACCACAAAAAAAAGAAAAAACAAAATGCTGACGTCGCGTCTCTCCATTATATCCACGCAGTGCGAACGCTGAGTTCTACTCTCTGTGTGTACGAATAAACTACAGAGAATAAGAACAATCATGATAAGAGCATCGTGTCATCATCAGCAGCAAAACCTCACGGGGTCGTTTTCTTCCTCTTGTATTAAGAAGAACACCACAAAACAACAAGGAAAGATGAGAAACATCGGAGATGGAAAAAAAACGATTATTCGATCTGCGGCGAAACGTGACGACGCGAATGAGATTTCATTCTCCGAGAAGGACGACGAGCACACGACGAATAAGCTCACGAAACGAGAGTTCGGCGCGAAAACGTTCGCGTTCACTTCACTCTCTCTCTTTGCCTCTTCATCTTCCTCCCAAAAAGAAGAAGCGTTCGCGGACGACTCTTTAAACTCAAACTTTTGGGAGAAAGTGGACCTGCCGTTAGAACCGGGAGTGATCCTGTTAGACATCGCGTTTACGGATGAAAACGCGCGACACGGATTTTTACTCGGCACGAGACAAACAATCTTGGAAACGTTCGATGGTGGGAAAACGTGGGACGCGAAAGATTTAGGGCAAGATGTCATCGACGACGAGGTGAATTATCGATTTAATTCGGTCTCGTTCAACGGCGACGAAGGGTGGATCGTCGGGAAACCGGCGATTTTGTTACACACCGTGGACGCGGGGAAGACGTGGGAGAGAGTTGGTTTGTCGCCGAGATTACCGGGGATTCCGGTGTTGATTACCGCGACGGGGGATAACGGCGTGGCGGAGATGGTGACGGATCAAGGGGCGATTTATTTGACCACGGATGCGGCGAGGAATTGGAAAGCCGCCGTGGAGGAAACCGTGGACGCGACGTTGAATAGAACCGTGTCGAGCGGCGTTCAAGGGGCGTCGTATTACACCGGGTCGTTTTCCACGGTTTCCAGAAACCCGGAAACTGGCGAGTACATCGGTTTATCTTCGAGAGGGAACTTTTACATGTCGTGGGCGCCGGGACAAGCGTACTGGCAACCGCACAACCGATCCTCGGCGAGAAGAATTCAATCCATGGGTTGGAGAAAAGACGGAGGCGTGTGGCAGTTAACCAGAGGCGGTGGGATTTATTTGAGCGACACGAAAGCGTTGCCAGAGGAAGACGACGAATTCACGGAAGGTAAAATTGGAAGCAGAGGGTACGGTTTGTTGGATCTCGGATCGAACGCGAGCGGGACGAAATACTTCACCGTCGGCGGAAGCGGGTCGGTGTTCTCCTCGGAAGATAAAGGTAAAACGTGGAAAAGAGATCGCGGGACCGACGAGGTTGCCGGGAACCTGTACAAAGTCGCGTTCGCCAAAGACGACGTTGGGTTTATCTTGGGGAACGATGGTATTTTGTTGAGATACAGAGGCAGCGCGTAAATTAAATATACTTATTATTATTTGTTTTTTTAATGAAATCTTTCTTCGATATAATAATAATATCCAATAACATCGCAAGTCCGCGCGCAAAAGCATCGTCATAAAAGCCTTTGTCTTTTTACTCTCTCTCTCTCTCTCTCTCTCTCTCTCTGTGTGTGTGTGTGTATATATATAAGTGTGTGCGTGAGTGCGTGAGTGTGCAAATGAATGTGTCTTTTATTATTTAAGCCAAAACTAATTTCTACGTGTTGTGTTACTATGCGTACATTGTTCTCTCTCTCTCTCTCTCTTTCTTTCTTTCCTTCGTCTATTTGTTAAATCTTCTATTTGAACCGTATCGGCTGCATCTTCTTTTGCCGAGACGCGAAATCTTCGAACGAGTCCGTTCGTTTCATTCGGTGGAACGATTTGCGGTGCAACTCGTACAAGTTTCTCAGCGCGTGGACGTATTCCTTGTGATACTTGTCCACGATATCCTCGGGAATCTGGTCGTTCCCGTACGGTTTCTCTTTAATCTCCAGCGGTTTACCGAAAACGACTTCTATCGATTGGCGCTTCGGCAAGACGCCTCGTTTGCCGAAAAATCGTCTCAAAACGCCTCGACTCAACGAGCGACCGTAAAACGCAGGCGGAGTGATGCCGATTAAACTTTTCACGCGCTTTTGAAACGCTCGCAAAACGCCACCCTCCGGGTTTTCGACTTGGTCGAATATATCGTTCTCGCCAAACGCGAATACAGGTACCAACGTTGCGCCGGTTTTTAACGCTAATCTTACGAATCCTTTCCTCTTTGCTAACGTCAATATCGCCGTCCCGGGGTGCGCGTCCATGGCTTCGTTCGCGCCGCCGACGACGATAACCACCGCGTTTCCTCTCGGTTTCTTCGCCGCGGATGATTTTACTCGCAACAAGTTTTTCTCCACGCTGCTTCGAGTCACCGAGTTTATCCCCAACGCCATCAACACTTCTCTCGTAAACGGGAAGAAAAAATTGACGGATAACGTCAACAACCTGACGTCAATTCCCGGAAACGCGTTCGCGAAACCCGTGGCCTCGCTCGCAAACGTCAACAAAGCGCCGACGGAAATGACGCCGTGCGGGTGATACCCGAAAATATAATTCTTGGAAGGATCCAAATCCGCGGATTTGTGCAACCGCACGGGAAAATATCCCGCCGCCAATCTCCAAAACGGCAACCGTCTCGTCCAACCTAAAAATCTCGTCCCTTTTTCGCACGCGTCTCGATCTAAAACGAAATACCACGCCACGTAAAACAAAAACAGATACTTGATCCACTCGAACGGCGCGAAGAAAAGAAAAAACGGCGGGAAAATGAATATCGCGCTTATAAGGAACGCGTACATGGCGACCACGATCCCGACTTGCTCCGCGTGCTCTCTCCTGTACACGTCTTCGTTTACACTTTTCGCCGCGGTCTCTTCTCTTTTCGCGAACGCAGATAAATGAGTCGACCCCGACGACTCTTCAATCACCGTCTCCCTCGCGCCATTTTTCTCCGATCTTCGAACGAACGCCGGCGATACCAAGGACGTGAAATATATCCCCAGAGGTACGAAAAAGTACCCGATCACTTTGTACCAGCAGTAAAACGTCATCGCCCAAAACAAAGCGCCTGTTATTGACGATGATAATAACACGCGTGTATATACATGTAATAAAAGTTGTGGTAATAGAAAATAGTGTTTAATTGTCAGCGTATTATATCGTATTCTCCAAAAAGCTGCCGTTCGATGATGATACAGATGATTGATCATCATCATCTCTCTCGATGAAAAAAACGCGTCGATCACACATTTCGCATGTAAGAAAACGCTTCGAGTAAAAACGTACCGAAAACTTTATGCATCGCTAACGTGGGGAGTTCCGGAGGCTCCACGTATCTCGCCAACTGATCTTCCTCCAAAAAGTCCTCCTCTTCCCCATCGTGAAGTAAAGCGTCCGAGCTCGGACTTTGCTTCAACGCGGAGGCGCGGAACCGAAACCGTAACTCTCCCAAAGTTCGTTGCTTCTGTCGTTCCGAGAGCGGCGACGCAAAATCCGTCTCTTGGGATTTTGACGATGATGCCTTCATATGCTCTCTCTCTCTGTATTGACTGACGAAAAAGAATCGAGAGCGAATACAAAGAACAACGATAACAACAAATAAAAACTGCCGCTTTTTACTGAGCGCGCTCTTCTTTTCTCTCTCTCGAAAGAGAGAGAGAACGACAAAGCGCAACGATGAGAGAGCTTTATCACACTGAAGAAGACATTTTTCCCAACGAACGAGACAAAAGAAAGACAGAAAAAAAAAACGAGACGGAAAAAATTGTTTAGGGTTTT
>ENA-OWPI01004787-OWPI01004787.1-marine-metagenome-genome-assembly--contig:-NODE-4787-length-10612-cov-3.984528_pt1 | contig 10612 bp, 9 predicted proteins | sample MGYA00238138_ERZ651775 | MGnify/ENA primary metagenome ERZ651775 (study PRJEB26906, sample SAMN06265043) | marine metagenome | isolation source: Helgoland LTER site | place: Germany:Helgoland, sampling...
TGAGAAAGGAAGTAACGGTCGCCGGCTTCACCACCGCAGGCATTCCTGCCATCCAGTTCACCGCTACCTTTTCCAACATTCCCCAAATGGGGAAATTGAAGGCGTTGATGTGGACAGCCACACCCTTTTTGGGAACCATGATGTGGTGTCCGATAAAGTTGCCGTTTTTGGAAGATGGAACTGTTTCTCCATCGACGTAAAAAGGTAGATCTGGGAATTGACGTCGCAGACTGGCGTTTGCGAAAAGGTTTCCAATTCCTCCTTCTATATCAATCCAGCTATCCGCTCGGGTTGCCCCGGTCGCAGCACTTAAAGCGTAGTAAGCTTCTTTTTTAGTAAGCAGGTAAAGTGCCAAAGCCTTCAACATTCTTCCCCGTTCGTGGAAGGTCATATCACGGAGGGCTTTCCCTTTAGTCCGACCATATTCAAGCATTTCACCGAAGTCAAGTCCTGCCGAACTGGCTTCTGCTACGAGCTCTCCGTTGATTGCGTTGAGCAATGCTTTACCTTCTCCTGTTCCTTCCTGCCACTTACCGCAGGCGTAATTCTGTAGTTTCATTCTTGCGCTTGTTCTACAAATTTATCCGAATAGAACGTTCTGAGCCTTAAAGCCAGATTGCGTCCAATAGTTTTTCTTCCTTCGTGTGCGTAATGCTCTGTTGGAAAGAGTTTATCGCTGAATTCTTTTTCGGGAACCGCCTCCAAATTATCTACTACTATTACCCCATTCTTTTCGTAGCGATTTTTCAAGAAATCTCGATTTTGTCGCAAAAGGTAAAGCAGTTCCTTGCCCAACAAACGATGCATTCCTTCCGAATTTTCGGCCAATAAATTGAACACCAAATTGTATCCGCGTTCTTCGCAAAGCTCTACAATTCGATCGAAGTCTTTCACCCGAGGGTTGCTTTTTGCATCAATTTGAAAACCGAAATTTTTAATGAATTGCGTTCCAAGTTGAACTTGCTCTTGGTCCCATTCGCCCGATTCGTCGTACCAGCCTTTCTCTGCCATTCCACGATCCCAGTCGTAGATGTTGTCGTATTCGAAATCGTAGGGCCATTTTATCTTTTCATTTTTCCATTTTTCATGAATTACTGCCCAACGCTCCTTCTCGCTTAAGCGCTGATAATGTCGGACGGTGAGCAAAAAACGATTCACCAGTGGCGGTCTCGGAGCCATCATTAGTTCAACTTTAGACAAGAAACTCTCTAAATCGGAGTGAATCCAATCGGCTGAAAAAGAGCGCAAATTCATCGTCACTACCACAGTCTGAATACTGCTCTCTTTGCTAAGGTTTTCGATGAGGGCGGCGTAGATTCTTGCGTGAAGAGCACCCTTTTCAACTACTCGAAATTTTAGCTCAGGGTAATAGCTTGCAGCAAATTCATGAATGCTTCTCTTGTCTGGGTCATCTAAGGGTGAATCAGAATTACTCGATTCGGCTAGGTAAAGCATATCGGCTTCCTGTTCAACTTTGCGAAGATTGTTTAGGACGTCGGCATGAGTCTCTAAATCGTCCCACCAGAAATACTTTTCATAAACCCAATTCAGGGCAAAGAGTATGGCCAACACTAAAAAGACACGAGGCAATATGTATCGAAGCGTGCTCAAAACTGGAAATAGATGAATGGAAGGTTCTGAACACCACCAAAGGCAAGTATTCCAAATAGAAGAGCCGTATAAATACTCCAGCGTAGGATGAAGGGTTTTGAATCTACCCAACGATCAAATCGACTATTGAACACTAAAATCTCAGAGAGCGCAAATACAATGAGAATCGTATACAAGGAAGGACCAATCTCCATCCACTTTCCTTCCGACTCAAAAGCGAACAGACGTTGAAACACTTGACCCGAATGCGCGAAATCAACGCTCCTAAAAAACACCCAGGCCAAATTCACAATGATGAGTGTCTTGAAATTCATCAGCACTTTCAGCGCAATTGAATTCACTTTCCCTTTTCCAGCAAAGCGCTCAGCGAGGTATAATATTCCATGTAAAGCTCCCCAGCACACAAAAGTCCAATTGGCTCCGTGCCAAAGCCCACTCACAATAAAAACGATAGAAATGTTCACTACCAGTTTCAAGGAGTTTACTCGGCTTCCACCAAGTGGGATGAAGAGATAATCTCGAAACCATGTAGATAGGGATATGTGCCAACGACGCCAGAATTCCATGATGCTTGTGGCGAAGTATGGGTTTTGGAAATTGTCCATAATCTTAAAGCCCATGCTCAAGGAAAGTCCGATGGCAATCAAGGAATAACCATGAAAATCACCATAGATCTGAAGTGAATAAAAGGCCGTTGCAATCCAAGCACCTAGGGACGAATAGGCTTCTGGATTCTCGTAAAAACCATCAACCAAGGGGGCTAGATTGTCTGCCACCACCAGTTTTACGAAAAAGCCAAAAAGAACCAGACGTGCTCCATTTTTAAGATTTTCTAAGCTAAATTGTTGCTGTTCCTTCAGTTGTCGTCCGAGGTTCGAAAAACGTTCGATGGGACCAGCCACCAGCTGAGGGAAGAAGGAAACGTAAAGGGCGAATATTCCGAGATGCTTCTCTGCCTTATGCTTACCATTGTATACGTCGATGGTATAGGCTAGAGTTTGAAAGGTGTAGAACGAAATGCCTACTGGAAGCAATAGATCTTCAAAGTGGTGGAATCGGTAGTTCCCGCCTCCTTGCTCAAGAATCCATTGAAAGGATTCGTTTGCGAAGAGGTAGTATTTAAAAAAGAAGAGTAATCCGAGGTTGGATATGAGACTCAAAACGAGGTAAGGACGGCGGCGCTTTTTTGATTCTATCCCCGACATTTTCAAACTGAGGAGATAGTCTACCGCGGTAGAAAACAAGAGCAGACCTATGTATTCAATCTTCCAAGACGCGTAGAAGTAATAGCTTGCTGCTAAGAGCAATAGCCACCGATGCTTGCCCTTCACCAACCAATAAAGGATGAAGACAATGGGAAAGAAGATTAGAAAGTGCAGGGAATTGAATAGCATGCCTTCGCTTAGAGACAAAATAAATCCAATTTTTGCAATCCACCATGGACAAACCAAAACGCTTTAATCTGCGCGTATATGCGATCCTCAAAAACAAGCAGGGAAAGCTTCTAATCACTCATGAACGTTACGGTGAGGTAGAGTTCTATAAATTTCCCGGAGGTGGCTTAGAGTTTGGCGAGGGCACGGTAAGCGGTCTAAAGCGAGAATTGAAAGAGGAGCTGGGCATCACTGTGTCAAAGCTCGACCACCTATTCACTACAGATGAATTTGTGCCTTCCGCTTTTAGAAAGGAAGATCAAATCATCAGCATCTATTATCTCGTGAAGCTTCCTGAAAACCAAGAAATTTCAACAATCGACAGCAACCCAGGTTCAGCTGAAATACTCGACCGAATTTGGGTGAATGCTTCGGAGTTAAACACTTACTTACGTTTCCCAATGGATTTAAAGGTTAGCAAACTCCTTGAAGAAAGACTCTAAAGTGAAAAACCTCCTCTTCACATCACTTCTTCTCTTTCTTCTCTTTTCGAGTGAAGCGCTTCAAGCACAATTTGGGCAAGACAGCAGCCGACTTCGTCCAGGCTTATCGAAGGATAAAAATCTTCGACTTCTCGTACTTCCAGGAATCAGTTTTACACCCGAAACGAATTGGTACTTCGGGCTTGGAGGAATTGCCTATTTCCGGATGTCGAAAGACAGCACAACAAGACCTTCAGACGTCCGATTCACCTTAGCATACACCTTAAACAAACAGGTGATTGCCTACCTTCCTTTTCAGCTTTGGACCAAGGAAAACAACTACCACATTTTCGGTCAGATAGCGTTTTACAGATACCCTTATTTCTTTCGAGGAATTGGGAACGACAATCCTTCCTACACCTACGAGAATTACACTGCGAGCTTTCCTAGAATCCGAATTGCCGCGACAAAACGACTGGGAAAAGCTTTCTATACTGGACCAGTTTATTGGTTTCAAGACACTAAAATGCTGGAAGTTGAAGCCGGCGGATTGTTGGACGTCGATTCGGTTCCAGGCGCTGAGGGCGGCATTATTTCGAGTTTTGGCTGGGTACTTCAATACGACAACCGCGACCGCATTTACGCGCCACAAAAAGGAATAAAGGCTGAATTGAGAAGCATGCAAGCCGACCAGAGCATTGGTTCCGATTTCTTCTACCGAAGCTTGGACCTCAACTTCGCCATTTATCTTCCTCTTCAAGAAAACAAGAAAGGTGTCCTCGCTTTGAATACCTACAGCACCATGCAAGACGGGCAGGCTCCCTTCAACAAACTAGCAAGCCTTGGCGGACCTCATAATCTGCGTGGATTTCGCAACGGTCATTTTCGAGACCGAAAACTTTTCGGTGGACAAGTGGAGTATCGCAGTGCGTATGCCGGTCCATTTGGATTTGCCGCTTTTGTTGGAACCGCCACTGTTTCAAACAACTTTCAAGACCTGAGCACTCAATACATGCGAACTGCTGCTGGCCTCGGACTTAGAGTGATGTTGGATCCCAAATCTGGCTTGAATCTTCGCTTCGATTATGCCCGTAGAAATGGCGCTGGCGAATTCTATTTTGCCATCGGGGAAGCATTCTAGAGCTCAGTATAAAAAATGCATATTTTAGCCCTTCATGAAAATTGGTGCTGTTCTACTTCTATTTACCATTCTGCTTCTAGGCTCTTGTGCACCGAGTAGATTGGTGGAACCGCTCCAACGGAATGAGAACTCCGTCACTGTAAGTTTGGGTGGCCCGGTGTTTAAAAACCTTGGCGCTCCGATACCAATGCCTTTGAGCTCGATTTCGTACGGCAGAGGACTCACGAAAAAAATCAGCAGCATCGCTTCAATTCACATTACATCGGCCATATATCAGAATCTACACTTCGAATTGGGCGGCCTTGTTGGAATTCGTTCCTACCAGAAATACACAAACAAATACCTGCCCGGAGTGAGTGCTACCGTTTTGCTCAATTCGGCTTCTTCACTGCGCGGTGGAATCTCGAAAGTGTGGCCACAAATAGATGTGAATGCCTATTGGAAAGTGTGGGCACGTGAAGACCTTTTCTATGTAGGAATTTCGAATTGGTTCGAATTGCAGAATTTAAGAGCACACGGCGAACCTCAACCCAATCCGTGGTTGTTGAGTCCACAAATTGGATACAACTATGGCTTCGGAAGGTACAGCGCCAACCTTGAAGTTAAATTCATTGCTCCGAACATCAGGAACGATCAATTGGCCATCGAGTATTTTAGTGCTACCGGAAAAACTGGCGCACTTGGCGTTTACTTAGGAGTTTCAAGAAAGTTTTGAAAAAGCTGATCTACATATCGTGCCTATTGAGCTTTGCACTTAGCAGTTGCGACCTCGACGATTTCATGTTCAATGCGAGTCAAGACATCCGTGAATACAAGCTCGACGATTATGAAGGAGAAGTTGAGATTGAGGTAGGCCCAGCCTATGACATTGACGAAGACAAGGTTCATCTCTTCAAGCTTCCTAAGACTACTGAACGCGACTTTGACCTTTGGGCGGTGTACATTGGTGACACGTCACACATTAGAACCGACACTGTGATTGTGTATTGTCATGGCAACCGAGACCACATGGATTTTTATTGGCCGCGTGCAAAACTCTTAGCCAATACTGGTGGAAAGAACCGCTATGGTGTCTTGATGATGGACTACCAAGGCTTTGGACTTTCCGGTGGTGAAAGCTCTGAAATTGGCATGCGTGAAGATGTTGAGGAAGCTCTGGCTTGGTTGAGCTCAAAAGGTCTTCGAGATGCACGCACCATCATATACGGATTTAGCTTGGGGGGAAATCCTGCCGTGTACCATGCTGCAAACAATACCACCTTAAATCCATCGATTCTCATCTTAGAAAGCACATTTGCCAGCTTAGAAGTTCTTGCGCAAGATGGATCTGGCTTGGCCATTCCTGGAGAAATGTTGGCCAATGCCAAATACGACCTCGCCGAACAGATTAAATCCGTTTATCAACCCTTCTTACACTTTCATGGAGTGGACGACAGTTTTCTCCCAATGAAAAGCCATGGAGACGTAATTCACAAAAATTATGCTGGCACGCGTTCAGAATACATTCAAGTTGAGGGCGCTGAACATGGCGACTTGCCTTATGTAATGGGCTATGAAGCCTATTTGGAGAGTATCTTCGAATTTATCAGCGGTTCCTAGAACAGACTTGAAAAATTTCATGAATTGTTCAAAATTTAACAACTGTAGAGAGCTCTATAGTGCTTAATTTCGGAGCTTTCCTATTGCAGAAAATCACTTTGAATACTTCAATCATCAGCAGCTTAATCATCGTTCTAGCGATGCTGTCTACCAATCTATTTGGGGAAGCGCACACTGCTGCGGTCTTTACACAGGAATCAAAGGCTTTAAGCGACGTTGGGGGCAGTGCGAAATACAAGGAGCTCATTCTTCAAGCGGATCACCTGATGCAAAACCGCGAGTACGATTTGGCAATCAAAGAGTACAACAATGCGCTCGTTGAGAAAGCAGGCGACAGCTATGCGCTCTACAAAATCAAACTTTGCGAGCGTTACCGTGATCAAGATCAAAATTCAAACAGCGAAAAGTCTAAGCTCGACAGGTTTTATTCTTTGATGGATAAAGGAAATGCCCTGATGAATGATCGCAATTTCCAGGCAGCCATCGACACCTACATCGTTGCCAAACAAATCGAGCCTGAGAAAAACTATGTGTTGGTAAAGCTTGAACAAGCGAAAAAGGGATTGACCAAGCAACAGGACGTCGAAGGAGTTCAGAAAGAGAAAAGTAAAACTCAAGAAGAATACGACGCCATGATAAAAGAGGCCGACCGACTATACTACGACGGCGATTGGGCCAATTCCATCGGTAAATACGAAGAAGCAAGTCGGATTTTAGAGTACCAACAGTACCCGATGCTTCAGATAAAGCGAGCCGTTGATTTGATTCAAGAGTTTCAAAAAAAGCAAGAAGAAAAAGACCGCTTGGCAGCATACAACAAATCCATAAAGGAAGCTGACGATTTGTTGATTGGGCAACGATATGCAGCGTGCATTCGTAAATACCAAGAAGCCGATAGCTATGTGAAAAACCAGTATCGTCCGAGAGTTAAAATCATGCTCGCCAAGGACATGATTCGAAAGCGGGCTATTGATAGTGTAGACTACGCCTACTCCGCAGAAATCACCACCGCCGATGAGTATCGAGCAAAAGATGATTTTGAGAAGGCCATCGAGTTTTACAACAAAGCCCTAGAAGTGTATCCGCTCAAACAATATCCCATTACCAAAATCATGCAATGCGAAGACCTAATCGTTCGGCGGGAAGAGAAAATAGTGCGCGATAAATTCAATGAAATCATGAAAGACGCCCTTGATCTTGTGAGAGCTGAAAAATTTATTGAGGCGGGTGAAATGTACATGAAAGCCAAAGAGATTTATCCGCTAAACAATCATGTAAACGACATGATTCGTGAGTGCAAAAAGGAGCAGGAGAAAATCGATAAAAAGAACCGAAAACCAGTGAATTACTTCGAGCTCTTCAAGGGAGACGAGCAAGCTGCAAAAGGTATGACCGAAGTTTCTGGAGGTTCAGATGATATGACCCGATCAGCCCAAGCTGGCAAGAACTTTAGCTTCAAAGAACTCTACCTCGGTGAAACTAAAAAACGCACCTTCTTCAAAGCCATCGATTCCTTAGCTGTTCAATACCCTCCCGGGGTAACTCAAGAAATAAAAACGGGCTTTCGCAAAAGTGTAGTCCGACGTGTGGTCATCGTTGAAAACCTCGGCGATGAGTTTCTTAAAGTTGAGCACGAATGGGGCGGCACCTATTACTTTAAAAATGGGGAGGCCGTAAATCGCCGTGTTTGGGAATTGGAGACAGGATCGCCTTAAGTTACTCTCCACTCTCACTCTCCACTCTCAACTCTCAACTCTCTAAACCATCATATCCTCCACAAAGGAGTCGACGTTTTCAAAGAGTTGATGTGGTGTTTGTGTTCTCCAAGCGATGTCTTCTAAAGTACCGCCTTGAACGAAATACTGAGAGATGTTTTCCGAGTCAAATTCATCCAGAACCTGATCTCTGAAATTGAGCAAAGCAATCCAGCCACCTTCGATGTCTTCAAACCATTCTTGGTAGTAGCTGTCGTCGGAGGCATGAAAGTTCAAGACATTTTCGCCCAAGACAATGAACTTCTGAATTCCATTTTCCACGAGCAAGTCGATGACTTCCCGCTTGAGCACCATGATGTCGTTGTAGAGCGTATCATTCCACTCTCCCATAAATTCAAGAACGGCAAAGGACTTATCGTAATCGACGAAGAGAATTTTCAAGAAAAGCGTTGTAGACCCAAAATCATCCCATTGGGGGTGAATGAGATGATCGTACAGCGTGTTCGCAAACTCAAACTCACTATACTCTCTGCCAAAAAATGGAGAGTAGGGATCTTCATCCGCTACGTACAGATTTCTCCAGAGATAATGTGGTTCTATTCTATGCACAGACCAAATATCCTGAAATATCGAATAGAGCTAGTTCTTCAAAAGCTTTTTCTCCTGTACGATGCCATCTTTTTCCAGACGGAGCAAATAGTTGCCTGCTGGAAGTTCCGAAAGATCAAATGTATAGAGCTGCAATCCAGCATCAACAGATTCTTTCATCAGTGTTTTCAGGAGACGGCCTTGGAAGTCGTAAACAGAAATCCCAAGAGGACCATCGTTCAGCATATTGAAAGAAACTGAGACGTCTGAATTCGCAGGATTGGGGTAAAGCAGTACCTCATTTCTCAAGCCTACCATTTGTGGAATCCCTGCCGGTTGTTCACCTGGATTAAGATCCGCCTCGTCGAGGTAATAGAAGAAACGATCGGTGGTCGTTCCCTCTTCCCTTTTCTCGTAGCGCGCTATGTAGATGTTGTTCTTAGCAGTTCGCCACTCGTAAGTTGTGTTTGTAACCGGCGTGACTTCGGTTGTAGTTGAGTCTGAGTAAGTCTCTACGATTTTCAAACGCAAAACTTCGTAAACGTCTCCATAAGGAAGTTTCACACGACCATATCCATCCACCGTTGTGGTCATATTTCCATTCAAATAATGCCACTTCTTAGAAAAAGGAGTTTGACCATATTCAAACTTGCTGTGTATGGTATCGCTTGCGCTTTCCTGATACTCCATTGGCCAATCCCACATCTGAACGGGATCGTCGGCTACGTCGAGTGGAATGCCATTGTCAATCTTTCCACAGTACTCTACGTTGCTGGTTGTAACGTAATAGTAATAAACCTGAGTCTGCGTGCCACTAGGGCCACGATTGATGGTCACTTTCATGTTCGCATTGATGTCGTGAAGAATGCTTGAAGTTTCCGCACTATCAACATTTGTTGTTCGAGTTGATGTTGGTGTAAGGCCAGAGAAATCCCAGAGGACCATTGCACCATCAGAACCTACCTCTTGATCGGCTGTGAGGGCAACTTCTTTTAAAACGAAAACGCTTCCCGCTTCGTAAATTCCTGAGTCGCGCGGAATGATTGGTTGAGCAAAAACAGAGATGCAAAGTAGCATCGATGCAAACAGAGCGTAAATATTTTTCATTGAGTGAGAGTTTGGATTCTCTCAAATTTAGGATTCTTTATCCGCGAAGTCAAATGATATTCCTCATTTTCAAACAAATACGCTGGAATGCACCTCTTCAAAGGCAGCGCGAAAATGATTCATTTCATCTGCAGTTCCAATGGTGATGCGCAGGCAATGAGGCAAACCAAATGCAATCAACGGTCGGACGAACACACCCATTTTCATCAACTCATCTGAATAAATATTTACGCGTTCCGGGCTTCCCAAATCAAGGGTGACAAAATTCGCGAAGGACTTGATATATGTAATCCCCAATCGATCGAACAATTCTCCACAAGCCTTGAGCTCAGTGCGATTATTATCCAATACCTTCTTCAAGAAATCAAGATCCGATAGAGCTCCAATTCCAGCAGCTTGCCCCAAATTCGAAGGCTCAAAAGTCAAACGAACTTTCGAGAGTGCTTCAATTAAGCGCGGCTCACCCATGGCGTAACCTATCCGAATGGCTGCGATGCCATAAACTTTGGAGAAGGTTCTTAGGGTAATGACGTTTGGGTAGCCGTAGCTTACGCTGCTGGGATAATCTTGATTCTCGGCAGCAAACTCGTAGTAGGCTTCATCCATGATCACGATGACCTCCTTCGGCACCGCTTTCATGAGGCTTTCAAATTCACTTTTCGTGATGATGCTGCCTGTAGGATTGTTTGGATTCGAGATGTAGATGGCTTTGGTCTTGTTGGTAATCGAGGCTTTAATGGCTTCCACATCAAAGCGATAATCCGATGTTAGAGGCAACTTCACAACAGGTACGTTGTGGCTTTTCGCCCAGATATAAATGGCGACAAAAGTTCCTTCTGAGGTAAGCAACTCATCTCCTTCATTGAAGAAGGCTTGAAAAACATTGCTCAAAATGGCTTCGCTTCCGCTGCCAACAACAACTTGTTCTACATCAATCCCTTCATTCGTAGCGATGGCTGTGCGCAGCTCCTTGGAGGTTGGATCTGGATAAACATG
>ENA-OWPI01004793-OWPI01004793.1-marine-metagenome-genome-assembly--contig:-NODE-4793-length-10605-cov-2.749430_pt1 | contig 10605 bp, 12 predicted proteins | sample MGYA00238138_ERZ651775 | MGnify/ENA primary metagenome ERZ651775 (study PRJEB26906, sample SAMN06265043) | marine metagenome | isolation source: Helgoland LTER site | place: Germany:Helgoland, sampling...
GAGGAGGAGGTTGACGGTGCCGAGGAGTTTGTCGCCACCGCCGAAGCTGCCGCCGCGGCTGAGTTCGCTGAGGCTGCCGCCGAGGCTGCCGCCGCCGCCGCCAAGGCGACTGAGGAGGATGAGGAGGAAGATTTCGACTTTGACGAAGCCTTCGCCATGGACGCCGCCCTCGCCGCCGAGGCTGCCGAGGACGTCGAGGCTGCCGTCGAGATCGAGAAGGTCCTCGAGGAGGTTGGCAAGGCCAAGACCCCCGAGAAGGTTGCCGAGTGGCTCGAGGCTAACCTCGCCGAGGTTGACGCCGTCGTCGACGCCGCCGTCGCGTCCGCGGCCAAATCCTCCGCCGCCAAGTCCGTCATGTCCAAGTCCGTCATGTCCTCCGCCGCCAAGTCTGTCATGTCCTCCGCCGCCAAGTCCACCCGCTCCAGGCGCTCATCCGGGGTGCGCAAGGCGATGTCCACCCCGGGTATCGGCGTCGACGCCGAGGATGCGGCCATGTTGTCCCCCGTCCTCAACGACAACCCCCTCCCCGTCAACTCGCCCCTCACCGAGCTCGTCAAGGCTCGGGGCGGGAGCGCGGGTGGCAGGTCCTACGGGGGACTCTCCGCCAAGATGGCTACGCTCCACAAGGCGCTCCGCGCGACCCGCGCCGCCCTCGTTAAGGAGCGACGCCGCGCCGACATGTTCGAGAAGCTCTACAAGGAGACCTCCCAGCACGCCATGGACGCGGCTGAGGTTGCCGAGATTGCCGCCGCCGAGGTCACCGCCGCGGTTCAGGCTGCCGCCGCCGCCGAGAAGAAGGTGGACGAGATGATGCCCGTCCAGCTCACCATCTCCGTGGCCAAGACCCCCGTCAAGATCATCCAGAAGGCGGCCACCCCGTTAAAGGCGGCCACCCCCGCCAGGCCCGTGCAGCTCAACATCACCGTCGCCAAGACCCCCCCGGTTCGCGTGGTACACAAGACCCCGGTCAAGGCGGCTACCCCCGCGCGCCCGGTCACCCTCAGCATCAACATCGCCAAGACCCCGGTGATTGTGCAGCAGGCCAAGACCCCCGCCAAGGCGGCCACCCCCGCCAGGCCCGTGCAGCTCAACATCAACATCGCCAAGACCCCCAAGGCCAAGACCCCCAAGGCTGCCACCCCGGTCGCCGCCGAGCCCGCCCCCGTGGCTGAGCTCGCCGCCGAGGAGGAGGTTGTGTGCGAGAAGGTTGAGGAGGAGGAGGACGAGGCGTGCAAGATGTGCGGCTGCGCCGACGAGGAGCAGGCGCTTCTCTGCGACGGGTGCGACGGATCCTTCCACATGAAGTGCCTCAAGCGCAAGACCATCCCCAAGGGTGACTGGTTCTGCAAGGGGTGCACCGCGGATCGCAAGAAGGTGGCGGACGAGGCGAAGAAGGCGGCGGCGGCGAAGCGCAAGGCGGCCGAGCCCGCCGACGGTGCGCGCCGCAGCACCCGCTCCAGGAGGTGAGCGAAACGGGAGGGTCAAAACATTGTACATATTGGGAACCCGAGACACGACTTTTGTCAGTAACACACCAGCACTACGAGTGACTACTATGACGCCGGGTACGATATGATACATAAGAATCGTCCTTGTCCTTTATATTTGAAAGTGACTTTCATCCTCGTCGGGGCTAGCTAGATCGGAGAACGTGTCAAGGCGCCTTCATGCTACCGGGCAGGCACGCCATCTACGCGACTTCATCTCCCATTTCCTTCGTGACTTCACTCGGGCCTGAACATGATCATGTCCAGGGAGGTGGAGTTGGTCTCCATGGCGCAGATGCACGCGGCGTAGGACTCGCCCTCGGTGTCGAACCATCCGGTGGTGGGGGTACCCCACTTGAGGGAGGTGTTGTTGGGGTCGGCGACGAGCTCGGTGAAGGACGTCGCCAGGCAGACGTCGCCAACCTTGACCTTGTTCTTGGCGGTACCGCCGGGGCGGACCATGGTCACCACGGGACGACCCTCGTCGCCCTCCTTCATCACCAGCCCGGTGCTGTTGGTGCCCATGTGGCAGTCGACGGAGACCGCGAACACCGGACCGCCGTCGGGGTACTTGCCCATGAGCGCGGACTCCTCAATCTTCGCCGCGCGGACGGTCAGGGCTGCGCGGGTGGAGCGGGCCGCGACCTTCGGCCTGGAGACGACGCGGGCGCCGACGAAGGATGAAGAGGCGATAGTGGCAGCCATCGTATTCTGAAATTCGCTTCGTTGGAGGGGCGGATGAAGGTTCGGACCAAGCCAGGGTGGTTGCCTGCGCGGATCGAGTGAGGGGGAAAACTTCAGTGGGCTGTCTCGATCACGAGGTGACATTCGTTTTCGAACGAGGAGGTGTGGGACGGGGCTCGAGGCGCTCGTCCCGGACGACGTTTCGCGCGTAACGTCGGCGAGATGAAGGGAAAGAGCCGGGTACGCACCGTGAGGCAGATTCGTGTGTGCTCGTGCGTTTGGGTGGCCGACCCGGCCCGGCCAGGAATTTTATCCACCGCGGCTGACTCGGATTGGCAAAAACACGTGCCCAATCAGCTGATCAGAGCAGTCGGCGGGAAAAAACACGTGGGTCTCGCCACTTCCCACCGCGCTCGAACCATGAGCAAAGGGTGCATGATGGCGCGCGGTGACGCTCCGCCGTGTTCACCGAGAGGAGAGAGAAGGGAGGAGGCGGATATGGAGGACCTCGGCCTCGAGAGAGGTGCGCTGTGACACGCCCACGTCGAAGGCTTCCTCGGGTCGTCCAAAAATACCTTCACCCACACTTCCTCCTCCACCTCCAGGTCGTTTGCACAGTATCGACACGTTCACGGCCGTGGACGGCCACGGGATACGAGCCATAATCTTTCTGCAAGGTGTGTCCGAACCTTCCGCCGTCCTCTCACTTCACGTTCACCACCTCAGACCACGTCGCAGGCTGCTCGAAACGGTGTTTATTTTGCTGTAACCCAGACAGTTGGAGCCCCAGCGGCGGTACCCTCATGACCGTCGCACAGGTCTTCAGACAGATCGAGACGAGTATCCCGTACTACCTATCAAGCGGCGGGGGGATCACCCTGAGTGGAGGGGAGTGCCTGCTCCAACCCAAGTTCAGCAAACAGCTCTGCGTGGAGGCGAGGCGGCGCGGCCTGACCGCCGCGTTGGACACCGCCGCGACGGGCACCGAAGAACACTGGGACCAGATCCTGCCCCACGTGGACCTGGTTCTTCTTTGCGTCAAGTCATCCGATCCTCAAAAGCACGTGCTCATAACCGGATCACACGACACGAGGCCGTATTACAAAATGCTCGCGTTCCTGGCTGCCACTCAGAGGCACGGGGTAAAAACTTGGATCCGATTCGTCTTGATGTCCGCGGGGGAGGGCGGCGCCGATGTGACGTGCTGCGGCGGGCAGCGCACGTGCTCCCGGTCGTTCACGTTCAGTGACATCGCCACCGACGGAGAGGACGAGGTCAAGGGCGTGGCCGCCATCGCCAAGGCGCACTCCAACGTGGCGGGGGTGGAAATCTTACCGTACCACAGGTTCGGCGTCTACAAGTGGGAGGAGATGCGATTGCCCTACCCGCTGCAAGGCATGACGACGCCGTCGGATGAGTGTTTGGCGAGAGTGACGCGTCTGTTCGAGACTGAAGGCGTCGAGGTTATCGTCTAACAGTTTCTTTTAAATATGATTCTCTCGGCTACTATGATATTCACGCGAAGCTACCGCCGTGAATCCGGTGAAACCGCCCGAGCTCCGTCCTGCCCAGCGGAGTTCCGTAGAGCGTGTTCGCGCCCGCTCGATCGATACGCACCGCGACGTAGTCTCCAGAGTTCATCGTCACCGTGGGAGAACCGTGTTGAGAACCGTGGGTGACATCGTACTCGGCGGCTGTGTCCACGCCGTCCACGATGACGCGCTTGTTTGTGCACGTCCGCCCTGACATGCGCTCATCGGACCTCTTCGACCGACCCTCCACCAGGACGCAGTGCACGCGGCCGATCTCCAGCGCATTCGCAGCCTCCGCCCCCGCCCTCTGCGCGTCTATGACCTCGGCCAACCGACGTTTCTTGATGTGTTCAGGCACGTCGTCATTCAAGTGCCTAGCCGCCGCCGTCTTCTCCCTCATGCTGTATGCAAACATAAACGCCTTCTCGTATCCCACCAGGTGCATCAGACTGACGGTATCCGCGTGCTCCTCCTCGGTCTCGCCGCAGAACCCGGAGATGAAATCGCTGGACAACGCCACGCCCGGTATATCCCGCCGAGCCCGTCGCACCAGGTCGAGGTACGCCTCCCGGGTGTATCCCCTTCGCATTCGTTCGAGCACCGAGCTGGACCCGCTCTGCGCGGGCATGTGCAGCTGCTTGGTCACGTTGGGCCTCTCCGCGATGACGCGCAGGACCTCGTCGGGGAAATCCTTGGGGTGCGGGGACGTGAACCGAACCCTCATCTCCGGGTCGACGTCAGCCACCGCGTCGAGCAACTCGGCGAATCGCACGGCTCCGTCCCTCTTCGGCTTGTACACGCTACTAAACCCGGGGGCGTAGTACCTCTCGAACGGATCACTTCCGTGGTTACCCGAGAGACCGGTGGTCCCAATTCTCGTCCCAACGTCACCTGAGGAGTCGCCGCCTGATGACATGGACATGTCGGCGAACGAGTTTACGTTTTGGCCCAGCAGCGTCACCTCCTTGACTCCCTCGTCGGAGAGCCGCCTGATTTCGTTCAAGATGGACCCGACGGGCCTCGACCGTTCCCTTCCGCGCGTGAACGGCACGATACAGAAAGCGCACATGTTGTTACACCCGCGCATGATGGACACGAACGCGGAGGGACCCGCGTTTGGCCTTCGAACCGGCGCGATGTCCGCGTACGTCTCCTCCAGCGACAGCTGCGTGTTGATGGCGGCGCCGAGGTCCCCTCCGTCGTCACCCCTCGCCGCGTCTATGAGCCTGGGCAGGTCCCTGTACGCGTCGGGTCCCGCGACGAGGTCCGCGAGACCGTCCGCCTCGAGCAGCTTCTCCTTGAGCCTCTCACCCATGCATCCGAGTATACCGACCACCGGCGCGGGCCTCGCGTCGCTCTCACCCTTCCTGGATGCCCTCTTCCATTCGATCTCTCGGTCTCGTTTCACAGCCTTGAGCTGCCGCAGCCTGGCCCAGATCTTGGCCTCCGCGCCGTCGCGTATGGCGCACGTGTTGACCAGGATGGCGTCCGCGTCCTCGTGCGTGTCGGTCAGGTCGTAGTCGTTGGCGTTGAGCACCGACGCGACGATCTCGCTGTCGCTCACATTCATCTGGCACCCGTAGGTCTCTATGTACGCGCGTCGTCTCACAGCGCCCGAGGTACCGGACGTGGACGCCTCACCGATCCCGCGCGATTGCCAGACGGCGGGGGTGCTACTTGAGGTACCGCACCCGGCGTCGGATCCGATGAAGTCGCGCAGGCCCGGGCCGTCGGGTGGGATCGCGGTCCGCCTCGCAGCCTCAACCGTCGCCGAAGCGCCGCCGCCCGACCCACCATCTGCCGAGGACGCGAACACTCGGGCGCGAGACCCCGCGCTCTGTGTGCCTCCTCCCGCGAGGCTACGACGCCACTCGCGCGCCGCCACCCTAAACAGGTGCGACATCGCACTCCTGAACTCAGGCGCGGTCGAGAAGTGGACGAGAGGGCGGGAGGGACGAGTGATGACAGGTGAATTTTCATGCAGTGTGGAGGCTCTCACATATTTTTTCAACCGACTCGGCTACGCGCGGCGGGCGCGGGCTCGTTGCATTTGGTCCGGTTGAACATCACATTTGGAGCTTAACCCGTGTCGATGGGTCACGGAGCATGGCGGATCAAAGGCTCCAAATGCGATGTGCGCTGTGATCAGCAGACAATTCAAACAAAATGCAACGAACCCGGGCCTCTTTGCGTCTTCACTCATCAGTACGGCCTGAAGTTGATCCTCTCGCGCTCCTTGCTGTTGGCCCTGCCCCACACCTGGCAGAAGGTCAGCTTGGCCTCGTCCGTGGACTGGCCCTTGAGGGCCTTGTGTGCCTCCCATCTGTCCCTGCCGTCGAAATCGAGGCCGCCGGTCTTGGCCCACAGGGGCTTATCGCCCGGGACGTCGCCCTCGACAATCTGCTGGGTGGCGGCCCATAGCTTGTACCAGTCGTCGGGCTTGGTCACCGCGCCGCCGGGCTTGGGGATGAGCCTCCACTTCAGGCCCTCCCACTTGGCCTGGAGGTCATCGTACTCCTTCACGTCGGGGACGGGCCAGGTGATGCGCTCGATCTTGGGCTTGTCCTGTGTTGTTTGGGAGCTGTCGCGTCAGTTCATGAAAATCGAAAGGATATCTCGCCTCGGAGAAACGAGTCGTGGGGAAAGGACGGGAGGTATCGCGGGGGTATCGCGCGTACCCTGTCGTGGAGCAGCGGGGTCAGACCGGGGAACGGCTCCGGGAGCTTCTCCTGGTGGAACCGTTTCCTGAGACCGGACAGCGAGGCGACGCCGAGGGTGAAGAAGAAGTGGTTGAGGTCCGTGCGCTTGTTGCGCACGCCCATTTCGTCACGAACAAAGCCTTCCGACTCTTCCTTGGTGATGAAGCCGCACGCCTTGGCGGTGTGCTTGCACTGCTCGAGGGTGATGGTCTCGGCGTAGGCCCGCGCCTCGTTCGTCGCGCCGCTCTTGGTGAAGTCGATCTTCTCGACCATGGTGGATACGTCGGGTGGGTGGGTGGCGCGTGCGGGGGAGAACTGTTGCAAAGGCCGGACCCTCGAGTAAAAACGCTCGGTCGAGAACCTAGTCGTATCGAACCTGTCATGGCATCTCCGAAACGAGCGTGTCTCGGAGGGGACGAGTATGATATCGAAGCAGCCGGAATATGATAGTCTGTCCAATAACCAAACGAAACCAATCCCGAGGCGGTTGCTTCCACGCGGTGATGTCGACTTGCTAAAGTGGAAACTACAACCTCTATCATCGCGTAACCTACATCCTTCCCGCCAGCCGCGCCCGTTTCTCCCGCGCCTTGTGCCACTCCCTCCCGCAGCAGTTCTTGTAGTTTCTGTTGCTGCCGCACGGACACGGCCGGTTGTTTGGGTACGCCCCCCGCAAACTCTTAGCCTCCGCCACCAGCTGCTCCCTGCTCACCGTCTTCTGCGACTCCTGCACGATCTGCGCAAACTCCTCTGGCGAACTCGGGGTTCTCGAACCGTCCTTCAAGGCGAAAGACACGCGGTTCATCACCACCCTCAGCATCGAGGACGTGTGTATCACGTTGGCTACGTCCTTACCTTGGATGTTGAAGTGCGCCGGGACCCTCTGCGCAACCTTACGCCAGTCCGGCGGTGACAGCATCCCCGGGTCGTTGTCTTCCTCCTCGGTCATCGCCTCGGAGATGGCGTCGATCTGATCCGCGCTCAGGTCGAGCATGTCCAGCGGACCCTTCGCCGCCGCCATCGCCGACGCGGCGCCCTCCGTCTTCATCTTTCTCGCGAGCTGTGCAAAGTCCCGGATGGAGAAGTTCTCGGGCATCTCGAACTGGCCCAGCGCCTTGCCCGCCGCCCACGACTTGAACGCGTCGAACATGCCATCGGTGCGTGACCTCATGGTGGTGAACCGCCGCGTGGCCGGACCCGCGATGGACGCGGGGTGGACGCAGACATCGGTCGACGGGCGACTCCATTCGCCCCCCCTTTCGGCGGTCGGGCCCCATCTCGATACCGTCGCGCACGTGCGGGGTTGCGCACGTGTCAGGAGACGCGCGCTCCTGGAACACACACGGGTGAGCATATCGACACGACCGGACCCCAGGTTCGATGCGTCGACGTCGACTCGCGGTCACCCGGGGAAGTGCTGCGACGCAGTGGGTTTGTTTTCATCCGCACTTTTCGTGAAGTCGGCCGAAATCAATCTGGTTGCCACAATCGCCGGCGGTCAGGACTGTCAGCGGCTCGATATCGCCATGAGTGCCGCGGTGAATCCCGGCGTGAAGGACACCCCCGTGAACTTGGACACGCTCCTGAAGGCTGTCGGGTGTCCGATCTGCGGAGAGATGTTCACGCACCCCGTGACGGTGGTGCGTCCCCGCCCCGCGATCCGGAATTCCCCGGTGCCCTAAATTCTCCCCGAGCGCCGAACGTTCCACGACTCACCCCCGTCCCCCCTGCCCGATATCCAACCACAGATGGAGTGCCTGCACTCGTTCTGCCACGAGTGCATCGTCAAGACCGTGCAGCCCGGCCGGGGTACGACCAACGCGTGCCCCACGTGCGGCATCAAGCTCGGGAACAACCCGTTCGTGGAGAAAAAAGTCGTCAAAGATCAAGTCAAGGTGAGCATCGTGGACAAGCTGAGGGCGTCAGGGGTGTTGGTGGGGAGCGGAGGTGGGGGTGCTGCGGCAGTGGAAGTGACCGCACCGCCGGTGGCGGCGGCGCCCGCACCCGCGGCTCCAGCTCCGGCGGCTCCCGCACCGGTGGCTGCCGAGCCGGCACCCGCGGCGCCAGAGCCGGCACCCGCGGCTGCTGACCCGGCACCCGCGCAGTGAAGGTAGACTAGCGACGACGTGTCAATCAAGATGTAACACTTAACAACACAACGTGGAGGCACGCGTGTGGGTATCATCATAAAGGGTGTGGGTATTAAACGACGTCGCCGCAACTCTTACCAATCGTTCACTTCCGTTTCTTCTTTGACCGCTTCCCGCCCCCGAGCCCCATGGACGATTCGAAGTCGTCCTTTGCCTCAGCCTCACCCTGAGTCCCCGCCGTGGATGACTGTTTCTTCACCGCCACGCCGATGGCGTGGGGCAGCAGGGGCAGAGTCGCCCACCCGTCGTCGTACTGCGCCCGCTCAAAGTCATCCGACGCCTCGATGGCGTCAATCACGCCACCCTTGCCGAATGACATGTCCTCGCAGAACACGAGGGGCGCACCGGGCCGAAGCGCCCGTCCCGCCTCCCTCACGATCGCCGCCGCGTCCTTGGACCCCCCCAACGCACCGGTGGTGACGACGGCATCGATGGACGAGTCCGGCTGGTTATTCGGCGCCTCGTTCGGCTGGGCCTTGGCCACGAACGGCACCCCCGCGGCGACGCTCACCTGGATCAGCAGGTCCTCCTTGGCGTCTGGGTCGACGCCCACGACCATGCCGGTGTTCTTTGGGTAGTAGTACAGGTTCCTGCCCTGCCCCACGCCGTACTCGAGCACCCTCCTCGCGCCGGGCGGCACGTGCTTCGCGATCATGCTCGCGGTGATGAACTGCACGCGCCAGTAGACAACCGTCCGCGCGATCGCGAAGCCTCCCAGGATGGAGAGCAGCGGGACGATCGGGCTGAGCCCACCGCCGTCGGCGAGCTGGAAGAGCTGCTCGGGTCCCGCGAGGCATCGAGCCCCGTCGCGGGCACGGCGGGTCGGAACGCCCGCGATCTTCGTCGTCACCCGCAGCGTCGCCGATGTATCGGCGATGCGGGACCTGGCTGCGATGCCGTCGACGGGTGAGACGCGACGGCGCTCGCGCCGCTCGCGGCCGCGGCCGAGCGTCGACTGACGCGCGGCGAGGACAACTCGTGTGGATGCGATGGCGGACATGTCCGACCCTGGCGCACCGAGTTGTGCGAGTTCGTTCCTATCCGGTCTGAACAGCTAAGATGAAGGAACTTTCGTTGATCTCGTTGTCATTCCACGTCAGCGCACGGGGGTCATCCCCCCCCATCGCGCGTTCGGGGGAATCCGGCGATCCTGGACGGCGGTAGACATGGATCGCGACGCGGAGTGGGTGGAGTTCTCGCACGATGCCATGGCGGGCCCGGGTCCCGTGCGGGTCCGTCAGAACCTGGACGCCGTGGACGGCATCGCACGGGGAGACGACGCCACGGCGCGATGGGTGTGGCCGGGGGCGACCGCCACCGCGAGATGGCTGTGCGATAGAAAGACGGAGTGGATCGAAGGGAAACACGTCGTCGAGATCGGCTCCGGGACCGGGCTGCTCGGTGAGTGCACTGTACCCCCCGTGGACCCCAGCTCCGTCCCATCCCTCCTCCGTGTAAAAGTTAGGCACCCCAAGAATACCTAACATTCGTCGTCATCACCCGCCCGGTCATCAGGTCTGGTCGCCGCGCGCCTGGGGGCCGCCTCCGTGACCCTCACGGACCTCCCCTCGGAGCTCCCGTTGCTCCGCGAGAACGTGGAGACTAACCGAGGGTCACCCCCCCACTGTCCCGTCACCGTGAAGCCGCTCAAGTGGGGCGATGCGGCCGCGATTGGTTCAGTTGGAACTAACTTTGACGTGGTGCTGTGCTCGGACGCGTTGTACCAGAACGACGAGGTCACGCAGCGGGCGCTGTGTGATACACTGTTTGGACTGTGCGACCGCGTGACCCCCGGTCGGGTGTTGTTCGCGTACAATTTTCGTGAGAACCTGGCGGCGGACGCGGGTTTCTTTGACGCCACAGATGAACTCTTCGGTGACCCGACGCAGCACGACTTGGAGGACCACGAGGACATCTGGCTGTTCGAGTACCGACCAGTGCAACGATGTTGATCTCATTTATGATGTACTCGTAACAACGCACTCGTAGTAACTAGGACTGTATTTCAGACTTCTCTCAGACGCAGGACGCGTCGCACGACTGCGGGCAGGCG
>ENA-OWPI01004795-OWPI01004795.1-marine-metagenome-genome-assembly--contig:-NODE-4795-length-10602-cov-9.156675_pt1 | contig 10602 bp, 11 predicted proteins | sample MGYA00238138_ERZ651775 | MGnify/ENA primary metagenome ERZ651775 (study PRJEB26906, sample SAMN06265043) | marine metagenome | isolation source: Helgoland LTER site | place: Germany:Helgoland, sampling...
TCAAAGTTAAATAATAAAAGCATATGATCAATAAACTTTTTAATTTTTTTTACTCGATTTTTACGCCACACCCAAACTTGAGGTGCAACGTAATGAATTGTTTTTATATTAGTGTTAATTTGTTTAACTCTTTCAGCAACTCTTAATGTAAAATCTGGGCTATCTACACTAAATAAAATATCAGGATTAAATTTTATAATTTCTTCAACAGTTTTATTAATTTTGTTTCTTATTTTAAAAATATTAAATAATACACTCGTAAATCCAAGATATGTGATCTCTTTAAGATCAAAAATAGATTGAATTCCTAACTTTTTAATATGTGTTCCTCCAACTGATAAATATTCAATATTAGGATCTTGTATCCTAAGTTTAGAAATAACTGTTGAAGCCAACTTATCTCCTGATGGCTCACCTGTTAAAATAAATACTTTCTTCATATAACTTTAATAAAAATCTTATTTTTATTAGCAAAACTTATGCATTTATTTCTATCTAAAAAGATATTTTTTTTAGATTTAAGAACAACACCTTTTAAGCCAAATTTTTTACAATCTTTTAATGTATTAAGACCAATCGTTGGTAAATCCATTCTTAAATCCTGTTTTTTCTTAGGAAGTTTAATTAATATTCCACCAGATCCTTTTTTTAATTTTGATAACATTTTTTTTGTTCCTTGATTTCCTTCTGAAGCAATAATTTTATTATCTTTTACAATTAATGCCTGTATGTGATCTAAAGTGTTTAATTGATTAAAATATAAAATTCCTTTTTTAATAGATTTAGTATCTTCTGTGGTTACTTTTAATTTTGTGTAATTTCCTGTTTTTAATGACAACTCTGGATTAAAGAAATTTGAACTAATAACTTTTATATTTTCATTTTCTAATATTTTGATGATTGCTTTTATAATCGCTGCATCACCTAACTTTGCTGCTTTAATTACACTCGGCATATAATAAATGCCTTTTAGATCTAGTCTTAAGGAAGAGAATTTGGGTTTAGCAATTTTTCCTGCAAATAAAACTTTTTTTGATTTATTTTTCTTAATTAAGTTTAAGATTTCACCAAATTTACCGATACTTACTCGGTGTGAATTTTTATCTTTTTTGAATTTATTATTTTTTGAAAAATCAATTATAAAATATTTTTTATTTAGTCTTTTAATTTTTTTAAGAACTATTTCTGAAAAATCAGTATCTCCTAAAAACAACCCAATCATCTTATTTTGAAAATGGGGTACAAATTGGTCTTTTTTTATCTTTTTCTAAAAAATTAACCACTTCTAAAACTAATTCATTCTTTTTAAGATCTTCACTTAAATTATTTAAATTTTCTGTAAGGTTTTCATTTTTGAAAATTTCCTTGTAAGCGTCACTTAATTTCATTATCTCTTTATTTGGAATATTTTTTCTTCTAAGACCAATTAAATTTAAACCTTGTAATACACTTCGATTTCCATGAGCAATCCCATAAGGTATTATATCTCTCACAACACCACACATGCCACCAATCATTGCAGATCTACCAACTCTTGTAAATTGTTGAACTGCAGAATTGCCACCAATAATAACGTTGTCTTCAATTTCAGCATGTCCTCCTAGTGGAACATTATTTGCAAGAATTACATTATCTCCAACCATGCAATCATGAGCAATATGAGAAGAAACCATAAATAAACAGTTGTTACCTATTTTAGTTAATCCACCCCCTCCTTTTGTACCAGGATTAATGGTAACGTACTCTCTAATTTTATTATTATCCCCAATCTCAAGGCTTGTATCCTCACCGTTAAATTTTAAATCTTGTGGATCGTTTCCAATTGAGGAAAAAGAGTATATTTTATTATTTTTACCAATTTTAGTATTACCAATTATGCTGACATGAGATTGTATTTCAGAATTCTCATTTATTTCTACATTAGGACCAATAATTGAATAGGGTCCAATTTTTACATTAGAAGAAATTTTTGCTTTAGGATCTATTATTGCTGATTTATGTATCATTTATTTTCTCTCAAAAAATCCCTAATATTTTTAGCAGGATAGCCCATTACTTTTGAGTTATCGGGTATATCTTTAATAACACCACTACCACCTGCTATGTCGACATTATTACCAATTTTTAGATGCCCTGAAATTCCTGCTTGCCCTCCAATTTTTACATTATTCCCAATTACAGAACTTCCAGCAATTCCTACCTGACCTGCAATAATTGAATTTTCTCCTATTCTAACATTATGAGCAATATGAATTTGATTATCTAAATACGTGTTTTTTCCAATAATAGTATTAGACATTGAGCCTCTGTCTATAGTTGATCCACATCCAATTTCACAATTATCTTCAATTAACACTATCCCCATATGTGGATATCTTAAGTTTTGATCATTAATTGGAAAAAAACCAAACCCATGTTTACCTATTACACAATTGTCTAAAATTTTTACATTATTTTTAATTAAACTATTTCTAATTATAGTATTTGAGCCAATACAACAATTTTCTCCAATAGAAACATTTTTTTCAATAATAGTATTATGACCAATTAAACAATTTGAACCTATTGATACATTTTCACCAATTAAAACATTTTTACCAAACTTAACTGTATTATTAAATTTAGTGTTATTAATTTCTTCTACAGTGATATCAAAATTATCATTGATAGAATCTGGATAAAATTTGGCAGTAATAATAGATGTTGAAACTAAGACGTTATCTACAATTATAGGCTTACAACTACTAGGTAAATCCTTTATTAAATTTTGAGATGTTATACAAAAAGAAGCTTTAGTATTATTTGCTGCTAATTGATATTTTTTTGAATGAAAAAAAGTGATTTCATTTATTTTAGAATTCTGTAAATCTTTAATATCGATAATACTTAAATCTTTATTTTTTTCATCAGGCTTAAGATTTAAATCTTTTAATATTTCATTGAATTTAAAAGGACCATTATTTCTAAAAAAAGGATTATCCATATTTGCTTTTAACAAAGCAAAATAGATCAAGTTATCAATAATTATTGCTATTTATTTCTTATCAACAATTGTAGCTGACCACATTGCATCAGCCATTTTCTTATCGTCAACAAAAGCTTCACCTTTATACTTCCAAACTCTACCATGAGATCTTATTGCTTCAATTTTAAGTAAAAGTTTACAATCTGGTATCACAGGGTTTCTGAATCTTGCTTTTTCAACACCCATAAGAAAAACAAGTTTGTTTTCGTATGTAGATTTATCAATACCATGCGCTGTTAAAGCTGCCGCTGTTTGACCAAAGGCTTCGACTATAAGAACACCTGGCATTACTGGTTGACCAGGAAAATGTCCCTGAACAAAAAAACTATCTTTTTTAACATTAACAATACCAGTTGCAGATGTTAATTTTTTAATATCATGCAATTCATCGATTAATAACATGGGATCTCTATGTGGTAATAAATTTTCAATTTCTTTTTTATTTAAATTTATCATCTATTTAATTTCAACATTTTTAATTTGATTATCAATTAGTTCAATTAAATTATTTGTTATGTCGTAATCTTTATTTGCTATAAAAACATTTTTTTTATCAATCAGCATATAAATTGAATTATCTGTCATATATCTTTCTATTATTGGATTTATCAAACTTAAAAAAGTTGCAATATTTTTATTTCTTTTAGTTTTTAACTCATCAATTTCTATAATTTTCTCTGCTCTATATTTTTGAAATTTAATCTGTAAGGTTTTCAACTCATTGTTTAATTCTTCTTTTGAAATTAAATTTTTCTTAGCAAATATTTTTTTTTCTTCAATTTTAAAATTATCATCATTTAATTTGAATTTATTAATTTTTAATTCTTCTTCTTTTTTAAGTTTATTTAAAAGTTCTTTACCAGCAACAGTATTTGTCATTAGATAATCTATATCAATATAGAAAACTTTTTCATCAGCTTTTAAAAAATTAATAGTTAAAGAAAAAAAAATTATAATTAAAAAAAATTTTTTGAACATGTTTCTTAAAAAGTTGTACCTAAGTTAAATCTAAAAGTTTCAGTTTTATCTCCAATTTCTTTAGTAACAGGATATGCTAAAGTAAAATTCATTGGACCTACAGGACTCATCCAATCAAGAGCTACGCCAACAGAAGACCTAATACCACTTCCTTTTAAAGATGAATTGTAATCAACTCCCCATATATCTGCTGCATCAGCAAAAATTAAAAAATCTATATTTTGAGACTCTTCAAATATTTGAGGTATATTTGAGGCAACATTAATTGAATAAGCGTAATTTCCACCAACAAAATCATCTCCATCTTTAGGACCTAATCTTCCTGCCTCAAATCCTCTAAGTCTATTTGATGGTATAGTTATTCTCTCAGATAATTTAATATCTTTATTATTTATAGAATGAGCTGACTGAAGGTAAATTGAGATGGATGAAAAGTTTTTTTCAAAGAAATCAAAATAATGAGAATAGTTATAATAATTTTTAAGAGTATTAGTGTCACTTATAAGAGGTAAATCGACTGAATAATGAGATTTGAAACCATCGCTTGTTTGAAATTTTTGATTTCTTTTATCATAATTCATACTAAGCTTAATAAACGAGTCCCAATAATTACCTTCTTGTCCTTGTTGCTGAGCTGAAGCGGTACTATTTGTTTCAATTACCTCATAAAAATTTGAACTATTAATTCCTACATAAAAATCATTTAAATACTCAAAATCTGTTCCAATACTTATTCCAGTTTTATTAGTCTTATAACCAAAATTTTTGTAATAATCATTTTCGATAGCTTCAACAGAAGCAAATAAAGTTTTATCTGAATTTTTAAAATTAGGATTTGTAACAGAAAATTTTCCTTTAATTGATTCGCCTGAAAGTAAAATATTTGAATCTAAACCAATTCCTTTGCCTAAAAAATTATTTTCTCTAACTCCAAAACCTAATGATGCACCAGATGTACCCGCACCAGCGGATGCGAAAATTTCTCCAGTGGGTTTTTCATCAACCGAAATTTCAATTGATTTAGTATTATTTTCATTATTATTAAGAACTTTGTAATTTACTGTTTTAAAAAAATTTAAACGTTTAAGATTATTAATTGATTTATTTACTAAAATTTTGCTGAAAGGATCTCCTTCATCAAGCATTAATTGATTGCGGATTACACTCTCAGAAGTAACTGTATTTCCTAGAATGTTAATTCTATCCACATAAAATTTTTCACCCTCTTCAACATGAAATTTTAAATCTATAGTGTTTTGATTAATTGTTTCAAATACATTGGCTTTTATGAATTTATACTGCTCTAGAGTTGTTATAGAATCAATTTCATCAAGAATATCATCTATTTTATTGATAGAATATGGATCACCTTTAATTTTTTTAAATAATTTTTTTATAGAAGAAAAATTATTTTCATCAAAATCTGTAGGTAGTTTAAGGTCTAATTCACCAAAATAAATTTTAGGTCCTGCGTCAATATTAAAAATCAACTCAAAATTGTTATCGTCAAGTAATTTAGCAAATGAGGAATTTATTTTTACATCATAATAACCATTATTTTTGTAAAAATTCTTTAAAAGTCTTTCATCTAAAAAAACTGAATTTTGGTTTAAAAATTTTTTACCAGATATAAATTTCCAAAATTTATATTCGGTTGTCGTTATAATTCTTTGAAGTTTTTTATCTTTAAAAACTTTATTTCCAATAAAAGTTATTTTCTTTATTTTAGACTTTTTTCCCAAATCTATATCGTAAGTAATAGATACTAGATTGTTTTTTGATTGTTCAACAAGAATATCTAAAGATGCATTGTAGTAACCTATGGCTTGTAAAATATCTTTAATTTTTAATTTATCATTTTTTATTTTTCTTTCATCATATGAAGATCTTTGTTTAATTGATGTGCCGTCTTTTATTAATTCTAAAATTCTATTACTTTTAATACCAATATAAGAAATATTTTCTATGATGGGGTTTTCGATGACGTTGATTGATAAAATTTGATTGTCAAATTTTACACTTATGTCTTTAAAAAAATCTGTATCATAAAGATCTTTTAAAATATTATTTAGCTTAACTTCATCGATTTCATCTTTAATATCTACTGAAATAAATAATCTAATTGTTTCATCTGAAATACGATCATTTCCAGTTATTTCAATTTTATTTAAAGTATCTGAAAACGCATTACTAAAAAGAAACAACAAAATTATAAAGAATGATTTAAATAAAATTGTTATACTTTTCATGATTTTTATTTAATTATTTGATGAATTTTTTTTCTAACTATTTTATTTATAGAAATTATAGATTGAACACTTCCAGGTTTATTTAGGCTTAAATCTTTAATTTCTTTCATATTAATTAATTTTAGAAGATTTTTGTTTATATCAGTAAAATTAACCTTTTTTAATAAAAAAAGATGTACTAATTCATCATTAGCAAGGACAATAATTGTTTCTAGCAAAGAATCTTTGTTTTGAAGTCTTTTTATAATTTTAATTGATGGAAATTTTCTTGTGTCGACTTTTTTGAAATCAAGAAAGTTTAATTTATTTAGGTTTATTTGATCTGTATGAATACTTTTTTGTTTATTATCATAAAGTGAATTGAATATTGGAATTTTCATATTTGTATCATGTGCAACAATATTAATCATACCATCTTTAAATTTTGTAATTGCATGAACATATGATTTTGGGTGTACTAATATATCTAGTTTATCATAATTTAAATCAAATATTTTTTTTGCTTCAATAATTTCAAAAACTTTGTTCATCATTGTGGCTGAGTCTACCGATATCTTTTTTCCCATTTTCCAATTTGGATGTTTAATTGCCTCAGAAATTTTAACGTTTTTAAATTTTTCTTTAGGGATATTATTTAATGGACCACCAGAAGCAGTTAAATATATCTTTTCAATATTAGAAATTCTATTTCCTTGTAATGCATAAAAAATTGAAAAATGTTCTGAATCAACAGGTACAAATTTTGTTTTATATCTTTTAAGATTATTTTTTATAAGATGCCATCCACAAATGATTGCTTCTTTATTTGCTATTGCGATTTTTTTTGTATGTTTAATAATTCTTATTGTAGGCTCAAGTCCATGAATTCCAGAAATTGCACTCATTGCATAATCAATTTTATTTTTAAAAATATTATTAAATGAGTTAAAATTATTGAAAATTTTAATTTTACCTAATTTTTTTTTTTTTAATTCATTAAATGATTTTTTGTTTGTTATAATTATATTTTTTACATTAAAAATTTTTGCTTGTTCATAAATTTCTTTATAATTTTTTTCAGCTGTTAAAAGTATAATATCAAAGTTTTTTTTATCTTTATTGATTATTTTGATTAAAGTTTTCCCGATCGAGCCAGTTGATCCTAGTATGGCTATTTTTTTTTTCATTTAAATCAATTTTAATAAAAAATAAGAAAATGGGACAGCAAAAATTATTCCATCTAATCTATCAAGTACACCACCGTGACCAGGTAATATCTTGCCTGTATCTTTTATATTAGCTTTTCTTTTAATAAATGAAATAAATAAATCGCCTAGTTGACTAATTAATGAAATTAACAAACAAAAAATTATATTGGTTAAGTTTAATGTTAAATCTAGAAAATTTATATTTAATACTATTATTAATGGAGCCATCGATAACAAAAAAGAACCAACAGTACCTGATATTGTCTTGTTAGGACTAATTTTAGATAATTTTTTACCTCCAATAATTTTACCAAAGAAATAACCACCTATATCAGTAAAAAAACATATGCTTACAACATATAAGAAAAAAAATGAGCCTTTAGTTTCATGAATTTCATAAGATAGATTGCAAAATATAAAAAAAATATAACAAAAAGTTACTATATTTAAGATAACAAATTTAATGTTGAATAGGTTTGATGCAGGTTTGTTTTTAGAATATTTTGTGATCAATATTTTTGAAAAAAGATTATTAGCTTCTAAGCATATAATCATACCTAGAATTAAAATTGATAAAATAAAAACATATTGATGACTAAAATTAATAAAGATTAACAAAGATAATAAAATAAATGATGTAATTATTCTTTTTAGAAAATTGAGTGACATTAAATGTTACCAAAGTTTCTTTTTATCTGTTTAAAATTCTTAATAATTCGAATGTAATCATTTTCATTAAAGTCAGGCCATAATTTTTTTTCAAAAAAAATTTCAGCATAAGCTAATTGCCACAATAAAAAATTACTTAATCTTTTTGTATTTCCTGTTCGAATCAAAAGCTCAGGGTCAGGTATATTTTTTGTTTGAAGATGTTTTTTAAAGTTTTCTTCATTAATCTTATCGTTATTTTTATTTAATTTTTTTAGTGCATTTAAAATTTCAAATTTTGATCCATAATTTAAAGCAAGATTTATTTGTAGGGTTGTATTTTTTGAAGTTTTTTTTTCTGATGAACTTAAAAGTTTATTCAATTTTTTTGAAAAGTTTTTAACTCCAATAATGTTAAGTTTAATATTTTGTTTATGAAGATCATCAATTTTATTCGAAAGAAAATTTTCAAGTAAATTAAATAAATAATTTATCTCTTTTCTCGGTCTATTCCAGTTTTCAGTAGAAAAGGCATATAAAGTAAGAAAATTAATTTTTTGATTAATGGACTCTTTTATAATTTTTTCTACAGTTACAAGACCTGCTTTGTGACCTTCATTTCTAGAACTTTTATATTTTAATCCCCACCTTCCATTACCATCCATAATAATGGCTACGTGATTGAGCAGGTTCATTTTATATGGTCATTATTTCTTTTTCTTTTAAAGAAACCTTTTCATCAACTACCTTTATATGGTCATCTGTAATTGTTTGGACATTTTTTTCAGATGACTTTTCTTCATCTTCGCCAATTTCTTTATCTTTTAAAAGTTTTTTTAATTCTTCATTTGCTTCTCTTCTAATATTTCTAATAGAAACTTTACACTTTTCGCCAATTGATTTAATGAGTTTTTTTAATTCAGTTCTTCTTTCCTCGTTGAGTTCGGGAACTGGAAGTCTAATTAACTGACCATCTATTTGTGGATTTAAACCTAAGTCTGATTTTTTGATTGCAGCATCAACTAATTGAACGTTATTTGTGTCCCAAACTTGAATATTTATCATTCTTGGTTCAGGTGTGGTTATGCTTCCAACTTGATTTATAGGCATTTGTTGACCATATACGTCAACTTTAACTAAATCTAACATTGCGGCGTTAGCTCTACCTGTTCTAAGAGAAGATAGTTCTTTAGAGAAAACCTCAATGGCTTTATCCATTTTTATATTGTATGACTTTTCGTCAAACATTTATTCTCCAATCTTAATTCTATAAAACTCTTTAATCTTTAAATCAGCAATAGAAAGATCTTTAACTACATCTTCTACTTTCTTTTTTGGCTCCATTACCCATGCTTGAGATAAAAGAGAGTTTTCTTCTTTAAATTTATTCATCTTACCTAGGCTAATTTTTTTTGCAATATCCTCTGGTTTTCCTGAATTTTTCAATTCCTCAGTTACAAGCTCTTGTTCTTTTTCAATAATTGATTGATCAATTTGATCAGATGTAAGTGCTAGTGGATTTGAAGCAGCAATATGCATAGATAATTGTTTTCCAAAATTTTTAACAGTATCAGAATTATCTTTTGTCTCTATCGAAACAATAACAGCTAATTTTGAAATATTATCTTTAACAACCGTGTGTAAATAATGATTATTTAAGGTACCAGCGTTTTCAATAGTTTTTGCTTTACCAATTGTAATTTTTTCACCAATTTTAGCTATTAAAGATACAACGTTATCTTCTACAGTTTCACCATTTTTCATTTTAGAACTTTTTAGCTCTTCTAAATTAGAGTTTTTTTCATTATTCAATTCACTAAGTTCTTTAACAAAATTTGTAAAATCTTCATTTTTTGCAACAAAATCTGTTTCACAATTAACTTCTATTACTGATGTTTTTGTTTCATTACCACTTACTGCAACAACACCCTCTTTAGCATCTCTAGACATCTTTTTTGAAGCTTTTGAAATTCCTTTAACACGTAAAATTTCAATAGCTTTATCAATGTCCCCACCAGATTCTTTAATAGCAAGATTACAATCTTTAAATCCGGCACCTGTTGCTTCTCTTAATTTCTTAACATTTTCAATATCACTCATATTAATTTAAAGTCTCCTTTTTATCTTTAGAAAATTTTTGTTCTAATTTTTCTCTATCTAATTCTTGAACAGTTTTTCCTTCAGTTTTTTCTTTAGTATCCTGAACAACATCTTTTTTAGGCTCAGGTGCTGGAATTGAACTCTTTGCATTATTAATAGTTTCTTTAATAAGATTGCAATATAGATCTATAGATCTACGAGCATCATCGTTACCAGGTATTGGATAATCAATATTATCTGGGTTAGAATTACTATCAAGAATTGCAATTATAGGTATTCCTAATTTTACTGACTCAGCAATCGCTAGAGACTCATAATTTGTATCAATTATAAAAACTAAATCAGGAGTTTTTTTCATTTCAGCTATTCCACCTAATGATCTTTCAAGTTTATCTTTTTTAACACTCATTTTAAG
>ENA-OWPI01004801-OWPI01004801.1-marine-metagenome-genome-assembly--contig:-NODE-4801-length-10598-cov-11.975002_pt1 | contig 10598 bp, 13 predicted proteins | sample MGYA00238138_ERZ651775 | MGnify/ENA primary metagenome ERZ651775 (study PRJEB26906, sample SAMN06265043) | marine metagenome | isolation source: Helgoland LTER site | place: Germany:Helgoland, sampling...
CCGGTTACTCCAAATATATTTAAAGTTCTCAAATAATTAGCTCCTAATACTCAATTAAAGAACATGATACCAAAATAGATAGGTACCGCTGCTAAAACTCCGTCTAAGCGATCAAAAAGGCCACCATGTCCTGGTAGAAGAAAACCACTATCTTTCACTTCAAAACGCCTTTTCAAAAAACTCTCAAAAAAATCTCCAGCCTGAGCTGCAATACCCAAAAAAAGTGCACAGAAAATCATTTCAATAATCGTATATTCAAAGATGGGGTTTACTGCGATACAAACAAAAACAGCGAGAAATAACCCCCCAAAGCTACCAGCCCAGGTCTTATTTGGACTAATCAATCGATAAATCTTTGCACCCCCCAAAATACGTCCAAAAAAATACCCGCCTATATCTGACGCTGCTACCACAGCTAAAATAAGGAACAAATGGTAGAAAGACGGAACGTCGCTTTGTAGATTAAGCAACTCCTGACACATCAACACAGAAAGTCCAATATAAAGAATACAAAAAAACTTGAGCCACCTACCTTCGCCAAAAATTATACTTATATTGGCGATAATCAACAGTGCAACTAATGGATAAAAATTATAATATTGTAAAAGAGGCACAAAAAAGCTAAGGCCTGGAATAAAAAACCGTGTATTAATTATTGTTAACCGCCCACAATTAAAAATATAAAAAACTTCCCACACCAAAACGGAAAGACAGACCGAGAAGAATAACGCACACACTAGTCCACCTAACATTATAGAAACAACAGCCACCGATCCAAAAATCAATGCTGAAAAAAATCGAGTGGGAAGATCGTGGAAGTTTTTACTCACTTTCAACATATTTACTCAAATTTGCATTATCTCAGATTGTTTTTCACTAAGCGTTTTATCAATGGTTACTATAGTAGAATCTGTGAGGTCTTGAATTTCATGAGACCAAATTTTTGCATCATCATCAGACATACCTTCATTTTTTAATCTTTTGATTTTATCCATTCCATCTCTTCTAACATTTCTTACTGCTATTCTTGCCTGCTCGGCATAATTGCCAGCTAATTTTGATAGTTCTTTTCTTCTCTCTTCATTTAACTCAGGAATAGGTAACCGCAAAATCGAACCGTCAGTGACAGGGTTTATACCTAAACCAGAGGAAATTATTGCCTTTTCTACCAAGTTGACATTTGTTCTATCCCAAACATTCACAGTTACCATTCTGGGCTCCGGCACATTAATTGTTGCACATTGATTTATAGGCATATTACTACCGTAGATTTCAACAAAGATTGAATCCAACATAGAACTCGAAGCCCTTCCTGTTCTTAAAGAGTGAAAATCAGTTTTTAGTGAAGCCAGTGCTCCAGTCATTCTTTTCTGCAAATCATCTAAATCAAAATCCAAATGTTCCAAAAGACTTCTCCTTCGATATTATGATTCTACTATTGTAAAACGACCTTTACCTTGGATAATGCCTAATAAACCATTAGGTTCCAATAAAGAAAAAATTATAATTGGTAGTTTATTATCCCGAGCTAAAGCAATAGCGGACGCATCCATAACTTTAAGATTCTTTTGAAGAATTGTATCGTAAGATATAATATCAAAATGTTTTGCATTAGGGTTAATTTTTGGATCACTATCATACACCCCATCTACCTGAGTACCTTTAAAGATAGCTTCACATTTCATTTCAGTAGCCCTTAACGTGGCAGCGGTATCAGTAGTAAAATACGGATTTCCAGTTCCAGCCGCAAATATAACCACACGCTTTTTTTCTAAATGCCGCACGGCCCGTCTTCTAATGTAAGGTTCACAAATTTGATCCATAGGTATTGCGGAAATAACACGGGTAAACACGCTCAACTCCTCCAATGCAGATTGCATCGCCAAAGCATTCATTACGGTAGCAAGCATACCCATATAATCTGCCGTCGTTCTCTCCATACCTTGAGCACTACCCTGCAATCCTCTAAAAATATTGCCACCTCCTATGACCAAACAGACCTGCACACCTAATTGGTGGACCTCTTTAATTTCATTAGCAATTCTCTCTACAGTCGGTGGATGGAGACCATAACCGTTTGAGCCCATCAGAGCTTCACCAGAAATCTTCATAAGCACCCGTGAATAGCTTTGTTTAAATATTTTATTACTAGTCACCATAATTTCTTACTCCTTAGCAAGTATTGAATATCTCAAGACTTTAAAATACTCACTTCAATTATCTGTAAAAATATTAAGTACAAAAAAAGCCACCAAAAAATTTGGCAGCTTTATTAATTATTACAAATCCCACTTCTCACCCATTTATTGTCTTTTCAACTTCAGCTGCGAAGTCTTCTTCTTTTTTGTCGATACCTTCACCTACCTCTAGCCTCACAAAGTCTAGGACTTCCACACCAGCGGATTCTGCCGCCTGCCGAACGGTAATATCAGGATTCATTACAAATTTTTGATTTTTATAATCAAAACATAGAGCGTTGATGCAGATTGCAATTTCATACATAAAGATATCATTTGCAGCAAAATAAAAGTCAATTACTCCTGACAATTTATTTTTATTAAAAAAAATATTATCTATAAATAAATCACCATGAATTACTCCTTGAGGAAGTTTTGAAGGCCAATTTTTTTTTATATCTTTTAAGTTATTTGCTAAAAAATTTTGTAAATTATTAAATTTTTTTGATTTAAATTTTATACTTTTTAATAATGGTCCCAACTCTTTGATACCCATTGAATTTTTTCTGGATATGCCTATTTTTTTAGTAATTTCATGGATATTTGCAATTACTTTACCAACTTCAAAACAATTATTTAAATTTAATTTAGTTTTATCTTTTCCGTGTAAGAAAGAAACAATGCATGCTTTTTTATTTTTTAAATTTATTAAGTGTAATCCTTTTTTACTTTTCAGAGGTTTTGGACAGCTAATATTAGAGTTATTTAAGATCTCCATTAGTTTCATAAAAAAAGGTATCTCTCTGTTCGAAACTCTTTTTTCAAAAATTGTTAAAATGAACTTATTTTTTTTTGTTTTTAATAAGTAATTTGTATTTTCAATTCCTTTCTTTATGCCCTTGAAATGCATAATTTTTTCCATTTCAAACTGATTGTTAATTGAATCAATGTCTTTCTTATTAATCTTTGTGTAAACAGCCATTTAATTTAATTTATTTGGGATTTTAAATACTACGTCTTCTTTAATTATTTCTACTTCATCTATCTTAATAGTAAATCTATTTTTTAATTCACTAATAAAATTATCTACTAATATTTCAGGCGCCGAAGCTCCAGATGAAATACCAATAGTATTTGAATTTTGAATTTTATCATAGGGTATTTCACTTTCTGAATGGATTAACATTGAATTTTCACAGCCAGATTTTTTAGCAACTTCCACAAGTCTAACTGAGTTTGAAGAATTTCTACTACCAATTATAAAAAACATATCGCAATTTTTAGCAATATTTTTAACAGCCATTTGTCTATTTGTTGTTGCGTAACAAATATCTTCTTTTTGAGGTTCTCTTATGTTTTCAAATCTTTTTTTTAAAATTTGAATAATATCTTTTGTATCGTCTACAGATAAAGTTGTCTGAGTAACAAATGCAATTTTTTTATTATCTTTATTGTCATAATTTTTTGCCTCTTCTTCATTTTGTACAAGATCAATTGATCCATCAGGTAATTGACCCATAGTGCCTATAACTTCAGGGTGATTTTTATGACCAATTAAAATTATATGGTAGCCAGCTTTATTTAAATTTTCAGCTTCTCTGTGCACTTTAGAAACAAGTGGACATGTTGCATCTACATAAGTCATATTATAATTTTTAGCATCTTCTGGTATTTTTTTTGGAACACCATGAGCTGAAAAAATAACTGGTCTTGATTTATCATTTATTTCCTCAAGTTCTTCAACAAAAATTGCTCCCTTTTTTTTTAAATCATCAACAACAAATTTATTGTGAACTATTTCATGCCGCACGTAAACTGGTGCACCGTATTTTTGAATTGATTTTTCTACAATTTCAATAGCTCTTTCAACACCAGCACAAAAACCTCGTGGAGCAGAAAGTAAAACGTTAATTGTTTTGTTTTTCATATTTCTCTAATAAATATTCGAGCAATATATGAGGAAAGGTTAAAGACGCCAAACCTATAAATATCACTTTTAAAATAGAACTGTTTAAATCATAAATATTGTTTAAAAAAAACAAACTTATTAAGCAGAAAATAGCTGTTAAAATTGTAAGTGGTAGTGCTTTTTTTAAAAATTTAATTAAACCACTATTAAAATCAAAATTATCTATTTCAAATATCAAAGTAATAGTGTGTCTTAAAGAATGTAAAAAACAAAAATATAAAGTAAACGCTACTAAGGGTGAAAGATAATAATTTAAAATAATAATTGAAAAATAATCTAGAAAAATTACAAATTTTTTAATTTCAAATTCTTTTATGAATAATAGAACACTTGATAAAGTACTTAAAACAATTCCAATCAAGAGGATCTTATTAGTTTCTATATAATCTAAGATTGTATAGAAAGCTTCATCTTCAATTAATAAAAATTTATATATTGCAACTGTTTCATTAAAATGAAAAAACATAGGTGCTAGAATAATCAGTGATCCTTTGAAAAAGAATAATAGTTGATTTATTAAATTATTATTTGTTGTTAAAAATTGAGTATCTTCTTTACCAAAATGATATGACGCAACTACTAAAAAAAGAAGCAAAGATATTGCTGGTAACAAAACCCAAATAAGGATTATAAAAATAGCGAGTAATATGTATGACACATAAAAGAACAAAACATTTTTAATATCAAAAATTTTTAAAAGTCTTTTACCTTTTATATGATCAAGAGATCCATGTGATACCCCGATAACTAAAATAAATAATAAACAAATTAGAGGAGAGATTGAGAAATTTTTAGCTTTAAAAGTGATTAAAGAAATAATATTACAAAATAAAAAAAAAATAAAAGAATGATTTAAGTTTATTCTTTTTATATTATTTATCATATTAAAAAAGTTGTCTCAAAAATTTTAATTTTGGCATTTTAGAAATAATTGACAGATCTTCTAATAAATTACTTTTATTTGATAAAAAATTTATTACAGTTTCAGAAGGGCAGCCAAACATTTTAAAAAAAATTTGACCCATATCTTTTGGATTATTTTTTAAAACTTTTAGAAATATATTATCTAAAAATTGGTATTTTTTACCTAGTGTAAATAAACTAGTATTTTGAATATTATCTAAATTTTTTCTTATATACTTAGAATGCTCTTGAATATTAAGAAATGTATATCCAGTACTTAATCTAGTCATACCGCCCACTGTTCCAATATTAATTTGATTAGGCTTTTTTATATAATCTATATTAAATAAAGGTATTGCACCGACCTCTTTATGGTTAATTGTAAAATCTTTTATTTTTAAATGGTTTTTAATATAGTTATTAAGTTGCTCATCATAATCCTGAAGAGATGAGTTTTTGAGATCTGAAATCCAGGTAGTTTCTACAAGCGCTCTTTTTTTTGAATAGGGAAGTGTATAAAAAAAATGAACACTATCTTTTTGTTCACAATCAAAATCCATTAGGTTGAATATTTCTTCATCAAAAAAATCTTTCTTTACCTCTATTTCAAAACCAGAAAAATGCTGCCATAGCTTTCCTTTATTGTTTGCAGTACTCTCAACACTATTAAAAATAAATGAATTGTTAATATTTATTTCATTCAAATTTTTTAGAAAAAAAATATTTTTATTCTGTTTTAAAGATTTAATTGTTTTGTCGTAAAATAACCCACTATCAATTGTTTGGTAAGGAGTATTTTTGCATTCTAAATGCTTTGTATGATTTGGTATATTAATAGTAAAATTATTCCAACTTTTTTTGACACAATCCTCAAAGTTATGAGAAAAAATTTTCCAGAAAGACCAAGTCTTATCTTTAGTATAATTATCCCTAGGCTCAATGATTGCCAAAGTTTTATCATTTAATTTTTGGTGAAGATTTAATTCATACGCAAGAGATAGACCTGCACAGCCACCTCCAATAATTATATAGTCAAATTCTTTCATCTAAATTTATTTCTTCCCTAATTAAAGAATGATTATGCTCAATATCATTATCACTTTTGTTAATCAAAAATAATTTAATTAGATCATACACTGAGCAAAAAGTTTCAACTATTTTTTCAATATTAGTTACATAAATTTTACCTGATTTTTTGTAATTTTCTAAATTTTGTTGTTTAAGAATTTTATAACCAATTTTTCTATAAACTCTCCTTGCAACTAAAATAGCAAAACGAAAAGTAAATGGAATTTCTTTGATTGAGTAGAATGAATTTTCATAATAACTCTCAGAAAGCTTTATAGTAGAACTTATTTCTTCAAAATTAAGATCAATGTAAGATCTTCCAAAATTAAGATCTTCAATAACATCTCTCGAGATATTTGTTAGTTGCATTGCAATACCAAGATCAATTGCAGATTTTAACGAATTTTTTTTATTCACTCTTAAAATCTTAGCCATCATTAAGCCAACTGTTCCTGCTACCCTATAAGAGTAGAGTAATAAATCCTTTTTTTTAAGTAATTTTATACTTTGTTGAATATCAGAATTTATTCCATCTAATAAATCATGAACGACTTTTAGTGGAATATCGAACTCATTTATGAGTTGCCACATATTTTTAATAATAGGATCATCAAATTTTTTATTATTAAAATTATTTTGAAAATCTAAAAATTTTATTTTTTTTATTTCAATTGCTTCATTGCTATCTGCAATATTGTCAGCGACCCTACAAAAATCATACAATGCTGAACATTTTAAATAAGTTTTTTTTGGCAAGAAAAAACCTGCCCAATTAAATGATTTTGCGTATATTGATAAATAACTTTGATCTGCCATTATATGATTTTATCTAATACCTTCGCAGAAGACAACACGCCTGGAACTCCTGCTCCAGGATGGGTTCCTGCTCCAACAAAGTAAAGACCATCATATATCTCTGATTTATTGTGAAATCTAAAGTAGGCTGATTGAGTAAATTTTGGCTGTATAGAAAAACCAGAACCATATTTAGTATTTAAATCTTTTTCAAAGTAATCGGGTGTAAGATAAAAATCTTCTATAATATTTTCTTTAAGATCAGGCATTAAATCCTTTTGCATTTTTTCTATCACTAATTTTTTCATCTTTTCGCCTTCAATATTCCAATCAATTTTTGATTGATTGTTGGGGACTGGAACCAAAACATAAAAACAATCATTACCTTCGGGAGCCATTGATTTATCAGTTGCTGATGGCCTATGAAGATAATAACTAATATCTTCATTTAATTTTTTTTTGTTAAATATATCCTCTAGATGTTCTTTATATTTATTACCAAACTTGATTGTATGATGCTCAACGTTCTCATAAACTTTTTTTGTTCCAAAATAATACACAAATAATCCCATGGAGTATTCCATACGATTTTTTTTCCAATTAAATAAAAGTGAATTATTATTTTGATTTAATAATTTTTCGTAAACAGCCGGAGGATCTGCATTGCATATTACGTTATCAGCTTCTATAATATTTTCATTGTTTATTTGAACACCAGAAATTTTGTTATTTTTTGAAATTATCTTGGTAACTTCACTTTCTTTCAATATCTTTATTCCAACCTCATTCATTAATTTTTCATAACCTTTTATAATATTTCCGGTCCCACCCATCGAATAATGTATCCCCCATTTTTTTTCTAGGTATAGAATTAGTCCATAAATAGAGGTCGTAGAAAAAGGGTTTCCACCAACTAGAAGAGGGTGCATGCTTAGCATTCTCCTTAATTTTTCGCTTTTAATATACGAAGAAACTAGTGAATACACAGATTTATAACTTTTAAGTTTTAGAAGTGCAGGTAATTGTTGCATCATTACAAACGGTTTATCAAAAGGTACATCTGCAAGCTCCGTAAAACCTTTATCAAAAATTTTTTTTGTAAAATTTACCAACCTTTCATAGCCTTTTACATCTTCTTTATTTATATTTTGAATTTGATTTTTCATTTCTGACTCATTTCCTGAGTAATCAAATTTTGTTTTATCTTCAAAAATGAATTGGTACCAAATTTTAAGAGGGGTAAGTTTTATATAATCCTTAGGATCTTTTTTGAATAAATCAAATAACTCGTTAATTAAATAGGGTGCTGTTATAACAGTTGGCCCACCATCAAACGTAAAGCCATTTTTTTTAAATACTCTTGCTCTTCCTCCTAAATCAGGGTGCTTTTCTATTAAAGTAACCTTGTGACCTTTGGCTCTAAGTCTTAGAGCTGCTGCAATACCACCAAATCCTGAACCAATAACTATAGAATTCATTTTAACAATTTATAGTTTTTTAAGAAAATTGTAAGAGTATTATGAGTTAATCTTTTTTAACTCTTCTTTGGTTTCATTTAAATTTTTTTGAAATACTGCATCAAGTTTAGATTTATCAACTGATGTAGTAATGATCTTTTTGACTGAATCTACTGCAATTTTAATTGAGGCATCCTTAATCTCTTTGATAGCAGCTTCTTTCATCTGGCCTATCTTATTCTCAGCTAAATTTTTTTTGATTTCTGATGATTTATGAAATTTGTCATTTAATTCTATTATGAGCTTGTCAGAATCTTTCTTAGCATTTTCCAAAATTTCATTACTTACAGATTGTGCAGTGTCTAATTTGTTTTGAGCATTATCAAGTAAGACCTTTGCTTCGGTTCTTAATTTTTCGCTTTCATCAATTTCATTTTTAATATCAGAGATCATTTTATCTAACATCTCTGTAATTTTTTGTGGAATTTTAAGGTAAATTAAAGCACCAAAAAAAATAACGAAAGATACTGCTACCCAAAAAGTTGCATCAATTGCCATAATATTTATCCCCACTTCTTTTTGACAAATCATCAACAATTGCCGATATGCTGCTATTGTTTACTTCAGCTCCAATAAGTTTTTGTATTAGTTCTGACGACGTATCTATTGCTATTTTATTAATTTTATCAGCAGCACCGCTTTGAAGTGTCTTAATTTCATCTTCAGCTTTGCCGATTTCCTCATCAATTTGTTTGTCCAATACTTCTTTTTTAGAATGGATGTCTTTTAAAGCTTTTTCTCTTGCTTGATTAAAAATATTTTTAGCTTCAAGTTTGCTTTTTGAGACAATTTCTTCGTACTCTTTAAGCTTTGTTTCGCTACTTTCTCTTTGTTTCTCTGCAGCCTCAATGTTTTCTAGTATTTTGGATTTTCTAGATTCTAGGTTGTTGCTAATTTTTGGAAGTATAAATTTAGATAAAACTAAATACAAAACTCCAAAGGTTAACGTTAACCAAAAAATTTGTGAAATCCAAAATTCAGGATTTAATTGAGGCATACCTCCGCTTTCAGCTGCAAAAGCTTCCAAAGAAAGGAAGCTAAAAAATATCGACTGAAAATATATTTTTTTAATCATTAAATTTAAAATGCAAAAAGAATGATTAATGCAACTACCAATCCAAATAATCCTGTAGCTTCTGCAAGTGCAAAACCTAAAAGCAAATTAGGAAACTGTTTCTGAGCTGCTGATGGGTTTCTCATAGCACCAGATAAATAATTTCCAAAAATTATTCCAATTCCAACCCCGGCACCAGCTAAAGCTATTGCTGCCAAACCTGCTCCGATCATTTTTGCTGCTTCTAATTCCATTATATCCTCCTATGTTAATTAATGGTGTAAATTTAATGCATCATTTAAATAGATGCAGGTTAAGATTGCAAAAACGTATGCTTGAAGAAAAGCAACTAGTATCTCCAAACCAGTTAAAGCAACCGAAAAACTTAGTGGAAGCCATCCACCAACTATTCCAAGGCTTATTACAAAACCTCCGAAAACTTTCATCATAGTGTGACCAGCCATCATGTTTGCAAACAATCTTACAGATAAACTGATTGGTCTACTTAAATATGAAATAATTTCTATAACTACTATTAGAGGAAGTAACACGGCAGGTACTCCACTCGGAACAAATAGTTTTAAATAACCAAAGCCATGTTTTATAAATCCGATAATTGTAACTCCAATGAAAATAAATGAAGCAAGTACAAACGTAACTATAATATGACTAGTTACTGTAAATGTGTAAGGTATCATCCCAAACATGTTACAAAAAAGAACAAACATAAAAAGTGAAAAGATAAATGCAAAATATGGTTTTGCTTTAGATCCAGCTGTATCGCTAATCATTTTGGATACAAAGGTATAGCTTAGCTCTGCTAAAAGTTGGATTTTATTGGGCAGTAATGAATTTTTTTTAGAGCCGAGATTAAAAATTAATAAAATGGCAACCGAACTTATAATCATAAATAAACTTGCGTTTGTAAATGATATATCAAATGCTCCTACTTTAATTTCAGGTCCAATTCTATTTACATTGAATTGGGTCATTGGATTTCCTGCCATAAAACTCTATCTATTTTTGCATATTTTTTGCAGATCTAATTACGTTGGTAATCCCAGCAACCACACCCACAAAAAAAAATATTAATATAAACCAGGGTTTAGTACCAA
>ENA-OWPI01004804-OWPI01004804.1-marine-metagenome-genome-assembly--contig:-NODE-4804-length-10596-cov-24.777926_pt1 | contig 10596 bp, 14 predicted proteins | sample MGYA00238138_ERZ651775 | MGnify/ENA primary metagenome ERZ651775 (study PRJEB26906, sample SAMN06265043) | marine metagenome | isolation source: Helgoland LTER site | place: Germany:Helgoland, sampling...
TTTAATAAGGGTGGAAGACCGGGTTCGAACCGGCGACCTCCTGAACCACAATCAGGCGCTCTAACCAACTGAGCTACTGATTACCAAGTATTTAGACAGAATTAAATTTTTAACTGTCTAAAAACTGTCTAATGAAATTAAATTATCCAAAGGTTCACCTTGACCATGACAAGGTATTTGTCTCATTCTACATTAATCAAAAACGCTACAGATTATACAATGGTAAAAGAATTGGAAGTGCTACAAGTCCAAATAGCTATCCTGTAGACCAAAGATTTAGTATTGGTAATCTGCTAGCCGCTGAGGTTTTTAAATATCTAACTGAAGGTGGTGTATTAAAGAAATACCAATCAGATGCTGTCATTACAGGTATACAATCTGATAGGGAATTCTTGACTAGGGCTTTAAATAATAAGCTAAGTGGGAATTACTCCAAGAAATACAATGATATGCTTAACTATGTATATCGGTTAGCTATTAATGAGATGAGGGGAGACAATCTAACCTCATCACATATATCAGACATACTTTTAAAGTACAGCTCCGGTGTATCCCACAATACTATCAGAAGACACCTCAATGTTTTAATAAATGAGGCCAATCTTCTTGGAATGTGCCATCATCCTTCAAAGAATATTAAAAGTAAGAAGGCTAAAGCAAGTCTTCACAAACCTATTAGTGATGTCAAACTTTTACTAGATGAGATAAGGGATTATAATAGTAATCTTTACCTCTGCTGCCTTCTAACTTATGGATGCTTACTTAGACCTCATCGAGAAATTAGAGAGCTAACTTGGGGAGATTTCACGAGTGACCTGAGCTATATAAAACTATCAGGAAGCAGAAATAAATCAGGCAGAAATAGAATAGTTCCTGTACCCAAATACATAAGAACTATACTCTGTTCAAGAGAATCTAATCTAAACGTTTTTACGGGCTCTAAGAGGCCTCCAAACCCATCTTACTTCTCCAAGCTCTGGGAGAGGTTTAAAGGCGCTAGTAATAGCATTGAAGAGATGCAAACGCTCTACTCCTTCCGTCACTCTGGAGCAATAGATATTTTTAAAAGAACAGGGAGTATAACCAAGCTACAAAAGGCAATGGGGCACTCGTCTATAAATGTTAGTTTAACCTACTTAAGAGGTTTAGAAATAGCTGAATTAAAAGAAGAAGATATGCCTATGGTTTAAGAATACCAAGAATTATCTTTTACTTCACTTATTAATTCTTTTAACATTTTTAAATCAATATCATCAAGTTTACTAATATGAAGACACCCTTTACCCCATTTGCATTTGCCCATTTTTTTTAAAAATTCTTTTTTTTTGGTTAAATCACAGGTCAAATACAGTGTGATCTTATTTTTTCTTGGTGCAAATCCAATATTAAACCATTTGAATTCAGTTTTATTATTTTTTCTAAAATATGAGTAATTACCAAATCCAATAATAAAATTATCACCCCAAACTTTTGGTTGTTTTTTTGTCAATTTCTTAAGTAAATCAAGAATTACAATTGAATCTTTCTTTATATTATTTTTTGGGAGACTATTTATAATCTCATTTACATTTAAATTTGTTTCAGTTGTTTTAAGTCCACTCATAGTCTAAATATAGTAATTAATGTATCTCTAACCTACTTGCGTGGTTTAGAAATAGCTGAATTAAAAGAAGAAGATATGCCTATGGTTTAAGTTTTGGAATTAAATATTCTAAAATGAAAGCAACTAAACAACATATGCCAATAGTCAAAAGATATCCTTCCTCATCGCTAATTCCCATATAGTTATCACCTAAATGAGATGTTGAAAGAATAATGCCTGTAAACAACAAGAAATAAAAAAATAATTTTTTAATTAATCTGAAAATAAAATTAAAATTCATCTTATTTAAAATTAAAAATAATTGGAAATAAGAAAATAACAATAGCCGTCCAGATAACATAAATTGGCAGATAACGGACAATACTATTTAATACATTATTTGTATTGACTTTCTTAAGAATTAACAACAATAATTGCTTAGATATGATTATAAGATGAAAAGAAACCAATAGATTTAATCCTGTCAAAGCAAGTCTATTAGGCGTTATTCCTAATTCAAAAAGACGAGAACTTATAGCAAAAAGAACAATTAAATTATCTATAATTGAAATAAGTGAAAGAGAAAATAGTAAAATAAATTGAAATTTGTTGCTATTATTTATATGGCTTAAAGAAAATAATATCAATGCCAATACTGCAATAATAATAATATTAAACATCAGCAATAGCTCTCTGTCAACTAAAATGTTTTTATCTGAAAAAATTATAGCAAATGAAAAAATAGACAAGATTAAAAAAACAAAAGGAGTGAAAATTTTTGCTATTATTGGTGATATTTTACTGACTAAATCTTTATTGTTAAAAATCAAATAAGAAGCAATCAAAGGAATAGATGGAAGTCCCCAGACCACAACGTTTTCAAAATAAAAATCCTCTATGTTAAATCCGATTAATTGAAATAGACCAATAGTAATTGCAGTAAATATTCCTCCCGAAATAAACAATAACCCGCTCATAATTATTAAGTCTCCGCAGTAATGAAGGAAATCTATTCTTTTGTTGTTATTGCCCCTAATTCCTCCTATGTATACTAATCCACAAATAGAAAACAAAAAGAATAATGAATGCGTTGATGAAAGAAAAAATGTGTCACTATTATCACCGCCAGGAATTAAATTCAAGAAAATTATTGTAATAAATGATATTACTAAATATATCAACCATATATATAGGTTAAATTTATATCGCAATGATAAATAAGTGATTAAAGTTGGGAAAACAATAGTTCCTATGTTGCGAGGGTAAAATAACTCAGGGTCAATATTAAATAAAAAAGGAACTTTGGCTATAGCCCCAGAAATAAAAACTAATAATATTAAAACAATTAATTCCTGTTTACGATTTTCAATAAAGTGCATTTAAATAATATTTCTATTAAAACAATTTACAAATTAATTTATTGTTTATTATATTATTAAAGAATGAAAAAAATTGTATCAGCAATATTAATAATCATTTTATTAATTTATTTAAATTATTGGGTAAAATATGGAGAATCCTCAAATACTTTTGAATACATTATTGCTATTAGCACTATATTTATATTAGTTATATTGATGTTTTATTTTTTGTTAAAGTTTTTTAAAGGGGACAAATAGTAATTTTTTTGTGGTCTATACATAGACAAAAGAATACATAATTAATAATGTAAAAACAAAATTTAAAATCATAATTAATCTTATTTTTTTTTCTTTTATAATTTTAAATATAAAATAAAAAGAAAGCCCAAACTGGAATAATATGGAGGGTAATAAAATTAATTCTTTTATAACTCCTAATATTATGGGTTCCCACTTTAATAAATAACTGAAATAAAAAAATGATATTATTAGTATTAATAAAAGGGTTATATACTTAGTTTGTCTTGAAGACATTTTTTAATGATAGAATTTGTAAATAATATAAGAAACTAAAACTCCTAGAAGAAAATAGAAAGCGCCTAACATAATCAGTCCAATATTTTTAAGTAACCAATAATTAAATTTAAATCTTATTGCGGGTAATAACATTTTTTCCCACTCTCTTTGTTCAAATTGATGTATCATATATCTAATATAACAATTATCTAAACCTTATTAATCTACTCCCTTTATAGAGGACTATGTTGTTGTATAGTACTGTACGATTCTAACTCTGTATTATAGCTGTTCTTGGATTGGGTATTTTTAGAATCATTATATTTAGATTGTGAAAAAAATACTAGAATGGCATATAAGCTTTACTGAAAAAAAAAGAATTGCATATGGGTTATCTTACTATCAAGCATACTGGTTTTCTTGGTTTAAAGGAATTGTTTATGGCATCCTTTTAATGTGGATTTTTAATAAATGACTGCATTCGCGTCAATAGAATTCAAAAAAGTACTGTGATCGGTTTGCGCTTGAAGTCCAAAAAACGCTAAACTAAAGAAAGAGAGAATAATTTTTTTCATAATAATAATTTAAAACTGTGGGTAGAAGATAAAAAATAATAGTTAATAAAGCCCACATTCTTTTTTTACTATCTTCAACCAAAAAATTAGTTTATGGATATTGAATCTTGGTATTCAAAAGGAAATACTTTTGTTTCTGGAGATACCTCTATTTTTTATGTTCGAGAAGGAAAAGGAATTCCCCTTGTTTGTATTCATGGATTTCCGACATCTTCTTGGGATTTTGCTCCTATTTTACCGGAGCTCTCGCCTAGATTTGATTGTATTGTACCCGACTTAGTTGGCCTTGGAGTGTCAAAATCTCCGCTCAAAAAAGACATTATCATGAGTCAGGCTGATGCTATTGAAGTGCTCGTAGAAGCTTTGGGTATTAGTGAAGCACATATTTTTGCTCACGACGTTGGAGATACAGTTGTACAGGAATTATTGGCTCGAAAATTGGAAAACAAATCTAAGATAACCTGGCTTTCTTCTGTGTTTATGAACGGCGGTATGTTCCCTGAAGCAAACACACCACGACCTATCCAAAAATTATTGGCTTCATTTTTAGGTCCCCTTTTAGGACGATTTTTATCTGCAAAGACGTTTGACAAAACCATGCATGATATTTTTAGTAAAGCCAATCCACCTTCCAAAGAGTTTTTAGACTCTTCATGGAACCTTTTGGAGAACAACGAAGGTCGAATAATGATTCCGCTAATTCTCAGTTACCTGAATGAACGAAAAACCTACCTTAAGCGTTGGCGAGCACCCATTGAAAACCCACAAATTCCGATGGCTATGATTAACGGAATTGAAGATCCGATTTCGGGGAACAAAACAGCCTTGTTTTTTCAAAAACTACAACCCAAATCGTACACTTTTTTTCTAGAAAATTCTGGACATTATCCCCATATTGAAACCCCAAAAGAGGTTTTAAAAGCATTTTTTAAATTTCACAAATCCCTTTAAACCCCAAATCATGAAAAAAGTATTTTTAATTTTAGTTCTTTCTTATACTGTGTGTTTGCTGAATTAAAAGAAGAAGATATGCCTATGGTTTAGTCAATAGGCTTGCCTTTTTTATATTTTTTTATTTGAACCTTTTTTGTGTGTTTTTTTTTCATTTATTGATATTGTTTTTTTAATTGTTTTTACTTCAAAATTTTTATTGTTATATGTTTTTTCAAAAGTGGCTAATTGTGTTTTAAGTTCATCAATCCACTTGTCAAAACCGTTAGGAACTTGCAATCCATTAAAAGTAACTTCGAGGCTTAATTGACCTTTAAATTTTGTCATAATATTATTTTTTAAATTATAACAACAAGATTTTAAGATAGATTTCTCGTTTTCTTTGGTAGAGATACCCACATTCTAAACCACCGTGCTTCGAGCTAGTCGGTTGGTACGCATTTGCGTTCTTGATGTATATGTCAAATATACTTAATTTGTTTAGCTTAAAAAAACATGAAATGATTTAAAAATTATATATCAAAATGGTTTCCTTTTGTTAATTTTATATAATGAAAAAAATTAGAGCGATTGAACTTTTTGCTGGGGTCGGCGGATTTAGATTAGGGCTTGAGGGTTATAAAGGAAAATCCCCACTAAGCGGATACGAAAAATCTATTAAATCTAATTACGAGGTAGTGTGGAGCAACCAGTGGGAGCCTCTAACCCCTAAGAATCAGCATGCTAATTTTGTTTACCAACAAAGGTGGCCAAAAGCCAATCATTCAGGAAGGAATATTGAAGAAGTAATTGAGGAAGATTTTAATACAATTAGTGAAATCGATTTTGATTTACTTGTTGGCGGATTCCCATGTCAAGATTATTCAGTTGCAACAACATTAAAAAATTCAAAAGGGCTAGTAGGTAAAAAAGGAGTGTTGTGGTGGAGTATTTATAATATTATCTCCAAGAAAAAAAATAATAAGCCAAAGTATCTTTTTCTAGAAAATGTTGATAGGCTATTAGCTTCTCCCGCAAAACAACGAGGTCGAGATTTTGCTGTAATGCTAAGTTGCTTGTATGAGCAAGGTTATGCGGTCGAATGGAAAGTTATTAATGCAGCAGACTATTCTATGCCTCAAAGAAGAAGAAGAGTGTATATAGTGGCGTATCACAAATCCACTGACCTTTATAAAAAAATGGTGAAGATAAAAAAAGAAGATATTATCACTGATAAAGGAATTATTTCAGGTGCATTTAATGTGAACTTTTCTATTCCTCATGTAATTAAAAAAGGAAAGATTTCAAAAAAAATGAATAAAGTCTCCGAAGAATTTAATCTAGGAGAAAAGCTAAGTCCTTTTAAAAATTCTGGTATCATGATTAATGGAGATTACTATTCTGTAAAAACAGAAGCTGTAAAAACAGAAAAATATCCACTTTCCAGGGTTTTAGAATCAAAAAAAGTGGATAGTTCTTTTTATATTAATAAAAATAAAAAAGTAAAATATCAGTCCATTGAGCAGATAGATAGGGATAATATAGAAATTAAAACAGAGTGGGATAAGTGGAGTTATTTAAAGGGAAGAAAAAATCAATGGAAAATAAATAAATCATCTGGCCATAAATACAAATATGGAGAAGGAAGAATGGTTTTTCCAGACTCAAAAGAAGAGCCCTCAAGAACCATAATTACTGGTGAAGGTGGTTCAAGCCCATCTAGATTTAAACATGTAATTGAAGAGAAAAAAGGTGTTTACAGAAGATTAACGCCAAAAGAGCTTGAGAGGTTAAATATGTTTCCTGACGACCATACTAAACATGAAAAAGTAACAGACACCAAAAGAGCTTTTTTTATGGGTAATGCTCTTGTTATAGGTGTGGTAGAAAAAATTGGTGTACAATTAAACAAGTCCATTTAATTATGCTACCATACAATCCTAAATCCAGTCAATCTATAGTAACTTTTGCAAAAGAATTAAAACACAAGACATTAAGAGGTGCTTGTGATAAAGACACTGTTTTTGAAAAAATTGATGGAAAAGGAGGGTTTGGGGTCTTTCTTGAAAAATACTACTTCAAATATACTCCAAATTCTGACCCTCGCCCTGATTTCCCAGAAGCTGAGCCTGGCGGTGGACTTGAACTAAAATCCACTGGATTAAATTCATATAAAGGTGAAAAAGGGTTTAAAATAAAAGAGAGGTTAGCCTTAAAAAGCATAAACTTCCATGAAGCGTATAAATATTCTTTTTTGAACAGTTCACTTTATAAAAAAGCTAAAGAATTACTGCTAGTTTTTTACATATGGGATAATAAAATTGAGCCAGAAGACCAGCTAGTACGATTAGTTGATACTTGGTCTATTCCTCAAGAAGACGTCCAGTTAATTGTTCATGACTATAATCTTATTAACAAAAAAATTAAAGCTGGTTTAGCTCATGAATTAAGCAGTAAGGACACAACCTATTTAGAAGCCGCTACTACAGGTGATGGTGGTGAAACAACCCAGCCTTTTTCTCAAATTAAAGCTCCACGAAGAAGGTATGCATTTAAGGGATTTTATATGAACTATGTTTTATCAAATATAGTATTAGAAAAATACGATAAGAAAGAACAATTATATTTTAAAGAGTGTATAAAAAAGTATCAAAATCTTAAGCCAATTAAAAAAAGTAAGGATAAAGAGAATTTAACTTTAGAAGGTTTAATTGATGGTCAATTGAATAAATACTATGGAAAATTAGATGTTGATATTGCTTCAAATGAGAAAATAAAAGTTTCGAATGATAAAAGTTTTTGGTATAGACTTACAAAAAAAATGCTAACAGGTGAAGAATCAGAAATTGCCGAATTAGTAAAGGCTGGTATTACTTTAAAAGCAGTAAGAATAGAAGAAAATAATAATCCTAAACAAAGCCTTTCTAGTCCTGCATTCAGATTCATTGAAGACATTTTTGATATTGAATGGGAAGAAAGTCAATGGAATAAAATTATTCAAAGAAAATACCTTTTTGTGTTTTTCAAATTTCACAAAGATGGGCGCTATGTTTTAGAGAAATTTTTGATATGGAACATGCCTCAGGCTGATATTGATGAATGTAAAAAAATATGGCTAAAAACTAAAGAACTAATTTCATCAGGGGATGTTTTTAACTCTTTTATGTATAGTAAAAATGGGGGTTTGCGTTTAACAAAAAAAGGTAATCCTTACAAAAAAAATAATTTGCCAAAAAAAACCGAAAGCAAAGTTTGTCACGTTCGTCCTCATGGCAGAGATGCTAGTAAAGTTTTTCCTCTGCCTGTTAAAGATAAAAAGCTAAAGGTTATGGAATATTCTAAACAATGCTTTTGGCTAAACAGTTCTTACATTGGCAATATTTACCAGCATAAATAGCTATAATTGCTTACTTTAGATTAGTGTTTTTAAATCATTGTAATTGATAAAAACTCTTATGACTGAAAAAACTGTTAAACTATTTTTGGAATCTGAAGCAGTTTTCACATTTGCAAAAACAATGGCCAATATCCCGCATAGCTGGATATGCAGGAAGGACTACGAGGATACTAAGTTTTTAAAAGTCATGAAGTTTATTAGAGATAACGGATATGCAGAAGAATTTTATAACAAGGAGTATATTTATTACAACATAAACAAACACAAATATTGGGTTATGACTGACAACCTAGGCTTTGATGACTCAACGGCGATAATTAACAGAGCCAAAATATAACCTATTGATTGCTTTAAAAATAACTGCACTAAAAGATGAAAAACGACTATTTTGTAGTTATGTTTTCGTAAATAATATCAGACTTTTCAAGTAGTTTTTTTGTGACAGAAATATTCCATGCATTCATAGTTTTATGCCACTTTTTAAAATATAAGAATGTTTCCCAGTCAAGTTCTATTATTCTTTGCAAACTAAAATTCTCATTAAACTGAACAATTAATAAGTATTCAAACTTTTGTGAATTTTCTTTATTTGAGTCCGGGTTTTCTAATCCGTAAAAAACTCCTGTTAAGTTTGAGCTTGTAGATTTAATACTATATCTATCGCCATTTCTACTTATTGCATCTATGTTTTTTGTGCCTGCAGGAGCAAACTGAAGGTTTGGTTTTCCTGAGGTCTTGTTAAAATGTTCTATGGCTAAATATTCTCCTATATCCCCAATTAAATTCTTTGTTCTAATAACGCCTCTTTGCTTTAGTGTATTAATTATTTCAGAATAAGCATTTATTAATTCTAGAGTGTTTAGGTTCTTAGTGTCCATACCCACAATTTACAACATTTAGTTTTTACTTAAGTTTTTTATAATCTCGATTTGAAACTTTTGTTCTTGCTGTACAGGTTCTTCTAGTTGAGGTTTAGTAACTATATATGGTAGTCCTAGTTGTATAAGTTTTAGTCTTTCTGCTTTTGACATAGTCTCTAAATCCAATGAGTCTATAGCTTCACTTATTATACTAGATAGTTTGTCTTTAATCTTGCTAGTTAGTTTATTAGGAGTTCCTTTAGTTCTTCCTCCATACTTATTTCCTGTTGTATTCATATCTATTTTAATCTACTTTTCTTAAACAACTGACCGAAGGTCACTTTTGATATATAATCTGCTGCGTACCTCATCCAAAAAAGATGTTACTCTTTTTATATGAAGAACCTCCATCAGAATCAAGGCAGAAAACCTATTCACGCGGTGTCTATTACTACTGACACAGGGAAAACTGCCGCCCAAACCCACACAGGCGCTCTATCCGAGTTTACAACATCAGTCCTGCTTAGGAAATTACAGGGCTATTGTAGAAGAGTATCTTGGTCCTCTAAATGTCTTTCATTCCGATGTCTATGTGCCAAGTCTAACATCGCTTCACTATAATGTACAATATCAGTAAGTGAATTATAGTAGTTATACAATACCCTGTTTTTAAACCTTTATCATAGAACTCAAGTAGAAGTTATAAACGAGGTCTTAACAGATTTGAAATATTTTCAAGGTTAATAGATGATTCATTTGATTGCTTTGCGGAAAGTGTAGTCTGCGTATTGCTTCAATTAGTCCGAAGTCTACAACACAAAAACCCAAATAATCAATAGATTAAGGTGTTAAACAGGCTTCTGCGCATTATTTCATTCATACTGATCCCAGTGTTAAGAGAGAACCGTTTTAATGCCTCTTTCTCTTCCCTGGTTATGAATAGAATAATTCGACTGTCTTTAGGAGGAAGAGAGTTTTTTTGATACTCAAGTATGTCTTGTTGTTTAATAATCATATTAGTTATTTCTATAATCTACAATATTGTGAAAACAAGTGTTTGAACAATCTCAGCCCCCCCCTCAAAGCAGTCTGCTTACCTTCGTAAGGATTATTGTACGGTCACTTTAAAAAGTGACACTAAAGTGACACATTAAACAACTCAAGTGACACAATAGAAATTTCAGATTGACTACCTTCCATCTAATATTAATCCGTCACTTGGATTATCAGATTTTGCTGAGGCCAGTACAGATAGGGTATAAAAAAAAGCACCTGCTATTTCTAACAAGTGCTTTCTGTTGCTCCTCCTCTTGGGCTCGAACCAAGGACCCTCTGATTAACAGTCAGATGCTCTAACCAACTGAGCTAAGGAGGA
>ENA-OWPI01004808-OWPI01004808.1-marine-metagenome-genome-assembly--contig:-NODE-4808-length-10592-cov-2.986305_pt1 | contig 10592 bp, 7 predicted proteins | sample MGYA00238138_ERZ651775 | MGnify/ENA primary metagenome ERZ651775 (study PRJEB26906, sample SAMN06265043) | marine metagenome | isolation source: Helgoland LTER site | place: Germany:Helgoland, sampling...
ATCGAACCCGGGACCACCTCTACCCGAAAGAGGTATCATGCCGCTAGACCACGCGGACGAATAGCAGCTATTTGTGTCGTAGGAGAGAGGCAAAGTAATCACAGAGATCACCTCCTTTTTCGGCAGGTGTACTTGGTCGCAGGGGTGACTTTCGCGAAACAAAAACCCATCCAGGGCAGCTCATTCACATCCCGCTATCCGAAGACGCGTTTATATTACGATCCATTCACCACAAGACCACCCTGAGGCTTCGCCATCCACGTTCGCGAAATTGTGGCACGACCAACAAGGGTCTTGTGCTGGCTCCACACCAAACAACTGCGCCCAAGAGCGAGTTTGCCGGCGTAGCTTACATTGCAATAGCCTGAGCCGCAGCATCAACCCCGAATACTCAATGTTGGTGCAGAAACCCCCTCACAAACAACAGCTGAAAAGCCCACGGTTGTCGAGATCAACAACTCCAATTAAAATGGTCGAACAGACTTAATCGCGCTCTCAGACACAACAAACAACATAATCTCGCCTTGGGCAAATTTTTATCTAAAAGCGCTCAGATTTCACCTACCTTGATCGAAAGATGGCTCCCACTGTTGATTTTTCGTGGCAAGAAATTAAGGTGCAAAAATGAAAAGCCTTCTTTGATGACTGTACTCATTAATTTTAATCGAATCGATGCATAATCGCCTCGGTGCATAAGTAAACCTTCATTCAGCGCATTATTCGAACATGCCTAAAACCCCTCTTCAACAGAATCCCACCTCCGCCTAATCTAATATCACCAAAACCAAGTGAACATGCTACAGGGACTCAGGAAAATGAATAACAAGGGTGTCGATTCCCGCCTCGTGTGAGCCAAGAATTGCGTGATTGCCTGGGCTACTGGCAATTGTTTAGGTAGTAATTTTTAAGAAGCGGCCAAGGCATAAAGTCAAAGTTAACATCGCAACATTTCGCAAGGTTTATTTACAGCTTACTCCCACAAAAAAAATAACACAAACTTACAGACCATCAGCGGGCTAGCAAAAGGCTAGCCTCCGTTCAGTTCAGGCGTCCCACCTCCGTCCTAGCATCTTCCATTTCCCTGCCACGACTACTCCTGGGAGGCACAAATCCTCTCCTCGTTCCGAGCCCTATACCACCTCCTCCCATTCCTACATCGTTCACCCCAGTTTTTCTCGGTGTGAACCGTCCTGGGTAGCACCTCTCCACCAAGCCCTCCACCCTCAATGGCTGTGGGTTGGCCCCAGAAGCAGAGTAAAGAGACTTTGAAAACTGGTCTTCCACCCCATTGGACTTTAAATCAGAAGAACCGAGAGAAAGAAGGGATGAATGTTTTTCCTTGACTAGCCCCTCGCTGACTAATACCTTTTGTCTCCTGTCATGGTTATCACCAGAGTAGTGGGGGAGATAAAATCTACTCAGAGAATCACGAAGTTGTATGTGTCCTATCCTTTGCAGCTCCAAGCTCGGCTCATCGGAATTTTTCGCCGGTTGGAGAGGAGGAGGGACATAACCGTTTATTGGGTTGAACGCGTTGCTCATAATCCCCCTCATGCCATTCCTCTCCTCCATCCTTCCAAGCCTCTCCATCCTTCCCATCCTGTGGCGCTCGCACCGATCCTCCTTGTAAGAATTGAACGAATCACGAAAAGAGGAGGGCTGGATCATACTCTCTGGCCTCCTCCAGAATCCCTTCTTGAACTTCGTGGTGTCGACACCCCTCACTATTTTTTCTTGTTGACTCTGTCCCTGCGGTCCATCTCTGTGCCTTAAATACCCTGGAATTGTCGATCCAGGGGCGGCCCCGTCCATTCCTAGCACCTCCTTCATTGCTCCTCCAGCCTTCTGGAAACTCCCGGAAGCTGGCTGATTGTTCTTCCCAAATTTTACTAGGGTGCCGTCAACCTGCCCATAGTACTCAGTGGTTAGATTCTTGGATGAACCGGGGATCGCTATTCCGGAGGGACCGTATGACGGGCCTGTTGTAAAGGCCCGTTGGAAAGACATATGTGCGGGATAAGGGGGGGTTGTAGAAGCTTCAGAGAGTCCTAGAGAGAGCAAGCAAAAGTGGAGTTATGGAAGACGGACGGAGTTGTGGAGAGGACAGAGGGTTCTTTCCAGTGTTGGGGTGCCCAACAACTTCTTGTGGCACGGCGAAAAGTTTCGAGTTATTTTTAATTAGTAATAGTTGCTGAATGGTGTGGATGTTGTGATAAGTTGGTTCCGCGTTCCGCCGACCGCCGACGAAGAAGAAGGAAGATGAATTTCAGAGAGATATGAGAACGAGCAAAATAACAGTGCATCTTCCTCAGCTACTGAATCTTCATTTATAGTTACGGGCAGCCAGCCGTCATTGGACCATAACGCTCCACGTATAATGATGATATTTCCTCTCCTCCCAATGATGATATTTTCTCTCCTCCCACTCCTCCTTACTCCAGCCCATGCGGACTATCAAATGTTTTATCAGCGGTTCAGCGCGGATCCCTCCCCCCTTGCCAACTCCATAGATGGGCGCTTCTACATTTACACCACGCACGACAACCTTTCGGACGGCTACGGCATGACCGACTATAACTGCCTCTCCTCTGACGACATGGTCAACTGGAGGGACGAGGGCATAATATTCTCGATGGACGACCTCTCCCCCCGCTGGGCCTCCCATGCTTGGGCTCAACAAGTGATCCAGCTCCCCAACAACACGTTTGCCCTCTACTACGCCGCATATGGCGGTGACAACCCCGGCGTTGGCGTCGCCTACTCCCCAACCCCCGCTGGCCCCTTCATCGACGTCCTCGGCGGCCCCATCATGGCCGGCAACGACCCGGGAGTTCTCATAGACCCTGACGACTCGTCCAAGATCATTCTCTGCAGTAACAATCACACGGCGTTGTGCGGGCTCCTCGACCCGAAAACTTTCTCTTCGTGGGCAAAGGAGCCAACCGAAATACGTGGCTTCAACAGCAGCACCTGGCGTTGGTTTGAGGCGCCCTGGATCATGAAAGTGAACGACACTTTTTACCTCTCATTCATGATGAGCGGCACTGACATAGGCTACGCGACGTCAAAATCAATCTTGGGGCCCTACGAAAAACAATCCGACCCCGCTATGTTTTCCCCACCCTACGACAACAACCCCCCCTACACAGCGGCAACAGCCAACAACACACAGGGTTGGGGGAACAACCACCAGGGGATGACAGAGTACCCAATCAACAGCGGCAAATACTACTTCGCGTACCACAACACGAAACTCCGCCAAGACAAAAACATCAACACCACATCCACCTCTGACCGCAGCATCGCGATCGACCGCCTCTACTTCAACGAGACAGCCAACCAAATCCTCCCCGTCACTTCCACCCCCCAGTGGATCGTACCCCTCAAGTATTTGAACCCCTACGACCGAACTCCCTCCTTCACCCTCGCATCAACTTGTGGCGAGATGAACACGATGATTACAGACGATTCGGAGGAGGAGGAGATGGGCCTCATGCTCGTGAACATCACGAAAGGCAGTTACACGACGGTGCGCTTCGTGGACTTTGGAGACCAACATCCCTCCTCCGTTAGCTTCCGCGTCGCCGCAGAATACGATGTTCGCATTAGGATTTTGCAGTCAAAGGCAAGGGGCGACGAGTTCGTTTTTGTTGCGTCCTGCGACGTGGAGGGGTCGGGGAGCTTCTCCAGCTGGAAGTCGGTCGTGTGTGATTTGGGGGAGAGCGAGAGTCGCCTTGAGGGGGTCGTCGAGTCGCTAAAATTCGTGTACGACAGCGATGCGGTTACCGAAGGGATTTTGGATATATTGCACATGACGCATTGGAAGTTCGATAATGGGGGGGAAGACGTTGTATTTAGCCCCCCGCCTACCGTCCCGGCTCCCCATCTCGTTAACTTGCGGTCGAAGGAGTCTAATTTACTGATGGCGTGCGATGGGGGTCGTGTGTCGATGGTGACGAGCGCAAGGGATGAGGGTGTGGAGTTGTTTTTAGTCGACAACGACGACGGGTCGTACTCCATTTTATGTAATGATGAGAAGCTAATATGCGCGGATGAGGGGGGGAGTGATGTCGTTATTGTAAGCGACGACGGCGACGAGGGGGATGACGAGAGTTTTTGTAGGTGGAGTTTGATTGGGGTTTCTGATGCGTCGTACGGATTTAAATCGTGGACGGGTGGGAGAGGGTGGTTAACGGTGGGGAAAGACGGCAGAATTGATACGAGCGGTGCAGATTACATCCACCCGGATGCTAATCGGTTTGTCGTGGACGCTGAAAGTCGATTTGTTATTGAAGAGAATATAAATTGGTCACCGAGGGGGTTCTTGTGGAGTGCGAGAACGTCAACGGAGAATGGTGTGAGATCGTAGATAATAACGAGTATCTGAATGGGCTGTTGGCCAAATTTCCGTAGCTACCTTCCATCTTCTATATTACCAACATCCTCACCCGCCTCAATCGCCCCCCTCCTCGTCATCGCCCTCCTCCGGAAGGTTTAGAGGGTCGTGTTCGTCATCATCCTCATTTTCATCCTCTAAATCCGCCAACGCGCCCGCCTCAAAGAGGTTCACCGACCCGCAGAAGGTATGGCGCGTATTAGGAGAGTCCTTAAGCAGCTTTTTAATTGCTTTACGCTATATCATGGCCCTCTCGCCGCCAAAAACGTGAGGAAACAAACTTCATTCTGTACTCGGAGAACCTTCCCCTTGATCGGCATATCCTCGGTTTGGACGAAGAAGGTATAAATGTCGAGGCGAGGTGATGTGAGCATGGATTTGGAGGTTCATTACGGGAGTACTGCTGCTTAAAAACAAACAATTGCAAATTATCAAAACGTATGCCTTCCTTTATCTTCATTCATTTCACGCCGTTACATAATGAAGCTCCCTGTCTGCGAAGCCCATCTCTTCTTTGTGCTTAATCCAGCACCTAGCAACCTCCTTGTAGAACTCTTCGTGCACTTCGTCGACAACGCTTTGATCAGTAGATGGATCTGTTCGTTGATCAGACCCGTTTTCTGAAGCCTTGCTCTTATTATTTTCCCTGCTGGTGCAAATCCTTCGCCCAACAATTACTCGCAAAGGTTTTCGGTTACTCATAGGTAGGTAGTACTTGTTTGTGTAGTAGGGTAAACCAAGAGGAATGCCACTGATCTTGTAGCACCAGTGCTGGAAATCTCGGAGAGGATTGTTATAGAAGTCGTTCTCGTGAAGCATCAGGACAGGAACGAGATCGTAGCCCTTCTGAATGGCGACCCTGATGAACCCCTTGTGCTTAATGCTTATGTTGATATCTTTATCGAAGGGCCTGCACTTCATCATTTCGTGCACCCCGCCCGGCACTAGAGCGACATTTTGCCCGTGGCCCATGACTCGTAACAAATTTGCCTTAGTTATTGGCATGCACCCACCGCGGATGCCACAGAACAGCCTGTAGAAGGGTATTAGAGCGACCTGGCTGCCAAAGAATAGACAACAGTCTTCAAATATCTCCCGAAATTGGTAAAAGCAGGCCCAAACCGACACCGGTAAAGTACCGTGTGGCGTCATCGCAAACATACAGCCCCCTCTCGTGTACTCGTCTTTGTCTTCCTCCTCATAAATTATCTTGCTGTCAAAGAAGAGTCCGAAGTCCCCAAGCAGACAAACTTCCATCAAGTCTGAGAGTGGTTTCAGAGGGTTTTTCCAACCCCATGTCTTCCTCTTCCTACTGTAAGGCAGCATTACGCTTGGTAGGCAGAAAAGGGCAACAACCTTTGCAAAGTTGAGAAAGGCGTCAATAGGGCCAGATGACTGTATCGGGGGAGCGAAGAGGACAAAAATGCAAAACCAGTGGACGTTAGTCATGAAAATGTCCTGACCAAAACTCACGATCCAGCCCACAAGACGGCGACGACGACGGCAACTAGGTATCCTTTGACCTTGAACGGGAGAGGAATCTGACCCTCCTCCTGACAGTACCTTCTCCGACTCCGACTCCGACTCCGACTCCGCCTCTTCACCCCTGTAGAACAACAAAGAAACGAGGAGAAAGGCCTCGCTTACCCACGATAAGGTAGCACCAGTCCAAATTAGAAATTCGTTTTTCTTTTGCTCGTCCCTGCTTAGTAAGAAACTGAAGATAACCTGCAGTAAAAGGGCGAAGAAAAGTATAACCCATCCAGTGGCTTGCGAGAGGATGTGGAACTTGCCTCCCTTGAGAGGGTGGTGAAATGACCAAGTGTCCCCCACGAATATCCTCCCACCGACGCCATGCGTAAACAGTGGCACAGCTAGAGTCACGAGCAAAACCCAAACGTTAAGAACATCCCCGCTCAATCCTGTCAGGCGCTGAGTGGTGGTCACGCATTCAAAGCAAATCACGTTGAGAAGAGAGACGCCTACGCGAAGGATGTGAGGGGCCTGAAGAAGGAGGTAGTTCATCAATGCCCAGAAACAGAAGTCTAGCAATTTGTAGCGCTTCATTTTTTGGCGGGGGCGGGATGCTTTTGTTGTTCTTGTAAAGCCATTACTGCCGTCCACAGGAACAAACTGCCCATATTTAGCATCGATTCTTTTGCCCTTGCCCCGATTCTTCTCAGGAGAGTTGACGTGTGTCACCCACATCTCGACGGGAAGATTTCGATGATCATCCTCTTCTTCTCCTGTATTATCAACGTCACTACCGCCGCCACATTTTTCGACATTTTTTTTCCTTCCCGTCCCTTTTCCAACAACTTCATCACTCTCAAATGCCATGATACTTGACACCATCAAACCCTGTGAGGTGAGATGAAGTTAGGTGAGTTGAGAAGATGTGAGGCGGAGCGAGGGTAGGAGGTGAAATGAGGTGCAGTAAGGTAGGGTTCAGTAAGGGAGTTGAGGTTGAGTGAGGTGGGGGAGGGGGGTGGGGTGAGGTACGGTTCGTTGAGGCGACGGTGAGGGTGAGAGTGAGAGTGAGAGTGAGAGTGAGGGTGAGGGCGAGGGTAGCCTCACCTGCGCGAACATTCCCAACATCCCTACACTACTTAAGATACCCACGATTTTTACATTGGCAAAGATGAACAGTATCAGAACAATGAGCCCGAGGGTCCAGATTGCCCAGGTGAAGCCCTGAAGAATAATGTAGGTAAACCCTCCATTGAGGCGCCAGCTGAGGAACTTCTTAGTGTTGTTGTACCGGTACGTTCCAATGATGTGCGTGACAGGCACAAGTAAAACACATGGGAGGAGAAGCGCTGACTCAATGAACTGTCCAGAGGGATTGGAAGGTAATGTGGCAGAAAGATACTTCAGGATTGGCAATCTGTAGTGGTCATACAGCACCGAAATTATGAACGTTGACAGCGACGTAACAAAAAGTAGGGCCATTAAGTAGCGGTCAACTGATGTGGCTTTTTCGTCCTCTCTCTCTTGCCAGGAGGTGAAGTCTAAGAATGCTCTTGATGAGGACACTTGAGAAGGAGGGGGAGGAAAGGGGTGGGATGGAGGTGGAGCGGCTTCTGTCAGCTGCCGAACAGACTTGCGGCTGCGTAAGGTCGGTGCCATTAGTATGGTTTTTTTCTTTGCTGTTTTAGTTGTTGTTCCTTATTACATTCTATGAAAACTTGGCAAGAGAGAAGCAAGTTTCATCATCAGTCGTCCAGCAGGGAGGGAATTTGAAAGAAAAGGCCTGAGATGAGGTGAACTCCGAAGGATTTTAGAGACGTAAAATAATAAAGCTTCAGGCGAAGAAAATAATTACTCAGATGCAATTGTTTCGCATCGTCTTGTCTTATCTTAATAGCAATTTGGCATCGATGTTGTTGGTTTCATTGCACGGGTGGGTATTAGGCGTGTTGTGTCTCTCATTCTCTCAATTGTTTGTATTGGTCCTTTGTTGGTCCGTCATTCTTATTTAGGCCTTGTTGGACTCCTCCTCAAAGTTGTCAACAAGTTCGGGAATTTCATCTTCTTCGTCATCTTCATCTGCCTTCTCGGCGGGCATTCCTCCCATGCCGGGAGCCATCTGAGCCATGGCCTGCCTCATCTGCTCAACATTTTCCTGTCCAAGCTGTTGGATGATGTCGGGGAACAACTCCTGGATACTCTTGACCGCAGAGGATCCAGAGACAATGTAGGTGTTGGCCTGGATAGAAGCCTGGACCTTGGGGTTGCTGAAGTGAACAACCTGCCCATCGTCGCGGAAGAGGTTGACCTGCTCAATTCCAGGGATCTGGGTGATATTAAGCTTCTTCAATGCAGAGTTAAGCTTGGCGTCCCCCTGGGCGGAGGAGTTTCGGCTCGCTCCCTTCTTCTTCCTTCGGACAGAGCCCTTGCCGCCGGTCTGAGCAGACGCGCCTGTCATGGAGGAAAATTGTGGATGTGTGTGTTTTTAAAGGGGAGTATTTGGGATCTGTGTTAGAGCCAAGAAAAACCAAGAATTCGCCCCGTCAAGTCCAGTCATTTTGTCCAGCTCGTCAACCCGACGTCGCAGTACATCTAAACCCCACGAAACACCCTTCGCGACTTACCGCCAAAGCGCTTGGCAATCATTGCCTTTCTGGCAGCGAGGATTTCATCGGACTCAACCATGAAGCAGTCTGAAAGTATGCAGGGATCGCGAAAATCACAAAGGAGAAGGTTTGGGTTAGATTCGACCCTTTCGGCCACATTTTAGTTTCGCGGAGCAATGGTGAGATCCACACGCCACCTCTGAACATCGGTCCTTCCATCACGAGGAGGAGTATAGGTGCGTACATAGCCCCAAGCGGCGCTGTGAAAATAAAAATCCTGGACTGTACACAAAACAACTTTTTATGCGGCGAGAATAGCTCATTTTTCGCCCTTACCTTTGATGAGAGAGGTTACAATTTTGTGGGGCTATCGACCGCCACGAGAAGGCAGGGACAAAAAATACTACTCTCGGTCACTTGGCAGCCACTACGATCCACCGACCGCCTATGACACGCACTGAGAAAGACCTGAAGAAACTCAAGGTCGCTGATTTAAGGTCAATTTTGTTGAGCCAAGGCATAAACGATGGCGAGCTTACGGGTGTTTTGAAGCAGGGCCTCATTGACAAGGTGCTAGAGCTGGACAGTGCAGGTGGTTCGACCGTCCCCGATGGTGATTCGGGCCCGGACGCGGCTTCGGAACAACCAGCGCCTGCCGTAGCCCCATCACCTGCACCTGTTCCTGCCCCTGCGCCAGCCCCCGCCCTTGCACCCGGCCAAGACACGGAAGCCGCCGAGCGGCTGTCGCTTCAGCGCAACCTCCACCCCCTCCTGAAACGATTCATGGCTTCCTCCGTCCATGAACGTGCCAAGGCCTTGAGGGAGGGCGGAAATGACTATCCCTCCATGTGGCAAGATGTGGACAGCTGGAGGGATGGCAAAGGGTGGAGAAACATCTACAAGACTTACCTTGAAATCACTGAGGTCGGTGGCGATGCCGCGCTTTTCCCGCAGGCTCCCAAGGAGGATCATCCCGAGAAGGCCAAGCAGGACACTCCGGCAGCTAAGGAGGAAACTGCACCAGATGCACAAAATGAAGTAGAAGAACGCCCCGCAAAGAAGGCCAGGAAGTCTCGCTGGGGCTCCGCAGCGCCCGCCTCTGACACCGCCACTAGTGGTACCCCTTCTGCCTCTGCCTCTGCCTCTGCCTCAGAACCTAGCGCACAACCAGCCGCGCAGCCAGCGAAAAAAGAGCGAGGTCGCTCTCGGTGGGGTAAGGCAACAGTGAACACGACACCTGCCGTAACAACCCCTGCCACAACAAATACTGCAACACCGACTTTTGCTCCTCCAGCGCACATGCAAGCAAGACCTTCCCAAATGAAACCCGAAGCTATGCAGGAGTTGGTTTCTCTTCAAAGTAAACTCAAAACCATCCTGACGAAAATTACGACCGTTGCTGCTGATGCAAAACGAGTTTCGTCCCTCCCTTTTGACCACCCCGACCGATCCCCGTCTCCCCGCCTATTTACGATCAATTGACGGGTCAGAAAAAGAATACGCGTGAAAAAAGGTGGAAAGATAAACTCGAAGACCAGAAGATGGACTGCTTGGAAAGGATGGCGGATATTCAGAAGGAAAATGGAGGATCCGCTGTCGGTGGAGTGGGGGGAGGCCCTGTCCCGATGGGTGCAAACCTCGCGGGTTTCGGGGTTGGGGCTGGTTTCAAGAAGAGGAAAAAAACAACTAAGGTCTTTCTTAATGTTAAGGATTTCCCAGGCTATAATTTCATCGGGCTGGTCATTGGGCCACGAGGGAAGACACAAAAAGAGCTCGAGGCTAAAACAGGTGCCAAGGTTGCTATCCGTGGAAAGGGGAGTGTAAAAGAGGGGTCCCGTGGACGAAGAGACGGTAGACCGATGCCGGACGCGGATCTTCCCCTGCATGTATTGTTGACAGCCGAAGACCAATCATCATTGGATATGGCTGAGGCTGAAATCCGAAAGCTCGTTGATAATCCCATGGAGGACAAGGACAATGAACACAAGCAAAAGCAACTCAGGGAGCTCGCTGTCTTAAACGGAACGTTAAAGGAAGACGAGTTCTGTCCCCTTTGTGCTCAAAGAGGACACCGCGCATTTGAATGTCCGAGTAGGTGAGTTTTTTCGGGTCGTTGCTGA
>ENA-OWPI01004810-OWPI01004810.1-marine-metagenome-genome-assembly--contig:-NODE-4810-length-10590-cov-7.825454_pt1 | contig 10590 bp, 12 predicted proteins | sample MGYA00238138_ERZ651775 | MGnify/ENA primary metagenome ERZ651775 (study PRJEB26906, sample SAMN06265043) | marine metagenome | isolation source: Helgoland LTER site | place: Germany:Helgoland, sampling...
TCCTGTTTATGCACAAGATGGTTTTCCCATATCTTATCATATAGAGTTTTAGACATTGAAATTTTATTTTTTTTCGCTAGTTGACTTTTGAGCTTCAGCTTTTGATGTTTCTTTTTTTTCTTCTTGATGCTTGGGCTCAACTTGATCTAGTTTTACTTCTTCAGGTTTGACCGAAACGTCTACGCCAATTTTCTTTTTAATTTTTTCGGCAATTCTTGCTGATTTTCCTTTTCTATCTCTTAAATAATAAAGTTTAGCTCTTCTAACCTTTCCTGATCGTATCACTTTTATTGAAGCAACATTTGGACTGTATAAAGCAAATGTTCTCTCTACTCCTTCTCCAAAAGATATTTTTCTAACTGTAAAAGATGAATTTAAATCTCTATTTTTTTTTGCAATACAGACACCTTCAAAATATTGAATTCTCTCCCTTTTGCCTTCTACAATCTTAACACCGACTTTAATTGTATCACCAGGGGAAAAATCAGTAATTTTTTTGCTCGCAGTGATTTTTTGAACTGCTGCTTTATTTATGTCTTCAATGTTTTTCATTTTTTTTCTGTAAATATTTTTTCCAAAGATCAGGTCTCTGGCGACGTGTTATAGCCTCAGATTGAGATAAACGCCACCCCTTAATTTTGGCGTGATCTCCAGAAAATAGGACCTCTGGTACCTTTTTACCCTCCCATTCTCTTGGTTTAGTATATTGAGGATATTCCAAAAGATTGTTTTCAAAACTTTCTTCTTTTGCAGAATCTGCATTACCTAAAACTCCTGGAATTAGCCTAACCAAAGCATCTACAAAAACTAATGATGCACTTTCACCACCAGATAAAATAAAGTCTCCGATGCTGTATTCTTCAATATTTCTCGTTTCTAGCAATCTTTGGTCTACGCCTTCAAAATGACCACATAAAATATTTATCTTTTTAAATTTACTTAAAGATTTTACAATGTTTTGGTCCAGCTTTTTACCCTTAGGAGAAAGATAAATTATTTTTTCACCAGAATTTATATTTTTATCTAGTGCTGATGCAACAACATCTGGCTTCAATAACATTCCGCTTCCCCCACCAAAAGGTGTGTCATCAACAGTGCGCTTTACATCATTTGCATAATCGCGAATATCTATCACCTTTAGACTCCATTTTTTATTTTCCTGAGCTTTTTTATAAATTCCAATATTAAGTAGCCCAGGATATAAATCTGGATACAAAGTAAAAATTTGTACTTCAAGCATTTGTAAACCTTTTTATTTAAGCTTTAGGCTCTTCCTTTTTAGCTTCTGCTTTAGGCTCTTCCTTTTTAGCTTCTGCTTTAGGCTCTTCCTTTTTAGCTTCTGCTTTAGGTGCTTCTTTACTTTCTTCAGCACTTTTTTTTCTGTCCTTTTTAGGAATAGCTTTTTGAGGATTATTTCCTGGCTTCGGCATTGGCATTATTTGAAGTTCACCTAAAAGTCTAGAAACTCTAAGAGTTGGTTGAGCACCTTTACTCATCCAATATTTTACTCTTTCAGCTTCTATTTTTATTCTTTCCTTTTTATCTTTTGGAAGTAATGGATTGTAAGAACCAATTTTTTCAATAAATTTACCGTCTCGTGGATATCTTCCGTCAGCGATAACTATTTTATATACAGGTCTTTTCCTTACTCCTCCCATTGATAGTCTTATTCTTAACATGTTTTACCTTTCATTTTAGTTTATTGAGCATTTCATCTGGGATCATTCCAGATGGAATTTTTTTTCCTTGTGACATCTTTTTCATCATGTCTGACATCATTTTAAATTGTTTAAGTAACTTATTTATTTTAGAAACATCTACTCCAGCGCCTTGGGAAATTCTTTTTCTTCTAGAACCGCTAATGATTTTTGGATTTTCTTTTTCATTTTTTGTCATAGATAAAATTATAGCCTCATTTTCAATAAGCATTCTTTCATCTATGTTAGCTTGATCCATTTTAGCTTTCATTTTATTTACACCAGGTAACATAGACATAACTCCTTCCATACCTCCCATTTTTTTCATTTGTCTCAATTGTGAAAGATAGGAGTCCATTGTAAAAATACCTTGTTTAAGCTCTTCCTCAGTTTCTTTAATTTTTTCTTCACTTAAATCTTGTGCTGCTTTTTCGACAAGCGTAACCACATCACCCATTCCAAGAATTCTGTTAGCTAACCTGTCAGGGTGAAACATTTCAAAGTCAGAAACTTTTTCTCCAACTCCAATATATTTTATTGGCTTGCCTGTGACATGTTTCATGCTTAATGCAGCTCCACCTCGCGCATCTCCATCAACTCTCGTTAAAATAATTGATGAAAGGTTGACTGATGTGTCAAATTCTTTTGCAACGTTTACAGCTATTTGACCGGTTAAAGAATCGGCAACTAGAATGGTTTCGGCTGGTTTTGTTAAATCTTTAATTTGTTTAATCTCAGTCATCATTGGTAAATCTATTTGTGTTCGGCCAGCGGTATCAAAAATTATAACATCTGAACCACTTAGATTTGCAGCATTGAGTGCTCTTTTAGTAATGTCAATTGGTTGTTGTTTATCGATGATCGGTAAATTTTGTATGCTATTTTTTTCTGCTAATAATTTTAATTGTTCTTGAGCAGCAGGTCTGTAAACGTCTAAGCTTACAAGCATAACTTTTTTTTTATGATTTTTTTCAATTAACTTAGCTAATTTAGCGGCTGAAGTTGTTTTTCCTGACCCTTGTAAACCTACTAATAATATAGAAACTGGTGGAACTGCTTTTAGATTAATCTCCTCATTCTTTGAACCAAGAATGTTAACTAATTCATCATAAACAATCTTTACTATCATTTGACCAGGTGAAGTTGATCTAATGATTTCCTGGCCAATAGCTTTTGGTTTTACATTTTCAATGAAATCTTTCACAACTGGCAGCGCTACGTCAGCTTCTAATAAAGCTAAACGAATTTCCTTTAAACCAGAGTCCACTTGTTCTTCCGTTAAGGAAGGGGCACTTTTTAGTTTAGAAAAAATATTTTCTAATTTATTTGTTAAGTTTTCAAACATTTTTATAACGTCCAACACCTATCGCACTAGTGGGCGAACCTTCGCTGACTAGTGTCGACACTCCTGTTTTCAAGAGCACCGCAAAAACTTAAGTATTTGCGGAAAGTTCGTGGAAACTACAATTTGGGGTTTTAAAAGTCAATGAATAATTATACTAATCTACTATTATGCCTTTGATTAAAGCTTTTAGAATGGATGGTTTGGGCAACAAATTTGTCATTGTTGATAGAAGAAAAGACATTGTAAATATAACTAAAGAAAAAATAATTCATTTGGGTAAACTTGAATCTTTTCATCGTGAGATTGGATTTGATCAAATAATCTTTATTGAGAAAGAAATTGATAAAGCTTTTCCAATTACTATCTTTAATTCAGATGGAGGTGAGGTAAGTGCATGCGGGAATGGAAGTAGATGTGTAGCTTATCTTTTAGGCAAAGACTTAAATACGAAAGAAGTAAAATTAAAAACAAACAATAGATTACTTAATGCTAAAATAGTTGGTGATTTAGATGTTGAGCTTGCAATGGGAAAACCTATATTCGAATGGAATAAAATTCCTTTATCAAAAAATTTAGACCATAGTAAAATAACTCTTAATATTGAAGATAAAGTATTCACGGATGGTTTTTGTTTAAATGTAGGAAATCCACATATAATTTTTTTTGTCAAAGATTGCTTTGAACATGATTTAAAAATTTTAGGTCCTAAAATTGAAAATAATAAACTATTTCCGGAAAGAACTAATGTTACATTTGCTCAAGTAAATGATAGAAACAATATAACGGTAAATGTTTGGGAGCGTGGAGCTGGATTAACAAAGGCGTGTGGAACAGCTGCTTGCGCCACTGCTGTTGCTGCTATGATAAAAAAACTAACAGAAAATGATATTAATATTAAATTCAAAGAAGGAACTTTAAATCTAAAAATAGATAAAGATCTAAATATTTTTATGCGAGGCCCGGTTTCAGATATAAAATATACTAAGCTTGAAATCTAAAATGAGTTTATTTAATAAATTTAAAATAGGTCTCGGAAAGAGTTCCTCTGGTCTGACAGATGGTTTTAAAAATGTATTTTCAAAGAAAAATATTGATGAAGATGTGCTTACAAAGTTTGAAGAGCTAATTATATCTGCAGATGCAGGTGTTGATGTTGCAAGAGAACTTAGAAAAGATTTTGAAAACTTTAAAATTGATAAAAAATTAGATGACCATAAAGAAATTCTAAAATTAATCGCAGAAAAAATGGCAATTGGTCTTCTCAAATATGAAAAAGACTTAAGCTTAATGGGGAACGCCAAGTCTGCAGTAATTGTAGTTTCAGGTGTAAACGGTGCTGGAAAAACAACTAGCATTGGAAAACTTGGTAAATACTTTAAGGATAATAATAGATCAGTCGTATTTGGTGCTGCAGACACATTTAGAGTTGCTGCTATTGATCAATTACAAGTTTGGGCTACTAAAGTTAAAGTTGATATCATCAAATCCGAAATAAATAGTGATCCTGCTTCTGTAGCATTTAAAACAGCAGAATTTGCAAAAAAAAATCAAATTGATATTGCATTAATTGATACAGCTGGACGCCTTCAAAATAAAAAAAATTTAATGGAAGAGTATAAAAAAATTATTAACGTTTTAAAAAAAATTGATCCCTCTTATCCAAATGAAGTAATTTTAGTGTTGGACGCAACAACTGGGCAGAATGCATTAAACCAAGTTGAGGAATTTAGTAAAATACATGATCTTACTGGTTTAATAATTACGAAATTAGATAGTACGGCTAAAGGTGGTGTTGTATTAGCTATTTGTAAAAAATATAAATTGCCAATAGTAGCAATTGGTATGGGTGAAAAAGAAACTGACTTGCATCCCTTCAATGCAGAATATTTTTCAAAAGCTTTATTGGGTATTGAAGATTAAATTTTATTAATAAAAAGTTTAATATTGTTTAAAAGCTTATCATTATATTCCATCATATGATCATCATTTTCTGGAAAGTACCTAAATTTTGGATCGTTGGCTCTTTCAAAAAGTTCTAGACCCATTCTTTGTGGAACAATATTATCCATTTTTCCATGCATGATTAATATTGGAGTTTTAATATTTTTAATTTTACTTTTAGAATCGTATCTATCTTTTAATAATAAATTAACTGGTAAGTATGGATAATAAATTTTTGCAGTATCGGCCATAGACGTAAATGGAGACTCAAGAATAATTCCTCCGAAATTATCTTTTGATGCCAGTTCAATAGCAACACCTGTCCCTAATGACTCTCCATATAAAACAATATCTTTATTATCTAACCCTTTTGTTTTAAGCCATTTAACTACTTGTTTCGCATCATAATATAAATTTTTTTCTGTTGGTTTACCTTTATTTCCACTAAACCCTCTCCATGAAGTTAAGAGAACATTTAAATTAAGTTTATTTAGTTCATTTAGTTTGTGAACTCGATTTAATAGATTGCCGGCATTACCATGAAAAAAAACTACTGTTTTAAATTTCTTTAAATCTTTTTTAATAAACCATGATTTTAATTTAATATCTTCATCTGTCTCAATAAAAATTTCTTGATATTTAAAATTAATTTTATCATTTAAATAATTATTCTCACTTGGATTATAAAGTAAGTTTCTTTGATAAAAATAAATAAATATAATTATTGCAAGGTAGGCTAAAATGATTGAGGTTGTGATTAAGTATAAATATTTCATTTTGTTATTTTTCTTGCTAAATAAACACCTGCAAAAACAAAAGCTGCACCAAAATAATGGAAGCTTAATAAAGCTTCTTTAAATAATATAATTCCATATATCGCAGAATAGATAGAAAATATATAAAGAGTAAATCCTGCAAGAGATGCGCCTAAATGTTTTTGGACTCTAGTATATAAAGTAAAAGCTATAATGCCGGGTGATATAGCTGCAAAAAGTACCCAGAAAAAAAAATTACTATTAAAAACTGTATTGAAATAAAAAATCTCTTCTAAAAGATAAAAGGGAAATAATGAAACTGCTCCGAATAAAGCTATAAGAGTAAATCTGGCCATTAAACTAAAATTACTTTTCCAATTTAAAAGATATATAGAATAAACAGCCCAACCAATAGCAGCCCCTACCATCCATAAATCACCAGATGTAAATTTAAAATTTATTAACAAATCCAATTTACCTTTACTTATTATTGCTAGCACACCAGTTAAACATAAAATTAAACCAATAATTCTTGAAAGATTAATTTTATCTTTAAAAAACATTACAGATAGAATGATTATAAAAATTGGAGATGAGGTGTAAATAATTCCCATGTTAGCCATTGTTGTCGACATTCCGGCAATAAATGGAAATGCACCACATACACCACATCCCATAGAACCCAAAAAAAATAATTTCCAAAACTCTTTGTTTATATATTTTTTGTTTTTTAATATTTCATAATAAAAAAATGGAAATAAAATTAGAAATACAGTAAGCCATCTCCAAAAAGCTAAAGAGATGGGGGGAACGTACTCTACGCCTCCTCTAGCAACAATAATATTAGTTGCCATAAATATTGGTTGAACAAAAAGTAAAATATATGGAGTGTATGGGTGACTTTTCTTAATCAATTTAAAATCGACTATTTTTTATCGCTGAATGCTTCGTAAAACATCATGAATATAGCTATTACCATTAGTATAAAAACTGGCAAGATATCAAAAAAACCTATCATGGAAGACCTGGTAAGTGTAGTGGCTAAGCCCGCTAAAAAAGCAGTTGCTAAAGAAACACCTATTATTGTAGTTATTTTATTCATCATCTTTACAATTTTTTTCTAACCAATTAGCAGTTCCTAAAAATCTTAAATCATCAAGCTTGTCTCCAACTAACTGCACGCCCAAAGGTAAATTATTTTCACCTGTAAGTAAAGGTAGTGAAATAGTTGGTAAGCCTAAGTATGTCCAAATTTTTTGAAAATCTGCATTCCCTGTCGACTTTAGCCCTTTATCTGCAACACCACTTGATGAAGGGGTAATTATACCATGATAATCCTCGAAAACTTCTTTGTAAGACTCGTAACTTTGTTTCATAAAATCTATAGCATTAGCGTAATCATAAGCTGAATATTTCTTTCCTCTTTCGATTGCATCTCTCATTTCTTTAGAAAGTTTATTTTTATCTTTTTTATAATATGCTTGAAAATTATTTGCTAAATCAGTTTCGTGAATGATTTGATGCTGTTTTGGAATATCTTTAAAATATGAAGGTGTCTCAAATACTTCAATATTTTTTTTGAACTTTTTTATAAAAAATTCAAATGCATCTTTAGAATCTTTATGAATATTTTTCCATTTTTCTGTTTTGTAAAAAATAAATTTAGGTTCAAAGATTGGTCCTTTTCTGCACTCTTCTAACATTTTATCAGCAGCGAAATGCACTGTTGAAGGATCATATATATCTTTTTTAATTAATGTTTTGGCTAATAGAGCTACATCTTCAACTGTTTTTCCAAATACACCTATTGTATCTAATTTTTCAGAAGTCTTTAATACTCCACTCCTTGAGATTAATCCATAAGATGGCTTATATCCTACCACGCCACAATATGAAGCTGGTCTTATAATTGATCCACCTGTTTGTGATCCAACCGATAGTGGGGCCATCTGAGAAGCTATTACTGCTGCTGAACCGCTTGAAGACCCTCCTGGAGTTCTTGAATAATCATGAGGATTTGTAGTTTTACCTGGATGTATATAGGCAAGTTCAGCGGTAACTGTTTTACCCATGATAATAGCGCCAGCATTTTTTAATAAATTTACTACTTCAGAGTCTTGTGCTGCTGACATTTTTTTTCTGAAGACTGTTCCACATTCTGTTGGCATATCGTAAGTACCAAAAATATCTTTAATGGCAATAGGTAGCCCGTGTAGTGAACCAAGTGGCTTACCAGACTTTCTGTACTCGTCAGCTTCTTCTGCTTTCTCCAATAAAATTTTTTTATCTAAAAAGTTCCAGGCCTTTACATCTTTTTCAAACTTATCCACTCTTGAAATATAAGCTTTACAAACTTCAACGGAAGAAATTTGACCTTCTCTCATTTTTGCAACCAATTCATTAGTTGTCATTGAAAAAATGTCTACCATGATAATTTTAATCTGCGAAAAGAGTTTCTGGTAACCATAATGCTATACCTGGGAACCAGTACATTAAAACCATTGCAAATATTACGATACCAAGGAAAGGCATTATACCGGAAAATATTTGCATAAGTTCAACATTTTTAGATTGAACACCTTTTAAATAGTAAGCCGACATGGCCATGGGCGGTGTTAGAAAAGAGGTTTGTAGATTTAATGCAATTAGCATTGCAAAAAAATAAGGATTTACATCAAATATTACTAGTAATGGTAAAAATATTGGAACAAATATAATTAAAATTTCAGTCCACTCTAGTGGCCAGCCAAGCAAAAATATTATGATTTGAGTAATAACTAAAAACTGCCAAGGCGCTAAATCCATTGATTTAAAAAAATGTTCAAAAACTTCGTGTCCACCTAAGTATGAAAAAACAGAAGAAAAAGTCCAAGAACCAATAAACAACCACATAATCATTGCTGTAGTTTTTGCTGTTAAGAAAACGGATTCTTTAAAATTTTTCCATTTAAGTGTTTTGTAAAAGTAAGATAAAACTAACGCTCCAAATGCACCTGCTGCAGCTGCTTCAGCTGGTGTAGCTATGCCTGCTAAAATTGTTCCAAGAACTAACATTATCAGTCCAAAAAGTGGGACAAATGAAATCAAAACTTCTTTTAATATTGTTCCTGTTGGAGGAATATCTTCTGCTGGAGGCTTAGGTGCAATTGATGGCTGAAAATAAGCTCTAGTTACTGCGTACGTTATATATAAACCTGCAAGCATAAGTCCTGGAAAGATTGCGGCCGCGAATAATCTTAACGGCGATAATTGAGCTATAACCGAATACACAATTAACATAATACTAGGTGGTATTAAAATTCCTAAACAACCACCTGCACAAATTATTCCAGATGCAAATTTTTTATCGTAACCAGCTTTAATCATAGCCGGCCACGCAAGTAATCCCATTAATGTTACAACAGCACCAATAATTCCGGTAGCTGTAGAAAATAAAGTGCAAGTTATTAATGCAGCTACTGCCATTGATGCCGGCAATCTATGAGCTGCTAATCTTATTGCAAAAAATAATTTCGCTACAATTCCGGCTCTCTCAACTAAATATCCCATAAATAAAAATAAGGGGACTGCTGTTAAAACGTTGTTATCCATTACAGTGTAGGTATTTTGTACAAACAGTTGGAATATTCTATTGTCAAGGAAGTGCTCCATGACTGCTGGATCATAATATGCGTAGTAACCAAATCCAATACCCATTGCCATTAATGTGAATGCAATAGGAAAGCCTAATAATACTGCAAATAAAAATATTCCCATCATCAAGATGGCTACTTCAGGGTTTGTTAAACTAAATAGCATCTTTTTGATCCTCGTCCTGTGAAGTTCTCATTAAAATTTTTTCTGTTTCTTCAGCAACAACCATTCTAGCTGGCCAATGCCCCGTTTGAATACAAATAATTGATCTGAATACTTCGCTGATACCTTGAATGATTAACGTAACGCCTGCTACTGGTATTAATGCCTTAACCATATAAATTTGAATCTGTGCCGGGCTGCTCCAACTTGTTTCTTTAATTTTCCAAGCTAATGCCGCATAATCATAGCCATAGAAAGCTAAAGCTAAAACTCCAGGAAAAAAGAAAATAAAATAAAGAATTAAATCTATCCACCCTTGTACCCTTGGTTTAAATAATCTGTAAATTACATCTCCACGTACGTGAGATTCTGTAGCTAAACAATATGCTCCGGACATCATTAGAATTGCACCATACATTTGCATGCTAAAATCAAAGTTCCAAAGTGTTGGTGAATTAAAAACATAAGCCATAATAACTTCGTAAACTGTTCCACCCATCAAAATAACAATGCACCATGAAAATGCTTTTCCTATAGAAGTGCTTAAATGGTCTGCAAATGATATGAAGCTTCTCATAAACATAAATTAGTCTAAATTTTTTAAAAATTCTATAAAAAAGGGGGCCGAAGCCCCCTTTTAAATCAAACTAAAAGTTAATTAAATTTTAACTTTTTCGATGTTTCCAAACTCATTTTCGTAAGCAAGTTTATAATTAGGTTGATTCATCAATAAGTATTTCATAACTCTCTTAGCATAAGCTTTTTGAGAATCTATGATTTTCTTAAAGTGAGCATCCTTACCAGAGAACTCCTTAACGATTTTATCCCAACCTTTTAACTGCTCAGCTAAAATTGCGTCTGATGTTTGATACACATTAACTTTGTGCTCATTCATCAATTTAGATAAGTCAGCAGAATATCTCACTAATGCTTTGAAATAGTTATCTGTATTCGCCGCATAAGCTGCATTCTTCAAGATAGCTTGGTGTGCTGGTGACAATGAATTATATTTCTTTTTATTCATTGGTATTTCAAACATCTCTTGAGATTGGTGAAA
>ENA-OWPI01004817-OWPI01004817.1-marine-metagenome-genome-assembly--contig:-NODE-4817-length-10580-cov-45.780729_pt1 | contig 10580 bp, 10 predicted proteins | sample MGYA00238138_ERZ651775 | MGnify/ENA primary metagenome ERZ651775 (study PRJEB26906, sample SAMN06265043) | marine metagenome | isolation source: Helgoland LTER site | place: Germany:Helgoland, sampling...
ATTTCTGTCATAAATCAAAAGGGTGGGGTTGGAAAAACAACAACAGTAATTAATCTTGCAGCAGGTTTAGCCCAACAAGAGAAAAAAGTTTTAGTAATCGATCTTGATCCTCAAGGAAATGCTACTACTGGACTTGGTCTATCCAATTTAGAAAGTTCGACAGAGACGATTTATGGAGTGTTGAATGGAACAAAGTCGATTTCTGAAGTAATAAAAAAAACAGAGTTCAAAAATTTAGATATAGTCACTTCAAATGTAGATTTATCTGGGCTTGAAGTCGAGACAGCTGATGATAACATGAGAGCCTTCATTTTAAAACGCGAATTAACCGCTTATTTAAATGATTCTGGAGCAACCTATAATTATGTGCTTATAGATTGCCCACCTTCGTTAAGCTTGCTTACAGTCATGGCTTTAGTATCTTCTCACTCACTGTTAGTGCCATTACAGACTGAATTTTTTGCTTTAGAAGGTTTAACGCAGCTAATGAAAACCATAGAGCGAATAAAAGTAAATTTAAATCCTGAATTAAAAATTAGAGGCATACTTTTAACAATGTTTGATAAAAGAAATAAGCTATCTACACAGGTAGAAAAGGAAGCAAGAGATTATTTTAATGAAAAAGTTTATCTAACTGTGATCCCAAGGAATGTTAGGCTGTCCGAGGCCCCATCTCATGGCATGCCAGTCTTAATGTATGATAAATCTTGTCCCGGTAGTAAATCATATTTTAACTTTACAGATGAATTTATTAATCAAGAACAAATAGTAGGGAGTGCTGCGTAATGGATACAAGTAAAATAAAAAAAGGCCTAGGCAGAGGTTTGTCATCTTTAATAGGTGAAACAAAAGTAGAAATAAATATTAATAAAATTTCGATATCTGATCTCGTAAGTAATAAATTCCAACCAAGAAAAACGTTTGATGAAGAAAGCTTACAAGATTTAACAAACTCAATAAAAGAGAGAGGTATTATTCAGCCAATCATTGTTAGAAAGTCAAATGATGATAGTTCAAAGTATGAAATAATTGCAGGAGAGAGAAGGTGGTTATCAGCACAAAAGGCAGGGTTACACGAAGTTCCAGTGGTTATTACGAACGCAGATGATTTAAAATCTTTAGAGTTTGCTATTGTCGAAAACGTTCAAAGAAATGATCTAAATGTAATCGAAGAAGCACGTGGCTATCAACGTCTTATTGAGGAGTTTTCATATGACCAAGAAAAAGTAGCAAAATTTATTGGAAAAAGTAGAAGCCATATAGCTAACTTTTTAAGGTTACTTAATCTACCAGAAGCAGTTTTAAAATTAATTGAAACCCAAAAATTATCGGCAGGACATGCAAAAATTTTAGTAGGTCTAGATAATGCAGAGTTTGTTGCAAATAAAATAATTGAAAAAAATCTTTCTGTTCGACAATCAGAAAATTTTGTTAAAATTTTTAAGATTAAAAAACACTCTCTTAAACCTTTGAAGGATATAAATTTGCAAGCTTTAGAGAATTCAATTAGAGAAAAAATTGGTCTTAATGTTTTAATAAAAAATAAAAAAAATAATTCAGGATCTCTGTTATTAGAATATAAAGATTTAGATCAGTTAAATAAAATAGTTGAGATTATAAAATCTAATTATTAGTTTTTCTTGAATTATTAATTATAAAATCTGATAATATATTTTTAGCAATTGTTGAGTTCTTTTTAATTAAAAGTTCAATATCATTTGTTTTATAAATTAGATCTTTTAGATGTTCTTTCTTCCATGACCTTATTTGTTGGATAACAAGAGGCTTATCCTTCCAGAAAATGGGAGGCTTACTTGCAGAAACAGCTTGTTCAATATTGTTTTTTTCATCAACTAATTCATGAATTTTAACTAGTCTTTTGAGCTTAGCTAATAATGTTCTAATAATTATAATGTTATCTTCATCAGAATAGTTATTTTCATTTAAAATAGTGACAGTTTTCCTAGTGTTTTTTGCTAGAGAGTGGTCCACCAGTTCCGAAGCATTATAATTCTCTGCTAGATTGGTTAACTTTATTATTTCTTCAAGATTTAAGTTTTTTTTGTTTAATAAATAGGCATCAATTTTTTCTAATTCATTATTCAAATTTTTTCTATCTCCTCTACTTCTTTCTATTAAAACATTTATTAATTGTTGGGATATTGGAATTTTTTTATTTCTAAAAAAAAGACTAATTATTGAATTTAAGGTTTGATTATTATCTTCATAAAATGGAACACATATAATTGATTTATCTTTTTCAAAAATTTTTCTTAAAGTAGATTTCTTTTCAAGATTTTTAGAATTTAAAATTATTTTTATATCTTCTGGGTTTTTTTCTATTAAGCCCTCTATAGTTTCTCTAATTTTATCTGTGGCTCTATTAATGATTACTAGTTTTTCGTTATCAAAGAAAGATTTTGTAAGAATGGAATTAAAGAAATTATCTATATTATCTAATATTTCTTTTTCTTCATATCTGTAGATTTTATCTAGATAGTTTTGTTCAAATATTTTTTTTATAGCTTCTTCTTTTGAGCCTTCATTATCACCATAAAATAAGTAAAATTTGTAATTGTTTAATTCTAGTTTATTTAATTCAAATGATTTTATTATCATAAGTTGTTAACAAGCTTAAAAAGTATTTTATTTACAGCAGCTTCAGCTAAATTATTTTTTATTTGATTCTCATAAGATCTTAGTTCAAATGTATCAGAATTATTATCATATATAAAATCTTCTATAATCACTAAATTTTTCGTATTTCCCTCATCCGAAAGTACTTGAACCTTCACCGTTATTTCATTTTTAAATTTTACAGCATCACCAGCAGCATCCTTCGTTGTAATAATTTTTTCTGAACTACTAGAAATATTTAATACAAAATTTTTTTCTTCTTTAATTTTAGGATTGGTATAAGGATTTAGTAATTGTTTTATTTTCAAATTAACCTGTCGATCTCCAGTAAGAACCAGTTCACTTATCGAAAAAGCATAAATTGATCTATTTTTTAATGAATATGTAGCTTCGTAGCCACATGACGATAAAAATAAAAAAAGGAGAAAAGTAAATATTTTTTTTTTCATTTTTATATTATAATATTTATAAGTCTGTTGGGCACAAAAATAGATTTCTTAATTTTTTGGTTATTAATAAATTTTTCTATTTCTTGATTTAGTTTAATTGTCTCTAAAATTTCTTTCTCTAGCATATCTCTTTTTACCTTTAAAATGGCTCTTTTTTTACCGTTTATTTGAACAACAAAATTAATATTCTCTTCTATTAAATCTCCTTTTGAAACTTTTGGCCATTTTATTTGATCTTCATTAATGGTATTTAAACATTCATTTGAAAAATGTGGAATAAATGGATTCATTAAAATTAAAATTTTTTTATAGTTTTCAATTAAAATCTCTTTTTTTATAGGTTTGTCTGTTTCTTTAATTAAAAAATTATACATTTCATAAAAATTAGCAACTATTACGTTATAATGAAATTTTTCTAGGTTCTGGGTTACTTTATTAATCAGTTGATTGGTAAATTTAGTTAAATTTTTACCTTCATCGTTTTGATTGTTATCTTTTATTTTATCTAAAATTTTAGAATTTAAAGCCCATAGTTTTTGAACAAATTTAAATGATGCCAGCATGCCTTGATCAGACCACTGAACATCTTTTTCTGGAGGACTATCTGATAAAATAAATAGTCTAACAGAATCTGCTCCATAATTTTTAATTATATTCTCTGGATCAATAGTATTTTTTTTAGATTTTGACATAGACTCTGTTGGTCCAACAATTATTTTTTCAGAGGGGTTATCTTTTTTATAAAATTCTTTACCATCTTCTGAAGTTACTTCTTCAGGACTTAACCATGAATTTGTTTGATCTTTATAGGTTTCATGGCAAACCATTCCTTGTGTAAATAATCCATCAAATGGCTCTTTTAATTTAAAATTATCATTTTTATAAGAGAGTGCTTGCATAAAAAACCTAGAATATAATAAATGTAAAATGGCATGTTCAACACCTCCAATATACTGGTCAACTGGCATCCAATAATTAGCTTCTTCTTGAGTAAATCCATAATCTAAATTATGAGGCGAGCAAAATCTTAAAAAATACCAAGAAGAATCTACAAAAGTATCCAATGTATCGGTTTCTCTTCTATATTTTTTGCCATCTAAAATAAAAAATTTCCAGCTATCTTCTGAGTCTAAAGGGTTTCCAGTGTTACTTAATTTTTCAATTTCTGGAAGTTTAACTGGCAACATATCTTTTGGAATTTTAATAGGCTGATCATTTTCATCATAGGCCATTGGAATGGGACAGCCCCAATATCTTTGTCTTGATATGCCCCAATCTTTCAATCGATAATTGGTTTTTTTTTTACCTAAATTATTTTTTTCTAAAAATTCTATAGTCTTAATAATAGATTCACTTGGAACTTTTAAACCATCAAGAAAATTTGAATTATAAAGATATCCTTCACCTGTATAAGCCTCATTATTTATTTCAAAATCTTTATCTTTCTCAGGCTTAACCACAGGTATAATTTTTAAATTATACTTTTTTGCAAAATCTAAATCTCGTTGATCATGTGCGGGACAACCAAAAACAGCACCCAACCCATAATCCATTAACACAAAGTTTGCAAAATAAACTGGAACCTTCATATTTTTGTCCAGAGGATTAACTGCAATCATATCAGTTTTAAAGCCAAGTTTTTCTGCAGAAGCAATGGATTCTTCAGTAGTACCTGTTTTAGAACATTCTTCTCTAAATTTTTGAAACTCTTTGTCTTCTTCATAATGTTTTGCTAAAGGGTGATCAACTGAAAGAGCAAGAAAAGAAAAACCAAATAAAGTGTCAGGCCTTGTTGTATAACACTTAATACTTTTAATAGGTTTTTCACTTTCAATTTTAAATTCAACTTCACAACCAAATGATTTACCTATCCAATTTTTTTGCATCACCTTTACTTTGTTGGGCCAATTATCCAAGCTATCCAGTCCTTGCAATAAGTCTTCTGAGAATTTTGAGATGTTAAAAAACCATTGATTTAACTTCTTTCTTTCAACTATAGCTCCTGACCTCCAACCTTTACCATCTACAACTTGCTCATTAGCAAGAACAGTTTCGTCAACAGGATCCCAGTTAACATAATTCTCTTTTCTGTAAACCAATCCTTTGTCATAAAGATCAAGAAAGAATTCTTGTTGATGTTTGTAATAGTCTTCAGAACAAGTTGAGATTTCTTTATCCCAATCAATTGATAGCCCAAGCTTTTTAAGTTGGGATCGCATAGTTTTAATATTAGACTCAGTCCAAGTTTTAGGATCTAAATTATTTTGTCTTGCCGCATTTTCTGCAGGCATACCAAACGAGTCCCATCCCATTGGATGAAGAACATTATAACCCTGTAAGGCTTTATAACGTGCTAGTACATCACCAATTGTATAATTTCTTACATGGCCCATGTGGATTTTACCTGATGGGTAAGGAAACATTTCCAAGCAATAAAATTTTTTTTTGCTCTTATCTAATTGGGTTACAAATGTTTTGTTGTTATCCCAAAAATTTTGCCATTTTTTTTCAACAGTTTTGAAATTGTATCTTTCCATCTTAATGAAGTGTATTTCAAATTATAATTATTTGGTACCAAAGTCTCGTGCTTTATAATCTGGTCTTTTTGTTAATTCATTATTTTCAATTAAAGCAGCCTCTTTTAGAATGGCTAATTTTATTTCATCAGCTAAAGATGACTCCATTTTAGATGTTTTGCATTTATTAAGTTCATCACAAACTTTTTTATAAACAATTATATTAACTCCATCCGCTCTTACTTCGTTTGAAAAAAATCTCACAGTAATTTTTGTGTATACGTTTTCTTTATTTTTATCTGAAAACCAATCTGTAATTATTATTCCTCCTGAATAATCCACATTACTTAGTGGTGTAAATTCTAATAATTTAATGGAAGCTCTCCACATTGGATTGGATGAAGCAAACTCAAAAACCCCACCATTTTTTTTATCACCGCCTAATAATTTAAACCCTCTCCCTTCCTGTATATTTTTCTGAACCCTGGCATCTGCATTTGCTGGAACTTTTCTAGCATCTACAGGCTTATAAATACCGCATCCTGAAATAAACATTAAGATCAAAAGTAAAATTGCGTTTTTTATAGGTTTTTTGAAAATCATTTTAAATTTATTATATTTAACTAAATAGCACGAATATTTATTAATAATATTAATTATTACGTGACATTTTTACAACACTTTTGTAAAAAAAACAAAAATTGATTATTATTGTTAAAACTCAAGATTAATTAATGTAATTTGCAAACATTATTAATAATAATAATAAATAAACATAAGGAAAATAAATGATAAATATAAAAAAAATAGGACTTACAGCATTAGCTGGATCTCTTGTTGCAGTATCTGCTTACGCTGGTGAACTATCAGTAAGTGGTGGTGCAAAAATGTCATACACTGCTGATACTGGTAACGAAGACGTTCAAGATGATGGTAATAGATTTGGTTTACAAAAATCTATTGGATTCACTGGTTCTGGAGAACTAGATAATGGTCACACTGTATCATTAGCACATTATATGGCAGCTACAGGATCTTTATCTTCAACTATATTGACTTACGATATGGGTGACATGGGTAAATTAAAATACGCAGAAGTGTCTCAATCATTAGGTATGGAGATCATTGATGATTTAACTCCAACTGCAGATGAAGAAATCTGGAATGGTTTAGATACTGAAGGTTCTTCTAATGAAACACCTGTTGGTAGAGCATCTCTAGGTAACACTGGATTTAACTACACTTACAGTGCAATAGATGGTGTACAAGTAGACGTAGGTTACTCTCCAAAAACATCAACTTTAAGTACAGACGATGGTTTTAACGCCTCGGAAGCAGCAAAAAGATCATCATCTTCTATAGCTGTACAATACACAGGTATTGATGGTGCAAATCTATTCTTTGGAACTGGTGAAGCAGGAGCTGCAACATCTGATTCAGATGTTGATATCTATGGTTTCACTTATGCATTAGGACCAATTACAGTAGGTGCACAACGTACTGATATTGATTACACTGCAGCAAATTCAGATTTAGAAACTGATATGTTTGGTGTTTCATTTGCAGTAAATGACAACCTATCAATTTCATATGGTCAATCTGAAACTTCAAAAGAAGGATCAACAGTTGATCAGGAAATTTCTGGTTTCTCAATTGGTTACTCAATGGGTGGAATGACTTTAAAAGCTCACAAAAACAAAGGTGAGAAGTTAGCTAACACAGCTAATAACGAGTCAGAACATACTGAGATCGCTTTATCTTTTGCATTCTAATTGTTAAAAGATTAATATTTAAAGGGCCTAAATTTATTTAGGCCCTTTTTTTTATTCAGAAATTTGGTTTAAAAAATCTAAATATTTTATGTAAGAGTTATTTAGATTTACAGAATTTTTATAAATAGGTTTTCTTGCTTGCTCAATACTAACGGTTTTTATTCCAGTTTTATTTTTGGTATGGTCTAAACAGTTTTCCTCCCACTCAAGATTACAAAATTTAATTAGTTTTTTTGTTTCATCAATAGGGTTATTTACCAAGTTCTCATAGTTACAATCATAGATATAACCTGGTATTTTTGAATGCCAAAAAGACATTAAATTTTTATATAAGTTTATAAATTTGACCAAATATTGTTGGTCGTAACTCCACGGAAGTGATGCTCCTTCAAAAGTATTTTTATAAATGGATAAAGCTGTATCCCTTAAATTACGCTTACAATGAATAATTTTAGCAGTTGGAAATAATATTTTAATGAAACCTATCCACACAAAATTTAGGGGTGCTTTATCTAAAATAATTAAATTATCATTAAATTGTTTAAAAAGAGATAATAATTCCATCCTTAATGTTTCTTTAAATTTATTATGAATATCAGTATTGGCAGTTATATTTTTCAAAAAATTTTTTTCTAAATTTTTCTTTAAAAAAAAATTTTTTAATAAAGGCAGTTCACCAGCTCCAAAAACTGCCGAATGTGATGATATAATTTGATGTGTTAAAGTTGTGCCTGATCGTGGTAAACCAACAATGAATATTAATTTTGGTTTTTCTGATGAAATATTTTTATCAAAAATAAATTCTTTAAAATTATATTGCATATTTGTAAAATTTTTTGTTTCTTCTTCAAAATTAAAATCTTTAAAGGAATTAAATTTTAAATTATTGGCGATAGTAAAATATTTTGAGGACATTTCAGGGTTTTTTTGATCAGAAAATGATTTTGCTATTGAAAATAAAAGTATTTCTCTATTTTTATCTGAAATATTTTGAGAATCTAATTTTTCCAACATCTTTTTTTGGTGAGTATCGTTCTTCTCGTAATTATTTATAGTACTATACATTTTATCAGCAAAAACATTCTGTGGATATTTTGTATTTAAAATGTTTAAAATTTGGACCACCGACCCAAGCTTTAATTTCTCCATTATGAGGGTTCATTACCACGGCCGATCCACCGTCAGCATTTTCTCGGATGACTGCTTTTTCAAGTGCTCGATAAGCAGCATATTGCACGCCTGAGTCGATACTTAATCGGAGATCTTCTCCTGGCGTGACAGCATCAATAACACGCAATGTCTTAACTGTATTTCCTTTAGCATCGTGTAATATTTTTCTCTTCCCAGTTTTACCTGCCAATATTTGGTTGAAGGCTTTTTCTATTCCTTCCTGGCCATTATCATTGCGATCTGTAAAGCCCACTAACTGAGATACTGATCGCCCCAGAGGATAATGACGTTTCTGAAACGGCATTAAATCTACCCCCTTAATATCGAGTCTTCGAAAAACTTCAATCTGCTGATCGCTCAATACTCGCTGAAGCATCTCACCTTTTCTTGCATTTTTCGCATTGATAAATTTCTCGAGCCTAATGACTGGCCAATCGATCACTTTAGCAATATCAGCCCAATGCTCCTTGGTATGAAGCAACTGGCTCGGATTAATCTGAAGCGAATGATGGGGCACGCTCACTGCTAAAAGCTTATGGTTCCTATCAAAGATAATACCTCGATCTGTACTAATCTCTTGTAGTTTTTCAGATCTAGATTTGGCGCGTTGTGCCAAGTCGACTGGTTCATCTATTTGCAAGCGAATAGCACCAAAGATAAGCGTAGATGCTGCGAACAAGAAAATACCTAATACCAAATATCGACGATATTTCAAAGGGCTCGAGTTCACTTTTTGCTAACTACTGTTATTGATGGAGGAGTAATCATCCCAATAGAATGGCGTGCTAATTTCTCTACGCGTGAGTGACTCGCCAAGCTAGACTGTCGCAACAGCAATTGCGCCCAGTCTTGCTTCAATACTCGTCGTTCTAACTGCAGTTTGTGGAGTCTAGTTTCCAGTACTCGACTCTCTTGGCGTTTAACGACTAAGCCCAGTGCTGAGCCAAACACAGCAGCTGACATGATCAAAACAATCAGGCCTCTCATAAACAACGCTCGATCACGCGCAACTTAGCACTCCGCGCGCGCGGGTTTACAGCTTTCTCGGCCTCAGTAGCTCTAAAAAGATTAGGTTTAACTATACGGTAAGCGGGTGCTTCCAATTTCTCTTCCCTTGTAAGATCTTTAGTCAAAAGATCCAGTTTCTTGAATCTGTGCTTTACTAACCGATCTTCAAGAGAGTGGAAAGAAATTATTAAAAGTCTTCCTTTTACCGCTAAGAGGTTCAATGCTGACTCCAACCCTCTTTCTATTTCTGTTAGCTCATCATTAATGTGAACTCGGATAGCTTGAAAACTGCGTGTTGCTGGATCTAAACGACCTCCTTGATATCGAAAGCAACTACGAATTATAGTCGCGAGTTCCTTTGTCGTTTCTATTGGCTTGGTAATTCTTGCACCAAGAATTTTTCTAGCTATGTGCCTAGATTTTCGTTCGTCGCCAAATTTCCAAAGTACATCGCTGATTTCAGACTCAGATGCAGAATTAACCCATGTCGCAGCTGAAACTTCACAAGAAGGATCCATTCTCATATCTAACGGACCTTCGAACCTAAAACTAAAGCCTCTATTTGGATCGTCTAACTGGGGAGACGACACTCCTAAATCAAAGAGAACACCATCTACCTGTTCGACGGCATGAGATGTTACTCGGCTGAGTTGCGAGAATGGTCCCCTAAAAAACTCCAGCCTAGGATCTTCAAGCGAGAAAGTTTTAGCCGCTTTCTCAGCTTCTGGATCACGATCGAACGCGAGCAATCTAGCCTCTCCACTAAGATTGGTCAGCAATGCTTTAGCGTGTCCACCTCGACCAAAAGTCGCATCTATATAGACGCCATCGCTCCTCAAATTCATTAAATCTGTTACTTCCTGCATTAGGACTGGAGAATGTGTGAACATCTAACCCCTCACAGAGATAAGGTGCTTAATGCTTCAGATGCGTCACTGGCATTACTGGCCAACAGGCTATTGCATTCGGCACGCCAGCGCTCTGAATCCCATATTTCTAGCTTATTGCCTTGGCCAGAAATCACTACT
>ENA-OWPI01004823-OWPI01004823.1-marine-metagenome-genome-assembly--contig:-NODE-4823-length-10576-cov-3.450519_pt1 | contig 10576 bp, 6 predicted proteins | sample MGYA00238138_ERZ651775 | MGnify/ENA primary metagenome ERZ651775 (study PRJEB26906, sample SAMN06265043) | marine metagenome | isolation source: Helgoland LTER site | place: Germany:Helgoland, sampling...
TTGCTCCCCCTCTTGGGCTCGAACCAAGGACCCTCTGATTAACAGTCAGATGCTCTAACCAACTGAGCTAAGGAGGAGTTTGCTAGAATAAATTTATTTTAGCGTGTGCAAATATATATCTTTTACAAAAAGCACAAAAACTTTTTTTGCAAAAAAATACCCAATCAACCCTTAGTTTTATTAAACCTCATAAACTATTGATGATTTGCTTACTATATAGCCATTTTAACACCATTGTATTAATCCATATTCAGATGTATTTAAATGCCTAAATAAATCGCTATTTTTTGTAAAAGTTGTATTTTTACAGACAATAATTAGCATAGATATATTGTAATCTATTTTTATGGATAAGTTTTCTTTCTTAAATGCAGCACATACCGGTTATATAGCCGATTTGTATGATAAATATTTACAAAATCCAGACATTGTAGAACCTAGCTGGAGAAGTTTTTTTCAAGGTTACGACTTGGCCAATGAAAATTTCTCTTTGACAGACGATTCTGAAGCATCAGTAGAAATTCCACAATCTGTTAGAAAAGAATTTCTAGTGGTAGATTTAATTAATGGGTATAGAACAAGGGGTCACTTATTTACCAAAACCAATCCGGTTAGAGATAGAAGAAAATACACTCCTACGTTAGCTATTGAAAATTTTGGTCTTTCTAAAAGTGATTTAGACAGTACCTTTAATGCAGGAGAAATTGTAGGAATTGGTCCAAAAAAACTTTCTGAAATTATTGGACATTTAGAGAGAACCTATTGCGATTCTATTGGAGTAGAGTACATGTACATGCGAAATCCAGAAAAGTTATCTTGGTGGAAAGATAGACTCATAGTAAATGACAACCATCCAAATTACAATCAAGATGCAAAAAAGTATATTTTATCTAAATTAAATCAAGCAGTTACCTTTGAAAGTTTTTTGCAAACAAAATATGTAGGACAAAAAAGATTTTCATTAGAAGGAGGAGAGGCTTTAATTCCTGGAATTAGTGTAGCCTTAAGAAATGCAGCTGAAGTATATGGAGTTGAAGAGTGTGTTTTAGGAATGGCTCACAGAGGTCGTTTAAATACGTTAGTAAATATTTTCAAGAAACCTGTTAGAGACTTATTTAGTGAATTTGAAGGGAAAGACTTTGAAGACACAAATATAGATGGAGATGTAAAATATCACTTAGGATTAACCCTTAGCAAAACGTTTAGAAACGGAAAACAAATAAAAATGAATTTGGTTCCCAATCCGTCACATTTAGAAACTGTTGCGGCAGTTGCTGAAGGAATTGCAAGAGCCAAAATAGATAGAAAATACAACGGAGACGAAAGTAAAATTCTTCCCATTATAGTTCACGGAGACGCAGCCATAGCTGGTCAAGGAATTGCCTATGAGGTTACTCAAATGGCTAAGTTAAATGGCTATAAAACTGGAGGAACAATTCATATAGTAGTCAACAATCAAATTGGTTTTACGACCAATTATTTAGATGCTCGTTCTAGCACCTATTGTACCGATGTAGCCAAAGTTACCTTATCTCCAGTGCTACACGTAAATGCAGATGATACAGAAGCGGTTTGTCATGCCATGGAGATGGCATTAGATTTCAGAATGAAATTTAAAACAGATGTTTTTATAGATTTATTAGGGTATAGAAAATACGGGCATAATGAAGGTGACGAACCTCGTTTTACACAGCCTAAATTATACAAAGCAATTTCTAAACATAAAAACGTTAAGGATTTATATGCTGCGCAGTTATTAGAAGAAAACACCATAAATTCTGAGTACCTTCAAAAAGTCACTACAGACTTTAAAGAACTATTAGAAACAGAATTTAACGAATCTAAAAAAGTAAAAACCTCTAAAGTTAAAGAGTTTATGCAATCTACCTGGAAAGGGTTTGAGCGTCAGCAGTTAACTTCGATGTTGCAGACAGAAGACACTACCTATCCAGTAGATAAATTAAAACATATTGCCAAAGTAGTATCTACTGTTCCAGAAAATGTTCAGTTTGTTAGAAAAGCAGAACGTATTTTACAAGGAAGGTCAAAAATGGTTTTTGACACCAATACGTTAGATTGGGGTATGGCAGAAAATCTTGCCTATGGTAGTTTATTAGAAGAAGGATTTAACGTTCGTATTTCTGGACAAGATGTAGAAAGAGGTACTTTTTCTCACAGACATGCCATTTTAAGAGATGAAATTTCTGAAGAAAGAATTAATCTATTAAATAATAACCCAAATAATTCTGGAAAAATGACGATTTACAATTCGTTATTATCTGAATATGGTGTATTGGGATTTGATTATGGGTATGCCATGGCAAATCCAAATACATTAACCATTTGGGAAGCACAGTTTGGAGATTTCTCTAACGGAGCTCAAATTATGTTTGATCAATATATATCAGCTGCAGAAGACAAATGGAAAATGCAAAATGGGATTGTAGTATTACTTCCGCATGGTTATGAAGGACAAGGATCTGAACATTCATCTGCTAGAATAGAGCGTTACTTGCAATTGTGTGCAGAAGATAATATGACAGTGGCTAACTGTACTACTCCAGCAAATTTTTATCATTTGTTACGAAGACAAATGAAGCGTAACTACAGAAAACCGTTAATTGTTTTTACACCTAAAAGCTTATTACGTCATCCAAAAGCGGTTAATTCCATAGAGGATTTAGCTACAGGAAAATTCCAAGAAGTTATAGACGATTCATTAAACCCATCTAAAGTGACCAAGCTTGTTTTTTGTATGGGTAAATTCTATTATGATTTACTGGCAGAACGCGAAATTTTGGAAAGAGAAGACGTTGCCTTAGTTAGAATAGAACAATTATTTCCGTTGCATTTAGAAAAAATACAACGCGTAATTGATAGATATCCTTCAGTAAAAGAATACATCTGGGCACAAGAAGAACCCAGAAATATGGGAGCATGGAGTTTTATGCTAGAAAGACTAGAATTGGTAAAATTAAATGTAAGATCTAGAAAATACTATGCTGTACCCGCAGCAGGGTCTAGTACACGATTTAAAAAACGACATAAAGCAGTTATAGACAGTGTTTTTAATGATGCTAAATAATTGTTTATAATAAAATAATAATAAAAGCTGATTAGATTCAGTATACGTAAAATAAGAACTGATGATTTTAGAAATGAAAGTTCCTTCACCGGGAGAATCAATTACAGAAGTAGAAATTGCAACCTGGTTAGTTGAGGATGGAGACTATGTAGAAAAAGACCAACCTATTGCTGAAGTAGATTCTGATAAAGCTACTTTAGAGTTGCCAGCTGAAGAAAGTGGGACTATTACTTTGCAAGCTGAAGAAGGAGATGCTGTTGAGGTAGGAGCTGTAGTTTGTTTAATAGACACTGCTGCAGAAAAACCAGAGGGGTCATCTGCCACACCTACTTCAACTTCAGTTAAAGAAGCACCAAAAGCTACTCCAGTAAAAAAGGAAGTTGCTACAACATATGCAACCGGAACAGCATCACCAGCAGCTAAGAAAATCTTAGCAGAAAAAGACATAGACGCGTCCACAATTAAAGGAACTGGAAAAGCAGGAAGAATTACCAAAGAAGATGCTGTAAAAGCAGTTCCATCAATGGGTACAATGCCAGAAGATGGTACAAGAGGAACAACTCGCAAGAAAATGTCTATGCTACGTAGAAAAGTGGCAGAGCGCTTGGTAGCTGTAAAAAGTGAAACAGCTATGCTAACTACCTTTAATGAGGTAAATATGCAACCAATCTTTGATTTAAGAGCCCAGTATAAAGAAGACTTTAAAGCCAAGCACGGCGTAGGTCTAGGATTTATGTCTTTCTTTACATTAGCCGTAGTTAGAGCTTTAAAAATGTATCCAGATGTAAATTCAATGATTGATGGAGACTTTAAGATAGAACACGACTTTCAAGATATTTCTATAGCAGTTTCAGGACCAAAGGGTCTGATGGTACCAGTGATTAGAAATGCAGAAAAATTGAGTTTTAGAGGTGTAGAAAGTGAGGTAAAACGTCTAGCAATTAGAGCAAGAGATGGGCAAATTACAATAGATGAAATGACTGGAGGTACCTTTACCATTACCAATGGTGGTGTTTTTGGCTCCATGTTGTCTACGCCAATTATAAACCCTCCACAAAGTGGTATTTTAGGAATGCACAACATAGTAAATAGACCTATGGCTGTAAATGGGGAGGTAGTGATACAACCTATTATGTATGTAGCTTTGTCTTATGATCATAGAATTATAGACGGTAGAGAGTCTGTAGGTTTTTTAGTAGCTGTAAAAGAAGCATTAGAAAATCCAGTGGAGTTATTAATGGATAACAACCCAATAAGTGCCCTAGAAATGTAGGTTATTTAATTAATATAGTATAAAACCCAAGCAAACTTGCTTGGGTTTTTTTGTAAGAAAAAACAAGTTAATTTTTGTCAGTTGATCCTGTTCAAAAACAAGAAAATTGAACGTTTACCATTACTTTTTGAACTTTTCTAAATACTACCCCTCGCTTTTAAAGTATAATTTAGCAATGTATTATTTAATTTAAATACGTATTTTTAGTTGGAAATACCCCTATAAATAGGGGGGTAATAATTTCATTATATATGGGTATTGTGAGTTTAGTATTACTTTAAGAAATTTACAAAAAAATCCCTCTTACTATGAAATCACTTTTATGTAAAGTTATTGGTCACAACTGGAGTAGAACAAGAAAAAAAGTTTCAACAAAATCAAGAAGAAAAAAGGCTATAGATGTAAAAAATCAATGGCATCAAAAATGTCATAGATGTAATAGAGCAAGGGCTGTAAATGTTCATCAAAAAAAGAAACCAATTTTTGTTCCAACTATGGAACAACTCCAACAACAAGGAGCTTAAAACTAGATTTAATTTTTGTAAATATAAAAAGACAATTCACCAAATTTATAAATTAGTAATTTTCTGAGGGGGGAATTATAATTTTTTTTGGCACTAAAAGGTAAATAGCAGATGTGTTGTTTACCTTTCTTCTTTTATTAAATAGTGTATTTATCTTTCATTTTTATTATCTTTTTTCATCACATATATTTTATTAAGTATCTTGCTTTTAAAAAGCTACCATGCCTAAAAATGCTGAGTTAGAACTTGCGCTCCAATTTATTGAAAATACTGATAGAAATTTGTTTATAACAGGAAAAGCAGGTACAGGTAAAACTACTTTTTTACATAACGTAAAGAAAAAATCTCTCAAAAGAATGGTGGTAGTTGCCCCAACGGGTGTGGCGGCAATAAATGCAAAAGGAGTTACGATTCACTCTTTTTTTCAAATGCCTTTCGGGCCTATTTTACCCAATCAAATTTCACAAGCTTCAAATCAACAACGCAGGTTTTCTAAGACTAAAATAGACATTATCAAATCACTTGATCTTGTTATAATTGATGAGATAAGTATGGTGCGTGCAGATGTATTAGACGGGATTGATCAAGTATTAAGAAGGTACAAGAATAAGCATAAGGTTTTTGGGGGTGTGCAGATTTTAATGATTGGAGATTTGCAACAGTTGGCGCCCGTTGTAAAACCTAATGAATGGAGTTTATTAAAAGAGTATTACAATACTGTATATTTTTTTAGTGCAAAAGCGTATCAAGAAGCGTCTGTGATTTCAATAGAATTACAGCACATTTATAGACAAAAGAATGAGGATTTTATCAAGATTTTAAATGAGATTAGAAATGATCAGTTATCAGAAACTTCTGCCAAGATTTTAAATAATAGATACCAACCTGCATTTTCTGCCCACAAAGATGAAGAGTATATTACGCTTACAACTCATAATAATAGAGCGAGCTTAATAAATGATTCTGAGCTAAATAAGCTTACAACAAAAAATTATTTCTTTAAAGCAGAGGTGTCTGGGAAGTTCAACGAAAATGCCTATCCCAATGACGAGAAATTAGCACTCAAAGTAGGAGCACAGGTAATGTTTATTAAAAATGATTCTTCACCAGAAAAAAGATATTACAATGGTAAAATTGGAATTATTACAGCTATTTCAAGGGAAAATGTAACCGTACAATGTGCCAATGAAATTGATGAAATTGTTACGGAAAAAGAACAATGGGATACCGTTAATTATTCTATTGATGAAAAAACTAAAGAGTTAAAGGAAGATATTGTAGGATCCTTTTCTCAAATTCCTTTGCGCTTGGCTTGGGCTATTACTATTCATAAAAGCCAAGGATTAACTTTTAACAAAGCTATTATAGATGCAGAGGCTTCTTTTGCGCATGGGCAAACTTATGTAGCTTTGAGTAGATGTACATCTCTTGAAGGCTTGGTATTAAAAACTCCCATTTCTAGTAGTGCTATTATTAATGATCATACTGTGCAAATTTTTAGTAAAGAGGTTGAAGAAAATCACCCAGATGAATCTGTTTTAACCGCTTCCGAAATCCAGTTTCAACTCAATCTAATTTCAGAGTTATTTGATTACCAATCCTTTTTATACCCTGTTACCAGGTTAATAGATATTTATTATAAGAATAGAACCAGTATTAAAGGAGATGTCATTGAACACTTACAACTCATCAAAGATGAAGGAATTGTAGCTTTAATGAAAGTTTCTAATGGCTTTAGAAATCAATTAAATACTATTTCTAAAGAAGGTGTTTTACCTGAAAACAGTTCTCAAATTCAAGATCGTTTTAAAAAAGCAGTAGATTATTTTTTGACTGAAAGTATTAAAAATATAGTACAACCTATAGCAAGTTTATCTTTTTCCTCGGATAATAAAGCTGTAAAAAAAGACTTTACAACACAGTTTGATAAGCTACAAGAAGTATTGAGTGAGAAAGTTTTTGCCTTAAAAAAAATGACTGAAGGTTTTAAGGTACAGTCCTATTTAAAGATTAGAGCAGCAGCTGTTCTTCAAAAAACAGCTCCATCTAAAAAGAAAAAATTATCTTCAAAAAGAGATCCTATTTTAGCTCTTGGATTACGAGAACTTAGAGATGATATTTCTAAAGCTGAGAATATTCCTCATTTTCAAATTTTCACACAAGAAACTTTGTATGCGATATGCGATAGTTTACCAAGAACTGAAAAAGAGTTGTTGAAAGTAAATGGTATGGGGAAAATACGGGTGAAAAAGTATGGAGATGAGATTCTAGAATTAATAGAAATATATTGCAAAGAGAATGGTATTAATACCTTTAATGAACAAAAAAAAGAGGATAAAAAATCTACCAAACAAATTTCTTTCGAGTTATTTAAAAAAGGCTTGTCTGTTAAAGAAATTGCCAAAGAAAGAAGTTTAACAGCTGGGACTATAGAAAGTCATTTGGCAAGTTATATTCCGTCTGGAGAGATAGATGTTTTAGAATTGATTCCTTTAAAAAAGTATCAAAAAATGATCAAAGAAATAGAAGCTGTTGAGTATAAAAATTTAACTCATTTAAAAGAAAATGTAGATAAATCATATTCTTTTATGGAGTTAAGAATGGTGTTACTTTCTTTAAATCAAGAAATATAAAAACCCAAGTCTTAGACTTGGGTTTTTATATTTCTTGGGGGTTTAGGAACTTAATTTATTTCCCTAGTTGTAATATGAAACTCTTCATAAGTCTGCAACAAGCTCATTAAAGCAGTAATTAGATCTTGTGTTTCTAATAAAATGCTAAAGTATAGAGTCGTGTTTTTTGGACTAGATTCTTCTATTCTTATTCTAGTAACTTGTTTTTCAATAGAGTCAGAAACATCTTTTAATAAATCTTGTTTCTCTATCAATATTTCCTCTAAATCATCAAAAGCTCTTAATTCAAATACAGAACTTACTTTTCCTAATAACTCAGTTAACTGATTGTCTATTGCTTTTAAGTCTTTTAACTGTCCTTTCTTTAAGTTTTTATGATTATTATTTACATGTTTAAAACTGGCTCTAGAGATGTAACTAATAGATTGCGCAACATCTTGCAAATAGCCAAGAACTAAAATATAAAACCTACTTGCCTGTACCGAAGTATCATCTAAAGATTTTATAAAATAGAATACGCCATCTTTTAAATTATCTATTTCTTCATTTAATTTACCAACGTGTTTATCTGTTTTACGCAATTTATTTAAATCATGATTAGATAAATCGTCAACGACATTGGTGTATAATTTATTTACACGGTTAGCAACACCAGATATATGATCCGCACTTTCTTCAATAACTCCATTAATGGTTATTAAATCGGCTCTTTGAATATATTCTTGTTCTTTTACTTCTTTAGATTTCTTTCTGTGAATGATGGTATTTCTTCCTATTAAGAAGGCTACAAGAACCAATAAAACAGGGATCATAACCATATCCCAACTAATAAGATATGCTACTAGTGCAGCAGCTAAAAATGCAGTAATGGCTGTTAAAAACCATCCTCCAATAACATTAATCACTCCCGCAACTCTGTAGACTGCACTTTCTCTTCCCCAAGCTCGATCTGCTAGAGAAGTACCCATAGCTACCATAAAAGTTACATAAGTGGTAGATAAAGGTAGTTTTAAAGACGTGGCAATAGAAATTAATATACCAGCTACAATTAAATTTACAGAGGCTCTAACCATATCAAATGCAGGGAGCTCATAGGTTTTGTCTTTTGGTAATTCAATTACTGGTTTTTGAAACTTAGAATCTACAAATGCAATTGTTTTAGCAGGGAATATATAAGTGATCCCTGAATTAATTCCCATAGATGCTCTAACCACTAGTCTTGATAATGGATTTGGTTGAAACTTTTCGTGACCTTCACCCTGACGAGATAAATCAATTCCTGTTTTAATTACATTTCGCGCTTTACTTGAGGTCCATAAGGTTACTACCATAATACCTCCAGCGATTAAAAGCAACCATACATTAGAGGGTACTTTTTTAGCTAAGATTTCCATAGAAAAAGCATTTGCTTCTACACCAGAAACACTCCAAGCTTCGTAAGAATTCCATGCAGCAATTGGTACACCAATAAAGTTTACTAAGTCATTACCAGAAAAAGCCATGGCCAATGAAAAGGTACCAATTCCAATAATTAGTTTTAATACATTTAAATTAAATAACTTGATAAATACTTGAGAAATTAGTGTCCAGAATAAAAAACTTCCTGCAATAATAGTTAAGGTATTGTCTTCAATTAAAAACTTAACGTCTTTGTAGTAAGGAGTCCCTTTCATTCCTTTAATAATAATGAAATAAGTGATTGCAGTAATTGCAAATCCTCCAAACAATGCGTTGATATAACTTGGTCTTTTTTCAAAGTTAAAAGAGTAGATAAGTCTGGAAACAAATTGAACAATAGCACCCACAGAAAATGCGACGACTACTGATAATAGAATTCCAAAAATAATTAAAGAGGCTTTTTCATAATTAATATAATTCCAGATAGCACTAATGGATTCTGCATCATTTTGTGAAATTTTTATTAATGAAATGGCTACAGCAGCTCCTAATAATTCAAATACAATAGATACAGTTGTAGAGGTTGGCATACCAAGGGTATTAAACACATCTAATAACAAAATGTCAGTAATCATAACTGCCATAAAAATGAACATAATGTCTTGAAACATGAACATTCCAGGGTTAAAGATCCCTTTACGTGCTACTTCCATCATACCACTTGAGGTAATAGCACCAAAGAATACTCCAATACTTGCAATAATCATGATGTTTCTTATGGCTATTTCGATGCTGCTGAAGCCACCTTAGAAGTTAAAAAATCTTCTACAATGATAAATGGTCGAAGAACCATGCATATCGTTGGTAAAGGCAAATCAAAAGGGGCGCTTGCGCCCGAGTTAGTTGCAGAAATAAAAGCACAGATTCCTTTTGGCGTGAGCCACCCGTTGCTGCGCACGCATCCTGAAACGGGTAAAACGGGCCTGTATATTCATGGTGGATTTTTAAGGCGGGATTCGTTATTCGATCGGCGCGCCGACGCGCCACTGCCGGCGACAGAATGTCAGCAGCTGGTCTCTTTGTTGCTGGCGCAACATGCTCGCCCGGAGTATACGTGTCGGTTCAGCTGGGCTGCCGGATCGATTGCCTTTTGGGATAATCGAGCGGCACAGCACTATGCGGTTAGTGACTATTACCCGCACGAACGATTGCTGCGGCGGGTGACGATCAGTGGCGATCGCCCCTATTACAATCCACAACAGTGCAACTGATTTTGGCCGCAGCAAAGGTGATGGCGACGCCATGGCGTGGAGGCAAGAGATGATGAATCTGGATGAATGGATTACACAAGCACAGTTGCGCCGTGTCAGCTCGCGTAGCGACTTAAAAGCGTTTGGATTGTTTGCGAGTAACTATTTGCTGACGGCTGGACTATTAACGATCATGGCGCTTTGGCCAAACCCAGACGTTATTGTTGCAGGTACATTTTTACTGGGTGGCCGACAGCTTGGGTTTTTTGTCTTGGTGCATGAATGTGGTCACGGTACGTTGTTCAAAAATAAGGCGTTGAATCAATTGGCGGGTAACTGGTTTGCTGCCGCATTGACATTCGAAGATATGGAGTTTTACGCGCGAGGGCATCTCGAACACCACCGTCTGGCAG
>ENA-OWPI01004824-OWPI01004824.1-marine-metagenome-genome-assembly--contig:-NODE-4824-length-10576-cov-2.657872_pt1 | contig 10576 bp, 8 predicted proteins | sample MGYA00238138_ERZ651775 | MGnify/ENA primary metagenome ERZ651775 (study PRJEB26906, sample SAMN06265043) | marine metagenome | isolation source: Helgoland LTER site | place: Germany:Helgoland, sampling...
AATACAGTTGCTGTTTTTGGTCTTGGAAGGTACCAGCAAAATGGAATTAATGAATTAAAAAATAAAAGCTTTCGTATAATAGGATTTGACGAAAAAAAGTATCCCTACTCAATAAATAACATTTATAAATGATATCATAGCTCATAATGCACAGGATTGCATAGCTAGCTCAGGTATTTATACAATTTCAGGTGGATATCCAGAATTTTTTGCAGGCAATTACAACATTACCAATCAGGGGGATGGCACTCTTTCTTCAACAACACTGGCAAATAATGGAGGTAATATTACTGTTACTAATCTTGTCATTGGAGATATTGACAACATAGAGATTGCAGATGACAATAATTGTTCCATATCTACTTCCCCTGAGCTTTATCCTAGTAACATTGGCTATGATTCCATACTTGTAACACAAACTTCATGTAATGGTATTTGTGACGCCACTGTATCGATTTATTCTGATAACGCTACTCAATATAGCTTTGATGGGGGTGCTTTTTCTAGCAATTCGATTGAAACAAATCTATGCGCAGGTAATATAATTGTTTCCATTGAAGACAATGGATGTATTATTGACTCGTTGATAGAAATAATAGAGCCGTCTTCGGTTTCAATTAATAATTCAAACGATACCACAATATGTATTGGAAGTACTATCGCAATACTTGCAAATGCCATTGGTGGATCACCCGGATATGATTATTATTGGAATAATAGTATTGATAATTCTACTATTAATTTCACTCCTATTAACGATAGCAGCCTTTCTGTTTATGCGTTGGATGCAAATAATTGTTCTTCTGATACCAATCAAATATCTATCTCATTATTTGATCCGTTATCTATTCAAGGTAATATTCTTGATTCAATATGTGAAGGTGAAAGCTTCGTTTTAACAACAATCGGAATAGGTGGAGATAGTAACCTAGACTTCACATGGACTAATAATGATGGTTCGGGTTGGATAGCTTCTGGCAATAGTGTTAGCGTAACTCCGGAAAACTCAACAATATATTCTGTTGAATTAACTGATGAATGCGGTTCATCATCGGTAAGTCTAGATATTGAAATCTTGGTTAATCCCTTACCAAATATTGTAATTAATGCAGACTACGTTGACGGATGTTATCCACTTACAGTTGACTTCACTAATAATACGATTGGTATCAGTGATAATTGCAATTGGACTTTTTCAAATGGTGTAGTTAGCAATTTATGTAACCCATCTATTACATTTGATACACCAGGATGTTTTGACGCTGCACTAACGGCAGAATCATTGTCTGGTTGTAGCAACACAGAAACATTTGAATCTCTTGTTTGTGTAGAAGAATATCCTGAAGCAGCATTTAACTTACAAGGATCAATTCAAGATGCAATTGATGCTGGAGAAAAAATGTTAGCTGAAGCTTAAAAACTAAAAAAGATATGTTTTTAGAAATTGTAACACCAGAAGCTGTTTTATTTTCATCAGACGTAGATTCTATTTATGTACCTGGTAAAGATGGATACTTTCAAATGTTAAATAATCACGCACCTATCGTTTCTGTCTTAAAAGAAGGAACGGTACAAATACACTTGCATACTCAAGAACACCTAGAGCTTAATGATTTGAAAGGAAAACTTACTCCTCATGCAGATGATGATAAGATTTTAACATTACAAATCTCTTCTGGAACTATTGAAATGAAAGACAATAAAGTTATTTTATTAGCGGATTAATTTTAATACAAAATAAACTAAAAAGTCCTCATTAAAATGAGGATTTTTTTTTGGCTTAATGTTAAAAATTAAATAAAAAACGATTTATAGTTTGATATATTATTTGTTTTAAAGAACTTTAGCTCTTATATCTATAAACCAAACAATATAAATTATGAAAAATATCGCTCTAGCATTGATTTTTGTATTTGTTTCTAGCATTTCGTTTGCTCAAGAAACACCAAAACCCAATTACAGACAAGCAGCAAAATACTCACCTAAAAACCTAGCAAAGTTAGTACATTCAACCACTGTTAGCCCTCATTGGCTAAAAAAAGGGAATCGTTTTTGGTACCAATACAAAACATCAGAAGGAGCCAATTATTACCTAGTTGATGCAGATAGAAAAACGAGAACCGCCCTTTTTGACAATGTTAAAATGGCAAAATGGTTGACAGAAATCACCAAAGACCCATATGATGGACAACATTTACCTCGTTTTGATTTTAAATTTAATGAAAGCGAAACAGCCATTCGTTTTAGAGTAACTTCAACAGAAGAAGTTCCTGCAGCAGAAGACGATACAAAAAAAGAGAAAAAAGCAAAAAGCAAAAAACCTAAAATGGAAAAGAAAGTGTACCACCTAGAGTATAGATTAGGGGGTAACGGATTAACCATTATAGACAATAAGAAAGAAGAAAAAAAATGGAAAAATTGGGCAAATATTGCACCTGATAGCTCAATTGTTTTATTCTCTAAAAACTTTAACCTTTATTGGATGGATAAAGCTAACTTTTTAAAAGCTGTTAAAGATGAAAAAGATTCTACAATCGTAGAGCATCAATGGACAAAAGATGGTGTAGAAAACTACGGATATGGTGGTGGTGGAAGAGGTGAAAACAACGAAACGAAAATCAAAAATAAAGACAATCGTAAAGGAGTTTGGGGTACCTGGTCTCATGATTCTAAAAAATTCGTTTTTCAAAAATCGGATTCTAGACACATCAAAGATTTATGGGTAATTAATTCTGTAACCAACAGAAGACCTGTTTTAGAAACCTATAAATATCATATGGCAGGAGAGCAAGAATTTTATAAATCAGAGCTGTTAATTTTTGATATTCCGACCGAAAGAGTAGTTAATGTAGAGTTAGACACCATAAAACAACAAAGTTTATCTGTTTTTAGAGCGCCATCAAAACAATCTAGTAGAGATGATGACTTTAGACCCTCTTTATTATTATCAAAAAAAGGAAAACTGTATTACAGTGTAATTAGTAGAGATCGTAAAAAATATGATGTTTGTGTAGCTGATTTAGAAACAGGAAAATCTAAAGTACTTATCGAAGAGCGCTTTAATACCTACATAGAATCTAGACCCTTAATTTTATTTAACGATGAAACAGAAATGTTGCATTGGGCAGAAAGAGACGGTTGGGCACATTTTTATTTGTATGATGCAAACGGAAAACTGAAAAACCAGGTTACAAATGGGGATTATCACGTAGCTGGTGTTGCTGGATTGGATGAAAAATCAAGAACCTTGTATTTTACGGCAAACGGAGTTAATAAAAAGCAAGATCCATATTATGCTCATTTATATAAAATCAATTTAAATGGATCCGGAATGAAAACATTAAATCCGGGAGATTATACTACTAGCACAAGTATGGCAGATTCTAATAGTTATTTTGTAAGTAATTACTCTAGAGTTAATACGATACCAAAATCAGAATTACGTTCTTCAGACGGAAGATTAGTTATGAAATTAGAAGAAGCAGATTTATCTCAATTGTTTGCTACGGGATACAAATTCCCAGAAACATTCAAAGTAAAAGCAGATGACGGAATTACTGATTTATACGGCGTAATGTACAAACCTTTCGATTTTGACTCTACAAAAGTATATCCATTATTAGAATATGTATACCCAGGGCCACAAACAGAGTCTGTAAACAAATCTTTTTCTTATAGAATGGATCGTTTAGACAGAATGGCTCAAGTTGGTTTTGTGGTAATTACATTAGGAAATAGAGGAGGTCATCCAGATCGTTCTAAATGGTATCATAATTATGGATATGGAAATTTAAGAGACTACGGATTGGCAGACAAAAAATATGTCGCTCAGCAATTGGCAAACAAACACAGTTTTATAGATATTTCTAAAGTGGGAATTTACGGTCACTCTGGAGGTGGATTTATGTCAACTGCAGCCATGTTAGTATATCCAGATTTCTTTAAAGCAGCAGTTTCTTCAGCAGGAAATCATGATAACAACGTGTATAATAGTTGGTGGAGTGAAACACATCATGGTGTTAAAGAAGAAATAGATGAAAAAGGAAAAATTTCTTATAAATACAAGATTGACACCAATCAATCATTGGCAAAAAATTTAAAAGGACATTTAATGTTGATTCATGGAGATGTTGATAACAATGTACATCCGGCTGGAACCATTAGAATGGCAAATGAATTGATAAAAGCAAACAAGCGTTTTAAATTTATGACGATGCCAGGGCAACGTCATGGATTTGGAAGCATGACAGAATATTCTTTCTGGTTACGCGCAGATCATTTTAGCAAATACTTCTTAGGAGTAGAAGCTACAAGTGTAGATATCACAGAAATGAATAGAGACAATCCAAAAAATAAATAAGAATACAATTATTCATAAAACAAAATGCCGAGCAATATTGCTCGGCATTTTTATTTTTATACTATTGTCATTCCTGCGGAAGCAAGAATCTATTAACAGAAAACAATGAAGATTATTTTTTATCTAACCATTCTTTTCTGTTTTTCAGCATTTCTGGAGTTACTTCTAATCCAGCTTTTTCAAAAGTCATAATGCTATAGCTAGGATCTTTAATCAATTTTGTTTTTACAGTTCTCAATTGATTATATCTACTAAATTGAATGGTAATTTCATCTCCAATTTTATAGTTTGCTAGAATTGTATTTACAGAATTTCTACTACCAATAACATGATTATCAATAGCGACAATTTTATCTTTTGCATTTAGACCTACTTTATAAGCCGGACTTCCAATTTGTGGGTTATTACCTACAACACCATTTGATGTATAAGCGCCAAAAAATACTTTTTTGCTATCCTGTTTTAAAACAACACCAACCCTTTTAAATAAAGGCTCATAATTAGGCATAGCACTTTTATAGATAAAACTAGAGAAGAAATAATCGCCAAATAATTTACCTGCATATTTGTTTAATGCTTTATTTAAATCATCAACAGTATACGGTTTTTCTTTTTTTCCGTGAGTTTCCCATACAGATTTCATAAAACCATCTAAGGTTAAATTCCCTTTTTCGTTACGTAAAGCCAAGTCTAATGCCAATCCTAAAGCACTTCCGTAAGAATAATAAGAAATAAACGTGTTTTCTCTATTTACTGGGTCTACCGAAGTTGCAGCATCTACAAAAGGAGCTTGATAACTCATTTCTATTGGATTAAAAAATGATCTTCCTGGAGAATTCCACACATAGTTAAAAGTTCCGTTTAAGCTATTGATATAGCTTTCATGAGACATTAAACCTGCTCTGGTTAAAAACAAGTTGGTGTAATAACTGGTAAAACCTTCTGCAAACCACAATTCGCCACTCATATTTGCTTCTTCAAAATCAAAAGGCTCTAAAGATTGTGGTCTAATTCGCTCTACATTCCATGAATGAAAAAACTCATGAGAAACCGTTCCAATATTACCTTTCATTCCGCCATTTGCCAAGGTTCTTGTGCTTGTAACCACGGTAGAATTTCTGTGCTCCATTCCGTCTCCACTTGCATTTGGAACATAACAAGCTAAGAAAACGTATTCGCCATAATCATACTTTGGTAACTCCCCAAAAACAGCCATTTGTTGCAATACAACTTTCTTCACACTTTCAAAATATTCATCTGCTTCTGCTTCTGTACCAATATTGTGTAAGGCTAATTTTAGTTTTAATTTTTCTCCATCAGAATCAACCTCAAAAGAACGCACAATATGGTTACTCAATTCTGTTGGACTATCCATAAAATACTGCATGTTTGGTGCATAATAGGTAGTATCAAACATTGGTTTTAATTGGGTTGCAATTTTCCAATCTTTTATTGGATTAAAAGTAATTTGAATAGGCGTTTCTTTTAAAGAAGGTGCAAACATAAATGTTGCAGGAATGTTTAAGTGCGCATGAGTTTCGTCAATTTGGGCATAGGTTCCTCCTCCACGATTTGCAAATAAGGTATAAGTAACAATTACAGTTCCGTCATGTTTATCTACATCCCATTGATATGGATTTGGTCGTGTAATCTGTAAAGATTCTCCTTTGCTATTGGTTGCTTTTACATTGTACACATTTTTAGCAAATTCATGAATGGCATATCTTCCTGGTGAAGTTCTGCTCATTCTAAAAGAAAATTTACCGCTCTTAATTTTTGTAAAAGAAACTTTAATTTCAGCTTCGTGATGCACTGCATTCGGAAAAGAAACATCGTATTTGATATAACTTTGTGCATTGCTAATAGAAGTAATACAAAGTGATAACACTAAGATTTTAAAAAATTGTAAACGCATTTTTTGTTGATTTAAATTTGTGTATTCAAAACTACATAAAATCTATCAATCATTCACATATTCTAAAATATCTGATGGTTGGCAATCTCAAGCCTTCCTTAATTTTATAATTTTTTAATCACATTGGTTACAATTCCCCAGATAACAAAATTGTTTTCTTCTGTGATTTTAATTATTGGGTAATCAGGGTTTTCTGGTTGCAACCAAACTTCATCATTTTCTACTCGCAATCGTTTTACGGTAAATTCCCCATCCAAAAAACAAACAGCTATTTTATTATTTGTTGGCTCAATACTTCTGTCAATTACTAATAAATCATTGTCTTCTAGCCCAGCTCCAATCATAGACTGACCGCTTACTTTGGCAAAAAAAGTAGCTTCCTTATTTAGAATTAATTCTTCATCTAATGAAATTCTCGTTTCTCTAAAATCATCTGCAGGAGAAGGAAATCCTGCAGAAATAGTCATATCAATAAAAACAGCACCACTATTAGAAGATGTTGTTGGTGTAAAAAAAGTTAGGCTCTTCGGTGTTTTTGTTTTCATAAATTTTTATTTAACAATAAATATGTCGTTAATGTTGGTTGTGTATTTTGGAGACAAACGTTCTTGACGCATCTTCCAAGTGCGTTTTAAATCTTGGTTTCCCAATTTAATTTTATCGGTTTTAAATCGTTGATTGATATAATCTATTGCCGTCATTAGAGGCTTATGCTTTGGGTTTTCGTGTACAAATAAATCTAATTGATGATTGTCTGTAGGAACCAACCCAGTAACAATTACACCTGCGCGTTTGTATTTTACACCTTTTTTAAACATGGTGCTTACGGTGTTTACAGCAGCTTTACTAATTGCCAAAGTAGAATCTGTAGGATACGGAAAAACAACAGTTCTACTTGCTCTGTGTTGCTTGGTATCTTTTTTATGACGATCGCTACTTAGTAACACAATAAGCATATGACAGCTAGAATGTTGTTTCCTCAATTTTTCTGCACATCTTGAAGCAAAAGTAGAAATCCGTTCTTTTATATTTTCTATATCTGAAAATGTATATTCAAAACTTCGTGTTGTTGCAATTGCTTTTTTTGATTTTGAAATATTTTCTAATGCAATTTTAGGAATGCCTTCTAACTCTTTTTTTAAACGCCATTCTGTAATAGAAAAATTTTTCAAGATCCAAGCATCAGAAAGTTGGGTAAAATCAAAGGCAGTTTTACATCCTTTTTCAAGCAATCGTTTGTTTAAACGTCTTCCAATTCCCCATACATTTTCTAACGGAATCCATTTCAATGCTTTGATGCGTTTTTCTTCAGAATCAATTACATAAACCCCACCCGTTTCTTTCGGAAACTTACGCGCAATTTTATTGGCAACTTTACTCAATGCTTTTGTTGGAGCAAACCCAACAGAAGTCGGAATCCCTGTCCATTGTAGAATTCTGTTTCTAATTTGCGTTCCGTAATTGGTAAAATTGTAGTTGTCAAAACCTTTAAATTGTAAAAAAGCCTCATCAATAGAATAGACTTCTATATCTGGAGAAAATTGCGCTAAAATATTCATGACTCTTGCACTCATATCTCCGTACAACGGATAATTAGAAGACAACACAGAGATGTTTTTTGCTTTGCAAAAGCTTTCCCATTTAAAAATTGGTGCGCCAAAAGGGAGCTGTAATTTCTTTGCCTCATCACTCATAGAAATGACACAACCATCGTTATTACTCAGAATAGCAACAGGTTTTTTTTGCAAATTAGGGTTAAAAACCCGTTCGCAAGAAGCATAAAAATTATTACAATCTACCAAAGCATACATAATTATAAAAGTACATTTTTTAGCGTATACTCTGAGCTATTTTTTTACTTTTGCTCCAGAAAAATCATTGGCATGAGCATTAAAAAACAGATTAGTATAGGAATCGCTTTGTTATTAACGAGTTACACTTTTTCTCAAAAAAAAGATACCGTTTTTGAGTTAGATACTGTTGTAATTTCTTCTAGTAGAATAGACATTCCATTTAAAGAAAACTCGCGAACAATTCAAGTAATTACTTCTAAGCAGCTAAAGCAAAGCGCAGTTACAAATATTACAGATTTATTGCAACAAGTTGCAGGTGTAGATATGAGAAGAAGAGGGATAAGCGGAATGCAAGCCGACTTATACATTCGTGGTGGTAGTTTTGATCAAACATTATTGTTGATTGACGGAATTAAAGTTGAAGATCCACAAACAGGTCATCATACGATGAATATGGCACTACCGCTAGATGTTATTGAACGTATTGAAATCATTAAAGGAGCAGCAGCACGTATTTTTGGACAAAACGCGTTTACCGGAGCGATTAATATTGTTACCAAAAAAGATGCGACAAATGTAAATTCGGCAGGAATTCAAGCAGGTTCATTTGGTCAGAAAAACGGGAGTATTACTGTTGGTAAAAACCTTGAAAACAGTTCAATTATTGTGCATGCATCTTTAAATTCATCAGACGGATATAGACACAATACAGATTTTAAAAACCAGAATTATTTTATAAAAAACACCTTTAATAAAAACAATACTCCAATTGATTTTATTGGATATTTCACAGAAAGAGATTTTGGAGCAAACGGATTTTACGCTTCACCAACAGCAATAAACCAATACGAAGAAACGCAATCTAGTTTGGTAGGTTTATCAACAACTATTAAAAATAATAGACTGACGTTAAAACCACGTTTTTATTGGAAACGAAACCAAGATATGTATGTTTTTATTCGTAACAATCCTTCAGTCTATAGAAATTTACATATTTCTAATAAAGTTGGAGCCGAGTTAAATGCATCGTACAATTCTTCTATAGGAGTTACGGGTTTTGGAATTGATATTGCAAAAGTATTTTTAACGAGTAATAATTTAGGGTCTAGAGATCGGTTTATGGCAAACTTATTTTTAGAACATCGCTTTAAATTATTGAATGATAAAATGGATATTACACCAGGAGTGGCTGTAAATTATTTTTCAGATTTTAAATTTCATGCATTTCCTGGAATTGATGTTGGATATGCAATAAGTGATCATTTTAAAGTATATGCGAATGTAGGATATACCTATAGAGTTCCGACGTATACGGACTTGTTTTATAGTGACCCAACAACCTTGGGAAATGCTAATTTGAACCCAGAAGAAGCAATTTCAGAAGAAGTAGGAATTAAATATATATCGTCTAAAATCAATTTTTCTACAGCTGTATTTAACAGAAATTCTAACAACTTAATAGATTATGTTAAAGCAAATGCCAACGATAAATGGCAGGCAACCAATATTCAAGATTTGAACTCATTTGGAATTGAGTTTAACGGTTCGTTTCGTTATAAAGTAAAAGATTTTTCACAAAACCTTTCTTTTGGATATACGTATTTAGATGAAAACTTAGCTTCTGTAAAAGCCAACTTTTCTAGATATTCGATCAATTCTTTAAAACACCATTTTACTTCTACATTTAGATCTCAATTCTTTCAAAATGTAAGTCAGAGCATTGTATATAAATTTTCTGAAAGATCTACAGGAGAAAGTTATGGCATTGTAGATTTGATGCTTACTTTAAAATTAAATTCTTTTGATGTATCGCTTATTGGAAACAATATTTTTGATACTGTTTATACAGAGACAAATTTAGTGCCCATGCCAACAAGTAATTTTTTAGTAGATTTGAAGTATAATTTTTAACCCCTAATAATTATATTATGAAAGCATGCCCTAGATGCAAGTCAAAATCGAATCATAAAATGAAAAGTAGAGGAATTATTAAGGTTTTACCAGGATTTACCACCTATGCTTGTGATAACTGTAATCAATATTATACTTGGAATTCATTATTTAACTTTACACTTAATATAAAGTATTAAACAAAAAAAAGCTCTTGAGAAATCAAGAGCTTTTTTTATTCTATATACTGTTTTTAATTATTTAAAGAGCCATCTATAGATGTCGTTTCCGTTTGCAAACAAAAGCAAAGTAATTAATAAAACGAATCCTACAATTTGTGCATATTCTAAAAACTTGTCTCCAGGTTTCTTGCCTGTAATCATTTCCCAAAGCGTAAACACAACATGACCACCATCTAAAGCAGGAATTGGTAATAAATTCATAAATCCTAACATGATTGATAAGAATGCTGTAATGTTCCAAAATGTTTGCCAGCTAAACTCTGAAGGAAAAATACTTCCGATAGAAATAAAACCCCCTAAACCTTTATAGGCTCCTGTATTTGGATTGAATATTTTGTTCAATTGTTTTACATAACCAGAAAGCGTACTCCAAGAT
>ENA-OWPI01004825-OWPI01004825.1-marine-metagenome-genome-assembly--contig:-NODE-4825-length-10573-cov-3.649295_pt1 | contig 10573 bp, 17 predicted proteins | sample MGYA00238138_ERZ651775 | MGnify/ENA primary metagenome ERZ651775 (study PRJEB26906, sample SAMN06265043) | marine metagenome | isolation source: Helgoland LTER site | place: Germany:Helgoland, sampling...
TGATAAATCTGTAGGTCGCTGCCAGCGCCGAAGATGGCTTTGCTGTTGTCTGCAAACGTAATGTCATCGCCAGTGGATACGGCTAGGTCTGTGCCGCCAGTAGTGTTTCCTTGAGCAAGAACTTCGGCAAGCGTATCAAAAGAACCGACTTGACTATCGACATACGCCTTGATTGATTGTTGGGTAGCAATGGCTGTGGCGCTATCTGACGCCATGTTGTCTTCGTCAAGGATCTTATCTGCAGTAACCGTACTGGTGCCCAAACTTAGACTATTTGCGTGGGTAACACCTTCAACGACGTTAGTGCCGTCGCAGTAGACCAGCATGGTTTTGCCAACAGGTACGGCAACGCCTGTACCACCAGAAGTCTTAACGGTGACAATTTCAGCCGTGTTGTTGTCTACGATATAGAGTTTTGTATTAGTTGGGCAGACTACCGTACCAGCGCCTGTCAGTGCAGTACCCGAGTCAGTAAGTTCCAAAATAGCGCAACGAGACTCAGAAGTCGTACCATCGGCGGTGGTTAGCGTATGAGAGTTACCTGTCCACGTATTGATTACGGCCTTACCTGCAACGGCCTGTTCTACCATCTGCGTGATATTGTCGTTTACAACATCGCCCCAAGTACCGCTCAATTCCCCTTGAACAGGAAGAGCTAACTTAAGGATCGTAGTGTATTGAGTTGTCATATTCGTAACCTCATGCGGCTATGTCTTGCCAGTTTGGATTTTGAGCTGTATTTATATTAACCCAATTTGGGTTTTGTGCATCACTAATATCTTGCCAGTTTGGGTTTTGACCGGGGACTATTTGGCTCCATATATGGACAGTTCCTATTTCGCCTGTAGCCGCTACACCTGTAACAAATATGTTTACCCCAAGCCCTACGATTACATCGCCAATAGCGCCTGTAGCTTGTACTCCTGTAACCGGCACTCGAATAATCAAGTCTACCGTAACGTTACCTAGAGCCGTAGTGCCTTGAACTCCAGTAAGGGCTACATTTGCATCACCCCCTACCGTTACAGAACCTGTTTCTACAGTCCCCGATACACCACTTACAGCAACTATCGCGTCGGCATTTATCGCAACATTACCTACGGCACCGGTAGCTTCTAATCCTGCTGGGGTTACATTTGCATCCCCTGATACCGCTACTGCTCCTAGAGCCGTGGTTCCTGCTACGCCTGTTACTGCTACTATTGCGTCTGCGGATACAACTACGGTTCCTGTTGCGCCTGTAGCTTGCAGTCCTGATGGGTAGACATTGGCTTCACCACTTACAGCTACCGCACCAACATTGCCTGTACCAACTACTCCTGTAACGGCTACGACTGCATCCGCAGCTATACTTACACTACCTACAGCCCCAGTCGCTTGAAGGCCATCGACGTTGACAATAATAAGGGGGGTTCCCCAAGAACCTTGTCCCCAACTGGCGCGTCCCCAGCCTTCGTATGTCGTCGAAGATGGCATCCCTTAGTACCTAAGCAATCCTGATAATAGCGTTAGTAGCATCCGCTGTTGGGAAAGTAATCTGGAAATCACCTGCCGTAGACGTTTTATCACCACCAAAATCAAGTACAGCAACGGCTGGAGTAGACCCACCAGCCTGATAAATCAAAGCTCCAGCAGCGGTAATTGTCGCCGTAGTCCACGTAGTCGTAGCAAAACTAAGAAACGCCGTAGTACCCCCAGTAGTAGGGTTGGTAGAGATAGACAGCGTGTTACCACCCGCAGAATACCCTGTGCCCGACACTTCGTTACTCGTAGTATACGCAGCGGTAGCGGCATCCAAAGACGCACTAGACGTATATAACGCGATCTTATAAGACTGCGCTGTGTCACTACTAAAATCCATTTCTCCGTCAAGTAATGCTCGCTTGAACGAAGTACACATTGCCTGTGTAATTGCCATGTTAAACTCCTTAAGTTACCGCAACTTTATACTGACCTGAACGGAAAGCATCTTCGCGTAATTTACCGTCACCCAAATTCTTGAGTAACCCTATAGCCTGTACATATAACCGTTCGTATAGAGCTACCATATCAGGCTCACCTTTCAAGAATCGGATAGCCTCAATCAACGCACCATTCAGCAAAGCCGAATCAAATTCATCTCCAAGCCACGTCGTACCAGCCGTCACAATGGATTCAGGGTAGTACCCGTAATGTAGCTCTACTGCATAGTTACTGTCTGGCGTCGGGCCAACAATAAACGCGTCATCATTGAAGTACGCATAATGTACCGGTAGCCCTGTAGAAGTAGCCTTTGGGTATGCTTCACGGATGAAGTTAACGTCTTTGTTAATCAAGAACGAGTAATTACCGTCTCCGTCAATAACCGCTAAAGAGTACGACCATAAGAAGTCCGAAGGAATATCTAGGTACGTGTTACTAGCTGTTACTGACCCAGTAACGTTTTTACGTAACGCAGGGATCTGAACCGTATTATAGATCTTCTGCTCGGCCTGTTCGGTAAACATAGCAAGCTGGGCATCTGTGAAAGTCGTCTCACAAATATCCTGAATATCTACTTTGAGCTGCGTGTAGTCCATGATTTAGCCCATTGGCCCTCGGCACATACGGCCTTTAGTCGCTGCGCCATACCCGCGCATCATAGTACCGGAAGTCTTAACGCCTTTCATGCTTGGCTTGGCACCATAAGACTGGACGCCTTTATTCTTTTGGACTTTGACTTCTTCCATCCCAAAAACATTTTTAGGGTTATACATCGTACTACTCCTATGTAGTCGTTACTGTAACTGTTCCTACTGACCCAGTAGATATTAAGTTGTTAGGAGTTAGCCCAAACGGATCATTACCACCGCCTACTGGGTTCCAACCCCACTGTATATCTCTACTACTATACTCTCCTGATACGCCAAGACTTCTATCGGGCCTTGGATCTCTAATTGCTTGTGGGTCGTTTACCGGAAACTCCCCTAGTTTAAGTTGCGGCTGGTCTGGATTCCAGCACTCTTGACACGCTTTTATGTTCGTGTTCCTGCCCTTAACTACTAAATCTTTTAACGTCTTCAGTTTAAATTGGAAGCCGCACACATCGCACATGGCGATGGCTCTTTTGTCTGAAGCGAATTGGTTACCCATTTAGAACCTACCTGCACGAGGTACAAACCGCACGGGGGCTTTTTCCCTATCTTCTCCTGCAGCAAGCTCAAACTGTTCTTCGTATGCCGCTTTTAACATCGGCACTCTATCCATGAACTCAGGTACTTTCATGGCAATATGGTATGCCAGACCTGCTACTAAACATGGGAAGAACCGAAAGTTCATGTCGGCTGTCTCAATACCACTACCAGCATCTTGCACACGTCGCATACGCCAGTAAACAATCTGGTAGCTCTCAACATTGTCCGGTACAGGCCATACGGTGACCGCAGGGACTTGTTCCCAGTAAACGGGTATAGCGGTACCACCAACCGTGTGAGTCGCTGCTGTAGTGCCCTGTTGGCCCCTGAAGCAGTTCTGTAACACGTTACCCTCAATATACCCGTAGTTAATAATCTCGTTTTCGATCTTAACGAACCCTGCAGGGGGTAATCCCGCTACACCACTAAGCGTAATTGTCGTAGCAGTGCTGGTTGCAGTAGCCCCTAACGTAATACCGGTTGGGTACGTCTGCCCACTATCTCTATGGATAACGACCTGTATAGGCCGTGATTGTGTAATTTTGTTAGGGATAGACGCGTAAGTACTGATGCTAATCCGGTTAAGGTTTAGATCCGACTGCGTGACCGAGTTGTGTGCACCCGTACGAACGCTCTGCTCTAGAAGGTCAATGGTGTCATCAGGGAGCGCGTAGGTTGCTTGGCCTTGCACTAAATCAAGAACACCCTGCTCAATCGTCCACATGTTAATGCCACGATTCTGCCACTCAATCGTCATCAGATTCATAGAACGACGTGCAGTCTGGAGATCATACCCAGACCGTAACTCACGCCCAGCGCGTTCCCACGCCTCTTCAGCGATGTCTGTAAAGGGCATATTGAATGCTGTACTTCCTGATGTAGCCATTATCCCCACCCGCTCTTAGCTTTTTGTTTGGCTTTTGCGGAAAGCTGGCCGTAGTGATATAACTTTTTAGAGGCGCTAGACATCGTTTTACCCGTCATAAGTTTGCCATCAGGGTGCTTGTGCATACCCCCTTTGTGCTCACGACCATCTTGGTAATAATGTTTTACGCCTTTAGCCACTTTGTTTCTTCCTACGTAACGATGCTACACGTTTCGGTTTACCTGCTGGTTGCCCCAGTTTCTTTTTCTGAGCAACCCTACTCGTCTTCTCTGCTTTAGTCATCTCTGAAGACGTTTTAGGTGTCTTAGTGGATACCCGCTTTGTAGGTCTACAATACGGCGTATCACGCTTTTCACCCTTCTTCCTACCACAGGCTTTACCGGTACGTACATCTTTCCAGTCTTCTTTAAACCAACGCTTTAACGATGCGCCTTTTTCGGTCTTTCTAACTGCCACTCTTGTTACCCCAGTTCTTAGCGCCTTTCTTGCGACACTTCGCAATAGCACCTGAAGCATAGGCGGAAGGGAAGACCTTATAGCGAGACTTAACCTTGCTATAGCACGCGTCTTTAACCGAACCGCCTTTTTTATAGTAACAGCGCATTAGCTACCTTTCATCGTTACCATTTTAGCAGCACGGGTGCCTTTGGTAGCGCAACCAGCACCACGGACTTTGCCACCAGCCTTATAAATCTTACCACCAGCTTTTCTGCCACCGCCGCCTCTACGAGCAGCACTTCGGGCTTGTCGCATTGCTTGCCGCTGTTGTGCAGGGGTAGGATCGTTGATGCGTCGTCGAGGCATACTCCCTGTCATTGGTACATCTAGTGTTGGTGCCGGGGTTGTCATTGGTGGGTTTTGAATTGGTGCATCTTGTTGAGGCATTTCTCTGTTATTAACACCAGCGCGTGGGTTAGCCATACCAGCAGGCATAGGGCCACCGCGTTGGAATTTCATGGCCTTGTCGCCAGCAAACTTACGCTTGCCCATTGACTTCTCCATACCTTCGCTCTCGTCACGACGAGACTTCATACCTTGTTTCTTTTTACCGTTTTTAGCGCCCATAGAATCATCTAGACGAGCGTTATAGCCTTGCGACATTCCACCGGCTTGGTATTTCTTCATTCCTTTCATCTTATCAGCCTTTTCATAGTCTTTGCCTACTGACTGGGGTACCCCAGCTTTCTTGGCAAATTTAGGGTTATTGGCTACTGCAGCCATAAAATCTTGTTGTTTCTTGCTTTTGCTAGGCATTACCATTTCGCCTTATCAGCCCAGTATGCAGCGGAACTCTTGCCTTTAGCAATATTCTTAGCGTGTCTGGACTTAAAGGATTTACGTTTAGCCTTCATACGCGCAGATTCACCCTTCTTGGGTTTACCTGCGGTACTAGCACCCTGCTCACCAAACCGAATAATCTTTTCTTTGCCACCCTCACACGCCTTCACGACATGTGATTTTTTAGGGTGACTAGGAGTTCGGCGCGGCTTGTTACAGGCCATGCTTTTTTTATCTACTTGACCGCCTGCTTTATAATAGGCACGCATCTGCGTTACCGGTAAAAGACAGTCGCTGCTGTACAAGCAGTAAAAGTAGCGATAAAAACGTCGTCAGGACATCGGATGCCGTCGTCAGGGATGTTGACCGAATGCGTAGAACTCGCACTAAAGTCCAGATCTAGTACCGTTTGCCCACCATCACCGTTTTCAATAGTGAGGCGGGGCGAGCCAGTAGTAGTCAGAACTTGGATCTGCGTAATGCGCGCAGGGCCAACACCTAATGAGCCGGTTCCTGTAATCCGTTTTGATTGGATATCAGAACTAGACATATCGTACTCCTTTAGGATGCAGCAATAGTACCGCCAGTATCTGAACGTTTCCAGTCAGTACCGTTAGAGAACGCAAGAATAGCAGCACCGGCAGCACCGTTAGAGGTGTAAATTACCGCGCCAGCGCCAGCATCAGATGCTGAAGGGGCACTCGCTACAGTATAAGTAGGAACTACGATAGTGCCCACAAAACCATTGGTTGAGGTAACGGGGCCAGAGAAAGTTGTATTAGCCATTAAAGACTCCTTACATGCAAGTTGGGTAAATCTGTCTGCATGTCGTCAGTCGGGTCTGTCAGATTTACCGGGTTATCCCGATAGCAAGTAATCTAGCACTTGTTTTTATGTTTGGCAACACTATAAAAAAGAAAGGGGCAACAAGTGCCCCCCCTTTCTATACCAGCATTATGCGCCGGGTGAACCATAAATCCCAAGGGGATCAGATACACCAAACGAGTAACGCTCACGAGCCTTGTAGCGCGAGTTGCCAGTATCGAAATCAGCATCCATAGACGTTGACATCGGAGTACGGACAAAGTGCTTCAAGCCGTTAGGTACATCAGTCATTAAGAACCACGCATCTGGGTCAGTCAGATAGTGGTTAACTGAGTATCCTTCGGGGATAGAGCCGTTGTTGCGAAGTGCGTTGAGGTCGTTATCCGCAGTACCAACACGTCCTTCGGTCTCTAACAAACGAGTTGCTACAAACTGAAGATTGGGTGGGATAATCAACTTACGAGGCTTCGCAGCGATCAACAGGCTTCGCTCATCAGTCCAACCAGCAATCTGAATAACAGCCGCTTCTAAAGAAGTTTCGTTAAGGTCAGCCGCGACAGTAGGACGGTTTGAGTTAGTGCCGCCAGAGACAAGTGGGTGAGCCGTTGAAAGCAGCGTTTGCCCGTCACCGTAAGTGGTGCCAGCAGCAAAACCGTTGTTCAAGATGGTAGCACCTTTAACTTGCTTGGTGTACGCCATAGCGCGAGCGAGAGCTTTCGTATAACGAGCAGACAGTGAGTCGTACAAGTTATCTTCGATAGCTTCTTCAGTAATACTGAAGCCCATCGCAATCGTCTCATGCGTGTAGCGTGCACTCCATGCTTCTTGTGCATTGTCATACTCGATGGCAGAGCCTTCGTTTTTAACAGGTGCAGCAGAAAAGCCGGATAGTTTGGTTTCTTCTTCGAAAGAACGGTCAGAAGATTCTGTTTCGAAAATCTCCTTAGTTTCTTCCCCATACTTAGCATACTCTAAACCAAAAAGAGCATTAAGACCGGGGAGGAGTTCTTTCAGTAATTGGGCTCTTGAAATAGCCATGATTTACTCTCCTTATACGCCAGTTGCGTTTTGATACTGGTGCATGCCCCAGTTCCACTTCACAATAACCTCTACGAAGGCATCAGCGCCAGTAGCCGTTTCGGGCACTACGTCAATGATTCGCATAGGCTGTGTAGCCGTGGTAGCTGTCGTAGAACTAATAGAGATTTTAGAATCCCCAGTAGCAGTATTTCCAGCCGTTTGGATGAGCACAGAATTATTACCTACGGCGGTGCGAGCCACGGTAGCGATGTTAGCAGTGCCAGCAGCGGTAACTGCGACCTTGAACAACGCATCGGGATCGTCAACAACATAAGCAACGATATCACTAGCAACAGTGCCAGTGGGGTAGTATTGGCTGAACAACTGATAACCCAAAGCAGGGCTAGTGTATGAACAACCAACGAAAACGCCAACGGGGGTGGCGGTAGCAGTACCAGTGTCTTTCTGGATAGTTCCATCGTTAATGAGCTTAACAACATCACCATTGAAGATGTTTGCTGCGTAGCCAGAAGCAATAGGGAACTGTCGAGTAGCACCAGCAAATACCCTTCCACCGACCAAATTGACCGGTTTCAACCCGTAAGGGGCTGATACAGTTGGATAAGCCATTAGAGACTCCTCAAATTAAAGTTAGATTCCTTTACCAAAAGTAACCTTCGTCTTCCGCTCGTTAAATAGCGGCATACGAGGGTCGTTCTCTCTCATGAGGCTGTTGTCTACAGAAAGGATCTGAGCATTATTTTGATTTTCATAATGTTCGTTTCGCTCTTCCGGTAGTTCAGACGGAGCTTTACAAAGCATCAGACCGCCGATTACAACATTGTCTTTGAACCGTTCGTTTTCAACGGCGACCATTGTAATTTCGGGATGATCTTCTGCCCGTACAGGCTCCCAGCCTTCACGGAGTTTGGACGAAACATTAGTGGCATCAACTTGACCTTGCGTGCTTACACGTACCCATTTAAAAGCATACCCGTCTTCTGGAGTAGGTGAAGGCAGAACTTCTGGCCTTGACCATCCTTTCTTACGGACTGTCTTTTCACGAGTTGTATGTTCACGATCTATTCTATTTTGAGCCATTATTGTTTCCTCATGTCTATAGCAACCTGTTTGGCGTATTGTTCGGGGGTGAGACCTAATCGTTTAGCAAGTACAAGTTGTGTTGCTGATAACCTAACTTTTTTAGGTGCTATGCTCCGCGTTGCGGGTGCAACCACATTCGTTCGTCGCTTCCGTTGTTCTGGTTCACCAACATCCTCGAAATTATCGGGGAATATCTGTCGCATACGAGAATTAATCTTCTCGTAGTAATCGTCACTTTGAGGGCTTACGCCTTCTTTGACAAGTTTATTATGCAACCCCAGCGCAAAACTTGTCATTTCATCATCTTGTCCGAACCACGTATTGGACGCTGCCCATTCGTTTGCTCGGTCATCAATAGGTGCTGGGGCGAATTGTTCTTGAATTTGTTCTGTTTGTACAGGAGTTTCTTCCTGTTGTAAAGCGGGACTTTTAAGGTTACCAAGCCTGTCAGACTTTATCTTGGCGTTGGTTAACTTCTCTTGTGCGTCAAGAAGTTTGTCAGCATCACCTGCTTCATACGCCTCTTTATAAGCGCGTTTAGCAAGGATCGCTTCACCTGCAGCCGTACGTTTAGCCTGCTCTAGAAGGATTTCTTGGTTCTTATCAACCGTACCTTTAAGTTGTTTATTCTCGTCAACAAGCTGTTGAGCAAGCCTTTCAAGTTCCTGACGTTCACGTAAGGCAGTTTCTTTAGCCCGTCTTTCGTCATGATACCCTTTACTGAAGTGCTGAATACGCTTACGTACTTTTTCAGAGTAGTCTTCAAGCTCCTCGTCAGTAATATCCTCTGGTGGTTCCGCAGGTTTACGATTTCGATCAGCTTTTGGCGTATCATCGAACACTTCAATTTCATAATCTTCTTCCTCTACAACCTCTGCTGTTTCTTTTTCAGGTTCGGGTTGAGGTTTTCCTGATATATCAATCTCCGTAGCACTTGAAGATTCAATATCAATGTCGGTGCTTTCTTCGGTTTCATCAGGGAAACTGAATTCTACTTTTTGAAACGGCATGTTAACTCCTTATGCTCGCGTGATGCCACGCGGATCTGCCACAATAGCTTCTATAGAATCATCGTTCATTAGACGATACTCTACCCCACCAACCTTAAACCGAGTGCCCGTGTTCATACGGAACATCACATAGTCACCCGCTTGACACCACGGGCCTGACGGGAACCGATCTTCGTCAGAATAGGCTTGTTCACCCATATCCAACACAAGTCCGATAATCGACATAATGTGTTCTTGGTTCATTGTTGTAGTAGATTTAAGCAGTCCGGTTTCCCCGAACGTCTCTTCTACTTGCGGTAACGCGACCAGAACTCTATACCCTACGGGTTTAGGTAGCTGCGCCTCGATCTCTTCAGGTGTTAACATCTCTTCAGGTGCTAATGTTTCTATTGCTTCACTCATCATACTCTTCCATATTGCGCGAGAGGTCTTCTACATAGTTAATACAGGCTTCGAGACCCCGAACCATACCTGTAACTTCCTTATACTGAGCGAAGTCTTTAGCCCCACCCCCTCCAAGAAATTGTAGTGCAGAGGATTTATCTTCCTCGAATTTATCTTTAAGCACGTCTAAGACGGTTTTAGCCATTACTGACCCTTATTCTGTTGATCGATTAACCTAAGTAACTCTAGGTTCAATTTATTCTGCGAATCTGTAGTAGATCTAGCGAGTTTTAACCCTTCTTTCTCGGCTTCTAACTCTAGTTCTTGCGTACTTAACCCTAACTTTTTAGTATCAATGGCAGAATCAATTGCATCTTTCTGCGCTATGCGCTCTTGTTCAGCCATACGAAGTTGGATATCTGCAGCATCTTTCTGCATTTTACGCTGTACTTCTTGCTCTTTGATCGCCACTTCCTTCTGCTGTAGCTGGAATATGGGGTCTTGAGCTTGTTGCTGTGCTTGTGCTTGCGCTTGTTTCTGTTGATTAGCTTGACTGAGTTGTGCCCCTGCTTTCGCCATAAGCTGTGCAAGGGTTACTTCAATCTCTTCAGGTAACTCTTCATTAGGCGGCGGCAAGTCTGCACCCAACTGTTCCTCTATCTGCTGACGATATTGGAACCCTAAGTGTTGCGCTAAATGCGCTTGCAAAGCGGCCATAATGGCTTGTCCCTGCGGGTTTTGACCAATCATCTGAGCAACCATAGGGTCTTGCATAAACGCTTGATGCGTTGCGATATGCGCTTCGTGGTCTTGGTAGATAAACGCTTTCAACGGTTTACCAACTAACACATCCATGTTCTCACTAACGGGGTCAGTGGGTTTGAGGTCGTCTTGAGTCGGAACTAGTTTATCTG
>ENA-OWPI01004831-OWPI01004831.1-marine-metagenome-genome-assembly--contig:-NODE-4831-length-10568-cov-2.681537_pt1 | contig 10568 bp, 7 predicted proteins | sample MGYA00238138_ERZ651775 | MGnify/ENA primary metagenome ERZ651775 (study PRJEB26906, sample SAMN06265043) | marine metagenome | isolation source: Helgoland LTER site | place: Germany:Helgoland, sampling...
GAACGGGCCTGGGAGCAGGTGTACCACTTCAGGCTCCTCTACAAAAAGCCGTACTTCTTCCCCATCTACGGCGCCCTCAGGTTCGGCACCGGGGGCATGTGGGAGCTGTACAAGAAGTACGGCAAGATGGAGGCGGAGGAGTGGAAGCTCCTGAGAACCTACGACGACGGCGAACCGGGCGCGGCGGAGATCACGAAACGAATCCTCAAAGTTGATTGATGTATAATCAGTTCAACGTCGTCGTCACCGTCACGTACTGTACTCCATCGAACCGCTCGTTGAGAGACTCTCACTTCAACGCGGCTATGATCTTCTTCCGTGGCCCCAAGGGCAAGCCCATGGACTGCAGGTCCTTGTCGCGAAGGTGTCCCAGCGCGTCCATGTCGATCTCCTCCTCCGCAAACGTCCCCGCGTATCTGCCCAGCCCGATGCCCCTCAGGAACTCACCCACGGACCCGACGCCGCGGTTGCCCATGAAGTCGCTGCGCATACCCCCGCGTCCGCCGCGTCCCCCGCGGACCTCGCGGACGATCCTGGTCCGTTCGCCGCGGACCTCGCGGACGATCCTGGTCCTCAGATCGCCGCCCCGGCCGCCGCGACCACCTCGTCCGCCTCCCGCGCCGAATCGGCCCCCGCGCCCCGGCCCATCGCCGTCGAGTCGAGAGCGCAGGTCTTTGCCGCCCGGGGAATCGAAGAGGTCGTGCGTCCACTTGTCACGTGAGTCACCGAGCCTCGAGCCTATCCCCTTCTTGATCACACCGCCGGACAGCCTGGGTTTGGGTGGGATCGGGCGTCAGCGATCGGGGGCGGGAAGAAAAACGCGTTTGTCAAATTTTGGGATCGCGCTCGGTGCGTACCTGTTGAGGGCGGAGGTCTGCCTGGGTGCGGCGTCGCCGAAGGCTCGCATCTTACCCCCAGCCGCCTTCGCGCCGAACGCGCGCATGTTGCCCCCGACCTTCTTCTTCCTGTTGTCGACGGTAACCGTGAAGCCCATCTTGTCGATTGTCGGTGCTGGAATTTATGACGAGACTAGATCTGGGCGAGCCGAAGTTTAGCGACGGCACACTCAACGACGCGGCACCCCCATCCGTGCCAGTCGCATCCGTCGCTGCATGCGATCCGTGATCCAGCGTCACGCACCGCTGCTCCGGCAACTCGCCCAGGGCGCCAGAACCCACCGGACCGGCCCCACCCGCCCGGTCGCACCCCGGCAACCGAACCCCCCGGCAAGAACCCTCATCGCGGGCGGCACCTCCGCGTTCTCTTCGTCCCCAGCCTCCGCCTCTTCGTCCCCGACCGGCGCGACCGGCGCGATGGAGGTGTACCAGTTCCCGTGCCTGCAGGATAACTACTCGTTCCTGCTGCACGATCCCTCCACCGGCGCCACGGCCGTGGTCGACACCCCCGAGGTGGCCCCCATCGAGGCAGCCCTGAAGGAGAAGGGGTGGAAGCTCACCCACATCCTCAACACCCACCACCACTGGGACCACACCGGGGGCAACGCGGAGCTCAAGGCGAGGCACGGCTGCGAGGTGATCGGCCCACGCGGCGAGACAAAGGGCGAGATCCCAGGCGCCGACCGAGCCGTCGGCGAAGGCGACGAAGTGTCGGTGGGAAACATCGTGGCCAAGGTGCTGGATACCCCGGGCCACACCGCGGGGCACATAGTCTACCACTTCCCCACCGAACGCAAGGTGTTCGTCGGGGATACGTTGTTCGCGATGGGATGCGGCCGGCTCTTCGAGGGCACCGCGTCCCAGATGTGGACGTCCGTACAGAAGATAACCTCGATGCCGCCCGAGACCTCGGTGTACTGCGCGCACGAGTACACACTGTCCAACGCCAAGTTCGCGGTGTCCGTCGACCCGCACAACGAAGACCTAGCGGCGAGGGTGAAGGAGGTGGAGGCGAAGCGGGCGGCGGGGGTGCCGACGGTGCCCACCACGGTGGCGAACGAGTTGGCGACGAACCCTTTTTGCCGACCTCACGCCGCCTCACTCCGGAAGACGCTGGGGATGGAGAACGCGGAGGACGTGGCGGTGTTCGCGGAGACGAGGAAGCGGAAGGATAACTTCTAGAGCGTAGTCTTATTCGTGATTTGAAAACGAGCATCAGAGCGCGGGTACCTCTCTGCTTTCGCCCACGCGGCGGCTTCTTATGAAACAGCATTTTGCGCGACGTTTGGAGAAATATTTGGCGCCATTTTTGTGACGTGGCAGCTTCAATTTTTCCAGCGCGCGCGCGGCTTCACCCGCCCAACACCCCTCGCGCGACCATGGGATCGAGCCCGGAGTCGCCGTTTGGCGCTCCAGGGGCGATAACTTTCGATTCCCTGCCGCTCGAGTGCCAAAGGGCGGTGATCGATCGGCTCCACTGGCGGGACGTCCTCTCCGTCGAGCAGACGTCCACGCATTTTGCCAACCTGGTGCGAAACGACGAGCATATGTGGCGGGTGCGGTGCGAGAGTAGGTTCACGTCCGAGGAGCTCCCGACGTTGGCCGAGGACGAAGCGACGACATGGCGCGAGCGATTCATGCGATCGGTGCGAAAGGGTATGAAAGCCGTGAGCAACGCGCGGCCCTTGCTCGTGTGCGAAGACAACACGGTCGTCCACTTCAAACGATTCGAGGAGGCGCAAAGACGACTCGAGGGCATCACCTTCGGCGACGTCCGGGAGTTCATCGCCGCCGAGCGCACCTCCCCGACGCTACTCGTACTCGCGGGCATGGTGGAGTGCATGGCGCGAGAGCCCAAGGTTCAACCCGCGGAGGTCGTCTGCATGCTCCGGGACTCCGGGTGCGTAGCCGGCGGGAAGAGCGTGAGACTCACGCAGTGGCTCCTGGGACGGCTCGACCCTTCCAGCCCGTTCCGGCTGCGTAACGAGGTGGTGACCCACGAGGGTTCGCTCGAGCAACTCGCGGTCGATAACCCGCGGCTGTTCGAGGTCATGCTCCGGGGCATCAAGTACGAGGTCCGGGACATGGAGGTGAGGGCCATCGGCCCGGAGAAGAAGCCGTGGTGGGCGGCGCTCGGGACCCAGATGCACATCGCGCAGGCAGCCTGAATGTACGATATCGTCGATTGACACTTGTGTTTTTTGCATCAACAAGGGGACGGCGACGCCGCTCGCCCCCGCTGTGTAGACCTATTCTTTTGCTTTGTAACGCTACTTGCTCAACTCTTCGGTTCAAAGTTTTTAACGAAGGTTTGCGCGACGAGCAAGGGGAACATGATGGTGGCGTCCGCGTGGACCTTCACCGGCGTCGCCTCCGGTCGGATCTTCCCCCAGCTCACGGCCTCGTCCGGCTTGGCCCCGCTGTCGCTCCCGTCGAATTCCTGCGCCGTGTTGATGGACACCGAAAAGTCCGCGCCGTTTCTCATGAGGTTGGCGTTGTTGATGTGGTGCTTGGGCACGCCGCCGCCCAGGATGATCATGCCCGTCTTCTTGGGCCTGCCCACGGTCCTCGCCTCGTCGTTCATCGCCCGGATGTCCTGCACCAGGTCCACCACCAGCCCGGGGTTCTTGAAACTGTGAAAGTAGAGCATGTCGCCGATGCTACCGTCGGTGAGCGCCGGGCAGTACACCGGGATGTTCATCTTCGCCGCCCAGTAATACACGCTCTCCTCGTTGTTGATCTCCAGACCGAGCCTGTGGATGACCTTACTCGGGGTCCATACCACGCCCTGCGTGTCCTGCTCCTTCTTCATAACGTCCAGCACGGGCATGATCCAGTCCTCGAACTTGCAGTAGTTGTCGTTGGGCACCAGCAGGTTGCCGATGCGGTTGAGGCCCTGCTTACGAAGTTCGGCACCCTTGAGCGCGAAATCCCCGAGGTAGGTTGGCGCCAGACACTTGACGAAGTCTTCCTCGACGCCGCCCGCGGTGGTGACCAGCACGTCGATCATTTTGTTCTTGACGAGGTACCTGAGCTGCTCGCGGACGCCGCTGGAGATGAGGTTCGACGTGAATCCCAAGAAAATTTTGGTCCTGGTCGAGGCGCGGTACGCCGGGTCCCTCTCGTCCTCGTCGGTCGTATCGTCGACGGGCTCGTCGCTGAGGCGCCACTTGAGCATCCTGTTCACCTCGTCCACGCACCGCCCGAACTGGGTCGCCTGGTACCCCGAGGTCATCATGCAATCCAGCATCTTCTGAAGGTCGAGCGGGCCCTCGAAGTCGTACCCGCGCACCGTGGGGGTTCCCTCCGGCATCTCCACGGACTTTAGTAAAACCGCGTCGAGCGCCCCATCGGGGACGGCGCTGAGATCGTTAAGAATCTCGCTCATCGTGTATTCCGCGAGGTGAGAGTGCGAGTGCGAGTGGTCGCGCGCCGCCGTCAATTCTCCGAGAGCTCTTCTTGCGGGCACCGAAACTCTCCTGCCGAGTCTCGAGCACTTTGATTTCAAATCAAGACCACAACAACCCCGCGGAGGCCATGGCGGGGGGCGATAATGACGCCCGGGGCGCCGCGGCCCAGGCGTCGGTCCTTGAGAAGGACCTCAAGGACCTGGAGCGCCTGCTCAAGGCGGATCAGGCGGCGAACGGCGGCGCCGCTGGGGGGGACGGGGCTCGAATAAAGTCACAGCTGAGGCAGGTTCTGCGGAAGCTGATGGAGGCGTACTTCAACCCCTTGAACGGTGCGTATCGATCCCGAGACGGACGCATCGCTCCTTCTCGCATCTCCCTAAGCCATCCACTGGATCTCGAACCCGTGGGAACCACCGGCGTGAACCACCGGCGTGACACCAGAAGCACGGCTAAGATCGTTTCCCGCTATCCCTCCGAGGCTAACAAACTCCCTTCGTTCCACGTCGCCCATCGCAGTGCACAAGCGTGAGATGAGGTCGCTGCTCGGCCTTCTGAGGGTCGCGCTGCAGCGCCACGGCGAGATATTCACGGGAAGCAGCACGTTCTGCGTGCGAACCTTCGCGCATCTCCTGCCTTTGCTCACGTTCGCCGGACTCAGGTGAGAGCGATCGCCCAAGATCTCGGGGGTGCCCACAACAAACAACCCGGGGTGCCGCACTTTAGACTGACCCCAACCCTTTCCCTTCATCGCAGCGATTCCGTGACGGAGACGATCGTGTGGACGCTGTGCCAGCTGTCCAGCCAGCTGTCCAACGCGGGCGATCCCAAGACCTTCGCCGCGCTCTGCGTCGGCGTCGCGGAGCTCGTGGAGGATGCCGCGCAGGTTCTCGAGATTCACAGCTGTGCGCCCGGGCACCGCGGGCAGGGCGCGGTGCTCTGCTGCTTCGGCGAGGCTGTGCGCAGGATGTGCGACGACGCCGGGCCGGACACGCCGCCACAGTCCGAGCGGGACGGACGCGGCAGGACCGGCAGGAAACCCGCATCCGGAACAGACGCGGGCCGCACTGAAACCCGGGGCGGATCAAGTTCGTCGGCGGCCAGGGGTCTCATGGTGGAGATTGGCGACGTCGAAGCAGCCGTCGCGTTCGCGTCCGTCGCGTGTAAGCTACTCACGCACGCGCTTCGTGTCGGGCCGCACGTCGCCACCGGGTTCGTGTCACCGTCCACCGCACGCGCCGTCGCGCACATCGTCGCGTCACCCGTCGCGAACCACGCGCTTCGCCGCGTCGCGCTCGGATGCCTTCGAGGCGTCGCCGTCGAATCCGGCGCCTCCGTCGTCCCGGGCGAGACGTGCCTTTGTTCGCTCGCCTCCGCGCTGTTCGAGCGATCGTCCCTGGACCTCTCCGCCGGTACGGAGCGCGAGGGATACGACGGTGAGCTCGCGGCGTGCGTCGATGCGGTGCTGTCCGCGGCATCCGCCGCGGACGTCGCGGCGGCGGCGGGGGCGTGCGCCCGCGGCGTCGTCGCCATCGTCGCCGCCGGGGAAGACGCGTGCGAGTCCAACCTTCGGGCATCCGCGTTTCGCTTGCTCGAGCTGAGCGTCGGCGCTAAACCCGCGTTGGTGTCGGCGTTGGTGTCGCTGTTGCCGCACGCGGGATCGCGGGACGTGGCGGACGCGCTCGTCGCGTGCCTCCGCCCCGTGTTCGCGCCGGCGGGTGACACGAAAACTTCGGATGTAACTAAGAGGAGACGGGTCGCGGGGGTAAGAGCGGACGAGGCGTGGGTAAGAGGCGGGGAGAGCGGCGCCGGGCCCTCGTCTTGCGCGGCGTGGGTGGAGGAGTGCATCGTCTCGGCGCTGCACCAGCTCTTGCCCAACTCACCGGGCGGGGGCAGCGCGCTCTCCGCGATGGCGACGGGGCGGGCGGATTTCGCGACGACGGGCCCGAGGCGGGCTCGAGCCGCCGCCGGTCTGGCGTGTGTGTGCGCCGCGGCCGGGAAGGAACGGCCGCGGTTACGGCAGGCTGGGGTGGGCGCCGCGCACGAGTGGCTGAAGTGGGCGCGGCGGGCGAACGACGCGGGCGATGGGCTCGTCGCGACGGCGTTCACCGGCGTCCTGGAAGCCGCCGTCGCTCTGGCCCGAATGGAAAAAACGGAAAACGCGGCTTCGTTCAACGAGGACGACCTGACGCCGGACCTGCTGCTCTGGCCGTGGGGTAACGGCGCGATCAACGAGGCGCCGCTCGAGATCAGACGCGCGGCGAAGGTGGCGAGCCTCCGCGCGAGCCTCGCCGCCGCCGCGTCGCGAAGCAAGCCGTCGAGTTCCGCGCAGCAGAGCGTCCGGCAGCTGCTGCAAAGCGCGGTGAAGGAACCGGACCCGGCGGTCGTCGCCGCGACCGCGGCGTGGATGCCGGCGGCATCACTCCTCCTCGGCAACGATCCCACCGCCGCAGTGAACATGGTGATGAACATAGCCGCGAACGACGCGGCAACCGCCACGGTTCGAGCCGCGGCTGCCGTCGCGGTGGGCGGGCTCGCGGCGGCTGGCGTCGCCGTCGGCGCCAAGGCCCACACGGACCTCGCCCTCAGGGCCAAGGCGAGGGACGCGGGGCAGCGCGCGATCGTATCCGTGGGTACCCCCGAGAACCGAGCCGTCGCGAAGGCATTGAGCGCCGCGGTGACCGAGGCGGTCAAGTCGCTGGGGGGTAAGGTTGCGGTGAAGTACGTCGTCACCGTGGATTCCGCCGCGCGGGTGCTGGCGCCGATGCTCACGGTGGATGAGGACGACGCGGTCGCCGCGGCGGCGCTGTGGGCGCTACCCATGGTTCTCGAACACGCGCAGCAACACGGGGGTGCTAACGCCATGCGTGGCGCGTCGGGGGTCTCAGCGCTGGCCACGCCGCTTGCGCTGCACAAGTCGGAGGAGGTCAGGGCGGCTCTGCGCGACGCGGCTCCCGCGCTCGCGTCCCGCGGCGTGCTCCTCGATGCGGTGGCGTCCTCAAAGGACAAAGGCGAACTGGGCGATGACGACGCGAAGGAAGAGGGACTCGCCTTGCTCAAGGAGCTCAAGGCGACCATCGAGGCTGCCGCGAGCGACGCGACGATGCGTGAATCCGCGTTGCAGATATTCGCGGCGGCGGCGGCGGCGCTGCCCCACCAGGACGCGCTCACCGCCGCGCTCATCGTAATTCTGCACAGGCTCGACGATAAGGACGCGGGCGTTCGCGCCGCGGCCGTGGACCTCGTGCGCGCCGCCGCGTCGCGGAGGGGCGTGCGGCCGCGCGAGCTTTTACTGGGTAACCGTCTGCTGGCGACGCACCTCGGCGTCGCGCTTCCGAGCCACCCGGTGATGCTCTCCACGATGGCCGAGGCTTTGCTTCACATGTCGGACACGAACCTGCTGCTGGAGATTCTACCCGCGGCCGTGCCCAGGCTGGTGGAGCGCCAGGACCTGGACACGCTCAAGGCGTACGCCGCCAGGCTCGGCCCCGATTTCACCGTGGGCGGTATCCTGTACGACTGGTGCTACACCGCCATCGCCGACCTCATCAACACCTCCTCCCATCTACCCCCGTCGGCGGTTGACGCGTCCAGGAAGTTTCTGGAGATGCAAACCGGCGTCGACTTCGACGTGCTGGTGAGAGACCACAAGAAGGAGCTCATGCGCGTGCTCATCCGATCCGCCGGCGCCAACGAGGCGACCAATCTGGAGGATGGCGCTACGCAGCTGATAAGCGTGCTGGGCCTCATCGCGCAGATCGCGGATGGCGCCGGCGAAACACCCTCCGTCCCCGACTTCATCCGGCCGCACTTTACGTGGCTGGTCATGGGCGATCACAACGATCGCAGCGGGGACGCCGCGGCGCAGCGCCGGTTCCTGCGCTCGCTCACCATCATGGTCCACCTCATCGGGCCGCACCTGCCGCAATTCGCGCCCAAGGTTATGGCGCACCTCGCGAGCGCGCTGGAGCGGCCGTCGCTCTCGGTGCGCCACACCGCGCTCAGGGCGTGGCTTTTGCTCGTGAAGCAGCTGGCGGGACACGCGCCGGACCACCTCAGGCGCGTCTCCGGTCGCGTCGTGGTCGCCATGCTCCCCCACCTCCCGGACTCCAACTCAAACTCGAGTAAATCGGCCGGCGAGCAAGTCGGCGCGAGCAACGGCGACGGCGACGACGAGTGGATATTCGACAAAGCCTCCGCCGCGGCGGAGGTCATCGACGAGCTCATCCTGAAGAGCGGAAAGGAGATCATGAGAGGACATCTCGCGCGGCTACCCATGCTCCCCGCGTGTGAAAGCCTCGCGAGGGCGAACGCCGCTGTGAGCCGAGAACGCGGCGAGGTTCCCCTCCCCTCGCTCCTCGCCACCTTGACCGACGGCGCCGAGGACGAGTCGCAGGCGGTCAGGGCCACCGCGCTGGGCGAGCTCCGACGCGCGCTTCGAGCCGATAAACCGGCGGTGTCCGCGTTGCTCGCGGGGTTGCACGAGGGCGCGTCTGACGCGGGGTTTAGGGACTCGGGGGTGACCCTGAACTCGGATCAGTTGGTGGGACGCCTGTTCGCGGCGCTCCTCCGATGCTTCGCGGGTGAGGGACGCACGGTGCTGTCCCGTAAGGTGCACAGGCTCGCGGCGCAGTGCCTCGGCGAGCTCGGCGCGATCGACCCTGGCCGCATCGACATGCCCGTGGCCACCGCCGAGAGGGTCACGCCGGGGAACGCGTCGGATCTCGCGAGGGTGTTGCTCTGCGATCACGTCGCGCGAACCGTGAGGGGCGCGAACGACGTGGACATGCTCGACGCCGCGGCACTCGCCGTGCAGGAGGTGCTGGTGCACGCGGGATGCAGGCCCGCGTCCGTGCGCGCCGAGGACGTCATCGCGGCCAACGACGGCGAGACGACGCACCTGCCCGCGGGTGCCACCGGCACGGGCAAATCCTTCTGGGCCTCGCTCCCCGAGGACGTCCGAGTGCTCCTCGCGCCCGGTCTCACCTCAATGTACTGCCTCACGCAAAAGCCGCAGAAGCCATCTACGGTCCGGCCGCTGTACCAAACACCGGGCGGGCCCACGTTTCGCCGGTGGATGTACGCGTGGTGCCGAGCGCTGGCCTCAGAGGCTGACGGGCCGGACGCGCCGCTCTTCGCGGCGTGCTCCGCCGGTGTCTTTCGCCACGACACGCGAACCATGCTGTTCTTACTGCCGCGCATGGTGCTGGACGCGCTCGCGGCGCATGACGCGTGTAGGCGCGATAACGTCGCGGCTGAGATTATGGCCGTGCTCCGCGACGCGGCGGGCGCGGCGTGGACCGCCTTGGACACCACCCAGAGCAAGTCGCTTCACGGCGAACAAGCCGAGCTCGCCGCGCAAGCCGTGTTTACACTCCTCGACCAGCTCACGCAGTGGTCCGAGGACGCCGACGTCGCCAAGGACGACTCGCACCGTCGAACGGTGGACGCGGTCAAGGGCCTTTTGGATTCGGTGCCGCGCGAGTTGCTCGCGCGGGCGGCGCTTCGATGCGGCGCGCCCGCGAGAGCCCTGCTCTACTTTGAGGATCACCTCCGTGCTGCCAAGAATGTCATTAACCAGGCGTCGCTGCGCGATTACCCCGAGGGTGGCGGTCTGGACGACGCGTCAGCGGCCTTTCTCGCCGCCACGCACCAGGGCCTCGCCGAGCCCGACGCGGTGCAGGCCATCTCCCGTTTGAGGTCCCGACCGAGGCCGCTCGAGAAAAAAGACGGGACCGACGAGACGGACCTCGACGTAAATAAACCCGCGGGGGTTTCCGTCACAGATCCGTCGCTGAACGCGGCGGCCGCGGCGAGGCGTCGCGCGGAGGACGCGCTGTTACAGCACGAGCAAAACGGCGAGTGGACCGAGGCGCTGACGCATTACGAATCCGCCCTGCAGCGCCGCGGGCCGGACGCCAAGCCGACGGCGGCTCTGGACGCCGCTGAGTGGGGCCGACTGCGGTGCCTGCAGGGGCTGGGGCACCTCAGGGCGCTCGAGCGCGAGGCTGACGCGCTGATTACGCAGAGACCCGCGGCGAGCGCGGAGCTGGCGGAGGCTGGCGCCGCCGCGGCTTGGCGGCTCGGTCGGTGGGATTCGCTCACGGGTTTCCTCGGCGTCCTCGACGACGCCGGCGGGTTCGGCGGCGGCGCGCAGGTCGGTACCCACGCGGGTGGCGGGTTCGGCGGCGTGCCTCTGGAGGAGATCCTGAGGCAGTTCCAGCAGCGAGGCGGCGCGGGCGGGTTCGGTTTCAACACTTCGGGC
>ENA-OWPI01004832-OWPI01004832.1-marine-metagenome-genome-assembly--contig:-NODE-4832-length-10565-cov-3.078375_pt1 | contig 10565 bp, 4 predicted proteins | sample MGYA00238138_ERZ651775 | MGnify/ENA primary metagenome ERZ651775 (study PRJEB26906, sample SAMN06265043) | marine metagenome | isolation source: Helgoland LTER site | place: Germany:Helgoland, sampling...
CACCTCTCCCCTCTTCAGGGGCCTCCTCCCGAAAAAAAAGCGCTCCGCACTTGATCAATTCAACACAGAAGCCCAGTCACTCATTGACCTTACTCGGGACCTGATCGTCGCTGCAAACAAGTTCTCCAGGGACAAGCTGCAATCAAATGACCTTCCCCAGAGCCTCGAGGCGCACAGGACAGGGAATGAAATCCCGAACGAGCTGTGGAGGAAGATCGAGGCTCTTAGAAGCTCAAAAGGTATCGATAATAATTCGCTCAAACAGAATTTGATTCGCAAGCGCGACGAAATTGCTGCACTTGCAGTTGCCTGCAACAACATGCTCGCAACCACGAGCTCCATGCTCGACGAGCACTTGACCCTAGATAGCGAGTTCAGAAGGGAAAATGTCAATTTCAACGCCACGCCTATCGGCGAGACCCAGAGCGACGTGCGTCGCGACCTTAAGCACTACGCGAACTTGCTCTCTAATGCCAAGAAAAGTGACCAGATCGTGGCGCAGTCGATCGACTCACAGCAGACGGATGCTGCCGCTGAGACATTGCAGATGCACCGATCTGCACTGGATACGCAGATGCCACGCAGGAACCCGGATGATGATGATTCCCCCGACATCGATACCACCGCTCTCTCTACAAATCTGCTCGAGCTTGCAAAGCTTATCCAGACGCGGGATACTGCCTTCGATCGCCTGCAGAGGAATGTGAAGGAGTATGATATGGCTGGCAAGCTTGCAGACTCAAGTGAGGACGCCGAAATACTCGTTAATCGGGCGCTGCAAACTTTCGACGAGTTGAGGATAGAAATTCGTAGCAACGTTGATCAGCAGCCTCCAATGTTGGAGGCTATTCTGGACGCAAACGAAAAATTTAAGGCCGCAAAGCAGACGGACAAAATAACCCTCGAAAGGGAAAAATTCTTGCAGTCCATCAATTCATGCTGCCTCCACTGGGAGAGCCTGAACAAACAGCTCGTCGAGGGTAAGAACTTTTACGTCTCTATCGAGAATAGGCTAGTGGCTTTAAAGCAGACGGCAGAGAGCCAAGGTGTGGCGATGCAGGCTCTCCAGTGCGACTTTTTAGACCGCGCAAAGAACGAGGCAGAGCAAAGGGAACTGGAGCGGCGCGATGCCGAGTACGCGCAGCGTATAGCGCAGGAGAACGACATCAGTCAATTTGCGGGCCTCGAGACGCGGGAGCGGCAGTTGAGCGAAGATGCTGCATATGCGCAAAAACTAGCGGCTGAGCTCAACATAGAAGACGGCGCTGGCGATGGACCAAGCAGCGAAAATGATGGCACCGCCAACAACGAAAGCAACACAAACAACGATTCCGGTGGATTGTTGTCATGGTTTGGGCGAAAGCAGGAAAAACCGGCCAATCTGTCGCCCACCTCAACGAACCTCAAGCAGCCCCTCACCACTGGTGACAGCGGCAGCGGTAACAGCAGCGTTAGCAGCTATGGTAGCAGCAACTCGTCGTTTCCGGGAGCCCGTATTGATGCCCCTCCCATGCCTCGCATTCGAGGAAATAGCACGGAGGAGGGTTCGTATCAGCCTCCTGTCATTGGCCAGCCACCGCAGCCACCGCCCCCCTCCTTTGCTCAGGCGCAGCAGCAGCTGCAAAACCAAGTCAATGGCGGCGGGATGAGCAGCACAATTAAAGTAGACGAATCGAAGGTATCAAACCTGGTTGAGATGGGATTCTCCTCGGACAAGGTGCGAGCTGCCCTGGCGGCGAACGACAATGATAGCGAAGCCGCCCTGAATGGATTGCTCGCGGGCTAAACTAAACGATACATAAAGAAAAAGAATATGAGAATTTTTTCCCACAGCGAAGAAAAACCGACCAAGCGAACCCACCACGCACATGACCTCCCGCACAAATATATTTGTCAAACCGAACCAAATCTATTATTCACATTATCGTATCATACACCAGCCGTCCTGAGCATGCTCTCCATCATATTCACTGGCGGAGGGGCCTTGGCATCCTCCTCATAGGCAATAACGTGACACTGCCTTATCATCGTGTCTTTCTGCCTCTCAGGACAATAGTCTCTGATGAAGATTTGGACAAAGTTCTCCATAGAGTCCCCGGGGCTGAAGTGGAGCAAACAAAGCATCAGCAACTTCCAGACCTTTCCCTTCGAGTAATCGTCGTTTGGATTCTCGCTCAGCTGTTTCATGAGTTGCGCGTAGATTTCAGCCTTAAGCCAGGCGTCGCCGTTCAAGCCAAATTCCAGAACTGAAACAGCCAAGGTGTCAGGGTACGTCGTTCGTACATCGCCACAGTATCCGAGTATGCATTTGAAGCAGCTCTTGGCTTCTTTGATGCTGTTAGGATCCTCTAGCCTCGTCAGACTGGTGATTAAGCCGTCCTTGCTGTGCACAAGCATTTTTTCCGCCTTCTCTTCCCTGTGCATGCTGAAAAACTTGCTGTTGGCATAGTCGATAGGATCCCGAAGAAGGGAGCATTTTTCGAAGACGAAATTGTCGCGGAATTGCTCTAGGCAGAGTTCTTTGAGCTCTATCTCCTTCTCTATCGCTCTCTGCGCCTGTCCCGTCTCATGAGCTCGCTTGTATTGCATCTTTAGCAAGCCTTCGCCGCTGAGACCAACGAGTTTCTCGATTTCCTCTAGTCGCGGGTCTTCGTACTCCAGCCTCTTGCACTCTGCATATATGTCCTCCATCTCATCCTTCTCGATGCTCTTCATTACCTCCTCTAATTTCTCGTTCAGGCGGTAGCTTCTCCATCCTTCAAATTGTTCCACCCCCATAGCATAGAGCTCGTCAAATTTTGGGGTGGGTCTCTTGTGCGCAATTGCACGAGCCTCCTTAATAAACTTGAATAGCATCTCAAAGTTGGCATCCACCGCCAAATCACTATAAACCCAATACTCCAATTCCGGCTCGAGCCTCGCGCTCTCCCGAATTATGACGACCATCTCCTTACATTGCGCCCACTCCGCAATGGGTACGCTGATGCTAAACACAGCGAAGGCACCAAGCTGCTGGTTGACGTACTGGAGCGCCGATTCTAATGCCCCGAGCTCCCTACTAGCTAGCGCTTGCCTCAACTTGGGGCGCGTTGCCTTCACCAAAGCCACGTACCTCCTCGTAAGCCTGCCTCTCGCCTTTGCCTGGATCTTGCTGCTGACCCTGTCAGTGCTGAGCGCCCTACAGAGCTCCAAGATCCTATACTCGCTGCTTCTAAACATAACCATCGTGTTACCCCACTGCATCTCGCTGAAAGGTTGGTTGGTTGCAGACAGTATCTCGTAGCACTGGTCACGGGGGTCATTGCTCTTGAGCGCCTGCCACCCACTCTCTGTGGCCAAAATGCACTTGTACCTCTCCACAAAGCGAGAGAATGTGTACCGAAATGGAAACCCGTTCTTCCTGATACTAACCGCCTCAAACACTCCGGCACAGCGGAGTTGCTCCAGGCAGCTTGCCCCTTCGAAAATTCGAGGCTTCTTCAAGCTGTTGGCCTTAATACAGCGGATGAAATGACTCTCCGTTCCGCGGAGCTCCTTCATCAAGCTGTTCAGCTGGCTCTTGAACTCATTCGCAAGGGTTTTCTTGGCAGCCTGGGCGGCAGCGAACTGGCTCTTGATGAACTGGTCTGTACTGGCGCTCATCATATCATACAAGTCAGGATACAGATTGTCCTTGTTCTTCTCAACGAACTTGTCGACGCTGTAGGTCACTTGACCCGCATAGTGATTGATACTGAAAGCAGTGTAGTTGATTCCACGGTGTTTGTTCGATGGCACGAAAATGCCGTTACTTGCAAACTTGGTGTCCAACAGAGTACCAAACTTCTGGTCTTTCTGCTCGGGCTTCCCCGGACCTTTCACGGTGTCGTCCAGCAAGGTAAAGATCCCGCCTCTCATTTCGATCAGATCTACCACCGGCTGGTTGTCTATAAACACAATTGGAGGGAACTCGATCCCCTCATTTCTGTACACATTCTCCTCATTCTTGAAGGTATCCTCATTGAACAGCTGTTGTAGCTTTTCATTACAGAAATTGATGCATAGTTGCTCGAAGCTGTTAACCTTAAAGATCTCGAAACCAAAGATATCAAGAATCCCGATGAAGTTATGGGTGGCGCACTGCGGCGCAAGAGACTTGTTAATTCTGTCAACGAGCCAGAGAAAAAGCTTTTCATAGACGTACTTGGCAAGAGCATCGCGATTCTCAATTGCCTGCTCGACGCGGAGAGGAACCTTGATGGGCGCTTGTCCGATAATTTCCAAGGTCCTGTGCGTCAGTGCGTGGTGGAGCTGGTTCGCGTCGACCCCAAATTGGCTCGCAACAAGGTTGGCCGTTTCTGCGTCGTCTATGGTAGAGGCATCCGCACCATTGATGCTTGCGGAGGTGAAAGTAACGTTACCAAGCTGGATGATGCCGGCAATAATACAGAAGACACTGTGCTTCTCAGCATCGGTGAATCCGAGACTATCCATACTCTGGATTACATCGTTGAATTCCACCCTATCATCCATACCGGGGACGTCCACGCATCCACTGTTAGCCAAGTAGCAGTAGTGTTCAGGCCCTCCGAGGCTATAGTGCTGCGCCCAGTCGCTTTTGCAGAGCTGGTAGAAAATATGATAGTTTCTCTCGCCTTGCTGTTGATATCCCACCCTCGACTTCTCCAGCAAATAGGACCGTATTTGTGCTCCGGCGATCTTCATGTCGTTCGACAGTATGATCTCACTGAAACGGCCGAATCTCGACGAATTGTCATTCCTGAGGGTCTTGGCATTCCCAAAGGACTCCAAGATTGGGTTGACCGAGAGGACCCGCTGTTCGATGTTAGACTCAGAGCCGGCAACCTCAGCAAGAAACATCAGACACTGTTTTGTGGTCTCAGTCTTTCCCGCGCCTGATTCACCGGATACGAGAATGGATTGGTTTGTCTGGATCTCGAGGATCGTCTTGTAGCAGCTGTCGGCAACGTCGAAAGGATGGGGGGGGAGAACCTTGTTCCCACGCTTATTGTACCTCGTGACAGCCTCAGGCGAGTAAAGAGGGAGCCTCTTGAACGGGTTGATGGCAATCAGAATCGACCCGATGCCTGTGTAAATCTCGTCCTTCAAATAGCGCTCCCTCAAATTGTGCAGTACGAGTCCTTCGTTCAGGTCGTCCAACAAAACCAGGTCAGAATGGAGCATGCTCAAGACCGCAATGTTGAGCTGAGCAAGGGGATTTGCACCCCTGGGAAGCGCATAGGTCGTATTCCGACCGTCTTTAAGCTGGTAGGATTTCCCACCCATAGGCTTCGCAGCCATGTAGCCCTCTTCCTCGTCTGGCAGCCAGACCCAGCCCGACGTGGCGGCATTGTTCCCGCCCGAAAGTTCCTCAGGTTTTTCCCACTGCAGAGCGCCCGTGGCGGTATTAAAATAGTAGGGAACGAGGTCGGCAGTTACTTTCTCGATCCAGCCTTTCTGGATCTTCTTGACAGGGCGCTTTGCCTGTTGTTGCTGCTGCTGGGGTTTCTCGCGCTGCCCAGGAGGAGCAAAGTTCCCGAGGCTCTCTCTCGTAGTCGAAAGTCTGTCGGGGGGAGGGGGCTGGCTCTTGGGCGGAGGGGGCTGGGCCCTGGGGGGTGGAGGGGGGATCTGATCAGCAGTCAGCGAAACACGCTTCTTGGGGGGAGGAGGGGGGTTGATCTGCTTCAAAAGAGAAGGATTGGTAGACAATGCCTCCCATCCAGACATCCCCTCGTACCAATAGAAACACTCCCCATTAACTTTCTTCTCCTTCCACTTTGACTTGAGCTCCTGCAGGCTTGCAGGACCAATCTGGTCATCATCTGTTGTCATGTAATAATACTCCAATCCAGACCACTGAGACAAAGAGGGATCGCTTCCCTGTGCGCTATTGCCAGTGTGACCTCTGCTGAGTCGGGCGGAGGCAGCGTTGGCCCGGCCACCGCCCGAGTTCATGGCAGACTGGGAGAAGCCTGCAGAAGTCCCAGCATTTCCGCCCAATTTACCCGACAGCTCCGAAAGGAAGTTAGGCTGAGCCATTCTAAGTAGACGGATTCGATGCTAGTATAATTATTTTTCTTGCAGCTCTTTGTTGGAGCGTTTTGTTGATCAGAGTTGAGTGTTGTTGACACGAAAGATCCAACCGCACGTTTGAAGCAGTAGTGATCGTTGGAGTGAAAAAAGGGGGAGCCTGGGTATGATACTGCTGAAAAAATACCAGTTATAGAGGTTTAACTAAGTAAAAGTAAAAGGGAAGTGAGGTTTGGGTCGTATGTCTGTCCCGTGCTTGGAGCTTGGAGCTCGGAGCTCGGAGCTTGGGAGCGGCGTTCTTGTAGGTTTTCGCCAAAATTTTTACTCTTTTTTGCTTAGATTTTGAACTAACTAATGTCACCTCTCAACGACTTACCTCTGAACGAAGTCAAGTCGTCTTCCACTGTTCTCCCCCCACCCCCCCCCAAAGAAGACCAAGAGAAATACCTCCGGCATGGTCCCTTGGAGAAGTACACCACCACCGCAGCCATACCAGGCTTTAAATCGCGCTACGTATGTGTTTCCACTTCAGCACTAAGCTATTACACTTCTCACGTAGCCTCTTCGTGGGGTGTTGTTCCACTGGATGAGAGAGGGGTAGTACCGGGCGAATTGATAGTCAGCATCAGGGAGAGGGATGGTGATAAGACCGGGAGGGAGTTTGTCGTCGAGGTTACAAACTTCGAGAACAACAGGTATCCGGGTAGGAACCATTCGAGAAAAGATGGAAATATCGCGAAGGAGTATCGATTTAGGGCTAGCGGGAAAGAGGACAGGGACGAGTGGATAAAAGCAGTAAAAGCGATAAAAGGTGGTGGCGGCGGTCTCGCTACTTCGGGAATCTCCCGTACTAAGACGTCCAGCAACAGAAAAACTCCCCACCTCTTCAAAACCAACCTTGGTCGCCTCATGCGCTCCGGAGACGACTGGACTGATGTTGCTGCCATGTCACTATCAGATATGATAGCTGTTAGGGATGCGGAGCTGAACGAGGCAAAGAGTAGCAGACTATACGTGAAATTCGAAGTAAAAGGAGGAGGAGGAGAGACGCATCTAGCGCAAAAGGGAGGGAACATTAAGGACGGAGGAAACGAAATCGTCAAAGGAGTGGAGGAGGAGAAGGATATAATGCGGAACGACAAGCGCCATAACACGCTAGCACCCGAACTCAACGGAAAAGGGGGATGCGGGTGCGTTGTATCGTGACAAGACGAGACGTCGAGTCACGACGAGTCACGACGAGTCTTTACGCGAAGGTTTTTACTTGGAAAAAAAAACTTTGTCCCAATTGAGATGTTAAATTAATTGTTGCTTTTGGCGCCTATGACAAACCTGTCGCTACTCTGTCAGGGTTAGAAATTAGTTATCTATGTTATTGCCACTGTCTGCCTCGTCCATCCTCGCTCTCTTTTCCTTGCGACCATTAACAAACGGATTTACGTTTGTTTTTTTCATCCAAATTCCGTCGATCTCGATCCTCCCCTTACCCTCCGCTGCTGTGCTAGCCCAGAATTCCCATGTCACTTGCCCGCAGCCCCAGATGCTGAGCTTCTTGAATTGCTCACCAACGGTCTTGCAGAGATATCCGAGGCCTCTGTTTGTAATTTCGTGGGAGTAGGAAACGTCGAGGACAGTGAGAGACTTAGAACAGCGCGCAGCGATGTATTCGAGGGAGCGGTCAGTCATACCGCAATTTCGGAGGGACACAGAGATAAGTCCATAACTTGTATGAAATGGATCCGCAACAGAGCACATTCTTTCTACACTCAAATCACTGGCAACAGTGAAGGCAATTGTCTTCAATCTTGGTGGGGGAGGGATCGACGAAGTACCCTCTTCCTCTTCCATTGCCTCATCAAAAAAAGCTTCCACCCCGTCCGCCGTAATCCTTCGCACATCGGCGCACAACAGTGACTGCAAGCTTCCCTTTGTGTTCAGGCAGCGGATTGCGAGGAGACTTTTATCGCTGACACCGGTGTCAGAGATGTTGATATGCTGCAAATTACCGTCGTTGTCGCCAATAAGGTGACAGAAAAGCTCATCAGTAAGGTTGATGTGACTGCTCAAATCGAGTGAGATTAGCCCCTTCAATGCCGGCTTCAAGGTGCGCAAAATGTCAGGTGATATTTTCTCGCAGTTTGTGATAGTGAGGGTGTGGAGGGAGGAGAGGTTGATGATCGATTTTATAGTAGATGTAAAAACAAGAGGACAGGCGTCGAAGCGGCAGGTATGAAGGGTTTTTGAGCTAAAATCTAGAAGTGAAGCGCACTCTGCGTCTCCCAGTTTGTACGCTCCCGAGAGCTCAAGCAGCGAAAGGGGCGAAAGATTGGACGCAATTTCATTCACAGTCTGATTCGTGAATTCGGCTGCATATCGCAACTGGATCGAGCGGCATCCATTTTTCATCAGAAATACGAGCACGTCACGTAGGGCTTTTTCGGATAGAAAAGAAGCATCCGGGACAACGATCTCATCGATATTGGTGCTGTAATAATCATCATCGTCACCACCACCACCATCATCGTCACCATCAGCACTGTCACCTTGAAGCAAGGAGGGGGCAAATATCTTGGTGAAATTTTCGTCATTCATTTTGCCGCGTTCCACCAGGGAGTCCAAAATCTTCGTCCGATCGTCTGTGCTAACATCGCCTATTCCAGCAACATTCTCAAAATTGTCCGTCAGAAACTTAATAATGGTCGAGGAGAGAGAAGGGACAGATTTGTTCACAGCCTGAGAGAACTCCAGTCTTTCCGAGAGCAACCCATACGTCGTCGTTTGCTGCCGTATCTGCTCCCGAAATCCTGGTGTAAACATTAACGACGGCCACTGCCGCTCGCGTTTCTCTTTCTTGTGCAAATCAATTATATTATCAAGCGGATGAGGGGTGTTCGCCTTGCTGAAATCTATTTCCTCATCGTCAGCGGAGGAGTGGTCTCCATTGTCGTCGCCTTTCTTTGCTTTCAAAGCCTCCTCTCTCGCAGCCTTTGCCTCCGCGCGACGAGCTAACATCTGATTTGCCACTGCAAAAGGGCCACACCAATCTTGGCGCGAGGACTTCGTTTTCTCTTCCTTATTGCTTTGGTTGTGCTGGGCACCGAAAGGTGTGCTGCTCACATTGGGCGAGGGATCGAATGTGTAGCTCTGCGAAAGATCGTCGTGGCGACGCTCTGGACGGGAGAGCCGCGCCCCACTCTTCTCCAATGCCTTTTTGTTCGACTCACGCCGACTCATCCTCTTGGCCCCTTCGGTGTCGTCAGTCAAAGGAAACAAGACAAAGATGAAATCAAATGAAAAAATCAGGAGGCAGGCAAGACAAAAAAACAAGGGGAACGAAGAAAAAAAATCAAAATGGAAACAATTAGTGTGGGTGTGAACAGGCTAGCGGAATATTTGACTGCTGCCAAAAATCTGACCCTCCCATCCTTGGTTGGCAAAGTGACTCCTTGCACCTCCTTTCTACCGCGATCCCCTCTTCATCCGGATGTATTCTATGCTACCACGAAACCTTTGAAGAGGTCGATTCTGTTGTCTCCTTCTCCTTTTTTGCCACTTCTTGCTCCTCTTTCTCCTGTCTCTTTGTTGCCACTTCCAACACGCGGTTCCTCGCCATGCCACCTGGGGGAACCCCTTTGGGTTGCTAACAGAGCCGACGGAGGTGCTGAAGAACCGAGCATCATCGCCACCTTTAGAGCAGACAGCGCCACGACGGGACAGCTGGAGCTTTTGGAGTTTGGAACACGGTATTAGGTCGTCACCCTCGTCGCTTTGCAGTGGTCCCGGGGGGAAAGTGGCTTGTCGTCGCATTATTGTGGGACATCAATGAGCTTGAAGTTTACAATGTACAAGACGACGGGTTGCTGACTAAAAGGGTTGCTGACGATTGAAACATGGTAGTGCCCAGCCCCACACAGATTATCTTTTTTTGATAGCGTAACGCGCTTTCATATATATAAGTTTAACCAGCGCGGAAATATAATCTAAATCGTATCTCCTTTTTCACTTTTCAGCTTCATTTTGGTTTTCCTTCTTTCTCTTCATCGTCGCGCCTTGTTTTCCACCCTCCCTTCTTCCCACCCTTTTTTTGGTCAATTTCGATGACCCATCATCTTCATCGTCCTCATCTTTCTTCTTCTTCTCCTCTTCTCTCTCTCTCTCCACCACAGCGGTCAAAGCTTCATTAATCTGCTTCTGCGCAGCAATCGCAGCACCTAACAAGCCACTGATATCACCCCCTTCCTTTGCATTCACAAGCGGTCCGTGGTCGTGCGTTCCCACGTAAGCAAATTCCCCTGGAACTGCCGATCGCGGCGTAACATTGAGGGTGTATGTGGCACTAGGGACATTGATTGAGGGTGTGGGTGGATGGTGAGAAGGAAGGGTAATTTTCGTCTCAATGAGAATTGGAGGGGAGTCAGACATTTTTCGTCGTTTTATCTTCTACAACGCGATGACAGAGACTCAACAAGGCTCAAATATTCAGTCAGAAATAATGAGCCCTCAGCTCTTCTCTTGTATTTTTATCAGTCTGAATT
>ENA-OWPI01004833-OWPI01004833.1-marine-metagenome-genome-assembly--contig:-NODE-4833-length-10564-cov-2.318966_pt1 | contig 10564 bp, 11 predicted proteins | sample MGYA00238138_ERZ651775 | MGnify/ENA primary metagenome ERZ651775 (study PRJEB26906, sample SAMN06265043) | marine metagenome | isolation source: Helgoland LTER site | place: Germany:Helgoland, sampling...
GGGTCTGCTTCCGCATAGCCTTTTTCCTGTGCCTCGGTCAGTACATCGGCAAATGCACGACCCTTGCTGTCCATTTCGGAAAGAATAAAGTTAGTGGTGCCGTTAATAATGCCGGCCAGCCAGTTAACACGATTGCCGGCCAGTCCTTCACGCAAACCTTTAATAATCGGTATACCACCCGCCACTGCGGCTTCGTAGGCAACGATCAGCTTGCGCTCTTCGGCGAAGGCAAAGATTTCCATACCATGCTCGGCAATCAGCGCCTTGTTGGCGGTGACCACATGCTTGCCATGTTCAAGCGCTGTCATCACCAACTCGCGGGCAACCGTTGTGCCGCCGATCAGCTCAACCACAATATCAATATCAGGGTTTTTAGCGACATCAAAAATATCCCGCGAAACCTGCACAGCTGATGTATCACAATTAGAATTATCGCGACGCGCGCCGACCTGAGCGACAACAATTTCGCAGTTGGCTCGAGGGTTAATTAATTGGGCGTTGCGCTGAAGAAGATTGAGTGTGCCTGAACCAACTGTGCCCAGACCGCAGATACCAACTTTTACCGATTTCAAGGTGTTTCCCCGAGCTAAATATGTGTGAATAAAACGACGAGTTACAGTAAATGTCAGGCTGCCCTCTGTCAATGCAGAGGGCAGTGATATTCGCTAAAGCAAGCGCTTTTTGGGAGGATATGGCAGCCTGCAATCAGTTGATTGCATTCAAACCGAGTAACTCAGCAAAGTCAGCTGCAGGACGGTATCCCGGAATCATAGTGCCATCCATCAGAACAATCGCCGGCGTTCCGGTTACGCCCAACGATCCACCAAGACGGTAGTGTTCGGCAATCGGGTTGTCCGCGCAGACGGAGGTCGCTAGGCTCTTGCCATTCTTGATCTCGGTTAGTGCCTGCTCTGGTGTATCAGAACACCAGGCCGTGGCTATTTTGTTAAACGATTCCGATTTCAATCCGGCTCGTGGATAGGCCAAATAGCGAACTTCAATACCCATGGCATTTAATTCTGGGACTTCACTGTGAAGCTTGCGGCAGTAGCCACAATCGACATCAGTAAATACATTTATAATCGCCTTGGTCTGCCCTGCGGGCTTAAAGATAATCATGTCATCCGTTCTGCGCGAGACAAATAAATCGCGGCGCGCCTTAATCAAACCTAACTCGCGAACATCGACGAATTGATTACTGGTCACCTGATAGAGATTGCCATCAAAAAAATGACGTCCATCCTGAGATACATAGAGCAACGGACCATCCTCAACCTGCACTTCATAGAAACCTGCCAGTGGCGACTCACCGACAATCTTAAATGTTAAGTCAGGGCGCACAGATGCGAGATTGTCGATAATCTCTTTTTCGCTCGCCGCCATCGACCACTGAGCACAGCATAAGCTGACAACAAAAGTGACTAGTGTTTTATAAATAGTCGAGCTGGCTCGTTTACCGATAAGGTTTACTGAACACAAGAAAGGCTGCACTTGTCTGTCCTAGAAGGTTAGATAATTTTTAGAAGCCATTTACGCCGAGGAAGTTCCGTTATAGTTGGCTTTGGGATTTTTCAGAAAAAGGCTTTCTAACCATAAAAAGCCTTCGCTGATATTAATAGTGGCTATACCGCCTGTTCGCCAGTTTCGCCAGTACGGATGCGAATCACTTCATCGAGTGACGAGATAAAGATCTTGCCGTCACCAATTTTGCCGGTTGCCGCCGCTTTAGCGATCGCCTCAACGACGCTATCAACCATTTCCTGACCAATGGCTATTTCCAACTTAACCTTGGGCAGAAAATCAACGACATATTCCGCTCCACGATATAATTCTGTATGGCCTTTCTGTCGGCCAAAGCCCTTAACCTCAGTCACGGTAATGCCCTGCACGCCCACATCCGCCAATGCTTCGCGGACGTCGTCGAGTTTAAATGGCTTAATAATCGCTGTAATCAACTTCATTTTTGTCGTGCTCCTGATTGAAAATTATGCATTCAAAGATACCTGTTTCAAATGGAAATTGCATCCTCAGGCGCGAGTATCAACGGATTAGCGGTTTGCAGCAAGTTCGTTAGGCTAAATTTAGGCAAAAAAAATCCGGGACCAAAAGGCCCCGGAAAGGTAGTACTGAGGGGTAAAGCGTTAAAACTACTTTCCTGAAGAGAACTCAGGGTAAGCTTCAATACCGCACTCGGCGATATCACAGCCTTCAAACTCTTGCTCTTCGCTAATACGAATACCCACAACTGCCTTGAGTACCATCCAAACGATAAAGCTAGTGGCGAAAGTCCAAGCGAAGATCACAGCGATACCAGTCAGCTGACCGACCAGTGTTGCGCTGTCGTTGGCAGAGAAACAAACAGCCAACAGACCCCAGATGCCGACAACACCGTGTACAGAGATCGCGCCGACTGGATCATCAATCTTGATCGAATCCATGAACTTCACAGATAAGACCACGATCACACCACCGACTGCACCGACCAGAGTAGCCGCGCCGCCAGTCCAAGCCAGAGGCTCAGCAGTGATAGCAACCAGACCAGCCAGAGCACCGTTAACCGCCATAGTCAGATCCGCTTTGCCGTAGAGCAATTGGGCCAGAACCAGCGCAGCAATCAGGCCACCAGAGGCCGCAGCGTTGGTGTTAACAAAAATATCAGACACTGCATTAGCTTCAGCAATGTTAGACACCATCAACTCAGAACCGCCGTTGAAACCGAACCAGCCCATCCACAGGATGAACATACCGATTGCAGCGAGAGGCATGTTAGCGCCAGGAATTGCGTTCACTTTACCGTCAGCTGAGTACTTGCCTTTACGAGCACCAAGCAGAATTACGCCAGCCAGTGCAGCAGTCGCACCACAGAGGTGAACAACACCAGAACCGGCGAAGTCTTGGAAACCAGCTGCGTCCAAGAAACCACCGCCCCACTTCCACATACCCTGCATAGGATAGATAAAGCCAGTCATCACAACAGCAAAGGCAAGGAATGCCCACAGCTTCATGCGCTCAGCAACTGCACCCGAGACGATCGACATAGCGGTAGCAACAAACACAACCTGGAAGAAAAAGTCAGATGCGCCGGAGTAGTAAGTATCACCATTGCTTGCAAGCACTTCTTCAGTTGAAGCATTACCAATGATATTGCCAAACCAAACGTCAGGCAGATAACCGCCGGCACTGCCGCCATACATAATGGCGTAGCCCATTACCATGTACATGCAGCAAGATACTGCAAACAGAGCAACGTTTTTGGTGAGAATTTCAGTGGTGTTTTTAGAGCGAACCAGACCGGCTTCGAGCATGGAGAAGCCAGCGGCCATCCACATTACTAACACACCAGACATCAAGAAATAGAATGTGTCCAGTGCGTATTTGACTTCAATAATATCAGCGTTCATTTTAAAACCTCTCGTTATACGGCTTCAGCGCCGGTTTCACCGGTGCGGATACGAATGACTTCTTCGAGCGTTGAAATAAAGATTTTCCCATCGCCGATTTTCCCGGTTTGTGCAGCATTGGTAATAGCTTCAACTGCGCTATCAACCATCTCGTCTGCGAGTGCAATTTCCAACTTAACCTTGGGCAGGAAATCTACAACGTACTCAGCACCGCGATACAACTCAGTGTGACCCTTCTGACGGCCAAAGCCTTTTACCTCTGTTACTGTGACGCCGGCAACTCCCAGGTCACCCAAAGCTTCTCTCACCTCATCAAGCTTGAAAGGCTTTACAATTGCAGTTATCAGTTTCATTTTCTGTCTCCATAAGGTGGCCGAAGCCACCTGGTTTTAACTCAGAATGTTTGGTTAGCATTACTTACATTGATTTTGAAATAGTCAGAACAAGCTGATTGTCTGCATAGAGGCCGCCAGATTCAGACGAATCAATGAGACTCAGATCAAAGCCTAGGCCAGCCGCTTCGGTGCTCAAAGAGATAGAATAATCATCAGCTTCGTTAGCTGGATCATCTGCACTCATGGTGCCGTAATGGAAGCCAAGGCTAAACGTTTCATTGAGCGCCACACCGTAATCAACATAGACATAAGTCGTGCTATCAGTTGAGGCGTAGTAATCATCAGAGTAAGCGAAACCTAAAGTGGCATCGCCGAAGCTTAGGCTGCCATAAAATTCTTCAAAGTCTTCAGTATCTGGACCCTGAGGGTAGCCATAATACAAATAGCCAACGTCGTAGCTAACAGAATCAGAGATAGAACCGCCGAAACCTACGTAGTAGTCAAGCTCGATACCACCGCTGAAGTCAATGCTTGAAGCCCAGGTACCAGCATACAAACCATTTTCAAAGCCCACATCAAAGCCACCGGAAAGAGCAGCGCCGCCAGCCTGGTCAATACCGCGGAAAAAATATTGTGAACCCAGCGCGACGTTGCCAGAAACTTCGACAGCTGTTGCAGAAACAGCGGCCAACATAGAGGCGGTAAAAATAGCAGATTTAGCAAATTTCATGATGAACTCCCAAGATACATTAAATTAAAAAAAGTAATTTCGTGTTACAACATTTCGAATAATGCACATAGCGTGCCAAACTCTTTAAAGCGATACTTTCGATCAATTTAGGCTCAGATAAGGGCGAGAGGTCTTATTCTGGTGCATAAACTAACGCTAACCCGATCGCCAGCGCACCAAAATGGACGAGCCGACATCCCTTTAGCGTGCTAAGTCTCATATGCTGTAAATGCGTGGGGTATTCTGGTGCAATTTGCTAAACTGCGGACGATGCAAAGATGCCACGTGAGGAGTCACCCCATTGAATCAGGACAATATCGTTAGCCAATTTATCAAACAATTTAATCAGACCTTTGTACCTGGCGCCCAGTCGCTTGGAGACGAGATTCATATGCAAATTCGCTCGGCTATGGCCAGTGCCTTTCAGAAAATGGATCTAGTCACGCGAGAAGAGTTCGATATTCAGCAAACCGTACTGCAACGCTCTCGCGAAAAGCTAGACGCCCTAGAGCAGCAAATCAGTCAACTCGAAGAGAGCATCCGCGAGCTCACCGCCAGCGAAAATAATCAGTAACCAACATCGCCCTTAGCCCTCGTCAGACTAAGGGATCTTCTGCAGCATACAGGGAGGTATGTTATGTCACTCGCGGTGGTCAATACACGCGCAAAGCTGGGCATCAGTGCACCGTTGGTCTCGGTGGAAGTGCATCTCTCCAATGGTCTGCCGAGCTTTCATATGGTCGGCCTCCCTGAAACCGCCGTCAAAGAAAGCAAGGACCGAGTGCGCAGCGCAATCATTAATTCTCACTTTGATTTCCCCGCCCGCCGCATCACCGTCAATCTTGCCCCAGCAGAGCTGCCTAAAGAGGGCAGTCGCTTTGACCTCGCTATCGCTGTCGCCATTCTCGCCGCTTCCGGACAGGTGCCTAGCGAGCAACTCGATCAGTATGAATTTATTGGCGAGCTTGCCCTCTCCGGAGAAACCCGCAGGGTAGACGCAGTGCTGCCGGCGGCGCTTGGCTGCTTAAATCGGGGGAAACAGCTGGTTATCAGTCGCGACAATGCCCGCGAAGCCGCTCTCGTCGACAATCTGGATATACTGCCAAGCGCACATTTGCTCGATATTTCCGCCCATCTGCATCAGCTGCAACTACTCCAACCATGGACAGATAAACCTCAATCGACCGAGCCTAGCGACAACCCAAGTAGTGACCAGCTAAATCAAGTAATCGGTCAACACCACGCCAAACGCGCACTAGAAATCGCCGCCAGCGGCGGACACAACCTACTGTTTTACGGCCCGCCGGGCACTGGCAAAACCATGCTCGCCAGTCGGCTTCCGGGTATTCTTCCGCCATTGAACAACCAGCAAGCATTAGAAGTCGCCGCTATTTATTCAGTCGCCGGAAAAGGCTTGCGCCAACCGATCTGGGCGCGCCCTTTTCGTGCGCCGCACCACACCGCCTCCTCGGCGGCGCTGGTCGGCGGCGGCAGTAGCCCCAAGCCAGGGGAAATCTCCCTGGCCCATCAGGGCGTATTGTTTCTCGATGAGCTGCCAGAGTTTTCTCGCAGTGTGCTAGAGGTGCTGCGCGAACCCATGGAATCCGGCGAAATCAATATTTCGAGGGTCGCCGCCCAGGTCTGTTATCCCGCCAACTTTCAGTTGATTGCCGCCATGAATCCCTGCCCCTGCGGCTATCTCGGCAGCCCGCGCTGTCGCTGCACCCCCGACCAGATAAACCGCTACCGCAGTAAAATTTCCGGCCCGCTATTAGATCGTATCGACCTTCAGGTGCAGGTCACCCCGATAGAAAATAATCAACTTCTCAACAATCAGCAGATCGGCAATAACGACCAACCCAAAGGCGAAAGCGATCAGCAGATCCAGCAACGGATCTGTGTCGCCCGTGAGCGTCAGCTTAATCGACAGGGCAAAACCAATAGTCAGCTAAATAGTGAAGAATTAAAAACCATCTGTCCCTTAAGCACCGAACAGCGCCATTTGATGGATCACGCGATTACTCGATTTGGGCTTTCAACCAGAGGGTTTTATCGGGTATTGCGAGTGGCGCGGAGCATTGCCGATCTGGCAGGCCGCGAGCGTGCAACCAGTGAAGACTATCAAGAGGCGCTGAGTTATCGCATCGCCTCAGAGCAGCAAATGACGAACTAAAAGCGTCAATCTAAGTGTTGGACAGCTCAATACCACAGTGATAGCAGTACTCGGCATCCGGATGATGGCCACTGCGCTCACAAATATTGCAGCGCGTATTGCTACTGACAGTGTTGATCTCGCGCGCGATCTCAGCAGTGAAAATACCGGTTGGAATGGCAATAATCGAATACCCCGTCAGCATGGCCAGAGTCGCAATAATCTGTCCGACCACGGTCTGCGGCGCAATATCGCCATAACCCACGGTGGTAATGGTAACGATGGTCCAATAGATGCTGCGCGGAATACTGGTAAAACCGTGCTCAGGCCCTTCGACCAAAAACATCAGGCTGCCAAAAATCACACTGAGCACCATCACCACGGTGAAAAACACCAATACCTTGCGCCGCGAGGCATACATCGAGCGCAACAAAATATTGGCTTCAGACAGGTAACGCACCAGTTTGAGCACCCGAAAGACGCGCAGTACACGCAGCAGGCGCAATATCAGCCAGTAACTGGCGCCCGGTACAAACAGTGCAAGATAGGTGGGCACTATAGAGAGCAGATCGACAAGACCGTAGAAGCTGAAAATATAACTCATACGCTTGGGGGAGGAATAAATACGCAGCAGATACTCGATGGAGAACAGACCGGTAAATATCCACTCGAGACGAAAGATCAAAACACCGTACTGATCATGGACTGTGCTAATCGAATCGACAATAACCGCCAGCACACTCAGCAAGATCATATAGATCAGCAGAATATCGAAGCGCTGTCCGGCCGGAGTGTCGGTACCAAAAATAACTCGGTAGATTTTTTCTCTGGCAGTGATCTCAACCATGCTAAGCGCCCTACCCTCTATGTGTTTTTAACCGCCTGATTACGGCTCTCTACTGTCAGATTTGTTACCCTGTCATTGTAGGCAGCAACAGTCGCTAGGGTCTATGGTTATATGGCCACAGACCAACCCAGCGAGAAGACTATGAGCAGATTAATCAGCAGCCTACTGTTTTGCATTCTACCCTTTGGCGCTCTGGCTGAGCCAGAGCTAAAAGGCAGCCCCGATGAACTGCGGCAGTTTCTACATCCCAGTGACAACATTGTCACCCTCAGCGCCGAGGCCGAAGAAAAGGCCTACTCCGACAGAGCAATTATCAGCTTGGTGGTCACCAGCTTAGACGAACAGCTTTCAGCATCGATCTCAAAGAACATTGCCCTGCGGGAGTCCATCAGCCAGCAGCTAGTCTCCGCTGGCATCAATCCCAAGCATATCAAGAGCTCGACGTTTTCTACTTCACCTCAATATGGCTGGTTTGGCAAAAAGCCCGACAGCTACAAAGTCGTCAACCGCATGGCGGTGACTATTACTGAAGAGTCTCAGCTTAAAACCATCGCCGGCATCGCCGACAGTAAAGAGGAAATAGAGCTGTCCAATATCGCCTTCGAACACTCCAAGAAAGACGCTTATAAAACTAAAGTCAAAAAGCTTGCCCTGGAAAAGGTCATGGAACAAAAGGCCCTCTACGAATCATCTCTGGGCGTAACACTAACGCCGGTGAGCTTCAGAGATGATCGGCTCTGGATACAGGGCAGCCAAGGGGCCCAGATGCTTGAAGAGGTCGTAGTAACAGCCTCAAAGCGCAGTCATAGCTATAACGAGCCTGCAGACTTTGCGCAATCGATGGTAGCAAAAAGCGTCGAGCCCTCCTTTGATGAAATAGTGTACACAGCCGCGATTTTTGTCGTTTTTAGTGCTGTCACTGAGAAGACCAATTAGGACTTTCAATGGATCTTTACCATGGCTTACCGATAGTCGCCTCGATACATCAGATATCTCAAGATCCCTAGTCGCTGCACGCTGTCGGCATGACAACCTCATTGAGCGCTATCAGAATTACCCAATCTATGTCACTCTGAGGAGAGCCAAAGAGTCTCAATAAATTTGTCAGGAATAACCAATGATCAACCAAAATATGGGCTCCAAAGACTGGGCAATGTTGCTGTTGCTATCCTTTCTCTGGGGTGGCTCATTCTTTTTTATTGGCGTCGCCGTGACAGAGCTACCGCCTCTGACAATAGTCACCCTGAGAGTCGGCATCGCCGCCATCACATTGTGGGCAGTTGTGCTGGCAGCAGGCTATAAGGTTCCGAAAACCCTAAAACTGTGGCGAACATTTTTTGTTATGGGTCTGCTCAACAACGTCATCCCATTTGCCCTGATCGTCTGGGGTCAAACTCATATAGGGGCAGGTTTAGCCTCCATTATTAATGCTACAACACCATTGTTTACTGTCTTAATTGCCGGGACATTTTTGCTTGACGAACATATGACCGCGCAAAAAATTATTGGTGTTCTGGTCGGCTTATTGGGCGTGATAGTGCTGATTGGCCCGGCCTCATTATCCGATCTGGGCGTCAATATGAATATGAACACCGCAGCCCAACTCGCCATTATCGGCGCGGCCATCGCCTATGGTTGCGCGTCAGTTTTTGGCCGCCGCTTTAACGCTCTGGGCATTAGCCCCTTCAGCACCGCTATTGGGCAACTGACCGCATCGACGATTATTTTACTGCCATTGACATTAATGCTTGAGCGTCCCGATCAGCTCGCCATTCCAAGCCTAGATGTATGGCTGGCGGTGCTATGTCTTGCCATCTTCTCGACGGCACTGGGCTATATTCTGTTCTTCCGCATCCTCTCTTCATCCGGCGCGACCAACGTGGTGCTGGTCACCTTTTTGGTTCCGGTTACGGCAAGTTTTTTAGGCTGGCTGATACTGGACGAACAACTACACAACAGATACTTTGTCGGCATGGCCTTTATTGGTCTCGGGCTAGCGGCCATCGACGGGCGACTTTGGGCGACAGCTAAAACGGCCCGTAGTCAATCAAGCCTCTAATCTAACGATTCATCAAGCAACCAATCAATAATCGGATAACAATAATATGACCATCACCTCCGCACTGGCGCTCTACACCACCATGATCGTCCTAGCCCTGCTTCCTGGTCCAGGGGTTGTAGTTGTCGTCGCTCGCGCACTGGATTCGGGCTTTCGCCAGGGTCTTGCAACGGCAATGGGCATTCTCAGTGGCGACTTTATCTTTATCGCTCTGGCTATATTCGGCCTAGCCGCCCTTGCGGAAGTCATGGGCAGCTTCTTCGTGATTATTAAATATGCCGGCGCTGCTTACCTTATCTACCTGGGCTTCCAACTGATCACCTCCGGAAATAACAACACATCCGTCGACGCGCTCAAACCAGCCAACTACTCCACCAACTATCTGGTCGGGCTCGCCACCTCCGTGAGCAACCCAAAGGTCACCCTGTTCTATCTCAGCTTTTTTCCCGCCTTTCTCGATCTTGAGAACATTTCGGCAACTGATATAGCGCTGTTATTTTTGATCGCAACATTGTCTGTCGGTTTAGTAATGGCAGGTTACGCTTATGTTGCTGCGAAAACCAAATCCTCGTTTGCCGCTTCGCCGAAAACCCAGTACCTAAAATTTGGCTCTGGTGCATTATTAATCGGTGGTGGTGTGTTTGTTGCATTGAGAAGTTAAGCCGTAAGCAGCTAAACTCCGGTTTTAAACTGAGTCTAGATATTATGAGCTTACCCAACACTCTCTCCGACAGCCAAATTAGCATCGAGATCACCCAGCCCGGCGGCCCTGAAGTATTGCAAGCCACCTCTAGACCCATGCCTGTGCCCACTGACAGCCAACTGCTGATTCAAGTTGCCGCAGCCGGTATCAATCGTCCGGATGTGTTTCAACGCATGGGGTTTTACCCGCCACCCCCAGGTGTTACTGATATCCCCGGGCTCGAAGTCTCCGGCACGGTAGTAGCTGTCGGCGCGGGAGTGACGGATTGGGCGATTGGCGATCAAGTTTGTGCGCTGCTAGCAGGCGGCGGTTATGCTGAGTATGCGCTTGCAGAAGA
>ENA-OWPI01004837-OWPI01004837.1-marine-metagenome-genome-assembly--contig:-NODE-4837-length-10553-cov-8.055174_pt1 | contig 10553 bp, 11 predicted proteins | sample MGYA00238138_ERZ651775 | MGnify/ENA primary metagenome ERZ651775 (study PRJEB26906, sample SAMN06265043) | marine metagenome | isolation source: Helgoland LTER site | place: Germany:Helgoland, sampling...
TTGACAATCATACTGGACCAAGTTTCATCGTGACGCTGACGTTATGCGTAGTGGTGATGAAAACAAAAGGGGAATAAAAATGCCAAGAAAGATATCGATTGTACGCTTCAAGCGCAAGCGATTTGGACCTGATCCTCGTATCTCCATACAGGCTCGCGGCGTGTCAAAAGCCGCAATCAGAAGCCGGACACACGTCAGAACCTGACCACATTGCCAGAACTTTATCCAAAGAAAATGCTTGCATTACCCGGGGCGTCCACACACGTCCAGCTCATGCACCGGGACTATAATTCCACGGCATCAGTTCGTCCAACTTTGTGATCTTGTGATCGGCGATACGGGTCAGGACATCTGTGAGCCATGCCTGGGGATCAACACCGTTTAGCTTGGCCGTTTCAATCAGGGTGAAGGCGATTGCCATCGCTTTGCCACCGCTCTCAGATCCTGCGAACATCCAATTCTTGCGGCCTATGGCCACCGGCTTCATGGCACGTTCGACGGTATTGTTGTCCAGTTCCAGGAAGCCGTTGTCGAGGTAGGGTCGTGTTTTGGGCATGCGGTTCAGGGCATATCGAATGGCCTTTGCCAAAGGCGATTTGCCGGATATTTTGGGAAGCTGAGCCTGAAGCCACTCCTCCAAATCATCGAAGATGGGTTTGGCCTTGTCCTGCCGCAGGGCAGCGCGGGCTTCCGGTGATTGGCCCCGAACCTCTTTCTCCACGCCATACAATTGTGCGATCCGTTTGATGGTCTCCTCGGCGATGGCGGAACCCTGCGCGGTAAACACATCAACAAATTTGCGTCTGATATGGGCCATGCAGGCCACTTCCGAGGCTTTATCCTTGCCGAACACATCATTGAAACCGGCATAACCATCCGCATGCACCCAGCCCTGATATCCAGACAGATGTTTGACTGGATGCTCACCCTTTCGATCCACTGTGAACTGATACCAAACGCAGGGTGGTGATTGGCCGGACCATGGTCGTTCGTCTCTGACATAGGCCCAGATGCGGGCTGTCTTGGTCGTTTTATTCCCCGGGGCTAACATCTTCAGTGGAGTATCATCTGCAAACAAGGATGAGCCAGCTTTGACCCGCTTTGCAATGGCCTCAGCCAATGGTTCCAGCAGCGCGGTAGATTTGCCCACCCAATCTGCCATTGTCGAGCGATCCAGATCAATGCCTTCGCGCCCGTAGATTTGTGATTGTCGATAGAGCGGCAGATGGTCAGCATACTTCGAGACCAGCACATGAGCCAATAATCCAGGGCCTGGACGACCCCGTTCAATCGGACGTGATGGTAGCGGGGCCTGTAATACGGCCTCACAGCAAGAGCAAGCCATGCGGGGGCGAACGAACTTGTTCACCACAAAACGGCCTGGCACGTATTCCAGTTCCTCGGTAATATCTTCACCAAGTGTCTTCAGGCCTCCGCCGCACTTGCTGCAATTGTCGCCGGGTGTGAGAACTTGTTCCTTGCGCTCCAAATGCTCAGGCAGCGGTTTACGCTTCGGCTTGTTCTTTGGTTCGCCAACTTCCGGGTCCGGGGCATCGGCAGCTTCTGCCGTCACCGCAATCTCTTCGTTCTCCAGTGACAACTGAAGCTGATCGAGAGCTTCTGATGTGCTGCCAAAACGGTGGCGGTTGGCCCCGTGTATCTGGTGCTGAAGTTTCTCAATAAACATTGCTTGTGATTTTACTTCGCTTGCAAGAAGCGTCACCAGACCCTTCAATTCGACTGGATCATCAGGCAGAGGTTTGAGGTCGTTCAACATGGCCAACTCTTACCAAATTGGGCTTGATTTGGGAATCCAGAAGCAGCCAAAACGTCTCATATTTATTGAAGAATACGGCGAGCCTCAACCGTCCGCTCAACCTGTTTTGAGGGGCCGCCATGTTCGTTGTGGAATGCGCCAGTCTATGCCTTCAAGCAACATCGCCAACTGGGCCGCCGTCAGATTGATCTTGCCGTCCCGAGCGGCAGGCCAGACAAAACGCCCGCGTTCAAGCCGTTTGCTAAACAGACACGCGCCCTGTGAATCCCACCAGATGATTTTGAGCAAATCCCCACGTCGCCCCCGAAACACAAATAGATGACCAGAAAATGGATCCTGCTCCAGCGTCTTCTCAGTTTGCGCCGCCAGCGTGTTAAATCCCCGCCGCATATCGGTTACACCCGCAGCTAGCCAGACCCGCGTGTTGCTCGGCACCGGGATCATGACGACAATCCTTTCAACAACCGCACCAACATATCTGCATCAAAACCGCCCTCGGCTGTAATCCGGTGGCCGCTGGAAAGCTCAATCTCGATCCGCCCCGCCGGAGCAGTGGCCAACGCAAGAACAGGGCTGGTCGCGACTTCGACCTCTACCGGCAAAAATACCGGGTCAGGTTCTTCGGGCACGACATCTGCATCCGGTGCATAGCGTTCATCCTTCAGCCATTTGAATATCAGATTGGCGTTCATCGCATACCGACGTGCAACCTGCGCTACAGAAACGCCTGGCGCCGTCGTCTGAAAACAGATCGAACGCTTCTCTTCATCCGGCCAACGCCGCTTTTTCTGCTTTCCCGCCATACAGCGCCCTTAAGTGTCCACTTCCCATGGTGGACACTAACGCGACAAAAACGCAGACGTTAGGCGGGGCACGCCGGACGCTTACCCAGTAGGCGCCGGTATGCAAAAACAACCGGAACTGGTTGGCCTGCCAGCGGTGACAGGAGGTTCGGTCGGATTTGGTATAGAGCTTGTGTTCCTTGATCAGGTTTTCCATTTTGCCGCGGGCGCAGTAGACCTTCTCGTAAAGATGTTTGGCCCTTCCAGCCAGATTGGTGACGATGAAGCGGATATCGCTGCCCTGATGGGTCGCCTCAACGCGGGCGATCACCTTGCGTTGCTTCGACCAACTGCCAGCCCTGTAACCGGTCTGGAAAAAGCGGCGGATTTTGTCCTTGCCTGATCCTGCCCGGCGCACGGCGACATCCTCACACCATGCATGGCTCATCCGCTTGAGACGGGCATTGCCGGGGAGGCCAAGAATGTAACCGCAACCGGTATTCTCAAGGTAATCCATGACCTCAGGCGTTCCATAGTGCCCGTCTCCACGTACGGTGATGACAACACGGGGCCAGTTACGACGAATACGGGCGATGACGTGGCGTAAAATTTGCGCGGCCTCTTCCCCCGAGGGCCGCTTGCCAGGTCGAAGTACAAAACAAACCGGCTTGCCTGTCGCGGCATCGTAAATGTGGATCGGCTGGAAACAATAGCCCCCGGCATGGGTGTTGAACAGGCAGAGTTGCTGATCGCCATATGTCCGGTCGGTGGTGTCATCAATGTCCAGAACAATATGACCGGGAACGGCGTTAAAACTGTCACAGAACAGATCAATCAGGGCCAGTCCCATGCGTGCCAGTTCCCGCCAGGACGGCGTGTTCTCGAGCCTTGAAAGCGTCGGCTGGGAAGCAAGCGGATTGCCAGTGTCCGGCAGCTGCTCGCAGGCCAGCTTGAAAGCCGGATCATGGCGCAATTCATCGAGATCGTCGCAGTCTTCATAGCCACAGCAAATCGCCAGCATGCGCGAGCGGATCATCGTGGCGTAAGCATGGACAGTCCGCCCCGCATCACGGGTGTCATGAAGGCAGGACGCAAGAATGTCCGCGAATTTCAACCTTCGTTCAATCTCGCGCAGTATCAAAACACCACCATCGGAAGACAGGGCGCCCCCATCAAAGCGGGCGTGGATTTCCACAGGCCCAACGGGTGACAAACCAGGAAGAAAATGAGTATCTTCTTGCATGGCGGGCCGGACCTTCCGTTGATGGCGAATGATGTTGTTCAAACACCAAAATCATACGCTATTCCAACAGCTTGATCCATGCCCGCCAACCAATTCAACCGACATGATGAATAATTGGGGCTAGAAGTGCGCCGGTGAGACGTTGTGATCCAAATGTGCTTGTCCATTCATCGAATGGCAAGTTGGACGTAACGTGTCAATCGGCTTTGAACTTTGACCCCGCATAGGCGTCCAATATTGACCCCTTTGATTTGGACGGATGATCAGCACCTGACATGCCCGGAACTGGCCGGGGTTGTGTAGGGTATGACAGGTGCGGGTTGTTTTGGTTTCTTCGGCTTTAGCTTTGAGAGCGGTTTTTGAAGCGCCAGCTTTCGTTGCCGGTTTCGACGATTTCGCAGTGATGGGTGAGCCGGTCGAGGAGCGCGGTTGTCATCTTGGCGTCACCGAAGACGGTAGGCCATTCACCGAATGCGAGGTTTGTGGTGACGATGATTGAGGTTCTTTCGTAAAGCTTGCTGATGAGATGGAATAGCAACTGACCACCGGTCTGGGCGAATGGCAGATAGCCCAGTTCATCAAGGATCAGAAAGTCGAGGCGAGATATCAGCTCAGCTGTACGCCCCTGCCTCTCGGCACGTGCTTCAGCATCCAGTTTGTTGACGAGATCGACGACATTGAAGAACCGTCCTCGCAAGCCCTTGCGGATGCAGGCTCGGGCGATACTGACAGCGAGGTGGGTCTTGCCTGTCCCAGTGCCACCAATCAGCACGAGGTTGCGTTGATGATCCAGGAAATCACCACTGGCCAAGTCCCGGATCAGGGTCTCATTGATGGGTGTGTCTTCAAAGCTGAACTCCTCCAGTTCCTTGGCCAAGGGCAGCTTGGAGATGGTCATTTGATATTTGATGGACCGCGCTTGCTTCTCGCTAATCTCGGCACTGAGAAGATCACCGATAATCTGTTGTGGTTCGTGCTGACGTTTGACGGCAGTGGTGAGGATCTCGTCATAAGCCGCCTTCATCCCGTAGAGCTTGAGGGTGCTCATCGCATCGAGTACGGTTGATCTTTCTATGGTTGGGGACATGTTCTTTGCTCCTTAAGCTGTCGTAGCGGTTGCAATTGGCCTCTGGCTCGCAGCTCAACCGCAGCGCATCTGGTGTGGTGATTGTCAGAACCGGTTCCGGTTCCCGGTGACGGGCGAGAATGTTGAGAACGACGCCAGCGGAATGAACATTTTGGAATAAGGCCTCTGTACAGGCCGCATCGACCGCGTCCAAACCATCCGTCAAAATCGCTCCAAGGATATCAACCATCTGACGATCGCCATTGGGCTGGCCGTTCAGTTTGCGTTGAACACGGCGTAATGCTGATGGTAATTCCCATTCCTTGAAGGGTGCGCCATTGCGCAAGGCACCCGGTTTGCGCATTAATACCGGGATGTAATGCAAAGGGTCATAGATGGTGTTATCGCGCCCAAAGGCACGTAAATGTTGCCCTACAATTTTGCCTTCCTGCCAACATTCAATGCGGTCGGCATAGGCGCGAACCTCCACTGGTTTTCCAACCGATCGAGCATCCACCGAATAGCGGTTCTTGTCGAAACGTACCAAGCAGGTTTTGGAAACTGCTGCCGGAACAGCATGAAAGCCGTCAAACGGTCCGGCATAAGGCACGAGACTGGAACGCTCGGCTTCAAAGACTTCCCAAACCGTCTTATCCCGCATCTCGGGATGAGGGCGGGCTTTGGCCCATGCCGTACAGCGGTCTTCGAGCCACATGTTCAGTTCTGCGAAGGATTTGAACTTGGGCCTCGGACTAAAGAACCGACGCCGAATAACACCAACCTGGTTCTCAACCTGCCCCTTCTCCCAACCCGAGGCCGGAGTGCAGGCAACAGGATCAACCAGGTAATGCCCGCACATTTGTTGGAAACGACGATTATAGTTGCGGTCTTTACCCACAAGGATCGTATCAACCGCCGTCTTCATGTTGTCATAAATGCCCCGTGCGCAAGCGCCGCCGAAGAAGGCAAAGGCCTTGTCGTGGGCATCGAACACCATCTCCTGCGTCTCACGGGGATAGGCCCGAACATACGGCATCCGACTGTGGGACAAACGAACATGGGCTACCTTGATTGTGACAGTCGCCCCATCAAGGATCACGACTTCATGGCTCCAGTCGAATTGATACGCTTCGCCGGGATCAAAACTCAGCGGGACATAGGCGTCGGCAGAAGCTTCTCGTGTCGCTTTCGACCACTGGGCCGCATACCGACGAACCGCATCATATCCGCCGCCATAGCCACGGCCCCGCAGCTCTTCATAAACACGGATGAGTGTCAGGCGTTCGCGTTTGCCACGGCGGCCATTCGCCGCAAGCATCTCATCCAGATCTGCCTGCCAAGGTCCGATCTTTGGGCGAGGTTGGGTTGTGCGATCATAATTGAACTCAGTCGCACCAGAGCGAATGACCTTGCGGACAGTGTTGCGTGAAACCCGAAGATCACGGCAGATCTTTTTGATCGAATGGCCGTTCTGCAAATGCGCCCGCCTGATCTTCGCAATCGTTTCCACAACCAACATCCCTGAAAACGCTCCCAAAAACCGGGAGCATAAAACAAACATTCAGGGGGTCAGTTTTGGACGCCGATTACCCCAATAATGGGGTCAATTTTGCATGCCGAGTCACAGATTCTGCCATTGGCGAACGAGGCAGGTTCGGTGTCAACGAGAACGGACTGTTTGATCAGTCTGGGAACGTGTGGGAATGGACCAGCACCTGTTTCACCCGCTCTACCCTTGATCTGAACGGGGATGTGGTCACAACCGATACGATCAATTGCGGTGTGCGGGTGGTGGAAGGAAAACATCGAACTTACATGTCCGACTTCGTGCAGGACGCAAAATCCGGCGGCTGTGCCGTCGGTGCACCACCAGACTTTCTGGGAATCCGTTTGGTTCGGGACGACCCTTCTGCCTTTTCTTTTGCCCGTTTGCGCCTGTGGATCAACACCATGGTTGGCAACTAAGGCTCTGGGTCGGTAAGCTGCTGGTGACCGCAATGGCCGGTTCTACCAATAGCGGACGTCGACCGAAAACCTGTCAATATCCGTGTTGCGGACGAAGCACTAAACTAGGCAGCACACCCATTAATTCTTGTTTTTCTACATAGGTTTGTGATTCACTCTCGGGCGAACACCGGGTGGGAGCAGACAAATGGCGCGATCAGACATGAGTGATCTTGAATGGGAATTCATCAAGGCGGTCTTGCCCCGCAAGACAAGGGGTAAGAAGCGGGTTGATGACCGGCGCGTGATCAACGGCATTTTCTATGTCCTGCGCACCGGCATTCCCTGGGCTGATCTACCAGAGCAATACGGCCCACCGACCACGGTTTATAACCGCTTCAACCGTTGGAGCTATGCCGGCCACTGGGACCGGATCATGGAGGCCATCGCTGACGCGCACAATGTGGACATGGTGATGATTGATGGGACCAGCGTGCGCGCGCATCATTCCGCCACCACGTTAAAAAAAAGACCCGCGCCGCTGTTTAGGTCGCTCACGGGGCGGATTAGGGACGAAAATACATGCACTTACCAATCAGGATGGATTACCGATCCGATATGAATTGACGCCGGGCCAAGCCCATGATGCACCGCCGTGTAAGACGTTGCTCGACAACCTGCAGCCCGGCCAACACGTGCTGGCGGACAAGGCATATGACGCAGACTGGATCAGGGACATGATCTGGGAACAGGGCGCTATCGACGTGATCCCTCCTAAGGCCAATCGCAAACTGCCCGCTGAATTTGACGCCGAGATCTATCGGGAACGCAACAAAATTGAGCGCTTCTTTGGTAGGCTGAAAGCTTCGTTCCGCCGCATCGCAACCCGATACGAAAAGACGTCACGCAACTTCCTGTCGATGATAAAATTGGCATCCATCAGGCTCTGGATCGAGTTTTATGAGTCCGCTGCCTAATTGAGTGATATCAGTTGTTTGTGATTCATTCGGATTTTCAAAGATTCGAAGGAACACACAATGGTTTGGACCGATACCACTCGTATCCGATATGATCGTATTGGCGGACGTTATTCAAGTGATTGCAATGATGAAGAATGGGCCTTGATTGAGTCCTTCATGCCTTGCCGGAGACCAACGGGGCGTCCACGAACAACCAACCTGCGCGATGTCTGGGATGCTATCCAATACATGGCTTCTACCGGCTGCCAGTGGTCGATGATCCCCAATGATTTCCCACCTCCGTCAACCGTGCAGCGGTATTTTTATGACTGGCGGGACGGTGGCCTGTTTCACCGTATCAATCATGCCCTTGTCATGGATGCAAGGGAACTGGAAGGCCGCGAGGCTTCGCCTTCAGCCGGCGTGATCGACAGTCAATCGGTCAAAACCACTGAAAGTGGGGGTGTTTGCGGCTATGATGCAGGCAAGAAGATCAAAGGCCGTAAGCGCCACATTATCACTGATACGATTGGTCTTTTGATCGGCTTTGTCGTTCATGGTGCCGATATTCAAGATCGTGACGGTGCATCCTGGGTGCTCAAATCCATCCGCCATACCCATCCCTGGCTACGCCATGTCTTCGCCGACGGTGGTTATGCCGGGCCAAAACTGCGTGGCGTGCTGGAGAAAATCGGATGCTGGACCATGGAGATCGTCAAACGGACAGATAAAGCGAAAGGCTTTGAAGTCATCCCCAGACGCTGGGTGGTGGAACGCACTTTCGCATGGCTGGGAAGATGTCGCAGACTGGCAAAGGACTGGGAGAAATCCATCCAGTCAGCTGAAAGCTGGCTGCTGATAGCACACATCAAGATCGTCACAAGGCGTATCGCAACAGCTTCTAATCATTGAAACAGTTTCGAGTCGGACTCCCTAGATTCACAAACCAAGTGCACCACCTTATCATGGTGGTACAATGGGAAGAAACTACAGCCAGCTCGATCTTGACGAGCGTATTGAATTGAACTGCCTGCGAGATGCGGGTTGTTCAAGACGGGAGATTGGCCGTTTGATGGGGCGCAGCCACACGACGATTTGCCGGGAGTTGGAACGCAACAGTCTGCCGAAATCAGGTTACAAACCGGCACGGGCGGATATTATGGCGGGAGTACGCCGGGACAGGCCGTGCAAGTTGCAGCGCCTGAGCACACTGCGCAATGATGTCCATAACGGCCTTGCAATGGGATGGTCACCGGACCAGATCGCAGGGCGGCTCCAGCTTGAGGGATCAAAGCATACGATCAGCCATGAGACCATCTATCGTTATATCTACCGCAAGGATGTGCGTGGGGAGCGGCTCTACCGGTATCTTCCTCACGCAAAAACGAAACGGGGTCTGCGTTATTTCAAGCGACGGCGGGAACCATTACCGCAGTGCATGAACATCGCCAACCGGCCACAAGCTATTGAAGACAGGCAACAATTCGGCCATTGGGAAGGAGATCTCATTCAATTCCGTAGCCAGCATGGAGCGGTGTTGAATGTAACAGAGCGCTCGACCCGATTCAGCCTGTTATCTTCACTGCCAAACAAACGTGCCGCAGACACAGGTCAGGCTATTGTTGACGCGATGTCGGGTCTGCCAGATCAAGCAAGAAAATCCATTACGTTCGATCGCGGCGGTGAGTTTCGTGACCACCCGACGATGAAAGACAAGCTCGGTGTGGATATCTGGTACTGCGACCCTCACAGCCCCTGGCAACGCGGCATGATCGAAAACACAAATGGCATCCTGCGTCGGGATATGCCCCGTAAATCCGACATATCTGACTACACAGACAAAGACATTGAGACGATCCAGCATCTGCTCAACTCAACGCCGAGAAAGTGCCTCGGCTACAGAACGCCTGAAGAGGCCTTCATTCAAAAGATAATCGAAACCAGTGGTGCACTTGAAATGTGAGTCCAGCGACTGACTTGATGCTACATGTCTAAGCGCGCATGATTTAGCGGATCTGGAGAATGTGAGATGTGGAAGGGAGCAATTTATTGCCCAGCAAGACCCCCCAAACGACCGGATCTCTAAACGCGCAGGAAAAGGCCGAACTCGTTCTTGAAGGATTGCGCGGCGACAAATCCATTGCCGACTTGTGTCGCGGTGCGGGCATATCCCGCCACACCTTTGTGAAATGGCGCGATGCCTTTCTTGAGGGAGGCAGAAAACACCTTGACCGGCTCTCGGACCCGGCAACGATCGACAGCATCATTGACGATGACCTGCTGCAGAAGACCATTGGGGCCTTCCCCGCAAACCTGCTGATCTCCAGACCACAGGATGGAAAGATTCTGTTTCGATCTGCCGCCACGCAAGCGACATTTGGGATTCGCAAAGACACGCGCGAACACTGGGCAAGCCAGGAAGCGCGACAGGAATTCATCAAGGAACTGCAGGCAAACGGCCGGGTTGATAATATGTTTTTCATTGGCCGGCGTTTCGACGGGACAGAGTTCCCGGCGCAATTATCGTCCCGATTGATTGAGCATGGGGACACCGCCATCAGTGTCACGACCTCGACGGACCTGACCCGGTTTTATGCCATGAGCGAGGAAACGGAACGGGCCAATGCCCGATTTAACGAAGCCCTGGAGGCGTTTGATGAGGGATTTGTACTTTGGGATTCCGACCTGTGCCTGGTTCTGGAAAACCAGCGCATGTTCAACATGCTCTATCCCGAAGATGGACCACCCCGCGTTGCGCAACCCGGCGATCATTTTGAGCTTG
>ENA-OWPI01004841-OWPI01004841.1-marine-metagenome-genome-assembly--contig:-NODE-4841-length-10540-cov-2.604033_pt1 | contig 10540 bp, 17 predicted proteins | sample MGYA00238138_ERZ651775 | MGnify/ENA primary metagenome ERZ651775 (study PRJEB26906, sample SAMN06265043) | marine metagenome | isolation source: Helgoland LTER site | place: Germany:Helgoland, sampling...
CTTGCTCAGTATATCAAAGAAAAAAACGCGGCTTGTGAGGAACCCGAAAAAGAGTCTTGGATTAACTGCAAATTGTCAAAGATTGATGCAGGCTTAGGCGGTGAGTCTTGGCTTGGACCTTATTTGGATCAGCACCAATCAATAAAAGACTGTGGCGAATACTTTAGAATCTGCCGCGGTCAAAATGCAGAATATCGCCTGGACTCTACTGAGGGAGTCGTTGGTGGTTATGAATATCACTGCGAGCAATGCAGCTGCGGCTTGTCTGAGGATGACGGCTTCTTTAGCGAGGCATATGGTGGAACCTATTGTGAGTCTTGCTATTTCGAATCCCATTTCACTTGTGAGGATTGCGGCGAGTCTGAGCATATAGACGCCTCAGTTACGCTGATAAACGACTCTTGCATTTGTCAATATTGCTTTGACCATGGGGATTACGTTCACACAAGCGAGGGAGTCACCCACGTTGACGATGCAGTGTTTTGCGAGGAGTCAGACCAGTGGTTTCACGTTGACTCGGGTGATTTCTTTGAATGTCTCGAGGGTGAAATCCGCGCAAATGATCTCAAAGCACCCGTCCCTATTGATTGCACATTTGAACAGGCGGTTGAATTTTACGTTATAACCACCAAAATTGTCGAGTATGTGATTAATGGCGAAACCTATCAAAAGCCGGTGTCTGTATTTACGCTGAAGCCTTGGCTTGAATATTCAAAAGACGAATACGGCAACCTGACAATCATCAACCGCCAATTAGACCTATTTGAAACTGAGGAGTCTTGATATGAAAACACTAGCTAAAATCACGCTGGCCTTTTACGCGCTCGCAATATTGGCTGCGCTATCACCATTCACCTATGCAGACTCAAGCGGCGCGGGTTTTTTCGTCGCGGGTTTGGGTGGGTATCACATCGAAATCGCAGCACCCGCTGAAGCCGGATTCTATAACTAAACACAAACCAACTGAAAGCAATTTACCCGCGTTTATAGCGCGGGTTTTTTGCCGCCTATAACCACCTGAGAGAGGATCAAGCCCGGCAATAAATCAGACACAAGACTCACCAATATATCAGGCTCAGGCTCAGGCTTGGCTCAGGCTTGGCAATGGCTCAGGCTTGGCAATGGCTCAGGCTTGGCAATGGCTCAGGCTTGGCTCAGGCTTGGCAATGGCTCAGGCTTGGCAACGATTCCCCAGCTCAAAAACATAGGGTTTTCTTATATAAGTATATTCTTATATATAAATATTCGAATATAAGCATATATAAATATTCGAATATAAGCATATATAAATATTCGAATATAAGCATATGCTCATGTGACCCCCACAGTGGAAAATGACCCCCACAGTGGAAAATGACCCCCACAGTGGAAATTAAGACCCCCACAGTGGAAATAAATCTTGACCCCTCCGTGGGAATTTTGTACGGTGATTCTAAGTTACCCCCGCAGTGGAAATTAATAGTAGCAAAGCTACGCAGTGAAACAGGAGAAGACCGATGGAAAATGTGATTGAAGTAAAGACAAGAGAAACCCGTGATGGTTGGGGTAATAAGGGGGTATGCACTTATAAGCGTATGTCTGAGTGGTTTGATAACGAGGGTGATTGGAGCGACAGTTGGGCTACAGTCTACGTCACCGACACATCTACAGGGCATGGTTGGGGAGGTCGCATGAGTAAGACAGGTTGGGACAAAGAGACAGAGAAAACGGAAAGTTTGGTCTCGGCAGAGATCACGGTTAAGATCAGTGAGACGGGTAAAGTACAACGCTTTACTGTACATGAGAGGCCCTTCACTTGGGTGAAGTCTGATTACAATGAATATGAAGCTGGGGGTTGGGCGATAGTTGATCTGATTGCAGATATGTATGAGAACAAAATTGATTGGTTCAGTATCCAGTGGTATGTTGCTGGGATGCCAATTATGCAGGAGACCCCACAGTGGAAATATGTCCAGCCCCTCTAGGGGAATTAGGGCTTGACCCCTCCGTGGGAATTTGGTATCTACAAGAATGTTCAACAATAAGGAATACTATATGCTATCAACAAAAGACTACATCGACATGCTATCTTACATGCGCCCAGAGGGTACCAAGGCCCAGCGCAAATTCTGCAACCGCTTCCTACGTCCTGTCTTTGGTGAGCCAGATGACCGTGGCAACTACATCCTACGCATTGGCAACCCCACTATTGCTTTCATGTCTCACCATGACACAGTACACAAGAATGGCGGTAGACAGAATGTTGTCATCGACTCCGGTGGCTTTGCTACAACCACCACACAGAATTGCTTAGGCGCCGATTGTACTACAGGTGTTTACATCATGCTGCGTATGATCGAGGCAGGTGTCGAGGGTTTGTACATTGTACACACAGCAGAAGAAGTTGGTTGCCGTGGCTCTAGCTATATCGTGCAGCATACACCAGAGGTTGTACGCGGTATCAGCGCAGCTATCAGCTTTGACCGTTATGGTTATAACTCTATCATCACACATCAGTCAGGTGTTCGTACCTGCTCAGATACATTCGTTGACAGCCTCGCAGACATACTCAACTGCGACTACAAGCACGATCCATACGGCTCATACACAGACAGCAACGAGTACCGTGGTATCATACCAGAGTGTACCAACATATCTGTAGGTTACTTCAAGCAGCATCAGCGTGAGGAGTCCCAAGACCTAGACTTCATGGAGATTGTAGCTGACAGTTGCATCAACGCAGACTGGTCCAAGTTAGTTATATCCCGTGATCCTACCAAGCTGTCACCGGAGTGGGATATGTTTGACAGAGACGATAGTGTCTACTGTGTAGATGACGATGATGTAGACTTCGATCCTGACATGGAGCAGCTTATTGCAGAGCGTCCAAAGAGTGTTGCGATACTGCTACAGTCTCACGGATACGATCTCAAAGACCTTGAGTATGCACTGGGTTTTGTGCGAGAAGAACACTACCCCTACTAATGGAAATAAGGAGAATACAGGTGGAAACACGCGAGGAGTACTATGAAGTTTACATTGATGGAGACCTGTATCACGAGGGAACCCTAAAAGATTGCACAGAGTATGCACTACATGCCCTTGACGATGACTGTGCTGAGGTGTACAAGGTAACTGTAACAGAAGAAAAGGTGGTAATATAATGGGAAAAGTAAACGCACTGTTTCAAGACGCACAGGAAGCACGGGAGGAAGCAAATATGCTAGTGCAAGTTATAACACTCACTTACCCTGACGGGGATCAAACTACATATGTGGATCAAGTAGGCACAGAGGATGCCGCAGAGAGTTGCTTTATGTTGGATCAACACCTAGCAGATGGTGACGATGGAACAGTAAAAGTATGTAAGCTATTGGAGTTAAGCCAATGATCTACGCAATAGCAGATGTGCCGCATGAGGATTACGACAATTTTGACATGCTCAATGAGCTGTTTCACGCATTGTCACCCTATGGATGGAAGCACAGCTCGTGGAAAAATGACACCTGCCCGTCACTGCTCAAAGAAGAAAAGCACGGCAATGTCTGTAAGATATTTGTGGACTACATCAACCCTGATATGCGTGAAGACCCTGAGTGGGATTTGCTATCTTATCAAGTGTCTGATGCAGAGGGATACCTGATCTTGCAAAACGAATTTAACGATGTGGACAAGCTGATAAGCTATCTGACAAAGAAGCTAAACTAAGACCCCTACAGTGGAAATTAAGGAGATCACCATGACTATGAACAAAACAACAGTACGCGAAATCATTAAAGCTCGTGGCACTAAGTTCGCCACAGTTACGATTATCAAGAAAGATGGCAGTGAGCGTAAGGTCAATGGCCTGTTTCGTCCAGCCTCTCACATCATTGGTAATGCCAGAGGTCGTGTTATCAGTGAGACTATGAAGGCCAATGGCTACATTCCGATCTTCTCTGTGTCTGAGAACAGTTGGAAGTGCTTCCATGAGGACTCTGTTATTGAGGTGGTGTAATGGGTAGAGGTTTCGATCAAACACCAGAGCTTCTAATACGACAGAAGATTAAAATCATAAAGCTAAGGGAGGCTGGTTTTTACTACACAGAGATCAGCAACATCCTTGGTTGTGAGGAGTGGGAGGTCCGTCAGGTCTTAACTGAAGCTAGGGTAAAGTGGGGAATAAGAACATGACACCCCTCATGTGTCTAGCAGCAGCGGTCTTCTTTGAGAGCCGTAGTGAACCTCTGGAAGGACAGAGGGCCGTTGCTGAGGTCGTGATGACTAGGGTAGAATCACCCCGTTGGCCCGACGAAATCTGTGCCGTTGTCTTCCAACGCAAGCAGTTCTCGTTCACCCACGATGGAAAATCTGATAACTATCGCAAGTACAACAGCAACGTCTTCGACAGACAAGCGATTGATATAGCTGAGACAATAGCTAAGTCAGTGCTAAAAGGTGATCGCATAGGCTTGACTTCTACCCACTATCATACTACCTCAGTCTCACCATATTGGGCCAAAAGTTACCACCGAGATGGTCGCATTGGCACACACGTTTTTTACACAGCACCCGAAGGGAAATGAGAATGTTTAACATGACACTTGAGCAACACTTGGAAGAGATGGGTATCCGTCCCAAGTCAATCATCCGTGAGCTAGAGGAACTCCTTGATCCACGGCTGGAGTATCTGGCGAAGGGATACTTCAATGACCCCCGCAATGGAAATAATGAGGTTCCGTTCTGATGAGTATTACAGCATTTTACGTTCAACACGCTGGCTCTGACCTTATGGTCGTAAACAGTGCTAGGGTATCATTTGGTAAGCGTAGTGAGATGGAGGATGACCTTTGGGGGCCACCTAAGCTCAAAGAGAAGGACGCTAAGTTGATCCGATACCTTGCCAAGCATAAGCACATCAGCCCCTTTAACCACACATGGGTTACGTTCCAATGTCGTGCGCCTATGTTTGTAGCGCGTCAGCTTCAAAAACATGAGTATATGCCTTGGAATGAAATATCTAGGCGCTACACAACTGAAAATATTGAGTTCTATGAGCCAAAGGTGTGGCGGGGTAAGTCGGAAGATAAGAAGCAAGGGTCTGATGGTGTCGTTAACATCCAGTTAGACCAAGAGGTACAGTGGCACAGACAGTTCCAGACGTATCAGACGCTAATTGACGAGGGTGTAAGTCCAGAGATGGCTCGTATGGTACTACCCCAGAGTATGTACACTGAGTGGTTCTGGAGTGGAACGGTTGGAGCTATAGCGAAGATGTGCAACCTTAGATGCAAGCCTGACACACAGGCAGAGACACGCATTGTAGCTGACCAGATCAGTGAGAAGATGAAAGAGTTGTTCCCAGTTTCTTGGGCAGCATTATTGGAGGAGAAAGACCAATGAAACCTGACGTTACGCAAAAACAACAAGTACTTAACCACTTACAAAATAACCCTGATGGGTTCACCTCTTGGGAAGCAATCAGTCAATATGGTATTACCCGTTTAGCTGCTTATATTGGTTTCTTGAGGAATGATGGATATGGTATTAACTCGGTAACAGAAACCCGTAACGGCAAGGCAATTGCCAGATACTTCTTGGTTACAGGTGAACAGGAGAATGATGATGGCTAAACTGTATGACTTAGAGCTAATGATACTGGACTGTTGGCGTGTATGTAACGATCTTGAGACAGTGTTCAAACAGATCGGTGACGGTGAACGTAAGCCTACACATGATGAAATGATGAACACCTTGATGGGTATGCAGCAGCTATACGAGTGGAAGTTTGAGCAGTTGTTCTTTAAGTATGAGGATTTGTGTCGTGATAAACAGTGAGTGGCGAAAGTTGATAGCAGAACAAGAGAACTTTAAGGAGAACGTAATGGCAGAACATACAGCAGACATCGTGAATGAACCCAAGCATTATGCACGGTGGAAGATCGAACCTATCACATACATCATGCAGAATGGCTTTGAGTTCTGGCGTGGGAATATCATCAAGTATGCCAGTCGTGCAGGGTACAAGCCCTACGAGGGTATGAGTAAGGCTCAGTGCGAGATCACAGACCTTGAGAAGGTCATCCGCTATGCACAGATGCGTATCAATCAACTTGAGGGAAAGGATAAGTTATGAGCGATAGTAACATAAGCATCAAGGAGGTTGTTAAAATGTGCCACAGGCTTGCTCATAAGTATAAGGCAGGTCACTCACACTTTGATGACTTGGTTAGTGAGGGTGTCTTAGAGTGCTTAGAGGTTATAAAAAAGTTGGAGAGTGAAGGTGAGCAAGCCTCTGACCACTGGGGCACTTTATATAGGCGAGCTAACAGCAGGATGCACGACTACCTTAACCTAGACTTATTTCCAGTACAGATACCTACGTCCACTGTTTCGAGAACTTTAGTCAGGGGGCTAGACATTGAATCGCTAGGGGACCAACACACTTGGAGTGATAAGGGTATAGATCACCTTAGAAACACGTTAAAGGCCGAGATGGTAAGTCTAGAAGCTGGTCACATGGTCGGGAACTCTTACGAGGGAGAGTACGAACAAAAGGACTTTAATGATAAATTTAAGTTGGTTCTAAATGAAAACTTAAACGATGCAGAGAGCCTGTATATACACATGAGGTTTGTGGAGGATATGACGATGGAAGAGATTGCTGATTTTATGCAGGTTAATAAGTCAGCTATCTCCAAGAGGGAAAAGAAACTTTTAGATAAGCTGAGAGACCTTGTTCCATTATAGCAACACTTCAGAAAAGTTTGATTTGGTGTGGAAACAAGATGGGTTTAAGGTATGTATATATATATGTACCCCTTTTGTTAAGCCCTCCGTTAAGGTAGACCAGTAAAGAAAGAGACTCTAGTATGATTAAAGAGAAGCACGAGAGCATACAAAAGTTACCTTGTCCCTATACTGACTGTGGTAGTAGCGATGCGTTTTCTTACAACACGAAAGGGTTTGGCTTCTGCTTTTCTTGCAGGTCAAACTACCCATCCAATAGCCCCAAGTTTGATTGGGTTGCCAAGAAGTACCCACCACTGGGGACAGTTAATAGAGAGGACGATGATTTGTTTGATGCAGAGCCTAGCCCGGTCAGGGAGGTTATCAGGAAGAATGGTGACGGGGAATACCTTCCAATGCGAGGTCTTTCAGAGCGCACTATGGAGACTTATAACGTAAAGACCTACAACAAGGGAGCTAAACAGGAGTATGTGTACCCCTCCGGTGGAATTAAAACCCGTGACCTAAAGGACAAGGACTTCTATGTGTCAAAGGGCTTCAAAACCGATGAGTTATTCGGCATGAATTTCTTCACCGCTGGTTGCTCTAAGACTTTGACTATCACGGAGGGTGAGCTTGATGCGTTATCGGCTTATCAGATGTTAAACAACCGGGATGGTTACATATCCCCTGTTGTGTCCTTGCCCTCAGCAACCCCAAGCAAGTCGTTATGGGAGGTCTGCAAGCCTTACTTGGACTCCTTCGACCGCTTGGTTCTATCCGTTGATAACGATAAGGCTGGAAATGAGATTGCTGATAAGATTTGTAAGATGTTTCCATCCAAGGTCTTTCGGGTATCTCACAACAAGTTTAAGGATGCTAACGACTTCCTAGTTGGCGGTGCGTCTAAAGAGTTTGTCAACGCTTGGTTCAATGCCTCAAAGTACGTCCCGGATAACGTACTAAACACAACTGAGCAGTTTCTTGACCTATTCGAGAACTCGCCCTCTCACAACTATGTTCCAACCGGGATTAAAGCTCTTGATGAGAAAATACTTGGTTTGATGCAGGGACATTTCACTGTTATTAAGGCCCCGACAGGCATAGGCAAAACTGAGGTTATGCGTCTGTTGGAGTATAACATGCTAAAGCAAGGTATCCCTATTGCCACTTGGCACTTAGAGGAGACTAAGTTACGCAGCTTGTTGGGCCTAGTGTCTTATGAGGCTGACCTAAACCTTACACGGCGTGACCTCATTGAAGAAGAGGGGGCTACAGAGCTTGTTAAAGAGACTATCACCAGTCTTACAGAAAACGGCCTATTGTATCAATTCTTCCTGCAAGATGGTCAAGGGGTCAACGAGTTGTGCGATCAGATACGTTACTTTAGTCAGGCTTGTGAATGTAAGTACATATTCTTTGAGCCTATCCAAGACGTAGTTGTGGGAAGTTCTGACGATAGCAAGGAGAGTATGTTGGCTGACCTTTCAATTCGGCTATCGAAGTTAGCTGCCGAACTTGATGTTGGTATTGTCACCATTGCTCATACTAACGAAGAGGGAGACCCCAAGTATTGCAGAATGATTGCACAAAGGGCCAGCGTTTTGATTGACCTATCTCGTGATAAGGAAGCTGATACCTTGATTGACAGAAACACTACTTCTATTGTAGTTCAGAAGAATCGTCCTGCATCTGTCGAGGGTGTCGCTGGTAAACTCCGCTTTAGTACGGACACGTTTAAACTAAGAGAGGTGAATGAGTGAACAGAGTATTCGATATTGAAACAGATGGCTTAAACAGCACAAAGATACACGTCTTGTCTTGGTCCGACGACTTGGGTGAAACAGTTAATTCCACACACGATTACGACGAGATGCGTGAGTTCTTTATGGCGGATGACACTCTCATTGGACATAACATTGTCAGATTTGACGTACCAGCGGTGGAAAGTGTCTTGGGCATTAAGGTTAAGGCCCGGTTGATAGACACCCTTGCTGTCGCTTGGTACATAGACCACCATCGTACACGTCACAACCTAGACCTTTATGGGGAAGAGTACGGTGTACCTAAGCCAAAGATTACAGATTGGGAAAACCTCTCTGCTGAGGACTATAAACACCGTTGCCAAGAGGACGTTAAGATTAACTCTAAGTTATGGAAAGACCTCAGCCGTAAGCTAGGTAAGTTGTATAAAGATCAGCCAGAGGACAAAGAGCGACTGTTGGACTACCTCACGTTTAAGATGGACTGTGCGGCAGAGCAAGAGGGGCTACAGTGGAAATTAGACGTAGCAAAAGCTGAGGGGTACTTAGCCGAGTGGGAGGAGCTTAAAGCTGATAAGATTAACCAACTAGCGGATGCTATGCCAGAGGTTGTAAAGTACAAAGAAGCCATCAAGCCGTCTGAGGATAAGATGTGGAAGAAGAACGGAGATATGTCTGTTGCTGGAGAAAACTGGCTTGACCTCTGTGCTGAATACAAGGTTCCTACCACCACAGTTAGTTTGCGTGTTGTCCACAAACGGGAGAGGGCTAATCCTAATTCTTCACCACAGGTAAAAGCGTGGTTGGGAAGCCTTGGGTGGGAACCCACTTCCTTTAAGTTTGTTAAGGGTACAAACAACAGCCCTGATAGGAGTGTCGAGCAAGTGACTGTCAATGGAGAACTTTGCCCGTCAGTCTTAAAGTTGGTTAACAAAGACCCTGCTGTGGCTATCTTAGACGGTCTATCCGTATTGTCACACAGGCTTGGTATTATTAAGGGGATGCTAAATGCTCAACGAGATGGTTATGTTCAAGCTAGTATTGCTGGCTTCACTAACACTATGCGGTTTCGACACGCCAAGCCATTGGTAAACTTACCGGGTGTGGAAAAACCTTATGGTGCTGAAATCAGAGGGTGTCTTATCTGTCCAGACGATTATGTCTTGTGTGGAGCAGATATGACTTCCTTGGAGGACACTACAAAACGACACTACATGCAACCGCATGACCCAGAGTACGTTGAGGAGATGAGTAAAGAGGGCTTTGACCCCCACTTAGACTTGGCAAAGTTCGCAGGTGTTATAACACAAGAGGACATAGACTTGCACAACTCTGGGGAGCGCAGCCTCAAAGCACTTCGTAAAAACTACAAAGTGGTTAACTACAGTGCCACCTATGGTATAGGGGCGTCTAAACTAGCTCGTGAGACAGGCATGAAGCTGACTGAGGCCAAGGAGTTGTTAGATGCCTTCTGGGAACGTAACAAGGCAGTCACTCAGGTTGCAGAGGACACAAAGACACAGGAGTGCATCGACAGCCTTTGGTTATGGAACCCCGTTTCTAGGTTCTGGTACGCCCTTCGTAACGAGAAGGATAAGTTCTCCACGTTGAACCAAGGTACTGGGGTTTTCTGTTTTGACACTTGGGTTTCTGAGTGCAGAAAAGGTGGGGTAAAAGTTATTGGGCAATTTCACGATGAGGTCATTGCCCTAGTAATGAGAGGGGAGGAAAAACTTGTAGAAACTACGATGAAAATGTCTATGGACCTACTAAACAAGAATTTACAACTAAACGTACCTTTGGGTACTGATGTGCAGTTCGGTAAAAGTTACGCCGATATTCACTAAGTTGTAATTAAATGTCTGAATCTTGGAAACTTTTCAGGATTTAGGTATGTATTATATTATATGGAAACATGCGAGGAACTCGACACATGACTAAATACACGATGGATATGGTACTGCAATATGCTAAGGTTTTCCCTGAGAACGCCGATTACGGAGACCCCCGCGGAAACCGTATCGCAAAGAGCATTGCCGACAAAGGGGGCCAGTACATTGTACAGGCTTACTTCACTGACCCGTCTCAGA
>ENA-OWPI01004842-OWPI01004842.1-marine-metagenome-genome-assembly--contig:-NODE-4842-length-10540-cov-2.452929_pt1 | contig 10540 bp, 12 predicted proteins | sample MGYA00238138_ERZ651775 | MGnify/ENA primary metagenome ERZ651775 (study PRJEB26906, sample SAMN06265043) | marine metagenome | isolation source: Helgoland LTER site | place: Germany:Helgoland, sampling...
CATAGCCCATTAGGGTCCCTGCTCCAAATAACTCCCGAACAATTGCCACGGCTATTAAGATAACACTATAGCCCAATCCATTTCCAAGTCCGTCAATAAAGCTTATAAATGGCTTCTCTTTCATTGCAAATGCTTCAGCCCTTCCCATGACAATACAGTTGGTAATTATCAGGCCTACGAACACACTCAGGTTCTTACTAATTTCATAAGCGAAGGCCTGCAGGAACTGGTCGACGGCTATTACTAGGGATGCAATTATCGTCATCTGCACGATGATTCGGATGCTCGAAGGTATTTGATTCCGTATCATCGAGATAAACAGATTAGAGAATGCCGTCACCGTCGTTAGCGCAACACACATCACCAGTGTCACACTCAACTGAGTTGTTACCGCCAAGGCAGAACAAACCCCAAGAATCTGCAGGGCGATCGGATTGTTCTCGAAAAGAGGCGTTAGTAATATTTGCTTAACACTACTCATACTTGCACACCAAAACTAATAAATTTAAAAGGCATAAGCGCTATAAACCCGTCTCACGAAGCTGAGCTAAAACCGGCCCGTAACCATCTTCACCGAGCCAGTACTGAATATTCTAAAATATGGTGTGGCGATAACAACACTGCTCAGCGGAATTATGTATGTGATTCATTGGAGTCGATATACAATTAAACATCTCTCCGAAAAACAAACTAAGAAAAATGTTTGCTGTAGAATTTAGAAATATATTTAATGTATGAGGGAACACTTTTCACATATATTAATGATAATGAAGAAGAAATGACTTTTGAAGCTAATAGATTAATTGTAGAATGCCCTGGTGCTGATGATTATGAATGGGAAGTAAAAGATGCTTTAGGAGAATTAGTTTTTACATCAAAAGGTGATAGTAACGAAATTTATTTAATTACTGATTTACCAGAAGATATAGTAGGATAGACAGATGAAAAGAACTCATCAGCAATGTGCGTCGGAATAAACGCGAATTCGTCCAGAAAAATGATGTTGTAACTGCCACCACGAACAGCACTAGCGCTAGTAGATGAGGCAAGTATCTTTGAACCATTTTCTAACTCCAAGGAACCTTTATTCCAACTCATTACTCCCTGTTGTAACCACTTCGGTAGATGTTCATACGCAAGTTGCAAACGTGATAGTAGGTCACGAGCAGTTGCAGCCTTATTCGCAAGGATAGCAATGTTAACACTTGCGTTAAACAATGCATAGTGCAACAGATACGAAACCATGACGGTAGACTTACCCGACTGTCTGGGCAACTTACAGATAGTGAAACGATTGTTGTGGAAAGTACCTACCATTTCCTTCTGGAAATCATACATTTTGAAGGGCACAAGACCCTCATCCAGAGAGACAATTTTTACATAGTTCTCAATAAAGTACTGAGGACTATCCATACACTTCTGGTATTCAACAAGTTCTTTCTTCGTCCAGTTCTGGGCGACATTAGCTTTCTTGAGGTTTGGATTGCCGAGGTAAGTAATATCAGGCATTACGGATAATTCTCTACACTCACAAGTTCTCTGTTCTTTATATGCTCTTCTGCAATGTCTTCTTTAGACTGACCGTAGTATGCAACCGCATTGTGTGTGTCAATCAATAACTGATTTAGCGTTGTATCTTCCACAACAAACTCACCCAATATGCGGCCATATTTACCCTTACCATCTTTTCTAGTGCGTAGAACCTGTATCGAATCCAAAGGAAGATGTTTCTGTACAAACTCCTTTGCCATCAGTCCATAGACCTTTTCTTCTTTGTCACTCGTTCTTGACTCAGGTGTGTCAACACCGTAGAAACGAATCCTCTGTTTCTTCAACCACACACCAAACCCAAGATCGATATCCACATCAGCTGTGTCACCGTCTATTACTTTAACAATCTTACATGGATACTCATACATAATCGTCTCCTTGTTCTATTTATATCTAATGCCTACTTGTTAGTTCTAAAGATTACATCCCAAAGAGGTGTGTGTAAACCGAAATTTACACTATCTCTTATGTGATGAGACAGATGCCATTTCCCTGCTGCTATAAATGGAACATTAAATTTGGGGTTATGTTCTATGACCTCAGCAATCAGAGAAGACCACAACCAATACATTACCAGTATCCACCATTGTCCTGTTATGCTACTATAAAGTATGGTTGGTATAACTTCTGTTAACCACAGATCAACAGTGCTTTTCCATGTGTCTTCAATTAAAAACACATCTGTCCAATTCCAACCTGTCGGATTCTCTAATTCGTTATTCCAATTTTCAGTAATGTATCTATGGTGGTCTGAATGATAATAGTTAGTCCATTCCGTGACATGAACTATTCTATGTAACCAATAGATAAAAAATGTCCAAATTAAATAATGAAAAATATATTCCATCTGAATCCTCTCTACTAATCTAAACGTACAAATGTTCCATCTTCATATATAATCTTATTGAGAATGGGGGTTATAGAGTCAGGTCGATAATGTGGCCATTTTTTCCAAATTTTAGGTACTGAACCTTCTGGTATTTTTTGCAAAAAATAGTCCTCGTCTTTATCATACTCGTAAATAATTTTTTTCATTGGCCACTTATATGTATTCCATGTTCCGTTGTGACCAGCACTTGGATTCATTAACGACCAAAGATCAAAGTAATCTGTAGTGAAAAAAGAATACTCTAAATTATAAACAGATGGGTCTTCAAGGAATCTAGGAGATATATGTATTTGTGATAAATCATCTATTATTTTTGCCATCCACCAAAAGAATTCCCAAATTGTTTCTGGTTTATATGGCGATATTTCAATATGATTATTAACAACTTCTAACGTATCAGGATTTGAGATTATATTCACCCAGTGATCGTCTTTGATTTCGAATAATGTTTCTAAGTCTATTGAGTGAGGTAATGCTAAAAATAATTCATTTCCACCACCACCATTTACATTTATGGTTTCGCCATTCCAGATTTCAAGATTTCTCCACGGATGATTTGTTGGTGAATGCCACTCTAGGTTAACTTTCTTATTAACTAACAAATCATAAAAACGTGGATTTTCTTGCACACTATCCGTTGACAGATAAACTATAAGGCTTGTATTCAGTCTTCTAGTTTTCAGAAGACTTACCAATGCACATGTGCTGTCTATACCACCAGACCACCACAACCGTACTGGTTTACCAATATCCCACAATTCTACAGCCCTGCGATTAACCAACTCTTCAAAGGTTGATGTATAATTTGTAGGGATTTCTGGAAGGGGGTTATCAACTAAATCAAAATAATTATCAAACCCAAACCTAAAACGAGGAGAGTGTAAAGCACAAAATGATGCTAATTTATATTCTGTTCTGTCACTTATTTCTGGAAAAGAATTTAGATGATAATAAAGAACTTTACTCACTTTTACCCTTTAACATTTTTTGCAACTCAGCAGTGCTACCAACAAACAATGCATTGGTTACACTCTTAGGCCCATGATCTGGAACCTCTTTGAGTTTCTTCATCTTCTCTTGAAGGTCACCTAGTTTCTCAGTGACCTCTGCAACATTCTTGATTAACTGTCCAGCAACCTCGTATGCCCTTGGGTGTTCACCCTCTTTCGCAAGTTCAAGGATACCCTCAATCGCAGTAGAGCCCTGTTCAACCAACCGATAAAAGTTTTCTCGTTGATACTTGTAGTCAGCATCAACATCTTCGCCGTCTTCTAGCTCTACTGGATAACGAGAAACATCAGACATTTTAGTTTTTGGGTTTAAAGAAGCTTCTGGTGGAATAACATCCCCAACTACTCCAAGTGCTTTATCTATTTCATCTACCATATTAATTCCTCTGTATATTTATGATGGAACTTTTATTCCTCTATCGCGTAAATATTTTTTTTGAAAAACTTTGGGTGTTTGATTTTTAATCCATGGCATAACATGTAACCATTCTTGTGCGAACTTTTTATCATAAAATACATTTCTATTCTCCAATCCATAGGCCAATGACAAAGTTTCAAACAGGTCAAGTAAACGTCTTGCTTGTCCCCCATAAAAATGTTGCCACGGAAATACTGTTGATAAATCCTCTGGCCAGATAGAAAACCCTGATGGGTTTTTATTCGTATTGCCATTGAACTTCAACGGATACCCCGCCGGTAACGATGGATAATTATCAAAAATTTCATCTCCTCCATTTCCAGTAAATATAACTTTACTGTTAAATTCAGAAATACATTTTTCTCTCATAAAGCCTGTTAATATATGAGCTAAATTTGCAAACACTAATCTGTTTCTATTATTGCTCCATTTGGATTTTGACTTTTTTTCATCCCAAAATATATCATAATCGGGGGGAAGGTTTTCTATCTTAATGTTTTTATTATATGTGCCTGTATATTGAAGAACCTGATTCAATGTTTCCATATCTTCGCGGCCTTCCCACGGCCCTGTTAAACAAGTCATACTATTAAAATGTTTTTTATGGTCAGCTAAACACATTGCAATAGGTGAACTATCTAAACCACTACTGAGAAATAGAGTTGAATTTTCTGTATGACGTTTAAGAACTGCTTCTTCAAAAGAATTGGTAAGATCATCTAAATTATCTTTATACTGATTTAAATTCCATTTATGAAGTTCTGTATTAACTGGTTTCAATATACCAGTTTTTACATTATAATTATGATGACTGTTATGTGGAATTCTATAGAATTTTTTATTCCATTCAGTATCGTTATACACAGCAAACTTGAGCTCAAAAGATTGAGTCAATCCGCCCGGTCCAAATCTTCCATCTTTAGGTTCTGTCATTGGATAGGTGCTGAAATAGAAATAATTATCAATTTTGTAATAAAATGCTTGTCTTGTACTCCACGGATCAGTAAATAAATCTATAGTATTAGTTTTCTCATCATAAATTATGAACAAGAATTCACCATCTAAATATTCTGTAAATTCGTTACCATGTTCTAAATATTTTTCAATACAAAAATAAATGTCACCATTATAAATTTCTCCAATCAACAGGTAATATTTGTTATCATATCTGACAGGTTGTACAGGCTTTTCTCCTGTAATACTTGATAGGTGGTGTGTCATATAAACACCGTTAACATCTATAGTATTACTGGCATCGGGCCCACCTAACTTCAAGTGATCATCAATTATTATTGAGTTTGGATTATTGGTTATTTTGAAAGTAGACATGTTATACAAACTTCATATTTCTATAGAAGTTTTCCCACTCACCTTGTGTTGGTTTTACGTTTTGTTTACCAAATCCGGCTTCGGGAGTTTTAGAAATGGGTATCTGATATTTTCTGAGATAATCTTTTAAAAACCCTTTCTTCTCTTTATTCTTTAATGTTGTTGAAAGATTTAACCAACACTGCACCATTTTTTTATCATAAAAAATGTTTCTACCTTCTATACCAAAATTTAAATTGAGTCTTTCGTGTACATCCAACAACCTTCTACTTTGACCAAAATAAAAATGTCTGGTAGGAAAAAAATTATGTAAGTCCTCGGGCCAATCGTCCCAATCAGTCTTTTCGTGTTTTGATCTATAATTGTCTATAAATTCATCTGCACCATTTCCCATCAGTACAACTCTAGATGCAAATTGTTTTTTTGTTTGGTTTCTAATTTCTGCTTGTGCGTTATCCATATTAGAATAATTTCTAGTTATTGTATTTACTGCAAAATGGTTTTTGCAAAAATTTGTCATGGCTAGTAATGGTTCTTGATCTTCAAACTCAGGGTTGGTTAAAAGACTAATACTATTGAAGGGCAAATTATTTTCATAAAGACATAAAGCAACTGCACTGCTATCAACTCCACCACTTAAAAATAACGTGCAATTTGGTGTCCATCTTTTTATCACTGCTTCCTTAAACGCATCGACAACCTCATCAATCGTATCTACATTCTGATCTAGATTCCAACTCACTAACTCAGGATTAACTTGTCTTATTTTTCTAGATTTAGTGTTGAATCGATAATGACTATTATGTAAAAATCTCTTACTCTCTTCAGAGATACGCAAAGTGGTGAAATACCAGTATTCATCTTCGGTTGTAAAGTAACACTGTCGAGTGCTCCAAGGGTCAGTAAAGAAATTTATATTGTCTCCATCAACAATGATAAACAAGAACTCTCCGTCCAGATGATCTACAAAACTGTCTCCATGTTCAATATATTTTTCTATGCCAAAGTAGATATCACTTGGCCAAGAGTCATCATAATTATAAATTTCTCCCATTAATAAAAAATATTTTCCATCATACTCTACAGGTTGTGGAGTAAACTCACCCGTTATGCTAAGTAAATGATGGGTAACGTACATTCCATTCACATCAATCGTATTGGAAAGATCAGGTCCACCCAATTTTAAAAAATAGTCTGATAATTGTTCATGTAAATTATTTGTTATTTTAAAAGTACACATTTCTCACTCATAAATTAAGTACGGTAATTTTCCATCCTCGTCTCGACCCCTATACCGATAGGTTTCTGGGTCTGCTTCGTGTCTCCAAGGTCCATAACTACCATGTTTAGCACAATACAAATCAAAGTCTCTTCCATTCTTACCTTCATCAACAAATTTTTGATAGGTTCTCCAATATGCAACTTCTCGTCCTTGACGCTTTTCGGCATTACGTCTAATAACTAAATCTTGTAATTCTTTTGGAAAGGAATCGTACTGTTCAAATCTTCCAATCATAGTTGATGCAATTTTATCATAATTAAAATCATCACCAATTGGAACTGCAACTAAATCTTTTACACCAGCTAGATATATATCAACTCCTGCACTCTCAGGATATTTCCGTAATACATCATATCCACAAGTTGCGGTATTTTCTAACGATATCCCAATTGATATTCCATCAACTTTAGTTTCTTCAATCCATACGGGATATGTTTCGAATCTTGGACGGATAGTGCCAAGATTGTAGGTTCCTACTTTAAAACCTTGTCTTATAGGAACAACTTCTTCTACATAGTTGTTCGACCAGTTTATTTGTTGAAAATTAAAATCTCTAGTTTCTGCTTTTAGAAAAAGAACAATCTCTTTAATTCTATTAGACTGCTCTAAGTTATACTCTGTGTTTTCGAATTCTTCGTCAGCATATCTTGCGACTACCTCTGCATCAGTTTCAGTCAACCAACGATAAAGTGAATATGTTGAGTTTATGCCACCGGAGAATGGTATGAGTATTTTCATATTAGCTCCACAAGTCTGTATTAACTTTTACAAGAAAACAGTCTTTACCAAAACAATCTTCCATATAAGAACTACAATGAATTCTTGAAGTCTCAAACATCACAACCTCACCAATATTCCAAGGAACGGATGCTGCAAAACTAAACCCATGTAACATCTCAATTGGGTGGTGTTGTAGGTGTTCTACCCAAACATCTGAATCAAAAGGTTTGTTAGTGTATCCTATCAAATCACTATAATCATGATCATAGTTCCACCCAGATGCACCGTGTCTTCTATAGAACCTTTCTTCTTCATTCTCAATATTAATTCCAGATTTTGCAGACCAAGGAGTTTTTTGATCAAAGTATACAGTCTCAGTTGTTCCCACACTTCCATCTTCTTTGTAACATCTTAGTGGAAAGAATACTGTTGTGTTTGCAGGCCGAGGCTTTTGTTCTGTTCTGTTATGCGATCTCCAATCATGACCTAGATAATTTTCACCATCATTGTGTATATGAATTGGTTGTTTGTAATACCCATACCTACCTTGAGTATTTGGTTCATATCCAATAATTGGTTTTAGAATTTCATTAAAAAGTTTGGCCGACTTAGCCTTTTCATCTTCAGTGAAAATTTCGAAATTAGTATGACCTTGCATAGAATTACTTATCTCATCTATTGGCAACCCACTATCAGATATTTTTCTATATCCCAAATAATTTTCGTTACTTTCATACGCGAATTTTCGAACTCGTTCTAAAACTTGTAACTCTTCTTCTAAATTTATTAGATTATCAATTACTGACAAAGAAACATCTGCATAATGAAACATGTTATCACTCATCTTCACCCGTCACTGGATTGTGAGTCTTCGCATCTTCGAAGAAAGAGTGTACCTCATTGAAACCAAAATCGTCATCAGCATCAGCACTGGTTGGGTTTGGCGTGACAGTAAGTCTCTGCTGTCGTGTTGGTGATTGGTCAGGCATATCAGTGTATGCATCAATTTGTACTGTCTTGATAACCTTACTAGATGTAACAGGACCATAGAGATAGAACTTACATGTGAAAGACAATGTATAAATGATAGCTCTTCTTGTCGTAAAGTCTCCCTGATAATCATCCTCATAGGAAATACTGTTTAGAATAACAGGAATATCTTTTTTAACACCCATGTCAGCATTATCATTCATCGTGATTGTATAATCTGGTTGAAAGTACGGAAGAATTTGTTCAACAATCTGTAATGCATCATCAGATTGTTTTGCAAGAATGTAAAGTTCAAAATCAATATTATAAGGAACAGGCATATATTGCGTGTCTAACTGTTCTGACTTATCGCCCTTAACTTTTTTAAACTTTTGCACACGATTTAATTTTCGGCCGGGATCATATGTAAGACCCGTAATCTCAAAACCAATGCGGGGTAAAGTGACCGCAGCAGCTTTAGTCAAGTCTGCATCATCATTTAATCGCACAAGAAACTTCTGCCTTGGACCATAGGCCAAAGGAACCTTCATGGTTTGTTGAATTACACCAGAGTTATCCTTACGAACTAACTGAATATTATTAAAAATTGTTCCGAAACCAACAACGATGTTGCGTATTGTTTCGTGATAAAATTGTTGTCCTAGCATTAATCTGCACTCCCTGCATCACCAAATGGATTCGATTCACTGAAGTCCAGTATCGTATCATCTAATGAATCAAACAACTCGTTCTGAGCTGTCTTATCCGTTACTCCATCACCCACTATATAGTCTTCCGATATAAGGAAACTGCCATTTTCAAGCAATAAACTTTCACCAAACGAATTTGGGTCTATACTAATTACTGTAGAATCAAGGGTAACATTCGTTGCATCTAAAGTATATCCATTTATATCTATTGTAAATGACTGACCAATAATACTTTCATTTTCTAGTGTAAACTGATAATCAGAACTAGCAGTTGATAGGTCATCAGATATTGCATCAATTTCAGTGATACCTGTATCAAGTTCCTCTGAACCATAATCAAACAACCGACAACGCAGTTTGTAAACAGGGTTGGTATCTAACTGGTTAAAGGGATCATCGTGATCCACAAAGTTAATCTCAAATAATTTTTTAAGTGTGGGGTGATAAATTGCATCACCCTCTAGTGGTCTATCAGCATCAGTTGCGTCAGTCTCGTTTATAATGTAAAATATCTCGCCCTCTAGTTTAGATGTTGAGAGTGTACCAGACTCCAATTGAATTGAACCAGACGATGTTGAGTCTGTTCCCGTTTCTATTTGTACTTGTTTTGTCTTCTCTTGAAATCGTGTCTTACTTACAACGAAAGTTGCTTCACTAAGGTTCTGCAAACCAAACTGAGACATCAGTTCTTGTTCTCCAGCATAGCCACCATCAGAGTTTTCCATATACATTTCAATAAGAGATTGTGTGTTGAATTTAGATAGTGCGTCTTCTCCAAGCACAGTGTCTTCTGCAACTAGTGTGCGGTCAAGATAATATACATCATGTCCGTGAATCTGAATTGCTTCTGCAACTAGGTCAGCATACAAAGATTGTTCAGTTGCAATTGCAGCAACATTACTAGTATGAAAATGTTTATTAACTGCCATGAATTATCCTACCATGTAGTTTACTGGCAACTCAAACGTGAGTGCGATTTGTTCTTCTAACTTATTGATTTCTTCCTGTGCCTGTGAATATATTGTTTCACCATTCATGGTAACACCACCGAGCATTGCAACGCCACTAAACTTAGACAGGTTCGCACCCCACTGTTGTTTGATTAGTGCAGTTGCATATCTCTTGAGATAGATGTCGTCAAAAATATCTGTGTAAGTTGCTGGGTCTAGTTTACGATAACACTCGACAATGATATAGTCTGTTCCAGCAGTAAAGTCATTCTCCCAATCTGCATCGATGTACAGACGGTTCTGATGTTGATTGAAACGGATCGGTGTCTCACCCACAAGAATATGTTCTAGAAGGTCTAAGTTGTCCATAGCCATCTGATACTGAATGACAGACGTAGAGGAAAGGTCAAATAAATCATTGAGACGTAACTGATAACGTAAATCAAACATGTTACTACCGCCGCCCGTGTCTGTAAATGGCCATACCTGTATCACAGACACAACAGCACTTGGCATCGGGATAAAGTTATTACCCTCCAGAAATGTTGCGGTGATGGAATTATCTGATGTATCTGTTCCGGTTGATGTTGTGTTTGCTCTTGCTCGCGTAACTTCTTCTTCGGTAATAAGATGTTTGAGATACATCTTCTCAATACCGTCATAGTGATACTGTGCAAAAAATTGTAGGGCTTCATCGATACGATCATCTGCT
>ENA-OWPI01004844-OWPI01004844.1-marine-metagenome-genome-assembly--contig:-NODE-4844-length-10535-cov-2.681679_pt1 | contig 10535 bp, 9 predicted proteins | sample MGYA00238138_ERZ651775 | MGnify/ENA primary metagenome ERZ651775 (study PRJEB26906, sample SAMN06265043) | marine metagenome | isolation source: Helgoland LTER site | place: Germany:Helgoland, sampling...
AAGGCCCTTTTTAGCACCCCCCCACTCACAACCGAGAGCCCTACGACACACTACTGTACTGTCCAATGGTTAGAGCTGCGCAGGCTTCCCCCGATCATGGGTTTTGTGGGGTCAGCGCTAGGGCTGGTGACCCTTCTTGCTTAGAGTTGCGCTAGAAGGCAGGAGCCTCCCAGTCGTGCACGGGTGCGGGTGGGACAGTGGGGCAGCCAGAGAGCGCAGCAGCGCACTGGCTGCCAGCGTCGCCTCGCGTTACGCGCTCGGCGCCGATGGCGTGGGCGCTGCGCGCCCGGGCGCCCGTGGCAGCCGGGTCACTGCCTCGCGCTACGCGCTCGGCGCCGAGATGGCGTGCAGCGCCTGGGGCCTGGGCTCCTATACGGCAGCCCGGTCGCGGCCTCGCGCTGCGCGCTCGGCACCAAAGGCGTAGGCGCTGCACGCCCGAGCGCCCACATGTGCTCCCCCGGTTGCGCACGTTGTCTCCTGGGGATGGTGGGGATGTCAAAGACGTCGTGCGCTTCGCGCTGCTCGAGACGCTCGGTGCAACGCGCGCTTCGCGCTCCTGCCGAGGGCGAGGGTGGGGGGGGGTCTCAGACATCATCATGCGCAAGTGTGCGGGGGAACGCTTGCGTGCTTTGTACCGCAGCATGTGCAGTGTGAGTCGGCGCGGCGCGCCTCTGCAACCGGAGCGCCCTACCCCCAGGCCAGGCCGACCCCCCGCACTTTGAGCGCGCGCGCGCGGCTGCACGCCGCTGGAGAGGGGCGTCATGACGGTCATGACGATTTGAACGTCGCGTCATGACGATTCCATCAGAATTGTAGACCTTGTGACAAGCCTCCAGGCCTTTTTCCTAAGGGAAGAGAGGGCTGTGCCTAGTCCTAAGGGACTATGTCACCAGAATAATGAGTGTTAGACGTTAGAGTTGAGTTGTTGTGAGTGCGAGAAAAAAAATGCGAAGCGAGGAAAGGGGGGGTGGAGGGGGGCTGCAGGCTGTGGGTTGGGGAGGACTTTGAAGAGTGTTGGGCCAGGGGGGATGGGGACCTCACATATGAGAGCGGATCGCTTGTGGGCACGAAAGAGCGCGACGGCAGCGACGGCAGCGACGGACTTGACAGTATGTGTTTGTCCATGTCGAGCAACCCATTCACCCTCTTTAACTTGGAGGTTTTTGCGGTCGGGGGAGACAGAGAGCAGGAGAGGGGATTGGAGGAGAGACGGATGGGAAGGGAGATGGCTAATGAGAGGATCCGCAAGGCGAGGAAGGTAGACAAGGCCCAGTTCTACGAGGATCTCAGCTCCGGGCTCTTTGAGAGCAAGGCATTCCAACATAAGGACCAGGTCGACAGGTCCAGGACCTAGATATTGTTATGTGTATGTTAAAGGGGGTAAGAAGAAGAAGAGGGGGCGAAAGGGAAAGTAGAAAGGCAAAGGCAAGGGAAAGCAGAAAGGCAAAGAGCAGGAAAACGTAATGCGGGAAAAGATGTAGATAGGTTTGGATTAAGGATCAATAAACATTCAAACTACTAGACATTATTATCGTTATTCCTCACAAGGCTTTCGATTTCGAGGAGATTGTGGTTCGCCAAAAAGCGCTTAGCGATATTTCGCCTCATGAACTGCGTAGACAACTTACTGACTGTACCAAATTGAAATAGCGTCGTGACGACGTAAAGAAAAAGGGTGATCATGCTGAGCATTGCAACTGCCTCAGAGCACTCTGTTTCTGACGGATTGTGTCCGTCCTTTATTGCATCCTCTTTCAAATTGCACACTATGGATAGATTGTTCTGAACGCTGAAGAGCTTCGACAATTCTATGAGGAGGAAGAACATGAGCGTTAAGCGGAACCAGTTTAATGTTTTGGGTAGCAGTCCTTCGTCTTTCCTAGCAATCCTCATGCTAAGGATAAACTGAGGCAGCATCGGGAGAGATACTGCAACGTTTTGAAATTCCTCAACTGAACTCAGGTTATCCTTTGCGCCGATGTATAGATTAATTGTGAGCATCATGAGGAAGCATATGAAGATGAGGAACCCTAGGCGCCTTAGCGCCTTGAAACAAGCTGTCTCGTAGGGGGTAAGACAATCTCTAGATTCTACAACGGGGAATAATTCATCCTCGTCCATGGGGAGGATGTGCGAGTACATCCGTCGGAGGCATCCGCCCATATTTGAATATATTATCTAAACTTTTGGAAGGCATTTTCAGGTTGATTCAATTTAATTTTGTTCTCAACTCTCTGGACTGCTTTCTCGATTTCAGCTTCTCTTTCATCGACCGTTTCACGTATGTCTGCCACGGCATGTGAGTCGTGCAAAAAGCTGAAAATAAAATGTTGCATGAATGTCCCATGCAAGAATTGCGTACGACGTGGTAAGGTTTGCATCCCAGGTGCGCCAAGCAACCAGGGCCAGCGGGTGAAGAAAGCTCCACCGACATTTGACCTTGCTATGTCATCGCTCCTAAACACATTTGCTTGTACCGTAACGGTTGATACCCATCAACATATTGGATGGTTGAGTTTTCTACGCACCCTGGTGACGTATGCAATGAGGCTAAGGGACACTAAGGCTCTCTCTCAGGCGCTGGAGGAGGCCTCGAGACATAAAATTCCGATGGAAGCTCTCTTCTGCGAAGAGCTGTCTTTTTTACAGAAGGAATTGTTCTCGGTACCCAGTCAAGGATTCAAGGAGGAGATAATGTTGCTCATGGGAAATCCTCTGAGTTTTAAAGAGATTAATGCAGAAGTCGCTGCGTCCTTGTCTTTGAGTGATGAAGCCGCCATGAAGGAGAGTTGGACTTACGGATGCTTTTCTGATAAAGGAAAGAGTAGGTTGTATACTTCAGATGGCTTCGAAAAGGCTTTCGGTTGGAACGCTGAAGAGCTCACAAACATGGTGAAAACGCAGGTGGAGGAAACTGGACAACCTCCTGATGAAGGATCTGACTTGGATATTTTATTGTACAGCGATAGAACTTTTTACGCACAATACCATGAGAATTTTAGCCGTGCGATTGCTCAACAAACTACTATAGACCGGCCAGGTGTTTCTTCTTCAGAGCAGTCACTTGTTGCCAACACAAAATCCAAAAGAGGACGGCGAGTCTACGCTACTGCCTCGTATTTTGGCGTCGGGGCGACTGCGTGCTGGTGGTTTACGACGCTTACCCCTGTTGATGGGTTTCATGAGACGACTATGGAACCAGCAAAGACGGAAAAACAGAAAACAATGGAAAGAGCAAGAATGGGCAAGAATGAGAGCAGTTATGAGAGTAAAAGCAGAGGCGATGCTGGGAGCGTAAGCATTAAAGAGTATGATTTTTCAACTGCCGAGGATCCTGCGTTAGGTTATGCGGGCACAATTGACGACAGGTTCTGCGGCATAATTGACGCAGAGATGGACATTACCGCTGGCGAAGAGGGCACAGGAAGATTCTGGGCTGGTGAGGGAGATATTAATGCAGCACTTGACTTCCTTGCCGGGACTATCGACTTTGAGGAGTTAAGGCATAATGCACGTAAGAGGCGTCATGAGCAAACTTGAAACAAGTGAACAACAACACATTGTTATTTTTCTTTTTGTTATGGTTTAGTTTTTATTAAAGATAGAGATCCAAAAAAAAAGAAATACCCTGGTAGAGCAAAAAAATTCGGAAAAGTTGAAAGGGAAGTCAGTTCAAAAAAAATTAGTACGCGAGCTAAGCTCAGCGCACACTGATGAATAATAAATGATAAAATAAATGTTTGAGTTGTTTTTTGGAGGAAAAATAAAACAATACTGAGAACAGACCGGCAAGAACCCGGAGAAGACCGGCGGAGAGCCCGGAGCCCGGAGAAGACCGGCGGACAAGTAATTAATTGAAAAGGTTAATTGAGTTAATTGAGTCAATATAGACCGTTGTAAGTCGTTGCGCTCTACCTATCTCCTCCTACTCCCCTACTAACCCCCCTACTAACCCCGTATTCCCCTAATGTGCCCTATTTAGTTTAAAATAGCACCCACACATCTCCCCCACCTTCGAACCTCGGAAAGACTTTTTGAGGTGAATATCAGTATGTCTTCTCCTCCAGCAAAGTCAAACTGGGAGATGACGAAGATCCTCGTCCGCAAGAACTACGTTCTTGCTCGTCGGTCCCCTCTTATGCTGGCCGCAGAGTACTTCATTATGCCCCTTTATGTAACCTTCTGGTTGGCGGTTATAGTGCTTGTCTTTCCAGACGACCGTTTGACCCTGTCTGAGGTTAAGGCGCTGGAAAGCGAACTCAGTGCTCAAATTCCGAATAGCTGCACCTTTATGGGACAAACTGCTTTCGTGCCGTCGTCATCTGATACTGCAAGAAACTACATGATATCTCTTGGGGCCAGCTGCGGTGTAACTGACCCTGATGTTGCACTCACCTTCTATCAAGGGTTTGAGACGCGTTCCGATTACGAGTTGGCGTATCTTGAGAACCCTGCGACCTACTATGCTTGTGTTGATTTCACTTCCATCGTGGATTCTAGTAACTCAAAGGATTTCACACTCCTTTACAATGAAACGCTTACTGAGGGTCGCTACGTGCCCAACGTTGACCTGGTAACAAACGAGCTTATCTCCCCTCCACTCGTTTATATGCCTGCAGTCACGGAATCGTCTAGTATAATGGCCTTTGGTGACAACCGCCTAGTGGACCTTGCCTCCAGGCTCCAACTCATTACAAATTCTCAATCACCCCGTGACAGCATAGTCCCCCGCCCCTTTCCCTTCTCAAAGCCCGAATGCGAGGGAGCTGGTTGTGTGGTGAAGTTTGCTTGGCCGCAGCTTGCCGCTTCGGTCTTTTTCGTAACCATCCAGTCTTTCTTCACCAAGTTAGGGCAGGAGAAAGAAAGGGGTATAAAGGAGGCACTTTACCTCGCGGGAACGAGTCAGTCAGCGTACTGGGCGAGGTGAGTTTTTCTGAGAGGGGAGAACCAGTGAGAGTGCAGCACCACCGCTTAAACGCGTTCTTTCAACGATCAGCGGTCCTGGTTTCGTCACGTGGACGCTCCGAACGGGACCTTTTCTGTCGCTCTCTGTACAAAAGGCTGTGTTTCGCCTAACCCCTCAAGACCCGCTCTCGGCACTAATCACCTGACTTAACTCGCAGCTGGGCTATCACCAAGATCCTGGACTTAATCGTCCCGGTCTTTGTTTTCGTTTTCCTCCTTTTCGTGACACAGATTTTGAAGCACCAAAACCTCCTCCTGGTTGCTGCTACCCTCTTCCTATACATGATATCTTTCCTGAGCCTAGCAGCCTGCATGCAGCCCTTCTTTAAAACTGGGATGCAGATGTTCGTCGCCGGAGCAAGTTTAATGATCGTCTTTTCTGTTGCTTACTACCCTGTTAGGCTCTTGGGAATCGATAAAGGGTGGGATGATTCAGTTTCAACTCTCTTCTTTCTCTTCCCCCCGATTAGCATCTCGCACATTTTCTGGGAATTCCAGGAAGCCGACTCCATCGGTGTAGCGGTGGAAGTCACTGGATTAGTCCTCAATGCCATCTGGATGATGCCCCTGTCCTCTATTCTTTGGTTGTTCCTGGGCTTTTACTTTGAGCAGATCGTGCCTCAGGCTCACGGCCCCCCAATTCAAACGAATAAGGCATTTCTTTTTGACGCCAAGTGGTGGTCATATCGGCCCCTCTCCGGCAACGCGAAAGTTGAAGAGGGCGAGGATGAAATTCCAGTCGGCGCTTTCAGCGGGGTTAAAATCTCCAACCTCGTGAAGGTGTTCAAATCCCCGGACCTCAAGGACAAAAAGAAGGAGTTGAGAGCGATCGATGGGCTCTCGGTCGAGTTTCCCAACAACCAGGTCACGGCTGTTTTGGGTCATAATGGTGCCGGGAAGACAACCACAATCCGCTGCATGACGGCCAGCGAGACCCCCACTTCTGGAGAAATCACCATTAACGGCATTGATGCGATAAAGAACAAGGAATGGGTGAAAGCCAACGTCGGTGTTTGCCCCCAGCACGATGTCTTGTATGACAGCTTGACGGCTCAGGAACACGTGACCTTATTCGGTACCATGAAGGGAGTGATTGGTGACGGGGTCAATTACTCAAGCGAAACTCTCGCCCTTGTGGACCTGCAAGACAAGGCTGATGAGCTGGTCGGCTCATTTTCGGGTGGTCAGAAGCGTCGTTTGTCTGTAGCTTTGTCCCTCCTCGGTGACCCCAAGCTTATTGTCTTGGACGAGCCAACTACAGGTATGGACGTCATTGCTAGGCAGTCTGTCTGGAAAATGATTGAGGAGAAGAAGAAAGGCAGAACTATCATTCTGACGACTCACTCGATGGAAGAGGCTGATGCTCTCGGAGATAGCGTAGCTGTGGTTGGGAAGGGTAAAATTCAAGCCCAAGGTACAAGTTTGGACCTAAAGACCAAGTTCGGAATCGGGTTCCACCTCCATGTTGTCAAGGAGGCAATTTCTGTCAAAATGGACGAGTTCGATATTGGTGCTCTTCGAGCTGTGCTCGAAAAGCACCTTTCAGCCAGCGAAGTCGGCGTCATTAAAACGCTTACCGATGTCGGGGCTGAGTGCAGTTTTGCCATTCCCAGGGAAAATGCTGAAAAGTCGTTCCCCGCTCTATTTCAGGAGCTACACGAGAAGAAGGCAGAGCTAAAAATTGAGCAGATAGCTCTCTCGCAGACTACTCTTGAAGAGGTATTTCTGGAGCTGCATGAAAAGGAACTTCAAGAGGAGAAAGAAAGAGAGGAGAAGGAGAAGGAGAAGGAGAAGGAGAAGGAGGAGGAGAAGAAGAAGAAGAAGAAGAATGCGAAAGAACAAAAAAATGGCAGTGAGGATGAGAAACGGGAGGCGGAGGCGGCTCTGACGAAAGAGGATATTGAGGCTGCCGAGGACATGCTCGCTGGCGGCTCGGGAGTGGGGACCTTCTCCCAACAGGTTTACGGCATGATGTATCTGATCGTCCACACATATCAGAGGGCCCCCACCGCCATCATGTGGCTCATTGGCAACCCCATAATATTCATCTTGATTGCCGGATTCGTTTACATCAGTACGGAAAAGGAATCTCTCGAGAGCAAGGCAGTGGTACTCCCTGACGGGTTGTTTGCAGAATTCCCCTACGTCATCACTGATGAAGCGGCGGCGCTTGAATCGTTGCAACCCAATGCGGAAGACTATATCGACCGCATTGGATTCAACGCAAGCATCACAGGAAAGGCTTACGAATCGCGGAGCGCCCTCGACAACGATCTTGTCGCAAGGCAGGATGACTTGGGTTTCAACTTTGGCCTGGTTTTCTCCCAGCTGTCCAACGGGACCCAATTTTTCGACGGGTTTGACATTGAGCTCCACTTGAATGCCAGTGATGATGATTATTCCTACACTCGCGAGATCGGTGCCATGGTCACTAACGCGGGGATGAGGGACGGGGGTTGGTCCACCCCAACTTATACGGAATTGCCCAAGGGAAACACTGTCCAAGTCAATGCCTCGAGTTGGGGCGCTGGGGGCATCATGATTATCATCAGTAGCGTCTTCGCCTATCTCTCCGCTCTTTACAGCGAAAATATGGCACGGACCCGTATCAAAGGTCAGCGCGTCCACCTCTTCGTTTCCTCCATGGGAAGGCTTCAGTACTACGCTGGGTTCTTTCTCGCCGACACTTTGAGTATTTTGATTCCGCTCATCATGACCCCTGTGATCCTGTATATCTTTGGCTTTGCAGCCGTGACCGAGAGGTAAGTGAAGTTGAAGTGGGGTGCCGAGAGGAAGGCGGTGAGCTAGCAAAAAACGTACAACGAACGAAGTGCGCCGCCGCCGACTAAATTTGCCTGCAAGCATACTTTGTTTCTCCAACAAACAAAAACAATCACCAACAACTAACCGACACCATACCATACCATACCATGGCATGGAAAACGTCGTCGCAGCAATTTGTTTGCGTACTTCTTTTTGGTTATTTTTTTTGCCCCCTCGTGCGTAGCCTTCGGGTACTTCATGAGCTGGTTCTTTCCGACTATTGAGGCCGCGCAGGAGTGGGGTCAGGAGGTCATCGGGATCTTTACTGCTATGCCTTTTTTTCTGACTGCTTTTGTGGTCGACGCCAGTAACTTTGCCCACACCGTAATCGGCCTGATCCCTGGCTATGCCTTGTTCAGGGGCTTCAGCGTCCTTGAGGCCGAAGCTTTGGAGGATAACGCGTACTTGACCTTCGGGGAAATCTTCGACCCGAAGAGGGACCTTTTCTGGGTTTATTTCATCCTCCTCGTCGACACTGTATTTTATTGGGGGCTCGTGATCGCAGCTGAGAAATTGGAGGCGCCAGTTACCAAGATGATGAATGACTGGCGCCAGAAAGGGGGCGAAGTGGCTTCCAGCGGTGCTGGAAGCGCTATTCCGACTGGTGGGAATGCTGTGATGTCCACCACCCTTGGCAGGGAACCTGACGAGCAAGTGTCGACGGAGAAGACCGATGTCATGAGCTCAAACAACGATCTTTCGAATAAGTTGGTCATTCAAGGAATTGAACAAAAGTTCGTGATGCAAAACGGAAAGATCAACCACGCCGTTAAGGGTGTGTTCCTGCAGATGCCGAAGGGGGAAGTCTTTGGATTATTGGGGATGAACGGCGCGGGGAAGACGACCCTTCTGCAAACTATCCAGGGGAAATACGTACCGACCAGCGGGGATTGCACCATCGATAAGGTCAGCTGCGTCAAAGACATGGATGAAGCTAGGAAGATGTTTGGCATTTGTCCCCAGCACGATGTCTTGTGGGACGAGTGCACCAGCAGGGAGCACCTCATCGCATTTGCCAACATCAGGGGCGTGGAGAAAAGCAAAGTCGAGAAGACCGTGGATTTACTTCTCAAGCGCCTAGACGTCAGCCACAAGGCAAATGCCATGAGCAGCACCCTTAGTGGCGATCAAAAGAGGAAACTTAGCATCGCCATGGCCGTCATTGGGAACCCCACTTGCGTTTTCCTTGATGAACCGACCACAGGTTTGGATCCCAATACAAGAAGATTCGTTTGGGACTACATCATGGAGCTCAAGAAGGACAGGGTCGTTGTCCTGACGACGCACAGTATGGAGGAGGCAGACGCACTATGCAGTAGGATCGGAATCATGGTCAACGGAGAGCTCAAGACTTTGGGCACACCCATGCAGCTCAAGGCAATGTACGGCAGCGGATACAGGATTGACCTCAAGCTTAAATCAGGCAGCAATGACAATGACAATGACACCAACGCCTCGATAGTACAATTCATGAAGGAAGTCTACGGAGACGATGCCATCGTATTCGACTCCACTGCCAGCACCTCTACCATCTGCGTCTTCGACATCCGCAGGAATGAACTCAATTTCGGAGAGTTCTTCGAAAAGGTGGAAGAAAAGCGAGAAGCATGGGGGCTGCTCGATTACAACATCAACCAAGCCAACCTAGACCAAGTGTTCAAAAATTTTGCAAAGTTCCAGGCCTCGGCCTGATGAATAAAGGGGTTAGTTTGTGCAAGAGGGGAGGGGGGTTGAGAGATTAAATGTTATTATTATATGGCATTAAGAAAATGCTGAATACAAACAGCTTCAGGGATTTCGGGTTCTTTTAGTTTATTTATGTTTTAGATATTCTTGGAACGTTCGCGTTTGCCATTAGTGGTGCTTTAGTGGCCTCTGATAAAAAGTTCGATTTGTTTGGAGTGATTATTATAGCCTTTGTAACTGCTGTTGGTGGTGGAATGTTACGTGATGTTTTGATAAACGCACATCCTATCAACTGGATTGGCGATTTGAATTATTTGTTTACAATTTTAGCAGCTGTTATTTTAACTTTTTTTGCCGTTCCCCCTATATGGATATTGGATCTGAACTCTCCTTTGGGGGCAGTACGCTCTATTGAAGCCACTACCTTACCGTTAACCACAAAGCAACGCAGGTCTTTCCCAGAAGCTTCTTTGATAAACTCCTGAACTAAAATATTGGCTTGAAGACTTTTAAAAGCATTAATCACACTTTCGGCGGCCTTGTTGGTTTCCGCAGAAACGACTCCTTTTCCTTGAGCGCTTTGTAGTAGCTTGATAATCAGTGGAGCCCCTCCCACCATATCAATAAGGTCTTTGGTATCCAGTGGTGATTTTGCAAAACCAGTAATGGGAATGTTGATTTTATTGGAAGTAAAAAGTTGACTTGAAAACAGCTTGTCTCTTGATTGAGAAATCGAGGTGTCGGAGTTTAAACAAAAGGCACCTATAGAATCAAATTGGCGCAACAAAGCACAACCGTAAAACGTCATACTGGGACGTATTCTAGGGATAATTGCATCAAGATCATTGATTATGCTTCCTCCTCGATATCGAACTTCGGGGGTGTCGGCATCCAAACGCATATAGCACTGTTGAATGTTGTAAAAACGCATTTCATGTCCACGGGCTATCCCAGCCTCCATCAGTCGTTTATTACTGTAAAGTGTACGATCTGTAGCCAATAAACCAATATTTAATCCTGACTTTCTATACACCAAATAGCTGTACATGGATTTCAACTCA
>ENA-OWPI01004850-OWPI01004850.1-marine-metagenome-genome-assembly--contig:-NODE-4850-length-10529-cov-6.530042_pt1 | contig 10529 bp, 9 predicted proteins | sample MGYA00238138_ERZ651775 | MGnify/ENA primary metagenome ERZ651775 (study PRJEB26906, sample SAMN06265043) | marine metagenome | isolation source: Helgoland LTER site | place: Germany:Helgoland, sampling...
CTTTTAGCTTTAGACGAAGTTCAAACTGGTATTGGAAGAACTGGTAAATTATTTGCACATCAATGGTCAGAAATAAAGCCAGATGTTATGGCGATTGCTAAGGGTTTAGGAGGAGGGTTTCCTATTGGTGCAGTTGTAGCAACTAATGAAGCTGCAGCGGGAATGTCTCCAGGAACACATGGATCTACTTTTGGAGGCAACTTTTTAGCAAGCAGTGTTGCCAATTCGGTTATTACTCAGGTTCTAGACAATAATATATTAGATAATGTAAATAATCTAGGGAATAAATTAATAAAAGAAATTGATTTATTATCGAAACAATACTCTCAGTTGATTAAAGGAGTACGTGGAAAAGGTTTAATGATTGGGATAATATGTAACATGAATAATGCTGAATTATGCACTAGCTTAAGAAGTGAAGGATTATTAACTGTGCCTGCTGGTAATAACATACTTCGGTTGTTGCCTCCTCTTAACATTACAGAAGAACATGCTGATATATGTTTAGAAACTTTAAAAAATACTCTGAATAAATTAGAGGAAAAATTAATATGAGAAACCTTATCGATATTAATACTTTACCTAACGGTGTACCCAGAAAACTTATAGAAACAGCTAAATATTATAAGAGTAAGGGCAGAGGGTTAGTTGAAGGAGCTCCTTTATTAGGAAGAACTTTAGCAATGATTTTTGAAAAACCATCTACTAGAACTCGCATATCTTTTGAGGTTGCTATGACTGAACTTGGAGGTTCAGCTATATATTTGGATGCAAAAACGATGCAGATGGGTAGAGGAGAAACTATAGAAGATACAGCAAAAGTTTTAGGAAGATATTTAGATGGAATTATGATTAGAGCTACTAAACATGAAACCTTATTACAAATGGCAGATCATTCTAATGTTCCCGTAATAAATGGTTTAACTAATTTAAGCCATCCATGCCAAACTTTTGCAGATATTATGACATTTGAAGAGAAATTAGGAGATATCGAAAATAAAACGATTGCTTGGATTGGAGATGGAAATAATATGGCTAATTCATGGATCCACGCTGCAAAAGTTTTTAACTTTAAAATAAGATTAGCATGTCCTAAAGGAAGGTTACCTCAAAAAAATGTTGTAAATTGGGCTATAAAAAATAATACTGATATTGAAATTTCAGATGAGCCCCAAAAATCAGTGAAAAATGCAGACGCAATATTGACAGATACTTGGGTTTCTATGGGTGAAGAGGGTATGGATAATCCAGAAAAAATATTTAATAATTTTCAGGTAAATGAAGCATTGTTTAAAGAAGCCAATGAAAATGCAATATTTATGCATTGCCTTCCTGCACATAGAGGTCAAGAGGTAACAAAAGAAATTATAGATGGGCCAAGGTCAGTAGTATGGGATGAAGCAGAAAATAGATTACATATTCAAAAATCAATTCTATCATGGTCTATTGCGGACAAGCTAATTTAGAAATACAATAAATAGATGCATATAAAACAATATATTATTACTTTATTTTTATTAGTGTTTATTAGTTCCTGTGCAACTCAAGATAATTACTTAATTAAAAATATTAATTTTGAAGACTATAAACCCATAAAAATAGATGCTTCTGAACTAATTATAGAACAATTATATATTAGTAATATAGAATATCCTTATATTGATCATTTAGTTAAACAGGACTTAGTAGCTATAATAAATAATTGGTCAGCAGCAAGGTTGAGCGCAATAGAAAACAATAATTCTGGTATTTTACAACTAGTAATTAATATTGCCAGTATCAAAGCTTTTAAAATTAATAAAGAAATAAAAATTGAAGATTTCTTTTCTTCAAAAGCAGCTATGAATATAGAAATGAATTTAGATATAACTATTAATTTATTAGACAAAAGTGGTAATAAAATTTCTTATTTAGATTTAAAGGTTTTTAAAAGTCAGGAGTTAGAAAATAATATTTCACTATTAGAAAAAGATTATCTTATTCAAGAGATGTCAGAGTCTTTGATAAAAGATTTTGATAGACTTGCAGTAAATAAAATTAAGGAAATTTTTTATAAAAATTTATTATCTAATTAACCAATTCTCCTTTGATCGCTTTATTAATTAATTCTATCATTTCTTTGCATCCATAAATTGCAATAAAGGACCCCATTCTTGGACCTTGATCTTGCCCTAAGAGTATTTGATAAAGGCAAGAAAACCAGTCTTTTAATTCTATATAATCATATTTTTTACCTGTTTCATAAACTTCACTTTGAATTTCTTCAGGGTCCTTAACATTTTTGATTTTAGCTAGTCTTTGATTTAAATAAGTTAAAGCCTCTATTTCTTGTTCATTAGGTTTTTTATATTTCTTACTTGGTGCAATAAAGTCTTTATAGTACTGGAGAGCCTTATCCATCAAATTACTCATTAATGTATCAGGATTTCCAGTATTATTAGTATATTTTGATACAAACCCCCATAAAATATCTGAGTTAGTCGCATTACAAACCGAAGCTAAGTTCAATAACATAGAATAACTAATATCTTGAACAGTAGAAGGAATGTTTCCATTGTGAATATGCCATACAGGATTTTTTAACCTATTTTCTAAATCTTGCTCTTTGGCACTGGATATATATCTTGAATATTCATCTACATGCTTAGGAATACTATCAAAATATAACCTTTTAGCACGTTTAGGATTCTGAAACATATAGAGTGATAAGCTTTCATCAGTACCATAAGCTAACCATTCTTCTATAGATAAACCATTACCTTTAGACTTAGAAATTTTTTCTCCATTTTGGTCTAAAAAAAGCTCATATACCATATTAACTGGAGGTTTACCTCCAATTATTCGGACAATGTTTTTAGAAAGGTCAAATGAAGGAGTTAGATCTTTACCATTCATTTCATAATTTACATCTAGCGCAGACCATCGCATAGCCCAGTCTACTTTCCATTGTAATTTACATTTACCTCTTGTAACTTCAGTAGTCACACTTTTCCCATCCTCATTAGTGTATTGTATGGTATTATTCTCTGTATTAATTTTATTAATAGGTACCTGAAGTACTCTGCCTGTTGCCTCACAAATAGGTAAAAAAGGACTATAAGTTGCTTTTCTATCTTTTCCTAAAGTTGGCAAAATAACATTTATTATTTTTTCATAATTATTTAATATACTAATTAGAACTTCATCAAAATCACCATTCTTATAGCAAGCTGTAGATGATTTGAATTCATATTCAAATTGAAATTGATTTAAAAAAGACTTTAATTTTGCATTATTATGCTCTGCAAAGCTATTATATTCTTCAAATGGGTCAGGTACACTTGTTAAAGGTTTATCTATATGAAGTGCTAACATTTCTTGGTTTGGTACATTATCAGGTATTTTTCTAAATCCATCCATATCATCGGAGAATGCTATTAATTTTGTTGGGATGTCAGATAATACGTTAAAAGCATTTTTAACTAATATTGTTCTTGCAACTTCTCCAAATGTTCCAATGTGGGGTAAGCCAGAAGGGCCATAACCAGTTTCAAATAAAACATAGCCTTTTTTTGGTGTTTTACCATTTAAACTTTTCAAGAGCCTTAGTGCTTCTTGAAAGGGCCATGCATTTGACTTTTCTGCAATAGATTTAAGGTTTTCATCCATTTTATATAATCTTTTCTATATATTTTAATATATAGTATATCTTTAAATTATTTTACTTAAAATAAAAAGGTCTTATATTTATTATAAGGAAAAAAAATGGATTATATAACAAATAATGAATCTATATTAAGGCTAGGTGCTTTTTTATTTTTTTTATTTTTAATATTTATTATGGAATTATTTTTTCCTATTTATATTAGAAGTTTTAAAACTTACAAAAGGTGGTTTATAAATTTCACATTTGTATTTGTAAATACACTAATTTTAAGGTTTTTGTTTCCTGTTTTAGCGGTTGGTTTTGCTGCTATCTGTAATGATTATAATGTAGGAATTTTTAATTATTTTAATGTCCCTATATGGATCTCTATGATTTTAGCATTTCTATTATTAGACCTAGGAATATGGGTTCAGCACTTATTATTTCACCAGATTAGTTTTTTTTGGAGATTTCATAAGATCCATCATAGTGATGAAGAGATGGACTTTAGTACAGGAGTCAGATTTCATCCATTAGAAATAATTATTTCAATGATATATAAATTAATGCTAATAATTGCCATTGGCCCATCAGTAGCCTTAGTAATTATATTTGAAATTATATTAAATGCCTCTTCTATATTTAATCATGGCAATATTAAAATTTCAAAAAATGCTGATATTATTTTACGTAAATTAATAGTTACTCCCAATATGCATAGGATCCATCACTCTGAAGAGGAAAAAGAAACGAATTCTAATTATGGTTTTAATTTATCTATTTGGGATAAGTTATTTGGTACTTATAATATGAGACCTATGAAAAAAGACAATATAATAGTTGGTTTAAAAGAACTAAATAATAAAAAGAAGAGTTTATTGTTTTTATTATTTAGCCCATTTAAATTAAGTAAAAATTAATTATTTTTTTATAGTTTCTTTTGAAACTAATGGCATTTGAGCAAGAGTCCATATAATTGTCAAAGGCATTATTCCCCATAGTTTAAAGCTTATCCATATTTCTGTAGAATAGTTTCTCCAAACTATTTCGTTTAGTATAGCTAAAAATATAAAGAAAAATGACCAACGAATATTTAAAATTCTCCAACCTTTCTCTGTTAAGTTAAAGGCTTTATTAAAGATAATTTTTAAAACATTCGTGTTAAAAAAGGATCTAGAAATAATTAAACCGAAAGCAAATACCAGATTTACAATAGTAGGCTTAATTTTTATAAAAGTGGGGTCTTGAAATATAAGAGTCAAAGATCCAAAAAACACTACAAATATTCCAATTATTATTGGCATAATTGGTAATTTCCCCTCTATTTTCCAAGAAATAGGAATAGCAATAGCTGTTGCAATCATAAATGCTGCAGTTGCCGGGAATATTCCAAATTTAGCATTTCCAATAAAAAATACAGCTAATGGACCTACTTCAGTTATTAATTTTATTAGAGGCTTCATTTTTACTCCTTGTTTTCAGTTATTTCTAAACCTAGCATGGCCCTTGCATAAGGCTCAGCTTCAAAAGTATTAAGGTCTTCTTGTTTTTCTCCCACGCCTATAGCATGGATAGGGATTTTATGAGTATTGCTTATAGAAATAATTATTCCACCTTTAGAGCTAGTATCTAGTTTAGTTATTATAATTCCATTAATATCGATAGCGTCTCTAAAAGCAGTTATTTGATTTTGAACATTCTGTCCAGCAGTTGCATCCACTATCAAAACCCTATGATGAGGTGCATTTTCATCTTTTTTATTTATAACTCTGTGGATTTTTTTCAATTGTTCCATCAAGTTGGTCTGTGTTTGCAACCTTCCTGCTGTGTCTATTAATAAAATATCAGTTTTACTATCTATTGCTCGATCATATGCTTTATATGCAACTCCAGCAGGATCACTTCCTTCTGGACCAGAAACTAATTCAGCGCCAACTCTTTCTGCCCAAATTTCTAATTGTTGAACTGCTGCAGCTCTAAATGTATCAGCGGCAGCTATAATAACTTTTTTACCTTTTTTAATTTCTTGAGAGGCTATTTTCGCAATAGTAGTAGTCTTTCCAGCTCCATTTACTCCTGAAAATAAAATAACTTGTGGAGTGTCTGATTGTTTGAATTCTAAAGGTTGAGATAAAGATAAAATATTTTTAGTAATAATCTCTGCCATTCTTTCTTTGACTATAGTATCATCAACTTTATCAAATTTTTCTTTTTTTAAAGATTCAACCAGCTCATTCGCAGCTTTAGCTCCAACATCTGCCAAAATTAAATGTTCTTCAATTTGATCTAAAGCTTCCTCATCTAGTCGACCAGATTTTAAAGCTCTAGTAATTCCTTCACTTATTTTTGATGAAGTTTTAGATAAGCCTATTCCTAACCTAGAAAACCAGCTTTTAAATACATAGTCTTCAGCTTCTTCTTTAGCAGATGTCTCACTAGTATTTCTCTCTTCTTGTTCTTTTGCAGCACGCTCTGCAGCAAGGTTTTCTTCTTGTTCTTTTGCAGCACGCTCTGCAGCAAGATTTTCTTCTTGTTCTTTTGCAGCACGCTCTGCAGCAAGGTTTTCTTCTTGTTCTTTTGCAGCACGCTCTGCAGCAAAATTTTCTTCTTGTTCTTTTGCAGCACGCTCTTCAGTAACTTTATTATTTTTACCTGTTAATTTAGATAACCAATTGTTTTTAAATAGACTCATGAATATCACCAATAAGCATATTATTTTCTATGCCTGTAATTTTACATTTATAAATTTTTCTTTCTGTAGCGTCTTTTACTTTAACTGTTAAAAAATTTTCACTATGTCCAACTCCTGTGGCAGTTTCAACAAGGACATTATGAAATGTATTAATAGATTTTTTAAGCTCTTTTTTTAATTGAATATCACCTGATTCCCTTAAAAATTTTGCACGTTTCTTTATTTCTTTCAATGGTATTTGAGGCATTCTGGCAGCAGGAGTTTCTGGCCTTGATGAATATGGAAATACATGAAGAAAGGTAAGGTTTAACTTCTCTATGGAGTTCAATGTATTTCTAAATGCCAGTTCATTTTCTGTAGGAAACCCTGCAATTAAGTCCGCACCAAATAAAATATTAGGCCTTATTTCTTTAAGTCTATTAATAAGCTTTTCTGCATCTTTAGTAGAGTGACGCCGTTTCATTCTTTTTAGTATTAGATCATCATGACTTTGTAGGCTTAAATGGAGGTGTGGCATTAGCCTTTTTTCAGTTTCAAATGCTTCCATCAAATCATTATCTATTTCTGCTGCGTCTAGAGAAGAAATCCTTAATCTTTCTAATTCAGGAACAAGTTTAAGTATTTTTTTTACTAATTTACCTAAACTATTTTGTCCTGGCAAATCTTCTCCATATGATGTCAAATCAACACCAGTTAATATAATTTCTTGTATTCCGGCAGAAACAGTTTTTCTTATTTCACTAATAATTGATCCGGAGGGCACACTTATACTATCGCCTCTGGCTTCAGTAATTATACAGAATGTACAAGAATGGTTGCACCCATTTTGTATTCTAATAAAAGCCCTAGTTTTTTCTTTATGCCCCCTAATACTTTGTAAATGTGAAGCATCTTCTTTAATCGCAAGCTTATTATTAATTTCTGGTTGTAGTCCCCATAATGAAGGGGCAAGCTTATTTTTATTAGGAATAATTTTATCTATTTCAGACATATTGTTCCAAGCTTTTTTATCTAATTCTACAGCACATCCGGTTGCCATAATGTAGGCTTCGGGGTACTTTTTTCTTGCTTTTCTTGCTTGCTGTCTTCCTTGTCTCTCTGCTTCAGCAGTAACTGCACAAGTATTAATTACAACAATATTTTTATTTATAGAATTATTTTTATAACTCTTTATAATATCGCTCTCATATGAATTCAACCTACAGCCTAAAGTGATAGTTTTTATTTCATTTTTCATTTTTCTATACCTAAAGTGCTGAAATCTCCTAAAAAAGATACCGCTATAGGACCGCTCATAATAACATGTTCATCTGAATTAACATTCCATGTAATGTTAAGAGAACCCCCATTTAAAACAATTTCTGCTGTTGGATCTGTAAGATTATTTTTATATGCTGCAACTAATGCTGCACAGGCCCCTGTTCCGCAAGCTAAAGTTTTTCCAGCTCCTCTTTCCCAGACTGTAACTTTTATTTTACTTTTATTTATTATTTGACAAACTTCTACATTCACTTTTTCTGGAAAATATGAACTGTTTTCTACTAATGGGCCTACCTTATTAATATCAACCTCATTTATATCTTTTACAAAAAATACTATATGAGGATTTCCCATATTTACGGCTAACCCATTTATTAATGATAATTCTTCAAAAGAAATATGGCTAATATCTGAACTTAAAGGAATATCCTTCCAAAAAAAACTGGGCTTTCCCATATCAACTTTAATTAAACCGTCTTCTTCAGATTCCGCTTTAAGAACCCCTGCTACTGTTTCTATAGAAACTTCTTTTTTTTGATTAGACGCAAATAGGAGCCCTGCAACACATCGAGCAGCATTTCCACAAGCTTCAGCTTCTGTTCCATCAGAGTTATAAATTTTCATATAGATATCTTCTTTTGCAGAAGGCTTCATTTCAATTACTTGATCGCATCCCACTCCAAACCTTCGGTCTGATATTAGTTGAATTGAAGATTTGTTTATTGTGTATTGGTTTTTTGTAGAATCAATAACTACAAAATCATTTCCTAAGCCATGCATTTTTATAAAAGGTTTTTTCATTATTTATCTATATACAAATTTTTATATTATAATACTAATATATAAAGAATAGTTGACGGTTTAGCTAGTAAGATGTACTAAATACTTAATTTTTAGTTAATTTATTGTAAAAATGACTTCAAGGAGTCACACTGGTCTACGATATTCGTTCGCCGGTGCAGTTTTTATTATTAGAATTGAGTTATAAATGTTTGATAGTTTAAGTGATAAATTAGTTTCAGCTTTTGATAAAATCAGAGGCAAAGGCTCCCTGTCTGATAATGACATAACAAATGCGATGAGAGAAGTGAGATTAGCTTTAATAGAAGCTGATGTTGCACTTGATGTAGTTAAAAATTTTATATCGGATATTACTTTAGAAGCTAAAGGTCAAGAAATAACGAAGTCAATTAAACCTGATCAGATGGTAATAAAGCTAGTTCAAGATAAGTTAACAATATTACTAGGTGGAGAAAACCAAGAAAATGAGATTAAATTATCATCTCCTCCATCTTCAATTATGCTAGTAGGCTTACAAGGCTCAGGTAAAACTACCTCAGCAGCCAAAATGGGTTTAATGTTAAAAAACTCGGGAAAAAAAGTTCTTTTAGCTTCATTAGATGTCCAGCGACCTGCTGCTATGGAGCAACTTCAAATACTAGGAGATCAAACTAATATAGATGTGCTTCCAATTGAAAAGGGCCAGCAGCCAGTTGATATAACTAAGAGGTCACATCAATTAGCTAGGTTAAGTGGCTATGATGTTATAATTTTAGATACAGCAGGAAGAACAAGTGTAGATGATGAGTTAATGAATGAATTAGGTGAGGTATATAAAACTTCTAATCCTTCTGAAGTATTTTTAGTAGCAGATGCAATGACTGGTCAAGAAGCTGCAAATGTTGCAAAAAGCTTTAAAGAAAAATCAAAAGTCACAAGTATTATATTAACTAGAGTAGATGGTGATGCTCGTGGTGGTGCAGCTTTAAGCATGTCTAGTATTACTAACTGTCCAATAAAATTTATGGGAACAGGTGAAAAATTAGAGGCATTCGAAACCTTTAAAGCGGATAGAATAGCTTCACGTATTTTAGGAATGGGTGATGTAGTTAGTTTGGTTGAAAAAGCTCAAAGTGAAGTTAAAGAAGAAGAAGCGAAGGACTTAGCTAAAAAAATTAAAAAAGGGACATTTGATTTTAATGATTTTAGAAAACAGCTCAACCAAATGAAAAAAATGGGAGGTATGCAAGGAATTTTAAGTTTGCTACCTGGTGCTCAAAAAATAAAAAAACAAATGGCTGTAGGAGGTTTAGATGATAAAGTTTTAGTCAGAATGGATTCTATGATTTTATCTATGACGGAAAAAGAAAGAGTTAATCCTAATTTATTAAATGGGTCACGTAAAAGAAGGATTGCAAATGGTTCAGGAAATACAGTTCAGGATTTAAACCGTCTTGTTAAACAGTTTAAACAGATGACTTTAATGATGAAAAAAATGGGTAAAAAAGGTGGTAACTTAGACATGTCCAATGGAATGAATATGCAAGGTTTAGATATGCCAAAAGGTTTTAATCCAGGAGCTTTCCCATTTAAAAGAAGATAAGCAATTTTTTATAATTAATATAACAATAGTAAAGGAAATAATATGCCATTAAAGATTAGACTTAGCCGCGGTGGAAATAAGAAGAGACCTCATTATAGAATAGTGCTTGCTGATTCCAGAGCCCCAAGAGATGGAAAGTTTATTGAAAGGTTAGGAACTTATAATCCTCTATTAGCTAAAGATAATGACCAAAGAGTTGTTATGAATGAAGAAAGAATAAAGCATTGGTTAAAAAATGGCGCTCAACCTACAGATCGTGTTACTAAATTCTTATCTGAATTAAAAATTGTTAAAGATATAAAAAGAGATAATCCAAATAAAGCAAAACCAAAAGCAAAGGCACAAGAAAGAGCTCAAGCTGAAGTAGATGCAAAATTAGCAGCAGAAGAAAAAGCTAAAGAAGCAGCAGCGGCTCCAGCAGCAGAGGAAGCTCCAGCAGCAGAAGCGGCTCCAGCGGCAGAAGCGGCTCCAGCAGCAGAGGAAGCTCCAGCAGCAGAAGCGGCTCCAGCAGCAGAGGAAGCTCCAGCAGCAGAAGCGGCTCCAGCAGCAGAGGAAGCTCCAGCAGCAGA
>ENA-OWPI01004853-OWPI01004853.1-marine-metagenome-genome-assembly--contig:-NODE-4853-length-10521-cov-8.657794_pt1 | contig 10521 bp, 9 predicted proteins | sample MGYA00238138_ERZ651775 | MGnify/ENA primary metagenome ERZ651775 (study PRJEB26906, sample SAMN06265043) | marine metagenome | isolation source: Helgoland LTER site | place: Germany:Helgoland, sampling...
TCGGAAATGGCGCGGCCAAATCCGGCCAGAATAACCGTCATAAGCGAATAGCGCGCATCAATGATATAGGCCAAAAGCGCAGTTCGTTTTGGCACCACAAGGCTGTCGAAAAAATCTTTATAATCTTCGTGGAGATCTTCAAGAACCTGACAAGATAGCGCGATGATGATCGGGGTGATCAAAATCATCTGTGCAATCACCATGGCCTGCGGCGTATAGAGCAGCCCAAGCCAGCCAAATGGCCCCGATCTGGATAGATGCAAATAAACCAACAACCCCACAACAACTGGCGGCAACCCCATCATGGCATTGAAAACACCAACCAGAAAATCGCGCATTGGGAAATGACGCATCGCCAGAAACGCGCCAATGGGAAGACCGATCACGCAAGATAAAACCAACGACGCCAAACTGACATTGATGGAAAGCGCCAGAATTTCCATCAGATCACGATCCGAGCTGGCCAGCAGGCCAAAGGCAGCGGCGAAAGATTCTGAATAGATTGGCATTGACGTTCCTAGCAATGTGATTTTTTACATCTACTATGAAAAAATCACCGGATCAACCGTTATGCTGAAATTATCACAACGAATATTTGCCGGTCATATGCTGATTTTAGTCACAAGCTGAAGTGGGCATGGAACGCCGGTCTGGCGTTGCCCACATAAACTGAAATCTGCCGGTTTATTGATCGCTGAATTCGGTGCCAAGCGCCTTTTCATAAATCTTGATAATGGCGCTTTTTGGCTCGCGACCATAGCCAGCGGCGATGGCGTTTTGATAGCTGCTTGTCATGGCATTCACCAGCGGCGTCATGGCGCGTTTTTCAATGGCAATGCGCTGGACATTTAAAATATCTTTATAGGCGTCTTCCATTGGAAAATCATTGTCGAACTGGCGCGCCAACATGCGTGGGACGAAATGATCGCCCGCAAAGCTGCGGGCGCTTGCGGTTGTCACAACTTGGGTCAAGGCCTCGGTTGAAAGACCGCCAGCAACAGCCAGCGGTAATACCTCGCATAGCGCGACAATATTGATATCATAGATGATGTTATTGACCGCTTTCATCATTTGGCCAGCGCCGCTTTCGCCGCAATAGACGATAAATTCGCCCATGGTATCAAGTTGGGGCTTGGCGCGATCAAACAAGAGTCTGCTACCGCCAAACATCAAGGTCAATGTGCCATCTGTGGCACGAAAGGGAAGGCCCGAAATCGGGCAATCAGCATAGACAATGCCGCGGCCTGCCAATTGATCATGGATGGCAATGGCCTCAAGACGGTCAATTGTTGAGGTGTCGATAATGGCAAGATCACCTTGTGCCGATTCGGCAATACCACCAGCGCCAAAAATTACCTCATTCACCTCTTTGGCAGATGGAAGGCATAGGAATATGAGATGACAATTCGCCGCCAGATTGCCAATTGTGCTGGCAATGATGATATCGTCGCCATCCAGCCTGTCAGTGGCGGCTGGCACCGCGTCATAAGCGTAAAATGGTGCGGCGATTTTGGCCAGATTATTGGCCATGCCAAGCCCCATTTGGCCGAGGCCGATAAACCCAATACCGCTGTTACGCATCGTATTTTACCCCTTAAAAAGATGACCGGTGGTGGTGTCGAAATGAAACTGCCAACTATCAGTCTATACAGAAATTTTACCTTGTATATATGGCGGCGCATATATGACAACAGTTGTCAGCGTGGACATTCTGCATTAGCGTTCTTACCAAGCATAATAATCTTGCTGGTCTAATCTTGCTTGGCATTGTCGCATGACAAGATCCGCGGCCAGCATCCCTCATATATCTCTCGTTAAGGATCCGTCAAATGGCTCAGCGTGAAATTCCATTTCTGTTTATGCGTGGCGGCACGTCGCGCGGCCCTTATTTTAATGCAGCTGATTTGCCATCTGATCGTGATGCTATTGCCAAAATCCTGCTTCAGGTGGTTGGCGCGGGTCATCCATTGAACATTGATGGTATTGGTGGCGGCAATGCCGTAACCAACAAGGTTGCGATGCTGTCACAATCTGCCGATGATTCGGCTGATATTGATTATTTCTTTGCGCAGGTTTCGGTTTTGGAACAGCTTGTCGATTTCAAACCAACCTGCGGCAATATTCTATCGGGTGTTGGCCCAGCGGCGATTGAAATGGGGCTTATGCCAGCCATTGATCCGCTTACCGAAGTGCGGATCAAACTTGTCAATACAGGCGCTCTGGTCGTGGCAAGGGTGCAGACGCCGGGTGGGATTGTGCGCTATGATGGCGATATGGCCATTGATGGTGTGCCTGGAACCGCTGCGCGCATTGATTTACAATTTATGGATGTTGTTGGTGCGGCCACGGGTAAATTGTTGCCAACGGGTAACCTTCGTGACCAATTTGATGATATTGAAGTGACCTGTATGGATGTCGCAATGCCAACCGTTTGCGCGCGCGCCGACGCATTTGAACTTTCTGGATATGAGTCTGTTGAAGAGCTTGAAGCCAATAAAGACTTCATGACTAAGATGGAAACAGTAAGGCTCGCCGCTGGTAAGGCAATGGGCATGGGCGATGTGCGCAAATCTGTTACACCAAAATTTGCTGTGTTTGCGCCGGCAAAGGCTGGCGGCACCATTGCTGCCCGTTATTTTATGCCATGGCAAGCACACCCAACGATGGCGGTAACTGGTGCGCAATGTCTGGCTTCTTGTGCTATTACCCCTGGCAGTGTTGCCGACGGGCTATTGACGCGGCCAAGCGCAAATCCAGCAACAGTTACCATCGAGCATCCATCTGGAACGATTGACGTGGTTGTCGACTATGATGTCACTAACAATGGGCTTGATCTGAGATCTGCTGGGCTGGTTCGCACTGCGCGCAAATTAGCATCAGGGCAGTTATTTGTTTCCAGTTAACAGTCGGTTATAAAACCCATACGGCCACTTTTTTGCTTGAGGGCCTTTGCAAACAGAACCAAGACAATTGATTTTGTGCCCTGACAATTGTGAGTGCCCGTTCCGAATTCCATTAAAGGGGTGGCGCGGTTAAACTTTTGATTTACTGCTACCAAACCGGCGCCAGAGGATAAAGCTGCTAATAGCGATTGCTGCAATCGCCAGGGTTGTCCGCAAAAAGCCGCCCATCATGAATAATGGTAATGATAGGGAAAGCAGCACTAATGGTGAAAATAGCCGCTCAATCAACGAGCCAGTATCGCGATGTTTCTGATAAATTGGGAAAATCATTGAGAATACGGCAACAATGGCAAAGAACAGAGACCAAGGCCGAACAAAAAACAGCATAGGGTCGGCGTCAATTGCTAAGGCTCGAGCTAAATTTAATTCCGCAATATTGCCAAGAACAACACCAAGGATCATCGGCGCTAGTGGAAATCCCAATTGGCGCATAACAAAACCTAGGATACCAAAGAAGAACAAGGTCCAGATATCTTCAATTGAATTATGAAGCGCAAATACACCGATGGTTGCAAAGGTCAAAATTACTGTTGCTAGCACATAGGTTTTAATCCGCGTGACCAAAACAAAAACGCGGAGAACACCTGACTGCATACCAATCATAATGAAGCTGGCCAAGAAAAAGGCGATGTATATTGAATAAGCGAGGGCAGGTTCATCTTTGATGAAAGTCGGCCCGGGCACAATATCATGCATGAGTAAAGCCCCTAGCATAATTGCTGCCGTGATATCACCAGGGATACCAAGAGCCATAAGAGGGGTTAGTGCACCGCCTTCAACAGCATTATTTGATGTCTCCGGCGCAATAATGCCGCGTGGGTCTCCTTTACCAAATTTTGAGTCATCTTTGGCTGCTTTTTTGGCTTGATCATAAGCGAGAATATTTGCGATGGAACCGCCGGCACCAGGCAAAATCCCTGTGAACATTCCAATCAGTGCTGAACGGATTACCACTACCCAATTTTTGATCAAAATAGCGATGGCGCGCCGGTGCTCTATTTTTACCTTGACTTGTTTGCGGTCGCTAAGGGCATTGCGCGCAGTTACGGGATTACGCAAATCAGACAGCAGCTGGGAAAAGGCAAACAATCCAATCAACACTGCGATAAAATCAAAACCTGTCAAAAGATAGTCAGAACCAAAATCAAACCGGCCAACACCAACTGCTTCATCCTCGCCAACCGTCCGGATAAGCAAACCAGCAGCACCGGCAATCAAACCCTTAATCAGATGTTCGCCAGCCAGTGATGCTGTCACAGTTAAGGCAAACATAACCAGCATGAAAAAATCCCAGGGCTGGAACTCTAAGCCGACCATCGCGAGCTGGGGTGCGAACAGTACTAGTAGAACTGCTGAGATAATGCCGCCACAAAATGATGACCAAACGCCAATGCCAAGCGCAAGGCCGGGTTCACCATTACGCGCCATCGGAAAGCCATCAAAGGTCGTCGCAACTGAAGATGGAGTTCCTGGAATGCCTGTTAGGATGCCAGACATAAGGCCGCCAGAAAGGCCACCGACCAGAACTGAAATCATGGTTGCGAGCCCCTGTGCGGGTGGCATTGAAAAAGTGAATGGCAGCGTTAAAACAATCGCCATTGCAATTGTAAAGCCCGGAATAGAACCAGCCATTAGCCCTGCACCAACACCAATGACCATATAAATCAAAGTTATTGGATCAATTATGTTAAAAAGTGCTTCAAGAAAAATATCCATTTGACGATCAAAGCCCTGTCAAAGACCCGCGTGGAAGGAACACTTCCAACGCAAAGGTGAATAAAAACCACATGCCTCCAGAAGCGCCAAGTGCAACCAACAAATGCATTAAAATTGAACTCCAGCCACCCAGAACAGTCAGCAAGATAAAACTAAATAAAACGTTGCCAATCAGCATGCCTAAATAAGGCAGCGTAATTAGGTAAACAGCAAAAATTGAAAAAACGGCAATCACATTTCGCCAATAAAAAATAAATTCGCCAATGGTCTTTCTTGGAACGGCATCCTTGTCCTCTTTTGGCATGCCAATGGATTGCAGCAAATAAATCACACTCAAAATACTAATAATTATGATGATGAGTCGAGGCCAGGCTGCGGGTGATAATACACCATAGTCAGGCTCACGAATTTCAAAGCTGGCAAGCATAAGCCCACCACACATCATAATGAGGCATAATGCTATTAAGCTATCCCGATTAAGTGTCATATTAAGACTGCGCCATTAGAAAATATTGTAAGGTTAATTAGAAGCTGGTGGCACCAGGCCACCAGCTTTTACTTTTTTCGTAGCCACTTGCTAGGGCAGCTAACCCGACTATTTTTTGTACATACCAATTTCGATAGCAACAGCTTCATAGTCACTGTAGATCTTGTCAGCGTAAGCACGGAAATCATCAGGGCCCTGGAAGCGAAGGCCGGTGCCTTTAGCGTCCATTGCGGCTTGCAGTGAAGGGTTGTCGACCGCCTGCTTAATAATGCCCGCCCACATGTCAATTATTTCACGTGGGGTTCCTTTTGGCGCTACAATACCGCGCTCGAGAGCAAAGGTCATGTCATAGCCAGCTTGTTTAAGAGTTGGAACATCAGGAATTGCTTTATCACGGTCATCCGATGCAATCGCCAGCGGCTTAATTGTACCGGCCTGTAGATGCTTCTTACCTGAAGCCACATTAACTGCGCCAAGAGTGATAGCACCTGACAACAGCGCGTTCATTCTTTCTGAGGTGCCGTCATAAGGAACAAGATTTAATTTGATCCCCATTTTCTTTTCCAGCAAGAGCCAGATGAAATGTGATGTAGACCCAAAAGTGGCGCCGGCTGAAACCTTGCCTGGATTGGCCTTAGCATAGCTTGCCATTTCTTGAATGGTGTTGAAAGGTGCATCTGCAGATGCACCGATGATGTCAGGTGTTACGGTGACATTGGCAACAGTATCAAAACCATTATAGTGGAAATCGATCCGGCCATTCAAAAAACTGGTAATGGCCGACTGGTGAATGGCGAACAAGGTGCAGCCATCGGGTGCGGCTTTGGCTGCTTGTTTGGCGCCTTTGTTACCGCCTTGACCTGGAACTGTTACAACCTTCAAATTATAAGGTGTATCCATTTCGCTGATTGTTTTCTCAACCAAAGCGTAGAGAACCTGTGTGCCACCGCCAGCTTTCCATGGAACGATTAACTGAGCAGTATCACAAGGCAGTTTTGGAACGGAATGGGATCCAGCCTGTGCGAAGGATGACGCCATCATGACGCCGGCAGCCGCGGCTCCGAGAATTGAAAGTCTTGAAATTAGCATAGTAAGATTACTCCCTCTTGCTTAGTTTAAGCGACAACATTTCAATGAAAATAGGCGCCGCGTTAGATGTGTTTTTGTTGATTAAGGTTGCAAAGGTTCGCTTCACCGAGTCAATATAATTCGACAAACCCACCCCTTTTTTGATTATTAATCACTGTGATGAAGTCACTGCATTTTAAGCTTTAGGAAAAATATGTTATCTGTAGGAATTATTGGCCTTGGAACCATTGGCAATGTTGTCGCAAAGGCGCTTGATGCGGGCATTAACGGCATGTCGCTGGTGGCAATTGCGTCAGGCCGACGTGACAAGGCGCTTGCCAGCATTGCTGGCTTGTCATCACCGGTTGAATTGATGTCAATTGACGAGGTGGCCGCTTGCTGTGATGTGATTGTGGATTGTGCGCCAAAATCGGTGTTTCGCGATATTGCTATTGCGGCTTTTTCGCGGGGGCGCATTTTGGTGACGGTAAGTGGTGCCGGTATTCTTGCGAATGAAGATATCGAAGATATGGCACGCGCAAATGGTGGCCAGCTTGTTCTTGCAACCGGCGCATTGCTGGGGCTTGATGCGGTTCGTGCCGCGGCCGAGGGCAACATCCATTCAGTGCGCATGATCACCCGTAAACCGCCTAATGCGCTAAAAGATGCGCCGCATATCATCAACAATAATATTAGCCTTGATCGGCTGAATGGCGCCATTCAGGTTTTCAAAGGCAGCGCGCGTGAAGGGGCCAAGGCGTTCCCGGCCAATGTCAATGTGGCGGCGGCTCTGGGGCTTGCCGGTATTGGCGCTGATTCAACCGAGCTTGAAGTTTGGGCCGATCCGCATCTTGACCGCAATACACATTCGATTGAAGTCGATGCTGATAGTGCAAAATTCACGTTGCAGATTCAGAATGTGCAATCTGAGAGCAATCCGGGAACCGGCAAGATTACCGCTTTAAGCGTGATTGCATGTTTGCGGGGCATGACCGCACCGATGAAAATTGGCACCTAGGCGGTTTGGATAAGCCGACGATAATAATCTCAATTCAACAAATGATTTTTTTAAAGGAGTAATGAAATGCGGCTAGTTGCATTTGAACAGGCGGATGGACCACATATTGGCGTTATCTCTGATCGAGGCGTTGTTGATTTGTCGCGCCTTGACCCTGCTGCACCGCGCGATCTTGGCACGGTGATAAAAACAGGCCAGCTTGACCAGATTGCCGCGCTAATGGCCAAGGCTGGCGATGCGATCCATCATCAGATCGAGGATATCACCATCGGGCTGCCAGTCGCAAAGCCGGGCAAAATCTTATGTCTTGGTTTGAATTACATGGATCATATTGCTGAAGGGCCATTTGACAAACAGCCCTTCCCGGCGATTTTTATGCGCAGCGCCACGTCGCTTGTCGCTGCCAACCAGCCAATCATTGCCCCGGCTGTTTCCGAAACGCTTGATTATGAAGCCGAATTAGCAGTGATTATTGGCAAGGAATGTAAAAACCTGACCGAAGATAACGCGCTTGATGTCATTGCTGGCTATAGCTGTTTTAATGATGGGTCGGTTCGTGAATTTCAGCGGCATACGATTCAATGGACGATGGGCAAGAATTTTGACAAGACTGGCCCGTTTGGCCCCATCATGGTCACGCCTGACGAATTGCCAAAAGCGGCAACAGGTTTGAAAATCGAATGTCGGTTAAATGGTCAAACCGTGCAATCAAGCACAACGGATATGATGATTTTTCCGGTCATTGAAACCCTTGTCTATATTACCAAGGCCTTTACGCTTGAGCCGGGTGATCTGGTTATCATGGGAACCCCGTCAGGTGTTGGCCATGCGCGCAAACCACCATTATGGATGAAAGATGGCGACCTTGTCGAAATCGAGATTGAAGGCATTGGCATTCTTGCTAATCCGATCAAGGCCGAGTGATATCAGCCCCATTTTAGCGTTCCATCAAAAATTTTTTCAAATTTTTGCCAAGTCTTGCATGCCGGCAAACCAAAAAAAATTGCGCTGAATTCAGGTTTGGTAAAATATAAATCTGTGAAATTGGCATTCTACCCGTATTTTGCCTTTTGACTGGGGCCTGCCCGCTTGAAAATGGTGGTGTGCAAAGGCATGTGACTGGAAAAACGACTCTGTTTACATTGAAATTCTTGGCCTATCACGTTAAGACAAGGTACGAATTTTGTTTTATTGGAGACACCCTCACATGACCCCCCTAAATGTTCTGATTCTTGGCGCATCATATGGATCGTTGCTGGCTACCAAAATTGTTTTGGCTGGTCATAACGCAAAGATGATCTGCCTTCCTGTCGAAGCCGATCTTTTCAATGCCGAAGGTGCGATTATCCGCACACCAGTAAAAGGCCGTGAAGGCCTTGTTGAAATCCGCACAAGTGGACTGGCTGGCAAATTGTCGGCTGGCGGCCCCGCCGATTGTGATCCGGCAGATTTTGATCTTGTTGTTCTTGCCATGCAGGAGCCACAATATTCATCACCTGGTGTTCGTGATTTGCTGCAAGCGGTGGCAAAATCTGGCGTGCCATGCATGTCGATCATGAATATGCCACCACTTAGCTTTATGAAGCGTCTTCCCAATATGGATGTTGAGTCCTTGCGTGTCTGTTACGCTGAATCAACGGTCTGGGATGCGTTTGATCCAGAAAAATTCACCCTATGCAGCCCTGACCCGCAGGCGTTCCGTCCACCTGAGGAAAACCTCAATGTCTTGCAGGTTCGCCTGCCAACCAATTTCAAGGCAGCCGCGTTTCACCATGAGCAGGATAACGCCATGCTTCGCCGCCTTCAGGCCGATATTGAGGCGGTTCGTTTTACCACTGATGACGGCGCTGAGATCGAATTGCCAGTCAAACTAAAGGTACATGACTCAGTATTTGTGCCATTGGCAAAATGGGCAATGCTTGTCGCGGGAAATTACCGCTGTGTTCAAAAAGAAGAAATGCGCCCAATTCAGGATGCGGTTCATCATGACCTTGAGCAATCGCGCGAAATCTATAATTGGGTTGTTGAATTATGCATCAGCCTTGGCGGGGCATCTGCTGATTTTGTGCCGTTTGAAAAATATGCCAATGCGGCACAATCGCTTGGCAGCCCATCATCGGCTGCGCGCGCCTTAGCCGCGGGTGCCAAGAATATCGAACGTGTTGACAAGCTGGTGCAAACCGTTGCCGCGCAAAAAGGCTCGCATTTGCCAAGCCTTGACGAAACCGTCGCGCTTGTCGATAGCTGGCTTGAAAAAAACCGCGCCGGCAGCTAGCTGCTAAACCCAAATGGGTTTGCCATTTGACATAAAATCAGGGCCATGGGTGAATGCCGGAAACGGCAATTTATCCATGGCCTTTTTGTTGACGTCACGCGGCAGGTGATTTCATTTTGACCCGTCATTTACCAGCGATCACAAATTTCGGAATATGCCGCTATTGGCCGTTAGCATTGCTGCGATATCTTAATGATATTAGCTTTGGCGAATGTTGCAAAACAGGCGTAATCAATTTTGGAAAATTTGGCGGCTTTTTGGTGTCGGTTTCTGGCGGTTCCGCAAAGGATTATTCTGGCTGTTGGCGGGTCTTGTCCAACAGCGATATCTGGTTAAATATGGCGTTCTTTTTGGCATCACCTTTGAATGTTACAAATTTGCACATAAGGTCGTGGTCAACGTTCATCACAGCAGCGTCGTTGTCGAAATCACCGCAGTAGTTTTTGGCGCTGAAAATTGTGACCAGTTGTTTGTTTTTTCCGAAGAATCCGTAACCATCCTCCATGACTTGGTGACCTCGACAAATGAGGTCAAGGTCGTGTTTCTTAAGGAAGATTTCGAGTTGTTTTTTGCCGAAGACAAATCCGCAGCCCCGCTCATTCTCCTCCCAGTCTCTGGCGTCCTCATCAGGGTCGTTCCAGAGGAGATCTGCTATAAGCCCACTGTCAGGGACATCAGTTGGTTTGTGTATGTTCTCGATCTATTCGAATGAATTCATGTCTTTGGAAATTCCTCCGTGCATACACATAATCTTTTCATCTATCAGAGCCACTACGGGCATGTGGTTGAAACAAGTCACAAATGTTGTCCACAACTTGATGTTGTATCTCCTCTTGATCTCATCGAAAAAACCGTAGATCCTGGTGATTGCTTGACTCTCGTGGTTGCCCCTCAAAATTATGACCTGGGATGGAAATCTTACTTTTAAAGCCAGCAGAAGGCAAATGACCTCGCAAGAATGTTTGCCTCTATTGACATAATCACCCATAAACAA